>Ga0335076_10000312_pt1 | contig 43418 bp, 38 predicted proteins | sample Lox_Sample_25_FD_206717 | JGI IMG/M metagenome (GOLD analysis project Ga0335076, IMG submission 206717) | Soil microbial communities from Loxahatchee National Wildlife Refuge, Florida, United States - Lox_Sample_2.5 | ecosystem: Environmental > Terrestrial > Soil > Wetlands | place: USA... | reverse complement strand
CTGCCACCATATAGAAACCGAGGAAGGCACTGGTCAGATACCCGATCTGTGTTTTGTTCAGGTGGAATTCGTTCTGAATCAGTGGCTGCACCGCGTTCAGCACCGAGCGGTCAACGTAGTTGACCAGGTTGAGCGCGGTGAGGGTGATCAGCGCCGTGCGGGGATAGAGCTTTCTGTCGGGCACAGGTCGAGTGAATATAGCACGGCGACAGCGCCCAACAGGCTGCCTCGTCGAAACCGTGCACGAGGCAGCCTGCAAGAAACAAGAGATTTATTCTTCGGCCCGCACGGCTTGTGGAGCCGAGTCTTCTGGATCCGCGCTGAAGATCACCATCTTGCCGGACCCAATCTGATACCCGACCATGCTCTCGACCGTAATACGACCCTCGCTGGAGACGGAATAGTCCGGCGTCAACAACGTGTCCGGCACCGGCGCGCCGAACGAGTTATCGTCGCCGATAATGTTCGAATGTCCGCTGCCATCAAACCGGGCAACACCACACTGCAGGATCGGCGCGGCATTGCTGGTAAAAGAATGCGTGCCGTACGCCCATGTGCCCGCGATCGAACCCTTGCTGAAAGGGCCTCCCGTTTGCCGCTCCCAGGAACCAGCCAGAAAGCCATTATGGTCGAAGGCATATTCGGTCAATACCAGAGCGCGATCAGGACTGACAAGCACGGCGTGATAGGGCCTTGCATCCAGATCCCCGTCCACGAGGCCGTCGCTCGATACGAAGTAGTGCGACATTCCACCGGTCGTAGTGACCGGTACATTGAGCTGAACTGTACCGTGATCGTTGTAGTCGTAGTTGCCGGAGATCTGCCCCGTCCCGTCGAGCACCAACCGGCCCACCGCGCTGTGGGTGACGCTCGATTGGAAGACAGCGCCGTTGAGGGCCATGATGTATGTCGCATTCAACATGCTCGCGTCGAACGGCCCACCCGACTGCTTGGCCACTTCGCCGATGATGCGTCCAAATCCGGTGCCCTGCGGATCGAGCGAGAGCCAGAGCATGGTTGTGGCGTTGACAATGTAAATTCGGCAGCGCGCGTCGATGCCAGATACAAATTCTGCTTCGCCACTCCCGCTGGCGTACGACTCGTACTTGCCGCTCACCGGGGCGCCGTAGGTGACCCAATCTCCGCCATGGATCAGCGATGCCGTGCCTAGGAAGATGCCGGCGTTATCGAGATGGAAATGTCCTACCGCAGCTCTTTCTCCGGTGAACAGGAATGCGTAGTCTCCGGCCGAGGGGAACGCACTCAGATCTTGTTTGAGCAGAGTTCCGGTTGCGCGGATTTCGCTGTCATCGAAGCTGATAACGTAGCCTCGGTCTCCGGCGCCATTCAGGACGTAGCTGAAGTTGAAACTATCTCCCGGATAACCGATGACCATGTGTCCGCGATTCTCCGTGGAAAGCGTGTAGTCCCCTGTGAAGGCCTGCTGCTCAACGACCGTGGTGTGCAACACGGCGTCGAGCAATCCACTGACGTGGCCATCGCCGTCGGCAGCGAATATCCCTCCCAAGTGCATGATCTCTCCGTTCGCAAGGTAGCCTTCAAGCAGGAATGCGTACTGGCCTTGCAGGCGATCCAAGGCCGGTGCCAGCAGCAGGAGAGTTGCGGTGGCAGATTTCGCGGGATCAGCGACCGACGTGCCGCGCACCACTACGTCGGCGACGGTCAGAGTGGCGGGCGCGCTGTAGAGCCCGTTCGTGTCGATCGTCCCGCAGGCATTGTTCGTGCAGCCCGCACCTTCCACGGACCAGGTCACTGCGTGGCTGCCATCGCCTTCCACGTGCGCGCTGAACTGAAGGGTCTGGCCGACCCATACTCTTGAACTGGTCGTTCCGATACTGATGGTGATGGGTTCTGGCGGCGGTGGTGCCAAGTCATTGCCGCCTCCCCCTCCGCAACCGGCAAGGGTCAAAGTCAATAGCGACAGAATCAAGACAACAGAGAATGAGTTCCAATTGGATCGCATGACGCTTCCTCCTGCTAACGGCGTCGAGGCGTCAACCCTTCAGGCGACCCCACTGCTCTTGGGTCACCTGGTTCGCCGATCTGGGTTGAACGCACAGGTTCGCTGCGACTGTCGGCTGCTGGCTGGGATCGGGGCAAGTTAAATGGAGTTACAACAACATGTGTCCCGAGACTGTGGGAATTCAAGCACTTAAGGAGGATTTCGCTGGCCGTCTAACGGTTACTTGAGGCCCATTTTCGCCAGGATGGCGACAAATCGGGAATCTTCCCGCACGGGATCGAACACCGGATCAGCTTTGATATACGGCAACTCCGGATCGCGCTGCTCGTAATCACGTTCCAGGTGCTCGAAAGCACTCTCCTTGTCGCCCAAACCGATGTAAATATAGCTAGCCTTGAGGTCGGAGAGACCGCCTTGTTCAAAGCCGGCGTTCAGATCTTTCAGAAGGGCTTTGGCTTCTGCGACGTGGCCAGACTTCGCATAGGCGTGACCCAGCATTCCCTTGATGTAGGGATGCGTGGGCACCAGCCGCAAACCTGCTTCGTATTCCTTGATAGCCTCTGGATAGTTGCCCTTGACCTCGAGGATCATGCCGCGCAGGCCATGCGCCGGAGCAATATCAGATACCTCCAGAGTCTGATTAACCAGTTCCATCGCTTCGTCGTAGTGATGGGCAAAATAAGTGACAACACCCAAATGAGTGGTCGACACATACGAAAGAGGGTCCAGCTCACGAGCGTGTTGGGAATGTGGAATGGCCTCTTCCCCTCTCCCCTGCATCACCAGTGCCATGGCATACCGCATGTGCGCCTTGCCATTGTTGGGCTCTAGCTCGAGCGCCCGTTGAAAGCTCCTTTCAGCCGAGACCCGATCATAGTCGTAGAAGAACTGCACGGTTCCCAGAGCGCTATACGCTTCGGCCAGGGAGCTGTCGAGTTCCAGAGCGCGGATCGCGGCCTGCCGCCCCCGCGACATGAGATCCGCCGTAATCGGGCCTCCTCCGCGTTCCCATGCCAGCGTCACATATTCGTCTGATAGAGATGCAAAGGCCACGGCAAACTGCGGGTCTCGCTGCACCGCCTGTTCCAGGTAGCCCGCACTTTTAGCCAGATCGCTCCGCCAGTTCTTTCTCCCAATTGGAGCGCGAAAGTATGTTCCCTTCCAGTACAACTGGTTAGCCTCGGCATCCGAGCTGTAACGCGTGGGCCGCACCTGGTCCCGGTTCCTGCGCGACAAGCGAATGGCAATTGCTTCGGCGGCCTCCAGGGCAACTTCGTTCTGCACCCGCAGCAAGTCACTGCTGGAGCGTTCATACGTCTCCGACCACAGGTGGATGGCATCTTCCGCATTAATGAGCTGAACGGTGATACGTACTCTGTCCTTCGACCGGCTCACGCTGCCTTCCACAATGGCGTTGGCCTTGAGTTGGCGAGCGATGGTGGCGATGTCAGCGCCGCGGCTGAAATGCTCGGCAGAAGTTCGAGCGACGACTCGTACACTGTTCAGCTTTGCCAGTTCGGTCGTAATTTCGTCCATCAGGCCGAAGCAGATGAATTCGTTGTCCGGCTCCGAACTCGCATTCTGAAACGGAAGCACGGCAATGGTCATTACGCCTGCAGAGACAGTGTGCCGCGCCTGCTGAGATTCGTAAACCGTCACCGTCGTCAGACCCACAACCACGACCGCCATCACCGACAGCCACTTTTTTTCGCGCCACCATGCGACGGGCCCGGCCTGCATGTCGGCTGGCCGCGAAAGGCTTGGGGCGCGATAGCGAAAACTGGGTACGTAGGAGCCTTTCGAAAGCTCGATCAGGACGGAGTCTGCGCTTCCCTCCTGGCGATAGTAGTTTTCGAGAATTCCACGGAGCCGGTGGGCCTCCACTCGCACGAGCGAATCCAGGCGCGGATCGTAACTTGCGGGACGCCCGAAGATCTCTGTTCCGAGTACGTATTCTTTGAGCCGCTCACCGCGGCCGGCCAGGGTCTCTTCGACGAGGAAACCAAGAAAGCGCTTGAGTTGGGGAGAACGCTGGAAACCGGCTGAGGACAATACCTTATCCAGCTCGGATCGCACGTCGGTGGCAAGGACGTCGCACGCCGGAACCGGGCTGATGCTGGTGGGCATCGCTGTCCTGCGAAAGCACAACATGCCAGTGCTTGGGCGCGCGTAGTTTACTCTAGGGCTTGCCGAAATTGCTGTGATCCGGAACTTGCCTCACCGCCGACTTTTTGCCGCTGCTTTGGGCTGTAACTTCGGCCAGCGGGACACAACCACCGTTGAGATTCCTCCCCGCGGCCGGAAGTCTCCCTTCACTTCAGCCCACACCGGCTTTGCCCATCGCACCACATCGTTCAGAACCTGGTTCACAATGTTCTCCTGAAAAATTCCCAGGTTCCGATACGACTGCAGATACTCCTTCAGCGACTTCAGTTCCAGGCACACCCGATCGGGCATGTAACGAATCTCGATCGTTCCAAAGTCAGGCAGTCCCGTTTTCGGGCAAACCGAGGTAAACTCCGGATCGTCGATCACGATCTCGTAGCCGGGAAACTGGTTGGGCCACGTTTCAATTTCGGGAAAGTCATGATCCAGCCCGGCCTTCGCGTGGTCCGCTGTGTAGCGGGGAGATTTCGACATGCCTCTATTTTACTCAGCGCCGATCCTTGGGGCCGGTCACAACCGAAACTGTTGAAAACCGACCTTGGCCGCATCTAACCCAGTAGGCTTCCGCCCTCGCTTTACTGCTCGAAGAGCGAGTTCGGGTGATACATTGATGCTTACAGTTTCCTCGATATGCCATTGAATGGAAACAGTTCGGCCCGCCGGCCGCGGCGCTGGTGGGTGACCGGGCTGGCGATCGGTGCGGCAGTCATTTTGCTCGCAGCCTTCATGACGCGCCGCGATGACTCCGTGCCCGTTCGCACCGCCTTCGTAGAGCGCGGACAGATCCGCAGCCTCATCTCCACCAACGGCAAGATCGAGCCAGTCGAAAACTTCGAGGCCCATGCCCCGGCCACCACAACCGTGCGTCGCGTGCTCGTGAAGGAAGGCGCCTTCGTCAACAAGGGCCAACTCCTGGTACTCCTCGACGACGCCGACGCCCGCGCCCAGGCCGCGCGCGCGCAGACCCAATTGAAGTCGGCGATCGCGGAAGTCAACGCCATGGAGCGCGGTGGCACGCAGGAAGAAGTTCTGAATCTCGATGCGCAAATGGTCAAGGCCCAGACCGAGCGCGACGCCGCCCAGCGCAATCTCGACGCTTTGAAGAAGCTCCAGCAGCAGGGATCCGCATCGGCCGGAGAAGCGCGATCCGCTGAAAACGCGCTCGCCCAAGCCGATGCCCAGCTCAATCTTCTGAAGCAGAAACAGACTGCCCGCTATTCCAAGCCCGAGAGAGCGCGAATCGAAGCCCAGCGCGAGGAAGCCCTGGCAGCCTTCGATGCCGCTCAAGACATCCTGGCCAAATCCAACATTCGCGCGCCCTTCGACGGCATCGTCTATTCCTTGCCGGTCAAGCAGGGCGCCTTCGTTTCCAGCGGCGATCTGGTGCTGCAGTTGGCCGATCTCAGAAAAGTTCAAGTCCGAGCCTTCGTCGACGAGCCCGACGTCGGCCGCCTCGCTGCCGGTAATCCGATCGAGATTACCTGGGACGCCGAACCCGGCCGCGTCTGGAAGGGGGCGGTCAACGCGATTCCCTCCACCGTCAAATTGCGCGGTTCCCGTAACGTCGGCGAGACAACGTGCATCCTAGAGAATAAGGACCTGAAGCTTTTGCCGAACATCAACGTCGGGGTGACGATCGTAACCGCGGAACGCGAGAACGCGCTGGTAGTTCCTCGCGAAGCTGTCAGGATGGACGATAGCAAACCCTACGTGTTGCAGGTGGTGGGCCACGAACTCAAGCGGCGGAATGTTGAAACCGCCCTCTCCAACCTTACCCAGGTTGAAGTCAAGAGTGGGCTCGCACTTCAAGATATGGTCGCGATCAGTTCTCTGAATGGCAAACCGATCGGCGACGGGACGCAGGTAAAGTTCTAGATGCGACGACCGATTTTCGAAGGAGTGGCAGTATCTCTGTTTTTCCTCCTGTCTCTTCCCACCATGGGGGCGATGACCGCCCACGACCTGCTGGATGCAGGTCGCGTGGATGACGCCATCGATTCTCTCAACAGCCGAATTTCTTCCAATCCTCGCGATGCCGAAGCTGTCCATCTGCTCTGCCGCGCTTATTTTCAGTACGAAGACTGGGATCGCGCCGAATCGCGCTGCAAGCGAGCCGTTGAGCTCGAACCAAACAACTCCGCTTATCACCGCTGGCTGGGGCGCGTTTACGGCGAGAAGGCCGGCCGCGCCACGCTCCCCATCTCCCTCGCTCTGAAGACGCGGGACGAATTCCAGCGTGCAGCCCAACTCGATCCCACCGATGCCAACGCCAGCGAGGACGTCGCGGAGTATTACCTTGAAGCGCCCGGAATCATGGGGGGCGGCAAAGACAAGGCCCGCGACCAGGCCAAGGTCATCGCTAAACTCAGTTCCGCCCGCGAACACTGGGTATATGCGCGCATTGCTGAGAAGGACAAGGATTGGGCTACCGCCGAGCGCGAATATCGCAAGATGATTACGGACGGAAACGGCGACGGCGAGGCCTGGTTGAACCTGGGTTTCTTCTATCGAAACCAGAAGCGCTACGACGAAATGGAGCAGGCCTTCGTCAGCATGAACCAGGGGCAAATCACGACCCGCGAAGTTCTGTTCGAAGCGGCCGCCAACCTGTATCGGGTTGGTCGCGCCTTTTCTTTTGCCGAACAAATGCTGCGGCGTTATCTGGCCGAGGGCCCGGTCGAGGAAGCGCCCGCCTTCAAAGCCCACAACCTGCTTGGCATGTTGCTCGAGAAGCAGGGCGACAAAGCCGGCGCCGCGCAGGAGTATCGCGCCGCTTTGGCCCTGGCCCGCAACTACCGTCCCGCCCAGGACGGATTGAAACGAGTCGCTCCCTAAGCCAGGTGCGTCTGTTCCCCGGTTGCGCACTCTGGTCCCACAACGTCAAATCCTGCCCGGCGTCGGTGCCACGCACTACAATTTGTGCGTCGCGGTCGAGCCGCGCCCTGATCGTACAGGTGACACGATGACACTCCGATGGTCCCGCTGGTTACCGTTCCTCCGCTTCGTTCTGCTGCCCCTGGCCCTGTGGATCGCGCCCCGCGCGCATGCCGAACCTGTCCCGCTCGAGCGCGCCATCCGGCTGGCCCTCGCCCACAGCACCAGTTCGGCGGTGGCGACGGCCGATATTCAACGCACTTATGCGGCGTACCGCGAGATCCACAACAACTACCTGCCGCAGCTCATCGTGGGCTCGGGACTCGGGTACTCGTACGGGTTTCCGTTGACGCTCGAAGGAGCGGCGCCTGCGGTCGTCAATGTGGTCGCGCAGAGCTCGGTCTTCAATCCTGCGCAGCAGCAGTTTCTCAAGGCTGCGAAGACGGAGTGGCACGCCTCGCAATTGCAGGACAAAGACCAGCGCAACGCCGTCATCCAGGACGTTTCTTTGAGTTACGCCGAACTCGCCAAATGGGAAACCCGGATCACGCATCTGCAGCAGGACGAGAGTCTGGCCGCCGATCTCGAACGGGCCGTAACCCAGCGCGTGCAGGAAGGAGTGGACAGTGTTGTCGATCTGAACAAGGCAAAACTGGTCGGGGCCCGCACCCGTCTTCACATCGCTGAGGCTCGCGGCTCGGCCGACGTCCTCCGCCGTCACCTTGCCGTGTTGACCGGATTGCCGGTCTCGACTATCGAGATTGTTCCTGACAGCATGCCTGCGCTGCCCGCCGCCAGTACCGACGACGACCTCTCCGCAAAAGCCGTGGCCACGAGTCCCGCGATTCAGTCCGCCGATCAGCACGCGCGGGCGGAAGTGTTGCGCGCCTCCGGCGAACATCGCGCGTTGTTGCCTTCGCTCGATTTCTCCGCCCAGTATGCGCGTTTGTCGAAGTACAACAACTACGACCAGTACTACCGGAAATATCAGCCCGATAACGCCACCATCGGCGTGGCGATTCGTCTTCCGATCTTCAATGCTTCGCAGCGTGCGCGCGCGCAAGGCGCAGACGCCGAAGCCGCAAAGGCCAGGAAGCAAGCCGAAGCTACGCGCAACCAGGTTTCCGAAGAAACGCTCAAGTTGCAGCGTGCCGCCGAACAACTCGCCGCCGCGCGCGAAGTGGCGGAACTGGAATACCAGCTCACGCTCGCGAGCGTGGAAGCGATGCAAACGCGTCTCGACGCCGGAACCGGAACCATGCACGAACTCGCCGACGCCCGCGTCCAGGCCAGCGAACGCTATCTGCAATTCCAGGACGCCGATTTTGAATACCAGCGTGTCCGGTTAACGCTGCTGCGCGCGACCGGCGAACTGGAAAAGTGGGCGCTGCCGGGCGGCGCTCCGCAGCCCTAGTCGCGACGCCCTCGGCGCGGGTTCGCGGCGGGCGCGTCGGCGTTCTTACCCCATTTACCAGTTGGTAATAGGGGACCCCCTCCCCCCTCCCCCTTCGTGTGTCAAAATCTTGGAAACAAAGGACTTAGGCGCGTCACAAATGCGCAAAATCTTGAGCCCCAGGGGTTTAGCGCAAAATATTCCGGACAAAGGAGTTAGGGCAGAGGTCCTTGGCTGCGCTCAGGATCTCGGCAGCGGGCTCCCCCACTACGGCTTCGCTCACGCCCACTAAGCGTCTCAAGTTCCCGGCTCTCAGTTCCCAGTGAAGTCAAGACCTCCTCACCGAAGAGGACACGGGAGATTCGCAGTCGCTATGTTATCAAAGAGCTAATGTATAGTTCTTACCATTATCTTCGCAAGAATAGCCTTTGTCAAGAAACTTGGCGTGATGGGATGGCCCCCGAAAGGACACCTGGTGCTTTCTATCGGGGAGAGATTGGCGTCTCGACTTGGGGAGGGCGGAGCAGAAGACTTATGGTGCGGACGGTGTCGCGGCCCGCATCTCGAAAACCGCGAGATACGGGGCACCCCCTTTCATTGGGGCTGCGCGCGGAAGGCAGGTTGCGTTTGTTCGGACGGCGAGACCGGGGCCAGCCGTCGGGCACCCGGCTCTCAGCGGCCAAGTTGCATTACCTCTCCCTTGTGTCGCAACTCCACTGATGAACTTGTTACGCGCAGCGTGACCTTGTCGCCTCGCTCCGCGGTGGGAAGGTAGTCCTGAATCTTCAGCTCATCAACGACGGTGCATTCGTCTCCGTTACATGCCAGGCCAAATGTTGAGGGACGCACGCTGCAATTGTCGGCCTCGCGCATGGAAAATGGGGGATTCGCATAGGTCTTCTCGTTCTTGCCGTCACAGTCCGTCCACGCAATGTTCTTCCCACTTTGTGAACCGTGGCCGATCTTCACCGGGTTCTTGCCGTTGAACAACGTGTCGGCATCGCCTTGAATGGCAAATACGACAGCAACAACCAGAGCAAAAAACAAACTGGCCTTCGAGCTTCTGAGGATGGTCATTGTATTGCCTCCTTCTGGTAATGGACGATTCGGACATCCTCCAGGTCGTCCACACGAACGAGCCATAGCTGAGGAATCGTCCCACTCGTCTCTTGTGCTTCTATAGGACATTTGGGAAGCGCGGCTGGAATGGGTTGCTCACGCGCCTGACCGGCGGATGCCGTAACGGGCACTTTCCCGGCGCTCTTGGGAGTAGTGTCCGCAACTCTCACCAAGTTGTGGACATACAGGAGACCTCCTTTGGCGTGCAGGAGATCCCCCCGATAGGTGCAACCCTTTTCGGAGAACGTTACCGTGGGGAGGGTTGTTTTAGGGCCTCTATCTATGTTTGCCTGAGAGACTGCTGCGCCCTTCGCAATGTAGTAGGCAGGGACAAACATGACGACCAGCACGAGCGTCGCGATAGTGGAAATAAAACGGCTATTGTCTTTGACAAAGATCTCGAGAATGAGGGCGATGAGCAGAACGATTAGGTAAACGCATGACATCCAAACGCCAGTGCCGAAAAGGACGATAAAACCCTGCGCTAACGTGTCATTGAGCCCTAACTCGAGCCAACTCACACTGGCCCCAAACACAGCGAAGTAGTAATCGAGATATGTCCACCCGGCAAGGAAAAGATAGAGAGCGTAGACTGCAAACCAATACTCGAATCTCGATGCAATGCTCTCGGCTTTTTGCTGGTCTGGCATGGAACACCTCGAATCAACCGTTGCATGGTCAGAAGTGTTGCGTGACCTCACGGTATGCCACTAGGACTTAGAGGGGAAGAACGATGCGAAGTCTAGCTCAATTGAGCGGCGCTCGCAATATGAAACTGTCGCGGGCTAGACTCGGGAATAGCCGACCGTATCCCCGCGTCTGGAAGAGAAGCGCGAGACCCGGGCCACCCGGCCTAATATTGCACTTGAGTGCATGGGCAGCCTCAGGGGGTGGTAATGTGAAGGCTAGGAGCTGTCGGTAAGGCAATGAAGATCCTTCTCTGCACTCTCCTGATATTCGCTGGTTATCAGTGCTATGGTACCGCCGTGCTTGTGATCGAAACTGAGGACGGCTCCGTGATTCTGGCAGCCGATGCAAAAGTAATTGAATCTGGAACCGATCGGACTTTCAGCTGGTGCAAAATTGGCAAGCTCGACTCCGATACCTATTGGTCCGCCGCTAGCAATTTCTACATAAGTCCTTCGGGATTTAGCGTCCCGGCGCTCGTTGAATCGCTTGATCACAATGGCCCCCTCGAATCGCGGGTGCAACGTTTGGTCGCCAAGATTAAGGCTCCTCTGGCGAAGGAGGTAGAGGGAATAGAGAAGATTGATCCGGGAGAATACAGAAATTATCTAGCACGAACCCACACGCCTCTTGAAATAGCGTTCGTGGGGCTAGAAGGTAAGGGACCCAGGTGGGTAATTGTGCGCTTTTATGTCTACAAGAATGGAAAGCATCTGGTTGTGAAAGCAAAGTCAGAACCGAGAACGCGACCCTCAGGAATCTACGGCATAGGCTTTTGGGGACCTGCTGGAGAATACCTCAGCAGTCATCGAATAGGTTCGCTACCAATGTTGAGGCAGGAAGTCACCAGGGCTTTAGAACACGCGGCGGATGTTGACCCGCACAATGGGGTCGGAGGGCCATACAGCATTCTGCTTATCAATAAATCGGGTCCATCGTGGGTGCAAGAAGGGGATTGTCCTCTTAAATAGCGAGAGTTTCCGTGGGCCACCCGGCAAAGACGTGACTGACCTACCACGCTGTTGACACTATCAATGGCGAACCTTAGGATCGAGATGCCCAGACTTCCCCCAGTGCTCAAGCAGGCTTCTCTTTAGGAGGCTGTCCTTGCACTGGCTTTCACGTGTGTTGTTCATCCTCTGCCTTTTTTCTGCTCAAGTCACCCTACCGAGTGGCCTAGCGCAGGAGACAAATAGCCGACTTACCAACCGTGACGTCCTTGCGATGGTGTCGCTAGGTTTGTCCGATGAAGTGATCATCGACAAACTCAATGCCACAAAAGACTGCGACTTCGATACCAGCGTTGATGGTCTGAAAGCGCTTAAGGCTGGGAACGTCTCTGACCGCGTGATTCGCGCGATGATTAACTCTCCAAGCACGACTACGCCCGCTACCCGTGATGAGCATTCTCCGTTGATCGACGACTCCCGTGAGCCCTCGGAAGCTGGGGTCTTTCTCGCAACGAAAGGAAAGCTGGTAGAAATCGACCCGGAGATTGTGGGCTGGCAAACCGGTGGGGTTCTAAAGAAAACGGTGACACTCGGACTAGATAAGGGGCATGTGAACGGCAAGGTGATGAGGCCACAGAGTGCATTGCAAGTCACTACACCGGTCGAATTCGTGATCCGGACACTGGAAGGCACTTCCGTCTCTGAATTCCAACTTCTGAGGCTATACGAAAAGGGAAATCGCCGCGAGTTTCGGGCAGTAACAGGGGGGATCTTACATGTAAAAGGAGGTTCCGAACGGAACGACATTGGCTTCACCCCCGAAAAGACTGGGACCCGGACGTGGCACATTCGGATTAGCCACCTAGCAGTAGGAGAATACGGTTTTCTACCACCGGGACTTCTCGCGGCAAGCATTGGCTCGTCGGGCAAGATCTACACATTTGGCGTAACCGAAGGAGGTCAAAGCCAGTCAGATGCGCGGGCGAGAGAGATCGAAGGTAGAAGCCCAGATGAAGGTCCCGACGCAGCCACGAATTACGAAGAGGGTTCGATCGGTGCTGAGTGGGCAGGCGATCCCGACGTCAGGCATGACGGGGTTACTGTTTCATCCGTTCTCGACGGAGGCCCTGCCGCCCAGGCTGGAATCAAAGTGGGAGATGTGATCCTTGCCGTCGGGGGAACCTACGTCTTCACGGGTAGAGACTTAACAAGGGTTGTTAGTGGGCTAAAGCCGGGGACCCGTGTCGTGATTCACTGGAGGCATTTGTCCGCGATGTACGGCAACCCTGTTTACGTCTCTCGGAAGAACGCAAACTGATACGCCGCCGTTTGCCCTGCTTTTCTTTCACTATCAACTTTCGTCGGCTGCCCATTCCCCTTCGGCTACGCTCAGGGCAGGCTCTGAAGGGCCGCTCTTCCACGATTGATGGTGCAGAGTGCGCGCCCTCAGCGGCTGAAGCCGTCCTGTATTCTCGGCCTTTGGCGGCACGACTGAAGTCGTGCCCTTCCCATTCCGGGTTCGCACTCAAAAGCAATGCGAGGAATGGGGGCTGGCCGCACGAGCATGTCCGCGAAATTCCAGCTGTCTGAATTCCGTGGGGACACCTGAATCCGGTCTGATCCCGTTTCTATCCCTCGCGGCAGGCCTTGGTGCCCCACACATCCGTAGCGGTTCTGTCGAGGGACCTTACGTTGATCGCCAGGGACGGGGCCCACACATCGCACAGAACGCGATGTGTGGGGCTCCCGGCCCCCGGCCTCGGATTTCAAGGTTCGGAAGGGGTCCTGCGACATCACGGCTGGACGTGACATCAGTCACGGCGAACCTCGGTGGCTGTCTCTGATACTCGTCGCATGGAACGCCTGGTCGATGAAGCACAGTACGTCCTGGCAACGTTGTACCGGATGCGAGACGAGGTGTCGGCAAACCCGAAGTTGTTTGATCCCGATGCTCGGGAACGCATTGATGAAGCGATCGCCCGCGTTCAGGCAGTGGTTCGCACTGCCCGGTCGAGACTGATGGAACAAGAGGTCAAAGCTGCCTGACCTGCAGGTTGATTCCTTACCTTTTATTTTCTGAAAAACAGGCGTTTCACACCGACCGGTGTCCCGGCGAGGTACGCCCTCGCCGGGCACTGAGCGCAATTGTCAAGCTAACAACAATGCAGGGATGTCCTTGAACCTGGAAGGGAGTACCCATGACAGCGACTCTGGTCGAAGCAGTTGACGTTAGCGCAGAGGTTGAGGACCGGCAGGCAGCCGGCTGGCACGGGATGTACCGAGCAGGCGGAGTGTGCCTGGTCCTCACCGGCGCGATCTATCTGATTGGTGCTGTGCTGTCCAATATCCTGGGGCCTGCGCCGAGCAGCGCCGAGCTCTACATGAATGCGATCGCAAAACACATCGCGCTGTCCCGCATCAATTTTGGAATCTTCACGGCGACAGACTTCCTCCTGATCCCGGGCATCCTGGCTATCTACCTCCTGCTCAAGGAGCGCGCCCGGAGTGCCATGTTGCTTGCGACCGGACTGATGATGCTCTTCATTGTTCTGGATCTGGCAATCACAGAGTTGAACTCGCTGACGCTGGTGTCGTTGACGGAGCGTTATGTGGCCGCGTTGAACGATGCACAGCGGGCGGCGTCGTTGGCCGCGGCGAATTACGCGCTGGCGACGTTGCCTCTGGGAACGTTCTACAGCTACGAACTGTCGTCGATCGGACTCCTCGTGATCAGCGCCATTATGTGGAAGAGCGTGTTCGGCAAAGCCACGACCCTTCTGGGAATCGTTGCTGGCATCGAGGGAGTCATCGGCGGGTTCTATGTGGTGCGTCCGGTTCTGGCGATCCTGCTGATTCCGTCGCTGATCGCCTTTGGCTTGTGGTGCATTCTCGCGGGAGTCCGGGTTTACAGGGTTGGGAGGACGAACACGGCGGTTTTTTAACTCTTGGCGGCGAGGTCGATCACCATTTTCGGTCGTCGTGCCGGGACGATCGGTCGGGAGTTGAAGATAGCAACAGAGTGGTCCGGCGGGGATGTTAGAATAGACCAATCACTCCTTATGCCATTGAAAACACTGTTCTTGAATCCGCCTTCGTTTGAAAACTTTGATGGCGGCGCGAGCTCGCGCTGGCCGGCTACGCGGGAGATTGAATCGTACTGGTACCCGGTCTGGCTGGCTTATCCGACGGGCATGCTGGAAGGTGCGCGACTGCTGGACGCTCCGCCGCATCATGTGACAGCGGAAGAGACGATTCGCATTTGCCGTGATTTTGAGTTGTTGGTTCTGTTTACCAGCACGCCCGGGTTCCCCGGCGACATCCGTCTGGCCGAAGCGATCAAGGACAGCAATCCCCATTTGAAGGTCGCGTTCGTCGGGCCGCACGTCAGCGTGCAGCCGGAAAAATCTTTGCTGGACCACAAGGTCATCGACGTGGTGTGCCGCAAGGAGTTTGACTACACGATCGTCGAATACGCGCAGGGCAAGCCGCTGGAAGATATTCTGGGAATCTCTTACCGCAAGAACGGCTCGGTTGTGCACAATCCCGACCGTCCGCAGATTGAGAACCTGGACGCCCTGCCGCACGTGACCGACGTTTACAAGCGGGATCTCGACGTGCGCCGCTACAACGTGCCGTTCCTGCTGAACCCTTATGTCGCTCTGTACACCACCCGCGGATGTCCGGCGCAGTGCACGTTCTGCCTGTGGCCGCAGACGCTGAGTGGACATCCGTGGCGCAAGCGGTCGTCGGACGATGTGGCGCGAGAGATGGCCAAGGCCAAAGAGTACTGGCCGTACGTGAAGGAATTTTTCTTCGACGACGATACGTTCAACATCCAGAAAGCGCGCACCATCGAGCTGTGTTCGAAGCTGAAGCCGCTGGGGATCACGTGGTCGTGCACGTCGCGCGTCACGACCGACTACGAGACGCTCAAGGCGCAGAAGGAAGCGGGCTGCCGGCTGCTGATTGTCGGGTACGAGTCAGGCGACCAGCAGATCCTGAAGAACATCAAGAAGGGCGCGACGGTCGAGCGGGCGCGGCAGTTCACCAAGGATTGCCACAAGCTCGGGCTGGTGGTGCATGGAGACTTCATCCTCGGGCTGCCGGGCGAGACGCACGAGACTATCCGGAACACGATCAACTTCGCCAAGGAACTGGATGTGGAGACAATCCAGGTTTCGGTCGCGCATGCGTATCCGGGAACCGAGCTTCATGAGTATGCGCTGAAGAACGGATTCATCACTGCCGAGAGCAAGATGGTGGATGATGGCGGCCACCAGATGGTGCAGGTGGAATACCCGGGGCTGCCAGCGTCGGAAGTGATGGAAGCGGTACATCAGTTTTACGACGAGTATTATTTCCGTCCCAAGGCGGCGTACCGGATACTCCGCAAAGCGGTGTTCGACAACTCCGAGCGCAAGCGCCTGTACAAAGAGGCGCGGGCGTTTCTGAAGCTGCGCTCTCAGCGTCACAAATGGGTCAAGGACAAGCGCAAGGAAGAGACGCCAGCCGCCGAGCAGCCGGCCAACGCCTAGCGGCCCGGAGCGAGAGCGGCAGTGACTTTTCGCAAATACCTCGTGCTCGCCGGCGTCGCCGTTTTCAGTTCCGCCGGCGATTCCCTTCTGGCGCGCGGGATGAAAGACCTGGGCAACGTTTCGTTGCACCATCTCTCCAGCTTGATTTTCGCCATCATCGACCCGTGGGTCGCGTCCGGGATTCTGCTGCTACTCGCTTTTTTTGCTTCCTACATGGCGGCGCTTTCGTGGGCCGACCTGACCTATGTGCTGCCGGCAAGTTCGCTGGGATATGTACTGGTCGCGCTGGTCGCGCGGTTCGGATTCCACGAGATGATCCCGCCGGCGCGATGGGTCGGCATTGCCCTGATCACGGCAGGAGTTGGATTCGTGGCTGCGGGCCCGTCACTCACGCACCGCAAGCACTCCGATTTGCCTCGCAGGGATGCGATCTCGCCGGAGGCTTCGTCGTGAAGGAACTGTACACATGGGCGGCGATTGGCCTGATCATTGGGGCGTCGACTACCGGCGACGTTCTACTCTCCCACGCCATGAAGAGGGTTGGGGATGTTGGCGAACTGTGGAAGCGACATGGACTGTTCAGCGTGATCGGGCGTGTGCTGGCCACGCCTACATTTTTTCTCGGGCTGGTGGCGATGGCGGTCGCGTTCTACAGCCTGCTTTTCGCCCTGTCATGGGGAGATCTCAGCCTAGTCGTTCCCGCTTCGGCTTCGTTGACGTTTGTCGCGAACGCATTTGCTGCGCGGATCTTCCTGCATGAACGGGTGGGGAAACGGCGGCTGCTGGCCGCGCTGCTGGTCGCCGGCGGCGTGGCGCTGATGGCCATCTAGAATCTAGATAAAAAGATCGAGATCGTCGCGGATGATGAGTGACTGACGATTGACGGCGACGCCACTGCTATCGACACTGCCAGGAGCAAGGATATTTTCCCTGGCGGGAAAGCCCACCTGGATGACGGGTGCGGTTTGCTCTGCGAAGAATTTTGCGTCCGGCTGCCGGCGCACTGCCTGCACTCTCCGCGTCATGGCGTGTTGTCTTGCCAATTCGCGGACCAACTCCACAAGCATGTCCTGACCGCCAGCGCTCATCTGCAAGAATTGCATGCAGATTCCCGCCGGTTCGCGCAACGCCTTGATCTGGCCGAGGGCCCGGAACGAAGACGCGTTGACGCGGACCAGAATCTCCGCCAGCGCTCCACAAGGAATGGGCCGCGGCAGAAACAAGCCGCATCCGCCCAGACTCAGATCGCGGATCCTGCCGGGAAGGAATAGACCTTCCGAGGGGAGACAGATAATCTGGGCCAGTCCACCGCAATTGAAGCGTGGACTGCGACGGCGTTCTCCCAACGGGACGCCGATGTCTTGTGATGTCCAGGCTCGCATGGTGGTAGTTAGATCGTAAGCATGACGCAAGGACTTGAGAATGGCTAAGCGGTCATGCGGCCTGGGCACTGAAGTAACTGAAGAAATTACAGAACGTGCCGATAGGGGAACGGCTCAGCGGCAGCTGACAGGTTCAGGGGAAAAGGCGCATGAGTCCTCGGGCGGGCAAGTCGGGAGCAAGGAACTGTCCCGCCTGGCGGTTGGCGATTCGTGCCAAGGATTCGGCTGCCAGGTAACCGCTGCGCACGGCGCCTTCCATGGTGGCTGGCCAACCGGTAGCCACAAAGTCTCCAGCGAGAAACACGCGCGGCCAGGCCGTTTGGGGTGCGGGACGGTACTGGTCCACTCCGGGAACCGGAGAATACGTGGCATGGACCTCTTTGATCACGGTCGACTTCAGCAGTTTGGAGTCTCGGGCTGCGGGAAAGAAGTCGGACAGTTCGCGGATCGCCAATTCGACAATCTCGCCACGCGATTTTTCGACCAGGCTCTTGGAACTGCTGACCACGAGTTCGATATAGCTGCCGCCGGTGTTGCCGCGGGCATCGATCAGCTTCGATTTGTGAAACATCCACTGAATCGTGCGATCGAGGAGCACGGCATGATCGAGGTCGCAGATCGAACGGTCGAACCAAAGATGAATGCCAGTAATCGGCGAGGTCTCGAAGCGGTCCAACATGTGTGCGAGCGGAGCCGCGTCCGGGGAGTGCCCGATCAGGGCGGCCAGGCCGTCGAAAGGAACGGCGAGCACGAGATAGTCGAAATTCTGCTCCTGGCCGTTGATCGTTATGCTCACATCTGACTCCTGCGCCCGGAACGATTCCACGGCGGCGCGAAACTGCACCTCGCCTCCGCGGGCGCGAATCGTGTCGCCGGCAGCGTTGTAGAGTTCCGTGAGAGGCACAGTGGGAATCCCCATGCGTCCGGCGGCAGCGGACTTGAGGAACGACTCGCGGACGACCTGGGCGGCATAGGGGACAGAAACACGATCAAGGTCTTCGTTGAGCGCGCTCACCAAAATTGTCTTCCAGAATCGGTCAATTGCCTGCGCGGTCTGTCCGTGGCGCTGCAGCCAGGCAAGAAAGGTCTCTCCTCGTTCAGACGGGAGCGACGGAGTCAGGGCCGTCATGGCGCGGCCGATCGCCAGCTTGTCTTTAAGGGTCAGGCAATGGGCGCTGAGGAATGCGGGCGCTGCGTGCAGGGGGGCCGGTAATGCCGACGGCCGGATCACCGAGGCGCGTCCGCCGGGCTCCAGGAAGGTCAGATGGTCATACCAGCGGATGCGCTGCTCGACGCCGGTGCGGCGGTAGAAATCGATCAGGTTGGTGCAGCAACCGAGGAGCACGTGCTGGCAGTTATCGACAATTTCGCCGGTGCCCGGATGCTGGTAAGAAGAGGCGCGCCCACCCAGATATGGGCGCCGCTCAAACAGAGTGACGCGACACCCGGCGCTCGAGAGGGCGCATCCGGCGGCCAGTCCAGCCAGACCGCCTCCGGCGATCGCGACTGTGGGAGATTGAAGTGAGGCGGAGATCATCACAACATGCGCTTCACGTATCCCTTGCCCAGGATCGTGAGCTTTTCACGAAGACTCAGGCTGACGCGTTCGGAAAAGACGTCATACTGGCGGGAAGCAATTTTTTTCAACAAGCTCCGGTAAATGGTGATGAGAACCCAGAGGCCGGGTTGGCTGTCCTCGTTGACGAGGGGGATCAACTCTTCGCCGGCGCGATAGCCTTCGCGGGCGCGATCGGCCTCGATCGCTAACAAAGGGGCGACGCGGGCTGGAACGGGCGCTGCCAGATCGCTGGTGGTGAGACCAGCCTGCGCGAGGTCTTCCTCAGGAAAATAGACGCGGCCCATGGCAACGTCTTCTTTCACGTCGCGAATGATGTTGGTGAGTTGGAAAGCAAGACCACAGCGTTCGGCGAGGGATTCGGCCGCGGGATCGCGATAGCCGAAGATGCGGATACAGACGAGTCCAACAACGGATGCCACGCCGTAGCAGTACTGGCGCAATTCCTCGAAAGTACGGTAGCGGGCGGTGAGAGGTCCAGCGAAGCCGGGCTCGTCAGGTTCCTCGACCAGATCGGCGGCGGTTCCATAGGCAAGCTGATCGAGCAGGCCGATGGGAATCTGATATCGCCGTTGGGTATCGGCCAATGCCAGCAGCAAAGGCTCATCGGTCGGATAACCGGCAAGGGCCTTGTGCACCGAATCGAGCCACTCAGCCAGCTTGTTGTGGCGCTCGTGAAAACTCAAGTGGTTGTTGTCGGTAATGTCGTCGCAGCGCCGCATGAAGGCATAGACGGCGCAGAGGGAGTTGCGCTTGGGGTGAGGGAGGACGGCAAATCCGTAGTAGAAATTCTTAGCTGCCGAGCGCGCCAGGTGCCGGCACACCGAGTAGGCAACGTCGAGTTGTGACCCGGTCGGCGCAAATTGCACAGGAGCATTGCCCACGGCGGCGCTCATAGCAGCTTCCCCAAGGCGGCGCGCGCGACCAGCGCCAGTTTGCGCGACTTGGAAATTGCCGGGCGTTTCCCGAGTACGGCGTAATCCTGGCGCTCGATAGCCTTGAGGATTTCCATGCCACCGCGGCTGAAGAGCTCGATATCAATCGCCAGTTCGCGGCTTACCATTCCCGGCAAAGGCAGTCCCTGGGTAAACCATTCACGCGCGCGCGTGACCTCGAAGCGCATCATCTCGCGGAAGGCGGGAGTGTTTTGCGCGGCGCTGATCTGCTCTTCGCGCACGCCGAAGCGCCGCAAGTCTTCGAGCGGCAGGTAGACGCGGCCTTTGGCGTAATCCACGCTCACGTCCTGCCAGAAGTTGGCCAGTTGCAAGGCGGTGCAGGTGTAGTCGGAGAGCCGCTGCCGCTCGGGATCACGATACCCGCAGAGATAGAGCACGAGGTGACCGACCGGATTTGCCGAAAAACGGCAATAGCCCAGGAGGCCGGAAAAGGTTTCGTAACGGGTGAGGGTCTGGTCCTGGCGGAAGGCGGTGAGCAAATCGGAAAATTCCTGCCTGGGGATCTCGAAACGCTGAACCGTGTCGGCCAGAGCGACGAACACCGGGTGTCGCGGATGACCGTCGTAGCATGCGTTCAGCTCTGCCTCCCACTGATTCAGTAATTCCAGGGACGCAGCGGTGTCGCCCACTTCGTCGCCGAGATCGTCCGAGATCCGGCAATAGGCATACACATTGCAAAAGTGCTGGCGCAGTTTCCTGGGAAGGAACCAGGTGGCAACCGAAAAATTTTCGTAGTGGGTGCTGGCCAGCCGCCGACAATATTCCTGGGCCTCCGCTTTTGAAGGCGGCGTTTCAGGGATGGCATATTCCGGCGGGAGACTGCGCCAACCCGCTGGGGGCGTGGCGAGTGCCGGGGAATCGCTACTTGTCATCAATGGCATGTGCAGCATCCGCGAAAAGATCTTGAACCAAAGAGGACACGAAGGATCACGAAGGAACATCCGCTACCGTTTCGCGTGGCGGGACTCTATGTCCTTCGTGGTTAAGTCTTTTCTTCCTCAATGACCGGGAATGATGGCGGTCTTGATATCTCCATTGCGGTTCAGCATGTGCCGCAACACGTCATGCAGCCGCGACAGCGGGGCTTCCCCGGTGATGTAATCGGTACCACGAACTTTGCGCTCCGTGATCAGACCAAAAGCCCGGCGCACGGTCTCGGGCGTGTGGTGGAAGGTCGCTTTCAATGTGATCTCGGAATAATGCAGGCGGTTGGTATCGAGCTGGACTTTCGTTCCGGCGGCGCAACCGCCAAAGAAGTTTACAGTTCCACCCTTGCGCACCATCTGCACGGCCCACTCCCACGCTTCCGGCCGGCCCACGGCTTCAACCACCACGTCAGAACCACGTTTCTCCGCGGTCAGGCTGCGCACCACCTCGACGGGATCGTCGGTCTTCGTAATCTGGACGACCTCCTGGGCCCCCTTGCGGCGAGCAAGGGAGACCTGCGAATCGCGCTTCACGACGGAAATCACGTTGCAACCGATGGCTTTTGCCACCTGCACGAACATCAAGCCGATGGGGCCACCGCCAATCACGGTGACGGTGTCGCCGATTTCGACTCCGGTCTCGTGCAAACCGCGCAGCACGCAGGCCAGGGGCTCGGTCATGGCGGCGTCTTCGAAGCTGACTGGGGCAGGCACGACCAGCATGTTGGTTTCGACAATCCGGCGCGGGATGCGGATATATTCGGCATAGGCGCCGTTATTGAAGAGCAGGTCTTCGCAGAGATTGCCCTGATGCTTCGAGCAGTAGAAACACATGCCACAAGGAGCGGAATTCAGGGCCACGACGCGCATGCCCTTCTTGAAGCCGCGTACGCTCGGCCCGACTTCTTCGATCGTCCCAGCCAGTTCGTGTCCAAACAAGGCAGGGGGGACGATCATGCGTGCGTGGTAGCCACGCTGGTAGACCTTCAAGTCGGTGCCGCAGGTCAAGGCGACCTGCACCTTGACCAGAACCTCGCCCTCGCCGACGCGCGGGATCGGTACTTTTTCGATCTTGATGTCTTCCTTGCCGTAGAGCACGGCCGCCGTCATTTTGCCATTCACAGTGAAGGTCCTTCCCACGCCCTCGACCCAAGCACGCCAAAACCGGGGTTGCCGGGGGCTCCGATACTGCCTGGTTGGATGACGATTTTCATCGAGTCCGGTTGAGGATGGGCAGCCAGTTTGAGAGCCTCAACACTGTCGTGCAGCGGAAAGCGGTGACTGATCAGCTGTTCGAGATCCATTTCGCGCTTCATGACAACCTGTACAGCCTGTTCCTGCAACTCGACCGAGGCGCTGTACGATCCCAGCAGCGTCTTCTCGTCTACACAAACCGCTGCCGGATCGATCGTCGCCTCTCCGCGCGCGGTCTGGGCAAAGAGCAAAACACGCCCGCCGGGACGCGCGGCATCCATCGCAGGCCGAATGAGGGCGCTTCCTGCGACTGCCAGAATTACCGCATCAGCCCCACGCCCTTCGGTCATTTCGCGGATCGTGCGTACGGTGTCCACCCGCGACGCGTCAATTGTCAGGTCCAAACCGAATCTTCCAGATATTGTAAGCCTCGGCGGATACAAATCGGAAGTAATCACGCGAGCCCCGGCCCGACGGGCCAGGACCGCCAGGATTAGCCCGATTGGGCCCTGCCCGATGGCCAGAACAGTCTCTCCGCGTTCCAAACGCAGGGTTTCGATTCCTTTCAGGCAGGTGTTGACGGGCTCGACGAAGCAAGCCTGCTCGTAGCTGATACCGGCAGGGATCAGGACCGTGCCCTGCTCGACGATCCAGTCCAAAACGCGCACATACTCGGCAAAACCACCGCCCGACGGCTCGAAGCCGGCAGTGCACCCGACTTTCTTATACGTCTCACATTGGGCAAAAGTCTTCGAGCGGCAGTAATAACACCGCCGGCAGGGTATGTGATGAAAAACGACGACCCGGTCGCCCATCGCGAACTTGCGCACGCCCTCGCCGACTCGCGCCACCACTCCCGAGGTTTCGTGGCCGAAGATGCGGGGCGCGGAATGCGAGCCGGCCGAAATCTTTTTCAGATCGGTGCCACAAATGCCGCAGGTGTGGACGCGCACGAGAATCTCGCCGCGACCGATCTCGGGTACGGCGACTGTTTCGAGTCGGACGTCGTCTTTTCCGCGATAGACGGCCGCCTTCATAGTGGCGGGAATTGCCGGTGCTTCCACTACCGCTGCGGATCTTGAAGTTGTTTTGCTTTCCGTCATTTCAGTTTGGTGTTGCTGAACTGGACCGTCAGATCCAGTTGCTTAATGTACGACTGGGTCGCCGACAGCCGGGCTACATCCGTCACCTGCAGCTGACAAAAGAACTGCTCCACCTTGATGACGCGAGTCGTCCGCAGGGGTACTTTTGCGAACTGGCGCCCGTCGAGCCACCAGTGAAGGGTTGTATCCGCCGTCAAGTCGGGCGAAGTCGGGAGTACGCTCTCATAAATCTTATGATGCAAATCCGCCAATCTTACGAACCAGCCCACGATCTTGGTATCACCTCGGGAGATGTCGGGCACGAAGCGCAGGATGTAACGCTGCTTACCCGTGGAATCCAGAACCTTGAACTCCTGCCGTGCCTGCTCGGGAGTGAGGGTCACGTTGAAGGTCTGCTCGGTCACGTGCGTCGCACCTTTCTTGAACGACTCGGAATACACCTGCCGTGGGGCGTCGTCGGCCAGCGCCGGCAAGACGAGCGATGCGAGCAGCACCATCCGCAAACTGCGAATCACATTCCTCCTATCGGCGCGCCGCCAGTGTCGCGGCTGCGCTGCTTTTGACGTACTCTTCGAGCGCCTGGCAGAGCGCATGGCTTGCCTTGGCGCTATTGCGGGCGAGAACAACGGTCGCCCGCCAGAGCCACGGGCGCAGCGCTGCATGAAAAGCGAACGCCCTCGCTCGGAAACTTCCGTCGGCGGCAACAAACCCTTCCACGGGCGGCAGCGTTGTCCGGGCATCGTCTGAAACCACTTTCAAGGCGCCGAAGCTGAGACCGCGAATCTCCGCGCCCCGGGATACCGCTACGGACTCCATGTCGACCACTGCGGCACCGTAGGCCTCGCGCAACTTACGCTTTTGTTCAGGGCCTGCCACGTTGGCGAAACTGATCAGTGTTCCGTCGCCGTGCCCGGTATCGATTCTGGCGCCGTCGCTGGCGTCGATCACGATTCTGGGCTCGACAATCTGACCCACGGTTAGAGCTGGATCGAGTGCGCCTGCGAATCCCACGGACAACACCCGATCAGGCTGACTTTCACGAATGATCACTTCGGTCGCCCGTCGCGCTGCCTCGGCTCCAATACCGCCGCAGATCAGGGAAGCGTCTCCATTTTCAAAGAGCTTGTATCTTCGTCCGTCGCGCTCAATCCATCTCGACTGCCAGCTCCGGATGAGCGGGGCCACTTCGCGCTCCATGGCAGCGACGATGGCAATTCTAGGCATAGCCATTGGCGCGGAACCACTCCACCGATCGCCGGAGGGCTCCATCCACGGGAACAGTCTTCCAGCCCAGTTCGCGCTCCGCCTTTCCCGAACTGACGAACATCTTCTTGCGGCCCATGCGGACGGCGTCAATGGTGGCGCGCGGTTCCCTGCCGAGGATGCGTCCGGTCACGGTTTCATCAACGACGCCCGTAGCCAGGGCAAAAACGTACGGCAACTTCACTTTGGGCGACGGCAAACCGGTAATCGCCGCCAGCTTGTCCAGAATCTGTTTCAGGGTCAGATTCTCGCCGCCGAGAATGTAGCGCTCGCCCGCTCTTCCCTTCTCCAGCGCCTGGACGTGTCCGCGCGCGCACTCAGTGGCGTCGACCAGGTTCAGGCCGGTGTCGACGTAGGCGGGAAACTTCCGCTTCAGGAAGTCAACGACGATTCGTCCCGTGGGCGTCGGCTTCACGTCGCGCTCGCCGATGGGCGTGGTGGGATTGACCACAACGACATCGACACCGGATTGCGCTGCCTCGAATACGACCTGCTCTGCCATGAACTTCGATCGTTTATAGTGGCCAATCATGTCGGCCAGCGATACCGGACTGTCTTCGTCGGCCAGAGTGCCGTTGGAGTTGAAGCCCATTGTGGCCACGCTCGACGTGCAGACGATTCTCCGCACACCCTGTTTCCGCGCTAGCCCCAACAGGGCTCGCGTGCCTTCCACGTTGGTGCGGTACATCTGCTCTGGATCACGTACCCAGAGCCGGTAGTCGGCGGCAACGTGAAACATCGACTCGCATCCCGCCAGGGCCTTCTCGATCGAAGCGGCATCACGCAAATCCCCTTCGACCCGATCGGCATTCAAGTCCGCGATATTACGCAGGTCGCTCGTGGGCCGCACCAGCAGTCTGAGTTGCGCGCCCTGTTGGGCCAAAACACGAGCAACGTGACTGCCGAGAAAACCCGTCGCGCCGGTGATGAAAACCAGCATTTAGCTCTTAGCCTTTAGCTCTCAGCTTGGAACCAGTACCGTGCCGAGTCGCCAATGGCTAACGGCTAAGAGCTGTTTTTCATCACCTTGGCGTACGTCGTCAGGGCGATCAGCGGGAAATACTGGCGATACAAGTGGTACAGGAGATAAAAGACGCGCGGGAAGCCGGTTCCGGTGAACCAGGGCTCGTCCCAGGAGCCGTCTTTCTTCTGCGTGCGAAGCAGGTACGCGACACCGCGGGCTACCGAATCGCTGCGGGTGTCGCCTGCCGCGAGCAGGCCCATGATGGCCCAGGCGGTCTGCGATGCTGTACTCGCGCCCGTCCCTTTCAAGGCCGGATCGTCGTAGGAACCTACCGTTTCGCCCCAACCGCCGTCGGAATTCTGCACCATGCGCAACCACTCGGCGGCCTGCTGGATCATGGGCTCGTGGTTATCGACCGCCATTGCTTCCAGCCCGCGGAGAACCAGCGCCGTACCGTAGATGTAATTCACGCCCCAGCGTCCGAACCAGCTGCCGTCGGGTTCCTGCTCGTCACGGATGAACTTGATCGCGCGCTTAACTGCCGGATGATGCTTGTCGTAGCCGTAGGTCGCCAGACATTCGAGAATGCGTCCAGTGATATCGACCGTCGGCGGATCGAGCATGGCGTTGTGATCGGCGAAGGGGACGTACTGGAAGACCATACGGTCGTTGTCTTTGTCGAACGAGGCCCAGCCGCCGTTCTTGCACTGCATGGAGAGGATCCAGTCAATGGCGCGCTGGACCGATTCGCGCTGGTAACGGCCATTGGGATGTTCCACTCGGCTTAGGGCGAGACACACCATGGCGCTGTCATCGACGTCGGGATAGAACTCGTTGTTGAACTCGAAATACCAGCCCCCCGGCTGCCCATTGGGGTTCTTGATCTTCCAGTCGCCGACGGTGCGGACCTGCTTTTGCAGAATCCAATCGGCGCACTTGACCATCCTCGGATCGTTGGCGGGGACGCCAGCCTCGCCGAGGGCAAACAGCGCGTAGGCCGTGTCCCACACGGGAGACAAGCAAGGCTGCATACGGAAGGTATCTTCTTCTTCGATGCCGAGCTTTTCGAATTCGTCGACGGCGCGAATCACTTGCGGATCGTCGACGGAATATCCCAGACAGCGCAGGGCGATGATGGCATTCATCATCGAGGGATAGATGGCGCCCAGGCCGTCGCTCATTTCGAAGCGCTCGAGCATCCACTTCTCGGCCTTGCGCAGGGCGATCGCGCGCAGGGGACGAATGTGAACGCGCTCCGCCCAGTGGGTCAGGCGGTCGAGCACGAGGAAGAAATTTCGCCAGGACACGAGCTTCTTGTCCCAGTGCAGGTGCATGCGGGACTTGTCGCGGCCACCGACAAAGAGTTCTTCCACGCCCATGTCGTCAGAAATCTTCTTGAACGGCTTCTTGGCGTAACAGATGGAGAGCGGCACCAGGATGGCCCGCGACCACGAAGAAATTTCGTAGATGTTGAACCAGAACCAGTTGGGAAAGAGGACGATCTCGGGCGGGATCGCGGGGACGGCATCGTAGTCGTACTGTCCGAAGAAGCAGAGATAGATCTTGGTAAAGGTATTGACCTCGGTGACGCCGCCCAGTTCCAGAATCTTTTTTCGCGCCCGCGCGAGGGCCGGATGATCGGCCTTGAACCCGGCCAGTTTCAGACCGAAATATGCCTTGACCGAAGCCGAGATATTGGAAGACCCGCCGGCGTAAATGCTCCAGCCGCCGTCTTCGTTCTGATGCTTGAGAATGTGGCGGGCGGCCTTGGCGAAGCGCTCGGGCGAGCCTGTGCCGAACAGGGTGTGGAGGAGGATGTAGTCGGATTCGAGTGTGGTGTCGGCTTCGAGTTCGCCACACCAGTAGCCTTCCTCGTACTGTTGGGAAAAGAGGAATTTGCGGGCCGCATCGATGCCCACGGCAACCCGGCTGGCCAGGTCGTCGATCTTTCCGAAACGCATCTGCGGCGCCGAGGCCGAACTTGAGGGGGAGAAATCTTCCATTAGGACTCCACGGTGGCGGCAGCCGGCGCCGCGGCGATGGCTTCCACGATCTCCGGCGGCAGTCCAAAACGGACGTTCTCCGGCATGATTTCCAGTTCCTGCACGTTGGTGAAGCCTTGGGTCGCCAGATACTTCATCACTTCCTCTACAAGATGCTCCGGAGCTGAAGCTCCCGCCGTAAGGGCGAGGGTTTTCACGCCGGTCAGCCACTCTCGCCGAATATCGCGGTAATTATCGATTAGATGCGCGTCGGTGCGGAGGGCGCGCGCCACTTCGACCAGCCGTTTCGAATTGGAACTGTTGTCGGACCCAACCACCAGCAGCAGGTCGGCGTCGGACGCTACATGTTTAACCGCAACCTGGCGATTCTCAGTGGCATAGCAGATATCTTGCGCCGCCGGCCCTTTGATGTTGGGGAACTTCTGGCGGAGGGCGGCAATGATGTCGCGAGTCTCGTCCAAACTCAGGGTCGTCTGAGTCAGATAGGCAACGCGGTTCGGATCAGGCACAGTGACCGCATCGACCTCTTCGGGCGAACCAACCACCTGCGTGACCGCCGGGGCTTCGCCAAGGGTTCCGATGACTTCATCGTGGTCGCGGTGTCCAATCAGGATGAGCGAGTATCCCTCGCGGGCGAACTTCACGGCCTCGACATGGACCTTAGTGACCAGAGGACACGTCGCATCAATCACGCGCAGTTTCCGCAGTTTGCTATTCTGTCGCACTTCGGGGGAAACGCCATGGGCGCTGTAGATCACGCGTTCGCCTTCGGGTACTTCGTCCACGCCGTCGACGAAAATGGCGCCTTTCTGCTGCAGGTCCTCGACGACAAACCGGTTGTGGACGATTTCCTTGCGGACGTAGATGGGCGGGCCGAACGCCTCCAGGGCGATGCGGACGATATCAATGGCGCGAACGACCCCGGCACAAAATCCACGGGGCTTGAGTAACAGCAGCGTCTTGCTGTCAGACAATACAGTTCCCCCCACTCCCTAGAGTACACTCATTCCTTTTTGACTGTTCTCTCTAGGGTATCGAAAACGGCACCCGGGGTCAATGTAAGCTGCTGATAGGGATGGGATTAAACCTTGAATGCAGACACGCGGGAACCAGGACCTGAGACGGACGTGGGATCTCCTCCAGCCGGCAAGCCTTCTCAATCAGCCGTGAGAGTTCGGTGTTGGTCTTGTAGAGAGTGACGGTTTCCATGAGCACATGGAGCTGATAGCCAAGTCAAGGAGGTGTTCGCGCCCGATGTCCAGCTTCATCCATTGGCCTTGATCATCTGCTCGGCGTGCTTGCGGGAGGTCTCGGTGAGCTTGGCGCCAGAGAGCATGCGCGCCACTTCTTCGGTGCGCTCTTCGCCTTCGATGTGGCGGACCGAGGTCCTGGTGCGGCCTGCGCTTTCCCGCTTCTCGATCACGTAATGGTGGTCGGCGAAGGTTGCAATCTGTGGGAGGTGGGTGACGCACAGAACCTGGTTCCCTTTCGACAGCGACTTGAGCTTCTTTCCCACCGCTTCGGCGGCGCGGCCGCCGATTCCCGTGTCGATCTCGTCGAAGACGAGGGTGCGTTGGGCTCCTGTTGACTTCTTTTTTCCAGAAGGATTGGCTCCCGCTTCAACGCTGGCCTTCAGGGCGAGCATGACACGGGACAGCTCGCCGCCGGAGGCGATCTGCTCCAGCGGGCGCATGGTCTCGCCGGCGTTGGTGGCGATGCGATAGGTCACTTGATTGAAGCCTGAGGCGGTCCAGTATCCCTCGGCTTCATTCTCATCGACGGCGATGCGGAAACTTGCCCGCATGGCGAGGTCATTGATCTCGATTTCGACCAGCTTCTCTAACTTGCGCCCAGCCTCGATGCGTTTTCGCGAGATTGTCTTCGCCAGCTTCTTGTACTGGTCTGCGGCGGCGGCAAGTTGCAGGCGCAGTTCGCGCAGGACCTCGTCCTTATTTTCCATCTCGTCGAGCTTGCGGCGGACGTCTTGTCCGAAAGCGATCGTGTCGGCCAGAGTCGGGCCGTACTTTCGTTTCAGCCGATCCAGAAGTGCCAAGCGATCTTCCAATTCGGCGAGCCGCTCGGGCGACGCCTGGATTCCTCCGGCGTAGTCGCGCAGCGTGGCGCCCACGTCCTCGACTCCGATCCGGGCGGATTCCAGCGCCGCCAGCGACTCCTGAAAACGCGGCTCGTATCGGACCAGTTCCTCGAGCTGCTTTTGCGCGGCGCGCAGGCTTGAGGAGGTCGAGCCGTTCCCTTCGTACAGCAAGTCGAAGGCAGTCACGGCTGCGGTGTAGATTTTTTCGGCGTTGGCGAGCACGCGTTTTTCGGTTTCGAGGCGCTCGTCTTCGCCGGACTGCAGGCGTGCCTCGTCGATCTCGCGATTTTGGAAACTCCAAAGGTCGAGCAAGCGCATGCGGTCCTGCTCGTCGCGCTGCAAGTCTTCCATGCGAGCGCGAATCTGCTTCCATTCCCCGAACGCGGCAGAGAGGGGCTGCAAGTCCGTGGCAGCGTACAGATCAAGTAGTTCCTGGCGCGCGGCGGCGTCGAAGTTCGCGATCGATTCGTTCTGCGCATGGATCACGGCCAGATACGGGGCGAGCTGCTTCAGCACTCCGACCGTAGCCGGCTGATTGTTGATGAACACGCGGCCTTTTCCGCCCGCGGCAATTTCCCGCCGCAGGATCAGGGAAGCATCCTCGGCGTCGAGGCCGTTCTCTTCCAGAATGTCTTCGATTTGAGCGAGCGCGCTCCCCTCGTTCTCGAAGACGGCGGAGACGACAGCGCGGTCGGTGCCGGCGCGAATCGCTTCGGAAGAGGATTTGTCGCCGAGGAGGAGGCCGAGCGCGCCGATGAGGATGGACTTGCCGGCGCCGGTCTCGCCGGTGAGCAGGTTGAGTCCGGCGGCGAATTCCACGACGACGTTATCAATGACCGCGTAGTTCTCGAGTCGGAGTTCGCTGAGCACAGAAGTCTTAAAACTTACGAGTTGGGAAAATCAGGCGCAGCATAGCACATACGTGATCGACCGAACACCATGTCGGATTCCCCACGAACGAATTGCACTACTGATTCCGTCTTAGCCCTTCTCATTTTGAAAGCTGTTCTTGTGTTTCTGGAATATCGCAAGGTATGCATTTCTTCCCCCGGGTAACAGTCGCTCTTCTATTGCTTCTGGTCGTTGGCAATGCCAAAGCGCAACAATTGCAGAGTAGTCCCAGCAGCCACGGCTATGGCCGCGTTCAAATCGGCACCACAAAACAATATTCCTTTCAGCTCACGAACACGGGAAGCCGGACGCTTCACATACTTTCCAAATCGAGGAGCGGACGAGACTTCTCATTCGGCAACTTTTCTTTGCCGGTCACGCTGAAGCCGGGCAAGAGCGCGCTACTGCCGGTCAGTTTCACGCCCTCGGCAGCGGGGAAAGTAACGGGAACGGTCAGGCTGCGCAGCGACGCGCAGAACTCAACCCTGACCATCAACGTTTGGGGCTCCGGGTCAGGCGCTCAGGGAAGCACGCTGAACGTGTCTCCGACGAGTCTCGATTTCGGGAACGTCAATCTGGGATCGAGTGGCAACCTCAGCTTGAAGCTGGCGGCGCAGAATGGGTCGGTGACGATCTCATCGGTGCAGTCGTCCACTTCGGAGTTCAGTGTTCCCGGAGTGACCCTGCCGCTGACAATCGCCTCGGGAAATAACGTGACGGTTTCCGTGCTCTTCACTCCTGGAGCGGCAGGCACGGCTACGAGTACCCTGACGCTGACGAGCAATGCCACGAACTCGCCGACGAACGTGCCTTTGACGGGTGTGGGAGTGGCGGCGGGCTCGCACAGCACGGATCTGTCGTGGGATCCGAGCGCCTCCCAGGTGATCGGGTACAACGTGTATCGCGGTACGACCAAAGGCGGCCCCTACAGCCAGATCAACAGCGCGCTCGATTCGTCTACCGACTACACCGACAGTTTGGTGACGGGCGGCACGACCTATTTCTACGTCGTGACCGCCGTTGATTCGAGCAATGTGGAGAGTACTTATTCGAATGAAGTGAAGGTGGTGATTCCGAGTCCGTAGACTCGGCGGTTCGCGGTCCTTGCGTTCGCAGCGTGAGCGCCGGGGCGTTGACCGATGGGGCACCCCGACCGGGAAGATCGCTGCCCTGCTTTATAATCGCGAGTAGGGACTCCCCAACTTCCATGCACTTTTCATCCGTCCTGTTGCTCTTTGTTGGCGGCGAAATCGTTGATCTTGTCCTGCAGACCGGGGCAGTCGCCAAGACCGTGCTTTTCATACTGATCGCATTCAGCGTCCTGTCCTGGGCCGTGATTCTTTCCAAGTGGCGACTGATTCGGAGCGCGCGAACGCAGAGCGGCCGTTTCGTGCGGGCGTTCCGCAAGGCCCAGCGTATGCAGGATGTGGCTTCGGTGGCGAACCAGTTTCGTCCCAGCCCGCTGGTGGGCGTATTCGAGGGTGCGGTCGACGAATTCAAACGCCAGATGGGCACGACGGGCACGATCCACAACATGCCGGCGGTGCAGCGCTCGATGCAGATCGCGTCTTCGGAGGAGATAACCCGGCTGGAGCGGAATGTTACCTGGCTGGCGATCACGGGCGCGGTCACGCCGTTTATCGGACTGTTCGGAACAGTCTGGGGAATCATTGATGCGTTCCATGGACTGGGCACGGCCGGGGCCGCGACTCTGCGCGCGGTCGCTCCGGGAATTTCGGAAGCCCTGATCACGACGGCGGCAGGTCTAGCGGCTGCGATTCCGGCGGTCATCGCTTACAACCTGATCAACGGCTCGATCCGCGAACTGGCCGCGCGCAACGACGATTTCACGCTCGAAATGCTGAACCTGGTCGAGCGCCAAACACCGCAAACTGCGGAGGCGCGCCGCTGATGGCATTCACCAACGCCAACGGACGTACCCAGACGGCCCTCGCCGACATTAACGTCACGCCGCTAGTCGATGTCGTACTCGTGCTGCTGATCATTTTCATGGTGACTGCGCCGGTGTTGCAGTCCGGGATTGATGTGAATGTGCCGCACACGCGCACGGTGAAGGAAGTGACCGAGGAGCGGCTGGTCATCAGCATCGATAAATCGCAGAGAGTGTATTTCGGGAACGATCCGATCAACATCAACCAGATCGCGAAGATTCTGAAGCAGCGGATTCGCGATCCGCAGCATCAGTCCATCTACCTGCGGTCGGATGAAGATGTCCCCTTCGGCGCCTTCGCCACGGTGATGGACGCGATCAAGGCGGCCGGCATCAGCAACGTGAGCATTGTGACTCAACCCATTGACTCCCATGGCGGCAAGCGCTGACATCTACGCCGAGCATAGCCAGCTCACCAGGCCGTTGGCATGGTCTGCAGGACTGCACGTTGGTTTCACGGTGTTCGTGGTCCTCTATGCCATGTTCATTCAAGGAGCGCGGGGCTCGGGGTGGGGCGGTGGAGGCGGCGGAGACGCGATGGGAGCCACGCTGGTGACCTCGGTTCCCTTGCCTGCCAGCGAAGTGCAAACCAACAACGTGCTGGCAACGGAATCGAAGGGGCTGTCGAAATCGGAGCCCAAAGTTCAAGAACAGGAACCCGAGGCGGTCGCAATACCGGACAAGAACAGCAAGACCAAGCCCAAGCCCGTAACCAGTGCCAGCAAACGCAAGGTCGAGCCGGAACCGGAGGAATCGAATCAGGTCCCTTACGGTGAGGGCGGTCCGGTGAGCGGCCCCTACAGCATGTTCAGCGCGGGCGGCGCCAAAGGGGGATTCGGCTTTACGGGTGGCGGCGGCGATTTTGGCAATCGCTATTCGTGGTATGTGAAGGTGGTGCAGCAGAAAGTTTCCGAGAACTGGCTGAAGTATGAAGTGGACCCCGGCATCACCTCGGCGAACCGGGTTTATGTGGTTTTCGATATTGCGCACGACGGCTCTCCGAAGAACGTTCAGATCGAGCAATCGAGCGGTGTACCTTCGCTCGATATCTCAGCGGTTCGGGCCATCCAGCGCATTGATACCTTTGGACCCTTGCCGCCGGACTACTCGGGCAATAAGGTTTCAGTGGAGTTCTGGTTTGACTACAAGAGGTAGTGGTCAGTGATTCGTGGTTAGTCATGCGCGGAAGCGCTGGCGATCGTTCATCAACGTGTCCAGGGAGTGCACATTGAAATCGTCTTGCCGCATCCGTTTCCTCCTTCTCCTCGTTCTCGCATCTCTGTTTGGAGGTTCTGCATCGGCGCAGGACTGGATTCGCACCGGCACCGGGCTGGGCGTAGAGAAAGTTCGACTGGCGGCGTCCGACTTCAAGGCCTCGACGCAGGACCCCAAGAACGCCGACCTGCTCAAGACCTTCAACGACACGCTCTGGAATGACCTCGACAACGCCGGGATCTTCGATCTGGTCTCGAAAAGTTTCTATCCGGAACAGGTTCCGGGACAGCCGACCGAGGTCAACTTTGCTGCCTGGAATGTGCCGCCTCCGAACGCCTCCATGCTCGCGTTCGGCAACCTGGGAGTGTCTGCAGACAAAGTGCAGGTTCAAGGCTGGCTCTACGACGTAAAGAACACAGCTTCGCCGCAGGTGCTGGGGAAACAATACAACGACACCGCAACCACAGAAGCGGTTCGCGTCATCGCGCACAAGTTTGCCGATGAAATCATCTTCCGACTGGGTGGCGGTATCCCCGGAATCGCGGAGACCAAGATTTACTTCGTCAGCGATCGAAGTGGCCACAAAGAAATCTGGGAGATGGATTACGACGGCGCCAACCAGCACGCCGTCACGCACCTGGGAACGATCTCCCTTTCGCCGCGCATCTCGCCCGATGGGTCTCGACTCGCGTTCAGTTCTGTCGGGAAAAGCGGCTGGGACATCCTGATGTTTTCGGTGGAATTGAACCGCATGGTGAGCTTTCCGCGATTCGGAGGGATGAACCTGTCGCCCTCCTGGTCGCCGGATGGCACGAAGCTGGCGCTCTCTTCTTCGCGCAACGGATATCCGAATATTTTCTTGCTCGACGCCTCCGGCGGAAATCCGCGACGCTTGACTTCCGGCCAGGGGCCTGATGTTTCACCGACCTGGAACCGCAAGACAGGAGCGCAGATCGGGTTCGTGAGCGGACGCACCGGGCTACCGCAGATTTACACCATGGAAGCCGACGGCACGAACGTGCAGCGGCTGACGGATCAGGGCTACGCCGTGTCGCCGAACTGGTCGCCGAATGGCCAGTTCATCACGTTTTCCTGGATGCGTAAATACGGGCCCGGCGAGCCGGGTTCCAACGATCTGTACCTGATGGATATTGCCAGCAAGCAGTGGGTACAGCTCACGCATGACGCCGGGAGGAATGATTCCCCGTGCTGGTCGCCGGACGGGCGGCATATCGTGTTTCAGTCGCATCGCACCGGCAAGGACGAGATCTACAGCATGCTGGCGGATGGCACGAACGTGAAACAGTTGACGTCGAGCGGCAACAATTCGCAGCCGAACTGGAGTTGGAAATAGTGTTTCCAAGTTTGTTGTTTTGTCATCCTTCACTCCATTGGGGATGACGGCGGGAACGATGACCACAAAGGAACATCGATCACGGCAATTATTGCGCACCGCGAAAACGGGCGCATAGAATCGAAAGACGAGGTGAACCACGCGATGAAAAGATGGTTAACGCTGGTATTCGTCCTGAGCGCCATTCTGTTGTTGGGCGCCTGCAAGAAGAAAGTTGCTCCGCCACCGCCTCCGCCGCCACCACCGCCTCCGGCGCCGACGGCTTCCCTTTCGGCGAATCCGAACACGGTTGACAAGGGCCAGGCGACGACGTTGACGTGGCAAACGACCAACGCGACGGACGTCAGCATCGACGGCATGGGCGCGGTCGAAGCTAACGGCTCGAAGTCGGTGACCCCGACCGATTCGACGACGTATCATCTGACGGCCAAAGGCGCTGGCGGCACCCAGGACGCAACGGCGCGGGTGACCGTGAACGCCCCACCGCCGCCACCACCGCCTCCGCCGTCGTTGACCGAAGAACAACTCTTCGCGCAGAACGTGAAGGATATCTACTTCGACTACGACAAGAGTGACATCCGAGCCGACCAGCAGGGATCTCTGCAGGCGGACGCGCAGTTCCTGCAGCAGCATGCCGGCATTCGCATCACGATCGAAGGCCACTGCGACGAACGAGGATCGACCGAGTACAACCTGGCTTTGGGCACGAACCGCGCCGATTCGGTCAAGAATGCGCTCATCCAGGCGGGCGTGGGTGCGGACCGCATCAACACCATCAGCTACGGCAAGGAGAAGCCGTTCTGCACGGAGTCGAACGAAGCGTGCTGGCAGCAGAACCGGGTCGGACACTTCGTGTACGGCAAATAAGAAGTGAGAATGAAGGTGCAGAAGTGGGCCCGGACCGATTTGGGCTTACTTCTGCATTCTGACTTCTGCAATCTGCATTCGATTCGCCCATTATTCCTTTGGGTACAGCACTCTGGACACCGCCTGCCCTTTTGTCATCCAATAGATCAGCTATGAAACCGAATCGCATTTGTTCTCTGGTAGCTCTGTTCCTCACCCTGTGGACCGGCGTCGTTCCGGCCTACGGCGCGAGCAAGGAGATCATTCAACTGCAGGAGCAGGTCAACCAACTCAACCTGCAGATGACCGCCATGAAGACGTCGTTCGATGAGCGCATGGGCGTCATGAAGAATCTCGTCGAGCAGAATACCGACGTGGCCAACAAGCTCAACACGTCGATCAAGGATCTGCAGACGGCTATCAGCAAGTCGCAGCAGGACCGCGCCGGGCAGGTGGATCAGATCTCGGGGCAGGTCCAGGCGCTCAACGACACGATGGACGAAATCAAAGTCCGCCTGGCCAAGCTGAGCAAGCAGTTGGAAGACTTGCAGTCGGCTCAGCAATCGCTCGCTGCGAGCCAGGCACAACAGCAGCAGGCTCAGGCCATGGCGCAGGCACCGCCGCCGGACGTGCTCTACAACAACGCGCTGCGCGACTACAACGGCGGCAAGCCCGATCTCGCGACCCAGGAATTCACTGATTACATCAAGTTCTATCCGAACACCGACCTTGCCGGGAATGCCTACTTCTATCTGGCGGAACTGCAGTACCGTGGCGGGAATTTTCAGAAGGCGGTGGAGGATTACGACCTCGTCCTGCAGAACTTCCCCAGCGGCAATAAAGCAGCTACGGCGCAGTTGAAGAAAGGATTCGCGCTATTGGAACTGGGCAAGGAGGATGAGGGCACGCAGGAATTAAAGCACGTCATCCAGCGGTACCCGAAAACGAATGAAGCCATGCAGGCGCGGGACCGGTTGCGAAAACTGGGGACTGCGGGAGCTGGCGCGAAGAGCCGGTAGAGCGTTTGCCTCCGAAGGGCATGTGTGTCGCCTCGATTGGAAAGGCCGGCCGAATGGGCGTACAGTTCTGTACGTCATTCCTATGAGGGTCTATGCGGAGTTTCTTCCTGGGATTTGCCGTGATCGCCGCAGTTTTTTTCTTGGCCACTTGTCAGCAACCAATTTCCGGATCGCGCGAGACATCACCGTCAGCAACGCCCGCCAACAGCGCTTCCGATGGCAACGCGCGCAAGTGGTGGAAGGAAGCGGTTGTGTATCAGATCTATCCTCGCTCGTTTAAAGACTCGAATGGCGACGGGATCGGCGACCTGAGGGGCATTATCTCCAGGCTCGACTACATCAAGAGCCTGGGCGTCGACGTGATCTGGCTGAACCCGATCTTCGGCTCGCCGAATGACGACAACGGTTACGACATCAGCGACTACCGCGGCATCATGAAAGAGTTTGGCACCATGCAGGACTTCGACGACCTGCTCAAGGGCATGCATCAGCGGGGCATCAAGCTGGTGCTGGATCTGGTGGTGAATCACAGCAGCGACGAGCATCCGTGGTTCAAGCAGTCACGCAGCTCGCGGGATAATCCGTATCGCGACTACTATCACTGGTGGCCGGCGGAAAAAGGCAAGCCAGCGCATCGCTGGAGCTTCTTTGACGTCAACGGCGATGCCTGGATGTTCGATCAAACGACCAACAGCTACTACCTGCACTATTTCTCGCGTAAGCAGCCCGACCTGAACTGGGAGAATCCGAAAGTGCGGGAAGAAGTCTTTTCGATGATGCGGTTCTGGTTCGACAAGGGTGTCGACGGCTTTCGTATGGACGTGATCCCATTCATCTCCAAGGACACCACGTTCCCTCCGCTGCCGCCGGAGTATCACGGCGACTATATCCGCTACTACGCGAACGGACCGCACACGCACGAATACTTGCAAGATATGAACCGGGAAGCGCTGAGCAGGTATGACGTCATGTCGGTAGCGGAAGGGATCGGCGTGACCACGGACGATGCGCATCTCTACGTGGATGCGGATCGTCACGAACTCAACATGCTGTATCACTTTGAGGGAGTGAGTCTCGGCTACTTGCCTAATTCGCACAAGATCCCTGATCCCAAGGGATGGAGTCTTATCGACTTCAAGAACATTTACAGCAAGTGGGACGCGGTGTTTGCCAACAAGGGTTGGGGCACGATCTACCTCGGAAATCATGATCAGCCGCGCATGGTCACACGCTGGGGAAATGACTCGCAGCAATATCGCGAGCTTTCTTCCAAGATGCTGACGACGTTTCTGCTGAGTATGCGTGCAACGCCGTACTACTACGCGGGCGATGAACTCGGAATGACGAACATCAAGTTCGATCGGATTGAGGACTACCAGGACATCGAGACGCGGAACTGGTACCAGCTCGAGAAGAACTCCGGGAACGACGTTCGCAAATTCCTTGACGCTGCGAAGATCTCGGCCCGCGACAACGGGCGGACGCCGTTTCAGTGGGACGGCACTACCAACGCGGGCTTTACCACCGGCAAACCTTGGCTCAAGGTCAATCCGAACTACTCCACGGTGAACGTGGCAAAGGAAGACACTGATCCTAACAGTTGTCTCAACTATTTCCGCAAGATGGTGCAGTTGCGGAAGAGCAACCCGGTTTTGATTTACGGCAAGTACACGCTGCTCGACAAGGACAATCCCGACGTCTATGCCTACACGCGGGAACTTGATGGCAAGAAGATGCTGGTGCTGCTGAATTTCAAAGACAGGCCGGCGTCCGCATCCAGCGGGCTTGACTTGAGCAAAGCGAAGCGTGTGTTGGGGAATTATGAGTCGGCTCCACAGGGCGGCAGTCTGCGTCCGTATGAGGCCGTGATTTACGAGTGGTGAGCGCGAGCGCCGCCCGCAACTGCAGATCCCTCGCTCGTCCTCGGCTTCGCCTCCGGACGGCTCGGGATGACAATGATGAGAGGCGCTTACCCTGCGTCGGCGGCAGCTGCCTGTACTGTTTCTGTTGCCGCTGACCGCAGCGTGATCCAATCGGTCTGCACGCGGTCCCAGTCCTGGATCAGGAAGCCGTAGGACTCGAATAGGGCGCGAATTTTCGGACGCTGCCATCCGGCGATCTGCTCGAGGATCGGCACGACGACGGGCAGGGCGTTATCGCTGAGCACGGTACGCTTGGCGATCTGGGCTACATGCTTTGATTCCGATACGGCGATGGTGAAGCCGTCGCGGCGGTTGACGTGCAGCATGACGTGGATGTCGGAACTGCCATCGCCGACGTAGACGATGTGGCTGGCAGGAATGTCCAGATCCTCCTGCAACTGGTCGAGCCGTGCGACTTTGCCGTAGCCGGCGGTGGCGCGCACGAGGGTTTCGATCTCGCCCGAGTTGCTGTACTTGAACTCGGTGCCGAAGATGTGATCTTCCGGGACAATCCCTTCGAGCGCGGACTTGATCACTTCCACGGGCGCGGCCGAGAGTACGTAGAAGTTAAAGTGGAATCCGTCAATTTTCTTGTCGAGAATTTCGTACACCTGCTGGATGTTTTGCTTCACCCGGATTCGCTTCCCGGCTTCGTAGAGATGCTCTTTGCGCACGCGCGAGCGAAACTCAGGATCGTGCAGGAGCAAATAGGCCAGCTCGGCGCCCTGCTGCACCAGGTTCAGTTTCGCCATCCCCTTGGCCTTGCGCTCGAATTCTTCCACGGAAATACCCAGCAACTCGCTCAGGACGTACCCTGTATCGTTAAAGGTCAACGTCTGGTCGAAGTCGCTGGCAAACAGATAACGCTTCAACGGCTTCTTAGGCATACTCCATTAGAGTCTACTTCGCCGGTTAAGCGGCCATTAAATTTAACTATCGTTGTGATCACAATAACTTACGGGCACTCGGCTTGCAGATTTTCCTTTGCCCTGTGGAGCGTTTGAGCGTACTCTGAGCCGTGGTAACGATGTTGATATCCCCGGATTTATTGAGAGTCATCCATGCCCACTCATGCCGCCGATCATCTGGAAAACGATTCCGACCGCGGGAAGGGTTCGCTCGAACCTGACGACCGCCTCCAAGCCGGCAACAATTCGATGAGCGGCCAACTTCCCCATCGGAATCAGGACCCCATGATCCAGGGAGCCGACTCCGATTTCCCCGAGCCTGGGTCCAGCCCTGAGCATACGTTTGAGGGAGAGGGGAAAAAAGTGGTTGGTGGCTAGTTGTTGATGCCTGGTGCGACGAGGCCCAGGGCGCGCACGGTTCCGCGTGGTACTGACCGTGAACTAGTGCGGGCTGCTATCTGGAGAACTGGCTAAAGCAGGATTCCCCTCAGGATCACGCTCGCAACCGAAAAGTAGATGACCAGTCCGGTAACATCGACCAGCGTGGCGACGAACGGGGCCGAAGCGCTGGCCGGGTCGAGTCCACAACGACGGAGAATGAAGGGCAACATGGATCCGGCCGTGGTGCCGAAGAGCACGACGCCGATGAGGCTGCATCCGATGGTAAGGGCCACGACCAGGTAGTGTGGACCATAGGTTCCGCGCAAGGTATGCCAGATGAAGATGCGCGTGATGCCGATGCAACCGAGAATCGCACCCAGTGCGAGGCCTGCCGCGAGTTCGCGTCGAATGACGCGGAACCAGTCGCGGAGGCGAATTTCCCCCAGCGCCATGGCGCGGATGACCAGCGTGGTTGCCTGAGAGCCGGAGTTGCCGCCGCTGCTGATGATCAGCGGAATGAACAGAGCGAGCACGACGGCGCGCTCGATCTCGGCGGAAAAATAGCCCATCGCGGTGGCGGTCAACATCTCGCCCAAAAAGAGGATGGCAAGCCATCCTGCCCGCTTGCGCACCATCTGGGCGAAGGTCACGTCGAGGTAAGGTCCATCCAGCGCTTCCATACCGCCGATTTTCACTATGTCCTCGCCCGCTTGCTCCTGCACGATTCCGGCGACATCGGCGCTGGTCACGATGCCCAGCATGTGTCCATCCTGATCGAGTACGGGCACGGCGAGCAGGCGGCGTTTGGCGAGCAACTGAGCGACTGTTTCCTGGTCGGTATCCTCCGCGACATAGACATAATCGGTGTGCATCAGCTCGCGGACTTTCCTGGACCTCTCCGCCGAAATGAGCTCGCGGAACGAAACCACGCCGAGTAAATGTTGGGGATCGTCCTGCACGTAAGCGTAGTAGATCATCTCCACGCTGCCAGCCTGCTGGCGAATCTGGGCGATGGCTTCTTCCACGGTGATGTCGGGCGCGATGCGGACGTAGCCGGCATGCATCAGGGCACCAGCTTCGTCCTCGGGATAGGGGGAGGCGGTCCGGCCCTGGTGGCTTCGTTCGGCCACAACCGTGACTTCCATCTCGCTTGCCAGCTGCAGGACTTGCTCGGTGAAGTCCAGGCCGGGGAACCAGCGTCTCCGTGGTTCGGTGCCGCGGGTGAGGAAAATCTGCGTGACACCGTTCTTGCGCGCATAGTCTACCAGCGTGCGGGCGCGATCTTTGCCGTGGATGGTCTGAGCGTCCACGTGGAGGTTCTCGGCAAAGCGAAGGTGGCGTTCGATGGTTGGACGGTCTTCTGCCGGCAAGGCTTCCGCTTCCTCTTTGGAGTAGACATACACGGCGATGCAAATCGCCTGCAGGTGGTCGGCGACCCGACGAGCGCGACGCAGCAGCATGGCCGTAGACGGATCCGCGGTGATGTTGACCAAGATTTTTTGCGCGTGCATCTCTGCGGGGGCGATTTTTCCCCGGTGCCGGGCTTCCAGCGCTTGGGCGGTCTGGCGGATCGCCAGTTCACGCAGCGCAACCAGGACCGGTTCCTGAAAGATCGCCTCCACTTCGCCCTTGGCGCGGTCCGCGGAAAAGATGGCGCCACGCTCCAAACGATGCAGCAGGGCACGCGGAGTGACGTCTACCAGCACGACTTCGTCGGCTTGCTGGAAAAACCAGTCGGGCACGGTTTCGCGTACGCGCCGACCGGTGAGCTGCCAGATCTGATCGCTGAGGCTGGCAAGGTCCTTGACGTCCATGGTGGTGAGCACGTCGATGCCCGCCTGCAGCAGGACCTGCACGTCTTGCCAGCGCTTTTGCTGAGCTGAGCCAGGGGCGTTGGAATGGGCCAATTCATCAACCACACAAACGCGCGGGCCCCATCGCAGGATGGCCCCGACGTCGAGCTCTTCGGTCACGCCGCTGCGATGTGCGATGCGGGCGAGGGGTATGGTCTGCAATTCGCCAAGTTGTTCGCGAACGTCGGCCCGGCCGTGCGCGTCCGCGAACCCGACCACGACATCCACGCCCCGCGCCTTGACTTCGCGCGCGTCCTTCAGCATCTGGTAGGTTTTCCCAACGCCGGGAGCGTAACCGAGATAGATCTTGAGGCGGCCGCCACTGCTCAGGTGAGTCATGTTATTGGTTCTCTTAGTGTGGGAAGACGCGGACATCCATGCCTTCGGCGGCCCGGATCAAGCGGCTGACTGGGCTTCCCCACAAGCGTGTTCGCCAGTCCTTCTTCATGCTGTGGCCGACGAAGATCTGAGTGACACCGTGGGTGCGGGCATATTGCACGATGGTTTCCACCGGATCATCACCCTCGAGAACGTCTACGTGGGCCCCGGTGGCCCGCGCGCGTGCCAGATTCTCGTCCATGGCGTTTTGTTCCTCGCCGGAAAGGTTCGGACGTTTCACAGAAACTGCAACCACGTCACAATGAAAACGGGCGGCGCTCTGGCGAGCGCTGGCGATCATACGATCGGCATTGGCACGGGGTGTGAGACAAACCAGAAAACGCTCGTGTGGCCGCCATCCCGGCTCAATCTCATGTGCCTGCAGATAGCGCTGCAGGCCGGCGTCGATCACGTCCGCCGAAAGAACCAGGGCCATCTGACGGAGTTCGGAAAGCTCGGGCGGAGCGCCTTCGGTGGGAGCATCCACGACCACAATTTCATCTGCGGTGTTCAGAAAATCGCGGGGAATCGTTTCCGTGACTTTTTGGCCGGTGAGTTTCTCCACCGCCTGACGCTGGTCGTCGATATGTTGCAGGTTCACCGACGCCACCACGGTAATTCCGGCGGAGAGCAGTTCTTCGACATCCTGCCAGCGGTGCCGGTGGCGTCCCCATGGGTTGTCGTAGGCCAAGCCGTCAATGATGCACACTTGAGGATGGCGGCGAAGGATCGTGGGCACGTCGATTACAGGCACGCCGTGCACGTCGAGCGTAGGAACGATTTCCAGAGAGTCCAACAGTGGCTTGATTTCGGGCTGCACTTCCGGCTGGAGAGCCCCGACCACTACGTCCTGACCGCGTTCCTTGCGTCGGCGAGCTTCATCGAACATGCGAAACGACTTGCCAACGCCCGAACTGTAGCCCAGGAATACTTTCAGCCGCCCACGAGCGCCGCCGGCTGGTTCGGCATCAAGCCGCGTTACGTCTGGTTCCGACATAGCCTGACGATTGTAGCGCCCAGCAGCACAGGCTTGAAACGGGTGAACCAGCGTCGCTCCCGTGAGCACATAGCTGTGTCACCACAACCGACCGGTTGGTCTTGGAAAAATCCTAACAAAACACTCGATGAGTGATTAGAATGGCGCAACTATTGTGAGTAGTAGTCACATTGCGAGCCACGCTTCCGTTTCTTCCCTGGCCACGACCCTTGGGTGAGATTTCAATTTGTGAAGGAGATCGCAATGCATGGAACGAAGACGCCCTCCCTCCGACCCGCCGTGCTGTTGGCAGGTCTAGTCCTCATTTTCTGTTTGCCCGGATTGTCGCAGTCGCACATGACGGTACGGCGGGAAGTGTATCGAGACGTTTCTCCGCCTCTGCGCGAAATGATCAAGCTGATGCCTCCGCCGTCGTTGGCGAAACACGAGGCGGAACCGGTGCGCAGAATTCCGTTGCCTGCCGGGCTCAGCACGCTGGCAGAAGATCCCATCCGCCAGCAAACCGTGGTTCCCTTTTCGCCTGTGGTCGGCAC
>Ga0335076_10000311_pt1 | contig 43445 bp, 42 predicted proteins | sample Lox_Sample_25_FD_206717 | JGI IMG/M metagenome (GOLD analysis project Ga0335076, IMG submission 206717) | Soil microbial communities from Loxahatchee National Wildlife Refuge, Florida, United States - Lox_Sample_2.5 | ecosystem: Environmental > Terrestrial > Soil > Wetlands | place: USA... | reverse complement strand
TTTCTGTCTGACCGTGCTGGCCTGCGCGCTGGCAACGCTTCCCCTGACAGCCCAGGAAGGTCCTCTTGAGAACACTCCTCCGAAAGACACCACGCCCGAGGAAATCATCAAACGGTTCGCCGATAAAGAAACAGAGTTCGCCAAGGCTCGTGATCAGTACACCTATCGGCAGGACGTGAAAGTCCAGACGCTGGACGGCGAGACGGTCGACGGTGAATATCACGAAGTGTTCGATGTAATCTTCGACGGCAAAGGCAAGCGGATGGAAAACGTGGTTTTCGCGCCGCAATCGAACCTCACGAAGATCTACATGTCGCAGGAGGATTTCGACGACATCCGGCATCGCCTGCCTTTTGTACTGACCAGCGAGGATCTTCCCGAATACAACATTCTCTATGTCGGGCAGCAGCAGGAAGATGAGCTGCACTGTTACGTCTTCGATATCGCTCCCAAGAAAATCGAAGGCAAAAAGCGGTATTTCCAGGGACGCGTCTGGGTTGACGACCACGATCTTCAGATCGTCAAGACCTACGGTAAAACCGTGCCCGATATTCGCACCAAGCACGGCGACCAGGAGAACCTGTTCCCCAAGTTCACCACGTGGCGGCAACAGATTGACGGGCAATATTGGTTTCCGGTGTATACCAAAGCGGATGATGAACTGCACTTCAAGCTGCAGGACGTTCACATCAAAGAGATCGTGAAGTACGAGGATTACCGGCGCTTCGGAACGAACACGAAGATTCTGTTTGAGGGCAAGGAAATTCCGAAGTCTGAACAGAAGCCGGAGCAGAAGCCGCCGGACCAGAATAAGCCGCAGTAGCGGGGCTGTGGGCCTTCAGTTCTCAGTTCTCAGCTCTCAGCTCTCAGCTCTCGGCAACATTACCTGCGAATACGTCAATCGGCAGCCTTCCCTTTGGGAAGCAGGCGGACTCAACGGTTTTGCTTTTGCTGAAAGCTGACGGCCGATAGCTGACAGCTAGTAGAAAAGATACTTCCGCCACTTGTCGTCGGAACGGCCCATCAGACGCATGATGTGGCGGCTGGTGTGAAGGTTGAAGGCGCGGGGTTCGCGCATCAGCTTCATGCCGGCTTCTGTGGGCGATTGATTGCCCTTGCGGCGGTTGCACGAGTGGCAGCAGGCAACTAGATTTTCCCAGGTTGACGAACCTCCGCGCGACCGCGGAATGACGTGATCGAGCGTCAGTTCGCTCGAGGGCAAGACGGTCCCGCAGTACTGGCAAGTGTTGCGATCGCGCAGCAGAATGTTCTTCCGCGAAAGCGCGCGGCTCTGATGCGGAATGCGCCGGTACTCCAGCAGACGGATCACTGAAGGCAACCGCATCGCCACACGGGCAGAATGGAGGAAGTGTCCATTCTCTTCCTCGGTCATGGCAACACCCTTCAGCACGAGCACGAGCGCGCGGCGCGCGGCACACACGTTGATCGGCTCATACGAAGCGTTGAGCACCAGGACAGGCGACAGCAGGGCGGGGCCGTCGCCGGGACGGTGAGCCGCCAAGGACGCGGGCGAAAAGACGCCGGCGCCAATCCGCGATGTAGGTACTCCGTCGTGTTCTAGCCTGTATGACATAAAAACTAAGCTTCAAAGTTTCAGAGTTTCAAAGTCTCGAGGTTCCAAGGTTGGCAGACAATCTCGGCATATCTTTGAAACGTTGAGCCCTTGAAACTCTGAAACCTCTTGTTGTTGCAATTCCTGATACTTAGATGCCAGTTTGAGCGTGCGCGCCACCGTCGCCACCCACACCCGGCTCGCTCCGGCACGCCGCAGAACCCGGGAACATTCCGAAGCTGTTGTTCCCGTCGTATAGACATCATCTACGAGCAGAACTTCCCGGCCAGTGACTTCCGGGGAACGGTTTACCACAAATGCGCCACGCAGGTTTTCCCGGCGCTGGTGGCTGGTCAAACCGATCTGGGAACGAGTATCGCGCACGCGCCGGAGGCAATCCGGAGCCAGTTCTAATTTTCCGTTGCGACGGAATCGCAATGCGGCACGCGCAATCAGCTCCACCTGGTTAAAGCCGCGCTGACGGCGCTTCCCTTTATACAAAGGCACAGGAATCACGAGTACCGACTCCTGGGTAAACTCAGGTTCAATGGTTGCAACGGACTGGGCGAGCAACCGTCCAAGAACCCGCGCCGCAGGACGCACCCCGCTGTACTTCAGCAGATGAATGAGCTCGCGGAGAGTACCTTCGTAGCTGCCAAAGGCGACGGCACGCTCGTAATAGTGCTGGATGCGCCGGCAGGCCGGGCAACGCAGTAGTCCGTCCGCGTCACAAGCCGCGTAGGAACTGAGAACTCGCTCGCCGCAAATGGAGCACACTTTCCCGTCGACGGGACCTATCTGATGAAGGCACTCAGGGCAAACCGGGAGCCTTGAAATGTTCAACAGCGGCAAGCCGCAAATGCGGCAGTCGGAGGGGAACAGAACTGAAAACAGGGCTTGAGCGACGCGATGACCGAACGAATCTCGATGTGAGGAGAGCTCGGCCGAAGCAATAGGAACCCGTACACCTGCAAAATCCGCTTGATTGGCCCGGATTCGGTCCTCGCTACTGCTGAAGACAGCCTCCCTGCGGTAAAGCGTCGGGTACTCGTACCCACCCAGCTACCGTAAGTATAACGGCGTCAACGACGCTAGGCAACGTTTCGCTTGGACGTGGTCTTCTCTCTCCCCGGCATCATTTTTGGCGTTTGCGACCAGCGCTCGTGTACCTGGGTGAAAATCAGCCTGTAATCTCGCCGAAAGCACTCTCCGCAACGCACCGGCCGCAACAGAAGGATCGGCAGCAAGAACCGCTCAGCCACCGTGCGCCGTCGCGACCGGAAACCTACAGTGCTGCCACAGTCAGGACACCGGTAGGCGGGAACCAAGGACCCAGCGGGGGATTCACTCATTTGCAACACCTCAAGATGACGAACTTCGAAGGGGCGGAAGACCGATTAGGCTCATTCTACACCCCGGCGGAGAAATAGGGGCACGGGTCAGGGGTGAGGGGCAGGAGCGAGGTGGATGGGACCCGTGAATGCGGCGGATGGCTTTTGCGGGTATACTGCCCATGGCGTACAGGACGGCGCCCGTCCGCGGAGAGGACCGAGTCCACCTGTGAGATCACTAAAAAACAGCAAGTACGAATCTCCTTTTTGCCCGATGCTGCGGACCCCGGGCCGACCACAAAGGAGGTCCGTATGGCTCGCCAATCTCACGATCGTCACTTCCCTGTCCATCCCAACCTCGAACAACTGAAGCATCAGGCCAAGGATCTGCTCCGTGCGATTCGATCCGGAGATCCTGAGGCAATCGCTGATCTAGAGAAACATCATCCCGGAAAGAGTGGAAAGGCCGTCTCGGCGGCTGAAGCCAAGCTCGCTGATGCGCAACTTGCGCTTGCCCGCAGCTACGGACTGCCAAGCTGGAAACGGCTGGTGACAGCCTGCCGGATGACCGACGCGATCTGGCGGGGCGATGTTGAACAAGTACGAGAGCTTGTTTTGAGAGACCCGCGATTGCTGCATGAATCGGCTCGAGGGCTGCGGGACAGCAATTGGGGCCCGCCGATGTCGTATGCAGCGAATGTTGGACAGGATGCGATTATCCAAATGCTGAGACGAATGGGAGCCGATGACGTGCAGCATGCATTCGACCGCGCGTGCCTGCAAGGAAGACTTGAGACCGCTCGCCAGTTGCGTGCGATGGGAGCGCGGGTTACGCCCGGGAGCGTGATGGGGCCATGCGAAACATTAAACGATGACGGACTCGCGTTCCTGCTCGAAATGGGAGCGGAACTTGCCGATGAGAAGGGCGACCGGTTGGCACCCGTGGGATTGTTATTGCAGACCTACTGCAGGGGTCCGAAGGGCAAGCATGCGTGCCTTGAGATTGTGGGAAGGAATGGGATCGAGATTCCTGACACGCCGGTGATGGCGATGCACCGGGGAAGAATCGACCTGCTCGAAAGTCATCTTCGCCGCGATCCGCAATTACTGACGCGGACGTTCTCGCATGAAGAGATCTACCCGCCATCACTCGGGTGCAGCGAGGATCACTCGCTTGCCCTGCATGGCACGCCACTGGCCGGATCTACGCTGCTGCACATGTGCATCGATTTCGATGAGGTTGAAATTTTTCGCTGGCTGATCGAGAAAGGCGCCGACGTGAATGCGAGAGCCGAGGTCGATGCCGACGGATTTGGCGGGCACACCCCACTGTTCGGCTGCGTCGTGTCACAGTCATTCATGTGCCGGCTTCAACAAGATGCGAGCCTTGCCCGCTTCCTGCTTGACCATGGAGCCGATCCGAACGCCCGGGCATCCCTGCGGAAAAGGCTGCGGTTCGTGCCCGACGAATCGATGCACGAGTATCGGGACGTGACGCCACTGGCCTGGGGTAATCGCTTTCATGGACCTGGCTCTCCTGGCCACACCTGGATCAGCGAGCCAGCCATGCGGTTGATCGCGGAACGAGGAGGACACCTCTGAGACGTTGAGCACGCTGTGAGGGCTGCACTTGTAATGCAGGGCCGCAGCGTGCTAACGTGCGCCGTTCGCGAGTTTTCGGCGATTGCAGCAACGCGACGTCATCACGTTCACATCCCACGCCTTTAAAGGATCCATCTATGAGCAGCCCGGTCATCACTGAGCCCCGCAAGAAGCACACGCCTTACGTTCCCGAAACGATGGAGATGAAGGAGTTCACCTTCCGAGCTCTGCTGATCGGGCTGGTGATGACGGCGGTACTCGGATCGGCCAACGCTTATCTCGGACTGAAGGCTGGCATGACGATCGCGGCCACTTACCCGGCGGCCGTGATCGGGATGGCCTTGCTGCGATTGATGAAGGGCTCATTGCTGGAAGAGAACATTGCACGAACCGTGGGCTCGATTGGAGAGTCGGTGGCCGCGGGGGCGGTGTTTACGATTCCGGCATTTGTCATGGCTGGACTTTGGCAGGGCCTTACCGGCGAACAGTACTGGAAAGCGGTGGCGCTGATGATGATCGGCGGCACGCTGGGCATCCTGTTCGTGACGCTACTGCGGCGCGTCATGGTGGAAGATCCGGAACTGCCCTATCCGGAATCGGTGGCCGCCTCCGAGATTCACAAAGCCGGACAACAGGGAGCCAAGGCCGCGAAGATTCTGTTCGCCAACATGGGATTCGGCGCCTTCATGTTCCTGCTGGGCGCCATCAACCTGTTCAGTCCGAGCAACACCTTCCATGTAAAGATCAGCGATCTGGGAAGGAAGCTGCTGCTGCGCACCGGCACCAATCCCAATGTCGCTACGACGATCACGGGTGGGGCAACGCTGTTCAACGCGCCTGACATCAGTCCCGCGTATCTCGGCGTGGGATACATCATCGGCCCGCGGCTAGGAGCGCTGAATTTCGCGGGCGGCGTGCTGGCGTGGGGACTGCTGGTGCCGCTCCTCACGTTTACTGTGGGGCCCTACATTCAAGCGGCCCAACCCGCCGGGCAGACACTCTCGTGGACACTGCTTGCGGGAGCGATCTACTACTCGGTTGTGCGTCCGATCGCCGTGGGCGGGATGCTGGTGGGCGCGACTTATACCTTGTTCAAGATGCGTAAGCAGCTGGCGGTCGGCATGGGCCGCGCAATCTCCGACCTGAGAAAGTCGACAGCGGCGCAGGCCTCCACCAATCGGACAGAACGCGATCTGAGTTCCAAAGTCGTGTTCCTCGGCGTGGCCATCGTGTTCGTCGCCATGATCGTACTCTATTACTACTTCATCAGCGGGGCGGGAGGGCTTTCCTCTTCGAAGATCATTTCCGGATCGCTGGTCGCTGCCGGCGTCATGGTGATCGTCGGGTTCTTTTTCGCAGCAGTCTCCGGAAATCTGGTCGGGATGATCGGCTCATCCAATAATCCCGTGTCCGGGCTGACGCTTTGCACGCTGGTGATTGCGGCCCTTCTCATGGTGGCGCTGGGAGTGTCTGGTCTTGGCGGCGTTTCTGCGGTGCTCGGCGTGGCGGCGGTGATTTGTGTTTCGTCGGCGGTTGCAGGCGAAATGCTGCAGGATTTGAAAGTCGGCCACATTCTCGGCGGCACTCCTGCCAAGATGCAGATCGGCGACTTTTTCGGAATCATCGTCGCGTCTCTGGTCTTGTTCTTCCCGCTCTCCACGCTCGATAAGGTCTATCACTTCGGCACGCCTGAACTGCCGGCGCCGCAAGCCGGCCTCATGGCGATGCTCTCGAAGGGCATCGTGGGCGGCGACATGGCGTGGCCGCTCGTGGTGGTCGGAATCCTCCTCGGCATCTCCATGATCATGATCGAGGTGAAGAGCGTGATGCTGTTCTCAGTCGGCATGTATCTGCCGCTGGGGACGACGTTTGCGATTTTCGTGGGCGGCATCATCCGCTGGGTCACCGATCGCATGCGCGACCGGCGCAATCTGAACGACGCTCAGAAGGCGCGCGTGGACAATGCCGGAGTCTTGACGGCATCGGGACTCATCGCCGGAGAAGCCTTATGCGGCATTGCGGTGGCCGCCGTGATCGCGCGCAGGTTGGCTCACGATCCTCATGCGAACACGGACCTCTATCACCTTGCCATCGGAGATTCGCCATTGACCAGCCTGGTCGCGCTGGCGGTTCTGGTTGCGGTCATGATTCTTGTTCCCCTGGCGAATGCGGGTCGGCCGGAGGATCCGGCGCCGCCGACTGCGATCATGTAAATTCTTCATCCACAAAGGACACGAAGGACCACGAAGGATTTCGCGCTTCCCTTCGTGTAACTTCGTGTCCTTTGTGGTTAATTTATCTAGATGTCGATAGCGGAAAACATTGCGAGTATTCAGGAGCGCATCGCGGCGGCAGCGCGGCGAGCCAGCCGTTCGCCGGAAGAAATCGCGCTGATGGCGGTGACGAAGACGCATCCGCCGGAGCGTATTCGCGAGGCACATGCAGCGGGACTGCGGTTGTTTGGGGAGAACCGGGTGCAGGAATTTGCTGGAAAGGCGGGCGCGCTGGCTGATCTGGCGGGCGCCGACTGGCACATGATCGGGCATCTGCAGACCAACAAAGCGGGCAAAGCTGGGGAGTTGTTCAGCGCAGTGGATTCGGTGGATTCGCTGAAACTTGCTGAGAAGCTAGACGCGTCGTCGCGAAGCCTGAGCAAGAAGCTGCGAGTCCTGATCGAAATCAACGTTGGCGGAGAGCAAGCAAAGAGCGGCGTGGCGCCAGGCTCAGGAGAATTGGAAACGCTCCTTCTGGCCGCGCCGAGACTCGAAGCGCTGGAGTTCTGCGGCCTGATGACGATACCTCCCTTCACCGACAATCCCGAAGACGCGAGGCCTTTCTTCCGCAAGCTGCGCGAATTGCGCGAGGCAATTGCCGCGCGCAAGCTTCCTAATATCAGGATGAACGTGCTCTCCATGGGCATGTCGCACGATTTCGAAGTTGCCATCGAAGAGGGCTCGACCTGCGTGCGAGTGGGCACGGCGATATTTGGAGAAAGAGAACGTTTGTAGCGCCATCGAAAGCTCTCCACAGGATGTCATCCTGAGCCGCGCTCTTCGCGAAGAAGGGCTATGCAATTTGCCGGTGCAGTGGTGCTCTCAAAGAGTGCAGAGATCCTTCGCTTCGCTCAGGAAGACAAGCGAATCCTATGTTCGTGATCCACGAATCCGACGGCGCCATCACCTTCGCGGTCAAGCTTCATCCCCGCGCCAAGAAAAACGCCATCACCGGCGAAGTCGGCGACGCCCTGAAACTCTCTATCACCGCGCCTCCCATCGACGGGCGGGCGAATGAGGCCTGCATCGAATTCTTCGCGAAACTTTTGAAGGTACCGCGATCTTCCGTTACCATTGCGTCCGGCCTGACCAGCCGCAATAAAGTGATTCGCGTTGCGGGCGTTACGGAAAAGTTTGTTCGCGAGCGACTGCAGGGCTGAGGACTGGTTGAGGCATAGCTTCGCAGGCGGGAGCAGGAGTACGCGCGCGCCACATAAGCTCGCGCCACATAATCGGGAGCCACATTGACCTTCTCTGAAAGATTGCATGACATCCGGACCGGGTTTGAGCGGCCATTTTGGATTGCCAACATCAGCGAACTTTTCGAGCGGCTTTCGTATTACGCGGTGTTTGCGGTTCTGGCGAGGTATCTGCACGAGGGACTGCAGTTCGACGTCGAGCGAGCCAGCAGTCTCACCGGGATGTTTGGCGGGTGGGTGTGGTTTCTCGCCGTGGTGGGCGGTGCGATCGCTGACCGGCTGGGATTTCGACGAGCGCTTTCGCTGGCATACCTGATCCTGAGCATGTCGTATTTCCTGCTCGGATCGATTGGATCGACCTGGTTTGCCCCGGTACGCAATTCCGTGCCGCTGACCACGCTGGTCGCCATTGTGCTGGTGCTTCCGGCGCTTGGAGTGGCTCTCGTGAAACCGAGCGTGGTTGGTACCACGGCCCGCGCTTCCAACGAAAAAGTACGATCGGTCGGCTATTCCATCTACTACACCCTGGTTAACGTTGGTAGCACTGTGGGGCCTTTGCTCGCAGGTTGGCAGCAAGAGCACGGAAAATCGGAGAATGTGTTTCGCATCGCGGCGGTGAGCGTTTTCTTGATGTTTTTCCTGGTGCTACTGCTCTTTAAAGAGCCGCGCAGCACGGGAGAAGAAGCGGCGAGTCTCGGCCAGGTCGGAAAGAACTTCCTGACCGTGCTCTCGAATCCGCGGTTCATGCTTTTTCTGCTGATCTTCACGGGTTACTGGATTGTGTTCTGGCAGGAGTTCATCGCGCTTCCGCTTTATATTTCCGCCTATATCGATCCCAACGCAAACACGGCGCGGATTTTGGCGACGGACCCGATTGTGGTCATTTGTTTCACGATGGTGATCGGATTCCTGACCAAAAAACTGCATGCGTTTCACGCGATTGTGCTGGGAACTTTGATCACCAGCCTGGCATTCGTTCTGATGATCGTGCATCCATCCGTATGGATGGCGGTGGCTACTCTGGTTGTGGTGGCGATCGGAGAGATCATCCAGGCACCGCGTTATTACGACTACATCTCGCGACTCGCTCCTGCAGACCAGCAGGGTACGTATATGGGGTTCGCATTTCTTCCGCTGGGAATCGGCTCATTCATTGCAGGGAAGTTCAGCGGATGGCTCATGCATCACTACGGCGAAGAACTGCACCGACCGGAGATGGTTTGGTGGGCGGTGATTGCCGTTGGTGTTGCGACGACCGTGCTGCTGTGGATTTATGACCGCTTCGTCCGCGCAGAGCTAGTGGATAGCAAATGATGGCTCGGGCAAAGCGAACACCTGCAGGCCGGCGAACTCCAAAACTGGCTGGAAGCACCAGTGCCATTGCCCAACAGATCCGGCGTTTCCTGAGGTATGGAGGATCGGCGGAACATGCCGCGGGAGTGCAATGGTTTTTCAAAGAGAAGATCAGGTCTCATGGCTGGTACACGGGCGATTTGCGCCGCGCCGTCCGTCGGGTTCGCGAGGAGATCCTTAAGGATCATGATTTCGAGTTCCTGGTTGGCGTGGCCGATACTCTTTTCACCGGTGATGTTCTGGAAGAGAAAGTAGCGGCAATTTTCTTACTCGAAAATCTGGACGACCGGTTTGGCGATCGCGAATTTCGAATATTCGAGCGCTGGCTGGGCCGCATCAGCAGTTGGGCAGATCACGATGGGGTGGTGCACTACCTGATTTCCCCGATGATCGCCGCGAAACCGGAGAGAGCAGCCGCAGTATTCCGTTGGGCGAAATCTCAGAAGCGCTGGCACCGCCGGGCGGCATGTGTGGCTCTGATCCGAGTCGCACGGGCAAAAATGTTATTTCCTGAGATTGTACGGCTGTCAGAGACACTCCTCGACGATAAAGACGATATGGTGCAGAAAGGTTTGGGATGGCTCTTGCGGGAGTCGGCGAAGTTTAACGCGAAAGGGACCGTACCGTATTTGATGAAAATTCGAGATCGGGCTTCGCGACTGGTGTTGCGCACTGCGTGTGAAACACTGCCTGCCGAAGAACGCGACAAGATTCTGTCTTCCAACTTAAGGTCCCTGCGGAACATTCAAAAATAGCTAAGCCAGGTGTCCGCGCGACGCTGGCGCACGCCGCTAAACCAGCGGCATGCTGGATAGAGCGCAAGCACAACCAAGATCCACATGAAATAGACGACTGGCAGCAGATATCCCCAGCCCGGCGGCGGAGTAATCGGAAAAGAGGCAAGATTGGGCGATTCGAACATCCAGTGAACCTGTCCGTAGCGTGCGTAACAGACAGCAAGCGCCAGCAAGTGGATCAACGGAACGTGAAGAAGGTAGTAAAACATCGGAACCCGCCCGAATATGAGCGCCGGTCGCAGCCATCGTGGCGTACCGTTCTCCAGCACGCGGAGCAACAGGAGCACCGGCCCGAGCGTCATCGTTAAAAAAATTAGGGAAGGCGGGTATTTCGTGGTGTTGAGAAACGATAGAACGGTAAAAGCGTGCGAGTCTTGGCGATCCCAAGGATTCGGATCGCCATAGTGATTAATAACCCGAAGTACCAGGAAAGCAGCTGTTAGAGCCAGGCCGAGTTGTGACAGAAATCTCTTACGGCGCACGACGGGCCAACGGTAGATTTGTCCGAGGGCATAGCCAGCCGCGGCAACCCCAACCCAGGGAATCAGCGGATAAGATTCAAATACTGAAAAACGAGGGGTCGAGACCAACACGTTCGGTACGTGAAGAATCGACCAGAACCAATTGTCCCAGGAGACAGAATCCAACAGGTTGTGAGTGGCGATCATTACGATGCCGAATACTGCTACGGCGGTGGTCGGCAGATATACCAACACCGACAGCAGGATCATGGACCAGCCCATGGACCACAAAACCACCAGCGCCGTCACGCGATAGTCGAAATTGAACTGCCATCCCAGGCACCGGGAGACGACCACTTCCAAGAAAATCAGCCACAATCCGCGAGTAAACAGAAAACGGGAGAGCTCAGGTCGTGATCTTCTGCGGCCTGCAAGGAAAGCCCCTGTTCCGGTCAGGAGACAGAAAGTCGGAGCGCAAAAGTGAGTAATCCAGCGCGTGAAGAAGAGCGGAACGGTTGTGGTGGCCAGATCAGTTGGATTTGCTCCGGGTTTTCCGAAGAATTCGCGGGTGTGATCAAGCGCCATAAGGATCATGACGATGCCGCGCACGACGTCGATCGACTCCAGGCGCACCCGAGCGGCTGGCGGATTGTGGGAAAGACTTTCGGGTGCGGATGCGACGGAAGACATTCCGCGCAGTGTAGCAAAATCAGGGGCAGCGTGGGCTGGGTAGCGGCAATTCGCCCAAACTGCCTCCCTTGTTTACAATAGAAGTTTGCGATGAACCTGGCCGCCATTCAATCAGCATTGCGCCAACGCAACATCGACGCGTGGTTGTTCTACGACCACCATCATCGCGATCCCATCGCCTATCGCGTGCTCGGTTTGCCAGCTGATTTGATGGTCACGCGGCGCTGGTTTTATTTGGTTCCGGCCGAAGGTGAACCCATCAAACTGGTTCATAAAATTGAAGCAGGACATCTGGATTCGCTTCCGGGCAAGAAATACCAGTATTCCGGCTGGCAGGAACTGTTTGACCAGCTCAAATCGATCCTGGCGCGGCATCGCGATCTGGCCATGCAGTACTCGCCGAACAACAGCGTGTTCACGGTTTCGCTGGTCGATGGCGGAACGATCGATCTGCTTCGTGGACTAGGCAAGAACATTGTGAGTTCGGCAGACCTGGTCGCGGAGTTTGAGTCCACCTGGACGGATGAACAGATTCAATCGCATTTTGCCGCGCGGGATAGTATCGACTCCATCGTCTCTGCTGCGTTTCAAGAAATCGGCCGGCGGGTGCGGAATGGCGGGGCCAAGGAACATGAAATCCAGAATTGGTTTATGGAGGCGTTCGCGCGAGAAAACCTTGTTACCGACGACCCGCCGATCGTCGCCGTGAACTCGAATGCCGGGAATCCGCACTACGAACCGCGGGCAGAACGCCCGGTACCCATCCGTGAGGGCGATCTGGTGCTGCTTGACGTGTGGGCGAAGAAGAATGCGCCAAACGCAGTGTATTACGACATCACGTGGATGGGTTTCGTAGGAACGGCGCCGGGTGGCCGCATGAAAGAAGTCTTCGAAATCGTGCGCGACGCGCGGGATGAGGGAGTCAAGACGGTGCTCGAAGCTGTCCATTCGGGCCGGCGCATCGCAGGATGGGAAGTGGACCGCGCCACTCGAGGCCACATCCAGAAAGCCGGATATGGAGAATACTTCATTCATCGCACTGGACATTCCATTGGCACTGATGTTCATTCGAATGGTGCGAATATGGACGACCTGGAAATTCACGATGAACGGCAGATTCTTCCCAATTCCTGTTTTTCCATTGAGCCGGGAATTTATTTGCCGGAATTCGGCGTTCGCAGCGAGGTAAATGTGCTGGTGAGAGCGAAATCGGCGGAAGTAACTGGGAAAATTCAACGCGAGATTGTGACAATCTGAATGGCAAATTCCACGACAGAAAAAGCAAAAGTAGTTGAACCGGCCGCAACCGGAATGATGGCAGTGCTGGCCCCTGCGGTCGGCTGGCTGATTCCGGGCGCTGGGCACATGATTCAACGGCGCTGGATTCGAGGCCTGCTGTTATTCGTATCCATTGTGACGCTGTTTCTGCTGGGACTCGGCATGCAGGGACGGATTTATAAGGCCAATGGCGGAGACATCCTGGATATGCTTGGATTCGTCGGCGACGTAGGAGCCGGGGCTCTGTACATTCTGAGTTTGGCCAACGACTGGGGACAGGGAGCCATCGCGTTCGCCACCGCCGACTATGGAACGAAATTCATGATCGTGGCGGGATTGCTGAACTTTATCGCGATTGCCGACGCCTATCACATCGCCATCGGGAAAAAGCAATGACCATCAATTTAAATCACTTCAGCGCGGCGACTGTGTTTGCATTCTTCGCGTCCATCGTTTTTGGAGTTACTCACCGGGAAACCACGCGCGAGATGGTGCGGTACGGGTTGTATTGTTTCGCGATGTTCCTGGGAGGAGTACTGGTGGCGGGGTGGGCGATGTGGCTGCTGCGCCGATGAACTGAAGCCGTCTGAATTTCAGCGATTAACCTCTGAAAAATCTCCCGCGAATTTTCTAACCTACCCACACGAAGGCATCAAAGATTCTTTTCGTGTCGAATCCCATTCGCCGGTATAGCGCCACGGCTCCGGCATTTGCTTCCGTCACCGTCAACGAGAGCGATATAAACCTGCGCTGAATCAGACTCGTTGAAGTCGCGGCCAGCAGGGCTTCACCAATGCCACGTGATCGATATTCGGGCAGCACACATACCTGAGTGACATGGCCGACGTCGGCGCGCACGCGAGAGCAGAGGATCAGGCCAATCAGGCTCTTCCCTTTGCGATCGAGTGCCACGAAAGAAGACTCAGCATCAAAAACACCGCATCCCGGGAAACGAACAATGTTGTTCAGGAAGCGCAGCGAGCCGCTCAAGGTGTGATATTGGTCGTTGATTTGGGCATCGACGTGACCGCGATAGGCAGCCGTGATGACTGCAGCGGAGGGTTGGTAATGTGCTTCCGCCCAAGGACGGATTTCTACCTCGGCGTGCGGCACAACCTTATTCGGCCCGCCCTTGAGGGGTAACACCATGAATAACCTTGGATGTCTCTGAAAGCCTGTTTCGAGAAACGGTCGTGACACGGCATTGGCTTCGTGCGCCAATAACTGAGCCTCGACCCGATGGATACCCGGGGATTGTTGCAGGGTTTCGATAACGTGGGTCAACAGCTTCAACTCGACTTCCCGGGCATTGGGAAGGCGGCTTCCATTGCTTACATATAGATCGCCGATTACCCCTTTGCTGCCTTCGTAGACAAAGAATGAATATCCGAAGACCCGGCCGCGATCCACGGCTGCATAACCAGGCAGAATCTTGGCGTCGACGTAGCGCAGGATCATTTCCGAGGAGCCGGTGTAATCCCAGGCCAGCAGACGCGACCAGAGCTGCGTCTCATCATTCAGGAGCGGACGCAAATCTACGGAAGAAAAGTGTCTGAGGTCGAGAATCTCCAAGGGGCTCCCGCTGCGGCGACCGCATTCCGGCGATCCGGCGACGCAAGAATCCGAGTGTAGTGGGTTGGCCGGGATGGAGGCAAACCCGGCGAACACGGGGGAGCAACAGAGGATTGTCTCCAGAAAATGGCGCGTGTTTCCCCTCACCCTTGGCGGTGATTCGTGTCACCGCGGTGCTGCTAGAGCGAGGTATTCGAGGGCACAAAATGTCGAAGCAGCGCATGTAACTCCTGTAGAAGGAGCAGCTTACCTTCCATGGGCCAAAAGTGGTGCGCGTGCGTCACCGCACGATGATCTGTGATGTAAGTCACACCCATCCAGGGTGCTTTCACACATAATCACCTCCTGCACTGAACACCCGGAGTAATCGATTACTCCTCGCTGGGGGATCAAGTGGCAAAAGGACGTGTTTCGATCGTCGTTGAGCGTTGCAAAGCATGCGGGTTCTGCGTGGAGTTCTGTCCCACACACGTGCTCGCGCTCTCCTCCGCCTTCAATTCGAAGGGATATCACCCACCTCATGTCGTGCATTCGGAGAAGTGCAGCGGCTGCGATTTGTGCGGCATGTACTGCCCCGATTTTGCGATCTACGGAACGAAGACCGCGGAGGCAAAAGCACAAAAGGCGAGTGGAGGTGAGAAATGAAAGCTGATCCGCATGGCGTGTTGACCGGCACGCATTTTCTGGATGGCGATCATGCCTGTTGCGAGGGAGCACTAGCGGCGGGAGCCAGGTTTGCGGCGGGATATCCGATTACCCCGTCCACTGAGGTCGTTGAGCGTTTCGCGGCTCGCGTACCGATCGTGGGTGGCAGCTTCATCCAGATGGAAGATGAACTTGCCGCGTCCATTACATTGCAGGGTGCGGTCTGGGGCGGAGCCAAAGCATTCACGGTCACATCCGGCCCGGGCTTCTCACTCATGATGGAGCACATTGGGTATGCGGCCATGACCGAGACGCCCTGTGTCTTCGTCGACGTACAGCGCGGAGGCCCTTCCACCGGGTTGCCAACTCTGCCTGCGCAGGCGGACATGATGCAGGCGCGCTGGGGATCGCACGGCGACTATGAAGTGATTGCGCTCTGCCCGAATTCGCCGCAGGAGTGTTTTGATCTGACGATCAAGGCGTTCAATCTGGCTGAGGAGTTTCGAGTTCCGGTGATGTTCATGATGGATGAAGTCGTTGGGCACATGACCGAGAAAGTCGTAATTCCACCTGCCGATCAGATTGAGGTCGTCCCGCGAAAGCGCACGCGCAAGCCGGTTGAAGAGTACCTGCCCTATGGCACAAATGGAGACATGGTGCCGGAGATGGCGCACGCCGGCGAAGGGTACAAGTTTCACGTGACCGGGCTGACGCATGATGAGCGCGGATATCCAAACATGACGCCGCAAACGCAAGACAAGCTGGTGCGGCGGCTGCAGAACAAGATTCGCGCGGCTGCGGACCGCATTTGCATGTTTGAAGAAGATGGACTGGATGGTGCGGATGTGGTTGTCGTTTCTTACGGCATTACATCGAGGGTTGCGCAACGCGCCATCGACTTAGCGCGTACAAACGGCGTGAAAGTGGGTAAGTTGCGGTTGATTACGGCCTGGCCTTTTCCCGAGAGCAAAATTGCGGAGTTGGCTAGCCGGATAAAGGCATTCGTAGTGCCGGAACTGAACCTTGGACAGATGGTGCGAGAGGTGGAGCGAGCGGCTCGTGGGATGGCAAGGACCGTCGGAGTTTCGCATGCCGGCGGTGGAGTCCACAATCCCGACGAGATTCTCAGAGCTATCGTGGAGGCGAACTGATGCTGAATATTCTGGACGACACTGTGAATCCCGTAGAGCCATTTCTGAGAACGGACCGGATGCCGCACATCTGGTGCCCGGGATGCGGCATCGGCACGACTGTAAATTCATTTGCGCGCGCATTGATTGAATCGAATGTCGATCTGAACACGCTCGCGCTGGTATCTGGCATCGGGTGCACGGGGCGCGTCGCGGGATATGTAAAGCTGGATTCTTTCCACACTACACACGGACGGGCGATCCCATTCGCTACCGGATTGAAACTGGCGAATCCCAAGCTCAATGTGGTTGTGTACTCCGGTGACGGAGACCTGTCGGCGATCGGGGGCAATCACCTCATTCATGCGGCGCGGCGCAACATCGATCTGAAGGTCATTTGCGTGAACAATCTAATTTACGCGATGACGGGCGGCCAGACTGCGCCAACGACACCAGGACACGCAACGACGTCGACCAATCCGTATGGGACGTTTGAGCCGGCATTCAACCTTCCGCACCTGGTAGAAGCGGCCGGCGCGGTCTATGTAGCCCGATGGACGACCTTCCACGTGCGGCAGCTGGCGCGATCGATCAGCGAGGCGTTTCAGAAGAAGGGATTCTCATTCATCGAGGTGATCTCGCCGTGTCCGACGTTGTATCAACGGCGCAACAAGATGGGCGACGGGCTCGACACGATGAAGTACTACAAGGAAAAGAGCAAGGTAAAGAATGGAGCGCCCACCAGCGAAGTTGGTCTTACGCTCAATGGAGAAATCGCGGTCGGGAAGTTCGTGGACCGGGACCGTCCTGATTACCAGACTATGATGCGGGCCCAATATGTCGAATCGCTGGGCGAACGCTACATCGAAGTAACGGGAAATGCAGAACCAGAAATGGAGTGCACATGCGACTGACGGAGATTCGCATTGCAGGATTTGGCGGCCAGGGCGTGATTCTATCGGCCATCGTGTTGGGAAAAGCCGCGTCAATTTATGAAAACGGATTCGCCACGATGACCCAGAACTTCGGTCCAGAAGCCCGTGGAGGCGCATGCAGCGCTCAACTCGTGGTTTCGGATTCGCCGGTGCTGTATCCCTACACCACGCAACCGGACATCATGGTGATCATGTCACAAGAAGCGTACAACCGCTTCGCTCATGATCTGAAGCCGGGCGGAATTCTGATTGTTGAGGAAGACCTCGTGAGGGTGTCGGACCTCAGGGGAGATCCGAAGGTTTATGCGATTCCTGCAACGCGCTTTGCAGAAGAACTCGGCAAGCGCATGGTGTTGAACTCGGTGATGGTGGGGTTCTTTGCGGCGGTCACAAAACTTCTCAATGCGGATGCGGTGCGCAGGGCGGTGGCGGATTCCGTTCCTGCGAGCTTCCGCGAACTGAATCTCAAGGCATTTGAGAAAGGGTATGAATACGGCTGCACCGCGCTGGCGGGAGCTCCTCCCGCGCTGGAAGAACTCACGTATTCGAAAGAGTGATTGGAACCTCCGATCGGTGGCTAAGGTTTCACGCCGGCCGCTGCCACCCAGTAATAGTCCAATCCCTGAGGGCCATAGTGTCCTAAGAACGAAACACGTCGGCCAGCGGTCTGCTTGGCGACGTTATCCATCCAAGTCGTAGGAGCGACCAGAAGGTGCTCTCCTACCGGGATATCTCCTGAGTCGTAGCGCGAAATCACCTGGTTGCGATAAAAGGCGAGGCCATATTCCACCTCGCGCTGAACTCCAAAGACAGCAAGAGGAAGTTTGTGCGTCTCAACGCTGTCGATTTCGTTCGCTAAGGGACGCACCGAGAGTTTCTGGTCGATTTCTGTCGTTCCGAGCTTCAGCACAGCAGCAACGGCCAAGACTACGGGAATCAGCGTGACGAACCGCAACATGCGTAGATGCAACCGGCTGACTAAGCTGACAGCGATTCCGACAGACAAAACGAGCGCGACCGCGATGGCGAAAAGCATCGGGCGACCGGATGGCAGCCGATGCTCAGTGACGGCGAAACCTATCAGAACCGCTGGCACTACAGGTGCAGCGGCAACAATCGCGTGAAGAATTGCCAGCCACCTTGAAACCGGCTGATCTTCGTCTGATCTCTGCAACAAATATTGCGCCAGGAGTGCGGCACCGGCAGACACGGCGGGAAGGATGTATCCCGGAAGCTTGGACTGCGAGATGGAGAAGAAGATGATCGGTACGACCAACCAGCAACAACAAAATAGGCCAAACTGGAACTCCAGATCCGCATCATGCTGGCGAGATTTGCGTTCTGCCCACCAGGCTCGCATCGTCTGGACAAAGGAAGTTGTGACGAAGACAATCCACGGGATCAGGGCTAAAGCCGTGACCGGCAGGTAATACCAGATCGGCTCAGGGTGATGATAAAGATTGGTCGAAAAACGAGCCAGATTGTGTTCCAGGATGAATTCGCGGAAAAACTGCGGGTTCCGCAATTGCACCGCCAAGAACCAGGGCAAAGCAACCGCGACATACAAAAGCAATCCTAGAGGCCAAGCGGTTGCTTTCAACACTCGCCATTCGCATGTCATGGCACAGAAAAGCAAGATGATGAGCACCGCAAGAAAGGGCGCAACTGGACCCTTGGCCAAGGTCCCCAGAGCCATGAGAATGAAAAAAAACGCAAGGTAAGTACGCTTCGCAGTCTCGCGCCAGCCCCACCAGGCGAGCATTCCGATGGCAAATACCGAAGTTAGAGCCATGTCCATGGATGCGGCACGGGCATAGCCGATTATCCCAGCGCACGATGCAGTCATCAGAGCTGCATCCACCTCACCCGCATGACGAAACTTGCGGAAGAAAAGATAAATCGAAATGACGAGCAGGGTTGCATCGAATGCCGAGGGGATGCGAGCTGCCGAATCGCTCACGCCGAACACTGAGAAAACAAGCATCGCTTGCCAGTAATACAGCGGCGGCTTTTCCAGCCAGGGACGTCCACCCAAAGTCGGGGTAATCCAATCATGACGATCGAGCATCTCGCGCGCGACTTGAGCGTAACGCGGTTCATCGGCGCCGATAAGGCCGAACTGTCCGATTCCATAGAAGAATAGGAAAGTGCAGAAACCGGCCAGTAGCAGCGCGTCCGTCCGAGTGCGGAGAGTCATGGGAAGTCAGATTTCAGAACGCAGAACGCAGAAGTCAGATTTCAGATTTTAGAATGCAGAAATAAATGCAGAACGCGAACCGCAATCCGCACGATCACTGCACGGAGGGCCCGCGCCTTATCTGCAGAAGAATCTGGCGAACGCAATCGGCTAGAGGTCCATCGAGCGAGCAGCCACTAGCGCATTCGTGACCACCTCCGCCAAAGCTCTCAGCCACACGCGCCACATCGATCTTGCCCTTGCTCCGCAAGCTGATGCGATACCGCCCGTCGGGCAACTCGCGGAAGAATGCAGCGACTTCGACTCCTCCGATGGAAAGAACGTAGTTCACCAGCCCTTCACAATCTTCTTCCTTAGCATCGCAGCGTTCCATCTGCTTCTGTGTCACCCAAACATAACCGATGTGACCTTCGACGTTGAGATTGCGCAGGGCTTCACCGAGAAGGCGTATCTTTGCCACGGAATGAGCGAAATAAATGCCGCGCGCACAGTGAGCAGGATCGGCCCCAGCCAGTACAAGTTCACGAGCCAAGGCAAACGTGTGGTCATTCGTACCCTGAAACATGAACGATCCCGTATCGGTCATGAGCGCCGTGTAAAGGCACGTGGCTATCTCAGGGGAGAACTTGACGCTGGCTTCGCGAGCGAGACGAAAAACCATTTCCGCGGTTGCTACGGCATGCGGATCGATCCAGTTCACGTGAGCGAAGGGACGACCACTCGCGTGGTGATCAATGCTGATGAGGAACCGATCTTCCAATCCTTCGAGGCGAGTGCGATGGATGCTGTCGCACTCGAGAATAATCGCCGCTTCGTACGTCCCCATCACGCGGTTGGATTGCACAACTTGATCTGCAAACGGGAGAGAACGGTAGATTCGAGGCACACCATCGTGGAGCACAACATCGGCGTGCTTCCCCATGGCACGAAGCACCTGACAGAAAGCGAGCGCTGAGCCTACAGCATCTCCGTCGGGACGGGCGTGCGAGGTCAGCACGAATCTCTCGCGCTGCCCGATCTGCCGGAGCACATCCTCGAGCATGTCGCTACGCCTTCTCTCCACTGGCTTTTTTGCGCACCTTACTTCTTTTTTTGGTCCGCTCGAGCAACTCCTCGACCCTGGCCTTTTCGCGCTCCGACCGGTCCAGGCGGAAAATCAACTCCGGGGCGCGCCGCAATCGCAAGCGGTCCGCGAGTTCATGGCGGATAAAGGCTTTGGCAGCATCCAGGCCTTGCATGCTACGTTCGGCCTCGTCGTCGTCACCGTCGACATCGACAAGCACCTGCGCCGACCGGCCATCGTCTGCCAGGTGCACGCCGGTGACATTGACCAGTCCGATACGCGGATCTGCAAGCTCGCCCTCGACCAGAGTTTCGATCTCCTCGCGCAGAGCTTCACCCAGCCGCCCTCGATGATGTTGGACCCCACGCTTTTCCATCGACGTCTGGAAGTAAAACGCATGAGAATATCAGAAAAACTGCCTCAGGTGTTGAGCCAAGGTACGTCGGATGCCGCGCCCTTGGCCAAAAGTCCGACGGAGGCAACTAAGTACGGCGGTAACAATGTGTTAGGGACAGTTTCTGTTCGATGCCTCGCATTGGGATTCCTTGATCCTCTCAGCGCCGAGTCTTAATAGATCTCGACAAAGGAATCCGCAACATCAGCGCCGTGATTATTGGCGATGCGCAGGGCGGCGCGCTCAACCTTCTTCATCAAGCCATCGAGGTAGTCACGCGAATCAGAGACACTGACGACACCAACAGTGGCGCGGTTCCATAAGCTGCTGGGATCAAGTTCTGCCACTGCGACATTGAAGCTCGAGCGCAGCCTGTCTTTCATGCTACGAATGACCTGGCGGCGATCCTTCAGCGACTGTGCGGCTTCGATGTGGAGTTCGAGAGTAAGAAAAGCGATCGGCATAGCAGCGAATCGGTCGGTGGTCTTCCGGTGCCGGCAAGTCCGATTGGAACCGGGTCAGAGACTCGGTTCCACACGAAGATTATTACGCGATCACTTCGGCCGCGATCCGCTCGGTGACGAATGCTTCGATGACATCGTTTACCTTGATGTCACCGTAATTGGCGATGGAGATGCCGCACTCCATTCCGTTGTGGACTTCCTTGGCGTCGTCTTTGAAGCGGCGCAGCGATGCGACCTTGCCTTTGAAAACCACGACATTGTCACGAAGCAAACGAACATCAGAATCGCGCTTGATCAGGCCGTCGGTGACGCGGCAGCCGGCGACCATTCCGACTTTAGGAATGCGGAACGTCTCGAGCACTTCGGCGCGTCCCTGATAGGTTTCTTTGATGGTGGGCTCAAGCAGGCCGCTCATCGCGCGCTTGATCTCATCCTGCAGCTCGTAAATGATTGAGTGCAGGCGAATGTCGACTTCCTCTTGGTCGGCAAGTTCCTGCGCCTTGCGCTCGGGGCGCACATTGAAGCCGATGATGATCGCATTGGAGGCCGAAGCCAGCAACACATCCGTTTCGGTGATGGCACCGACGCCGGATCGCAGCAGCTTCAAGCGCACTTTGTCGTTGGAGAGCTTGGAAAGCAAGTCGCTCAGCACTTCCACCGAACCGTGCACGTCGCCTTTGAGAATGATGTTGAGTTCTTTCGTGCCGGCGGTCTTGATCTGCTCGGCGAGTCCTTCCAGCGAAACGCGCGAACTCTTGGCCAGAGCGGCCTCGCGGGCTTTCTGTTCGCGATACTCGGAAATGCCGCGGGCTTTGTCGCGGTCGGCCACGACGACGAACTGATCTCCAGCCTGGGGCAGGCCTTCCATGCCGAGGATTTCAACGGGCGTGGAAGGTGGCGCAGACTCCAGACCCATACCACGATCGTCGAACATGGCGCGAACTTTGCCGTAGACATTGCCGACCACGAAATTGTCGCCGGCGTTCAGCGTTCCGTTCTGTACCAGCACTGTAGCTACAGGTCCGCGACCGCGATCAAGTTTGGCTTCAAGGACGACACCAGAAGCAGCGCGGTCCGGAGTCGCCTTGAGTTCGGCGAGATCGGCAACCAGGCAGATCATTTCGAGGAGCAGATTTAGGTTCGTTTTCTTCTTGGCAGAAACATCGACGAAAACCGTTTTGCCGCCCCAATCTTCGGGCATGAGGCCGCGATCGGCGAGTTGCTTTTTCACCCGGTCAGGCATTGCCTCAGGCTTGTCAATTTTGTTGACTGCCACGATGATCGGTACTTCGGCGGCGTGAGCATGGTCAATCGCTTCGAGCGTCTGCGGCATGACGCCGTCATCGGCAGCGACGACGAGCACGACGATGTCAGTCGCTTTTGCACCGCGTGAACGCATGCGAGTAAAAGCCTCGTGGCCGGGAGTATCGAGAAACACGATTTCGCGACCAAAAGCCGGAGATTCAGCATCAGTGATGCGAACCTTGTAGGCACCGATGTGTTGCGTGATGCCGCCCGCTTCTGCCTCGGCAACGTTGGTCAGCCGGATCGCGTCGAGCAAAGTGGTTTTGCCGTGATCGACGTGGCCCATGATGGTGACCACGGGCGGTCGGGAAGAGGCTTCCGCGATGGGCTCTTCACTGCCCGCAGCCGCAGCATCGATGTCCTTGGCCGCCTGTTCTTCGAAAGTGATTACGTTTGTGTCGGCGCCGAAGAAGCGGGCCATCTCGCTGGCCAGCTCGGCGTCCAGCGTTTGATTGATGGTTGCAAAAACTCCGCGAGCCAGAAGGCGTGAGATCAGGTCCTTCGCGCGGATGTCGAGTTTTTCGGCAAGATCTTTGACACTGATCCCTTCGGTGATCGTGATATTTCGCGTGATCGGCATGGGCTCGTTCGAAACCACCATTCGCGGTGGTGGAACGTAACCCTTCATCGGACCTTCTTTGACTCCGCGCGGAACATAACGCTGCCCTGGACGGCGAGCGGGCGCACCTGGGCGGCTTCCCGGGCGTACAGGACCCGGCGGAGGGAGTCCAGGACCGACACCGATGGGCCGAGTGCCAGAAGGAGCTTGGCGCGTTGGATGCATTGGACGGCGCTCACCCGGACGCAATGGCGATCGTGGCGCACCCACGCCCGGGGCTTGAGGGCGCGGACGCTGAAAGATTGGTTGTCCAGGCACGGGACGACCAGGTACTGGGCGGCCTGGCATAGGACGCATGGTCCCCGCCGGGGCAGCGCCGGTTTGAACCGCGGGTGCAACGGGCTTCGGGGGCGGTGCCTTATAGACCGGACGAGGGCCGGTTTGCGGAACGATCATTCGCGGCGCTGGTGTCTGCGGGACCGATGCAATCGGCGGCGCGGATGGGACGACCGGACGCGGCGGCGGCGCAAACACCTGCGCTGGTTGCACGGGAGTTGCAATTACTGGAACTGCCGGGGCCGGAGGCGCTGGAGGCGGCGGAGCCACCGAAACCGGAGGCGGCGCCGGCACTGTTCTTGGCGGAGCGGGAACTGGCGGCGGCATGGTTGGAGGAGCCGGAGTCACAGGCTTCTCTACAACCTTCGCTACCGGTGCAGGCTCAACCGGTGGTGGCGCGACTGGTGCCACAACATGCGGAGACACAACTTGCGGCGGCGCGACAGGCGGAGGCGGCGGAACGGACACTGCCGGTTTGGAAGCAGGAGGCGCAACTGGCTTGGCCACTACTGGAGGCACAACGGGCCTGGGTGGATGCGGAGCCGCGGTCTCCTTCTGCTGGGTAATTGCCTTGAGCACATCTCCCGGGCGGGAAATGTGCGACAAATCAATCTTGGTCTTGATTTCCTCTTCACCGCGAAGCGGGCGCGAGGGCTTTGCCGACTGGAGAGCGGACTCGGACGAGCCGCGCAGATGGACCCGCACTTTTTCCGCTTCATGCTCCTCAAGAGAGCTAGAGTGGGTCTTCTTTTCGGTAACGCCGACAATCGGCAGCACGTCAAGAATCGCCTTGCTCTTAACTTCCAGTTCCCGTGCGAGATCGTTGATTCGAACCTTACTCATCCGCCCTTTCTTGTACCCCGCGTTACGCTTAAGTCTTCATCGCAGCCTCACGGAGTCAGCCCATTGCGCACGTTTGCTTTCAAACGCACGATGATTATTCAGTTGTTTCTTGAGCCGGGCTCTCTTCCTTGCCCTGCTCCGGATTTTTGATTGAGGCAGACTCTGCCTCGGCCACTTTCTCGGCAGGTTGAGGTTCGGCCTCTTGCGCTGCCGGCTCGCCCTCAGTGGTGGCATCCACCGCGCCCTCGACCTCGAGGCCAGTACCTTCCGCCGATGTCTCACCTTGTGTGGCACCGGCATCCAGGCTAGCGAAGTAATTATTCACCGCAATGCTGATTTTTTCCACCGTCTTCGGCCCGATGCCTTCGATTGCCTCGAGTTGCTCCGGGGTCATGTCGGCAAGCGCTTCGACGGTTGTAATCCCGGCCGCCGTGAGTTTCTCAACCACTCCTTCGCCAAGTCCCGGGACACTCTCCAGCGGCGTAACGGAGGCAGGGGTCATGGCAGCCATCTGCTGTTCCACTTCCTGCCGCTTCTCTTCTTCGCTCTTGATGTCAATCTTCCAGCCGAGGAGTTTGGCGGCGAGCCGGACGTTCTGCCCCTTCTTGCCAATTGCGAGCGACAGTTGACTATCGTCGACCACGACTTCGAGGTGCTTCTCTGAATTATCCACCACGGTCACGCGGCTTACCTTCGCAGGCTGCAATGCCTTTTCGGCGAAAGTTACAGGATCCTCGTGATATTCGATGATGTCGATTTTCTCGCCGCGTAATTCGCGGATGATCGACTGCACGCGCATTCCCTTCATGCCAACGCAGGCGCCCACGGCATCGACGTCTTTGTCCTTGGACATCACCGCGATCTTTGTGCGCTCACCCGCTTCACGCGCGATCGCCCGAATGACCACGGTTCCGTCATAAATCTCCGGCACTTCCGTCTGGAACAGGTGCTGCACCAATTCAGGCACAGCTCGGGATACTACGACGCCCGGGCCTTTCGCGGCTCTTTCGACGCGAGCGATGACTACTCGAACGCGTTCGCCGATCGCGAAGGACTCGAGTCGCGATTGCTCTTTGCGGGGCATGCGGGCTTCCGCTTTGCCGATGTCGAAGATGACGTCTGGGCCTTCCACGCGCTTTACGGTGGCATTGACAATTTCGCCTACGCGTCCGATGTACTCGTTGTAAACGGTGTCGCGCTCAGCTTCGCGGACTTTTTGAAAAATGACTTGCTTCGCCAGTTGCGCCGCGATGCGGCCGAGAATCCCTTCAGTCACCTTCGGGATCTGCAACTCGCCGCCCACCTCCAATGTCGGATCCACTTTGCGCGCGTCTTCCAAGGCGATCTGCAGGTTCGGATCTTCTACCTGCTCGGGCGTCTCGACAACGGTTTTCACCGCATACGCATTGATCTTTCCTGTGTCCTTGTCGAGTTTGGCGCGCAGGTTTTCTTGCGTCTTGTAGTACTTGCGCGTCGCCATCACAATGGCGTCCTCGACCGCGGCAACCACGATCTGCGGATCGATGCCCTTTTCGCGGCTCACGCCCTCAATAATGTTGTAGAGCTCACTTGCCATAAAAATCGTGATCTCGAAACCTAAATCTCCGGCACCAAGTTCGCCTTCTCCACATTGGAGAAGTCGATCTCAATTGTCTGGCCGGCCGCAGCGCCCATCTTCCGGCGCGATTTGTGGCTGGCAACACTCAAATCCAAAATCATCCGACCGCCCTCGAAACTCTCGAGCCGCCCTTCGAAGTGGCGGTTGCCACCCACCGCATCCCGCGTCATCAACTTGACGCGACTGCCAACGAAGCGGCTGAAATCCGCCTGCTTAACCAGCTTGCGATCCAATCCGGGCGACGAAACCTCGAGCGTGTACGAGCCTGGCATCACATCCTCAACATCGAGGATGGTGCCGAATTCACGGCTGAAGCTGGCACAGTCTTCGTGCGTAACTCCGGCCAGAGGATCGTTTCCCGCGGACGGCCGGTCTAAAAAGACCCGCAGCATTCGGGCGTTGGCTCCGCCAAGGAACTCAACATCCACCACCTCAAGCCCGCTTGAGGTGGCGACCCGATCCGCGATCTGCCGCACACGATCAACGTCAAGCGCCATGAATCCAATAGCTTACGAGCTTTGGCAGCCAGCACCGAAGGGCCGAAACTAAAAAGTGGGCTTGCGCCCACTGGTGTGCTTCGCCAAATGCCGGTACACAGCAGTTCTCGTTTTCTAATATACGCCCGCAATGAGGAAAAGACAAACAAGTGCGGTTTCGAGCGACGAGCTTCAAAATCTTGCTCATGCGCCGGAAATCCTATTCAAATCGGGCGCCGTCAACATTGTGCGGCAACCCGCATTTTCACGAGTTTATGACATCGCGACGGCGGCCTTAGAGGTACAATTCGAGCGCGTCTGAGTGGAGGTCTGTATGGCTGGCCGCCGCATTTCCCTCCTTGTATTAGTTCCCTTATTCATTTTCGCAAGTTCCATTTTCGCTCTGGCTCAGGGTCGCGGGGGTGGCGGGAGTGGCGGCTCGCGTAGTGGTGGCAACGGTGGGAGCGTTGGGGTTTCGCCGAGTACGAATGCGCGCAACGCTGCAGTTATGGGCAAAGGCGATACGCTGGACACTTCGTTGCGGCCAGCGTCAGCGGCCGACGAGCCGAAAGTGGAGTTCCGCAGTCAATCGATTCTTGTGCAGGTGCCTGTTGTCGTTACCGATAAATCCGGCAATCATCTGCATGGTTTGAAAAAAGAAGACTTCAGCGTCTTTGAAAACGGCAAGCCGGTCAGTGTTGGAGCGTTCGAGGAACTGACCGCAAGTGACTCTCCTCTGTCGCCCCCGGCGACAACTTCCGGACAGTTTCGCAATCTCACCCTGGACGGATCGCAAGCGCGAAATATCGTGATCGTCGCACTTGATACGGTGAATACACCGTTCCTTGATCAGGCGTACGGCAGGCGGGAACTGGTCAAGTTTCTGGCCAAGAATGTTGACTCGGGAAAGATACTCGCCCTGATGCTCATCACCAGCCGTGGTCTTCGGGTTGTGCAAGGTCTTACGGGAGATCCAGCCAATCTGATGCAGGCCTTGAAGAAGGCCAGTGGTGAGGTCACACGAACGGAGACTATCAGCACCGACGCCCAGGCGGACGCACTGACCGGCGACCTTCCCGTTACGACGTTCAGTCCGTATGCTGATCCACTTTCGGCCATCGATTCATTTGTGGAATACGGCGATGCCATCGAAGCACAGTTCGTGCAGCAGAACGCAATTGAAACGACCATGAATGCGTTCCTTGGAATTGCCTGGTCGGTGCAGGGGATTCCCGGAAGAAAATCTCTGATCTGGGCTACTGGAAGTTTCCCGTTTGCGATGGACTCGCCGGCGACGGTGCCGGGAGGGTATTTATCTGTGCTTTATGAACGCACGATGCTTGCTCTCAGCGAGGCTCAGATTTCAGTTTATCCCGTTGACGTGCGGGGTCTGGTAAACGTGTCTGCCTTCTCGGATGCGAGCAACAGGCGTGTGGTGACCGGAATGAATGCCTCGCGGCAACTCATCAACCGACAATGGCTGCAGCAGTCGAAAATCGATACGCTGAACGACTTCGCTGACATGACCGGCGGAAAGGCCTTCTACAACACCAACGATGTGTCTGGCAGCTTCAAACGTGCGGCGGATGACGGATCGTCTTATTACATGCTCGGGTATTACCTCAATACGAATAACAATAAGCCGGGATGGCGAAAGCTGCAGGTAAAACTGGATCGGAAAGATGTAGAAGTTCGATCGCGCACTGGGTTTTTCGTGACCAATGCGACCATGAATCCGATGCTCAGCCGAAACCTCGACATGGTCAACGCGCTTCACTCACCGATTGAAGGTACGGGAGTGCCGGTGAGCGTGGAATGGGTGACGGTTGCCAGCGACGGTGATAAGAGAAAAGCGGTGTTTTTCGCGCGGATGCCCGCCGGAAGTCTGAGTTTCGATCCCGGGGGACGCGATCAACTGAACTTTGATTTTGCTGCCGTGGCCTTCGACAAGAATGGCAAAGAGGCAGGGCATGCCACTCTCAATTTCACGAAACCGGTGCCAGCAGAGCAGTTGGCGTCGGTGCGCGCGAATGGCGTCGGATTTCGAAACGCGCTGGAACTAACTCCGGGAAAATACACAGTTCGTTTTGTCGTCCGCGACAACGTAACGGGAAGAATCGGCAGCGTCACCGCTCCTTTAACGGTGGACTAGCGCTGCTACAAATACGACATTCCGAGTTGCCTCAACTCCACTGCGGTCTCTAGAATGAATGTTTACCCACGCACTGTGGGATCCCGAGACCAAATATGATTCATTTTCCCGTCCCAGAGGCCCTTACTTTCGACGACGTACTTCTACTGCCTGCGCGCTCCGATGTCATTCCGGCGCAGGCGAGCACGCAGACACAACTCACCCGCAATATCAGTTTGAACATTCCAGTCGTGAGTGCTGCCATGGACACCGTGACCGAATCTCATATGGCGATTGCGCTCGCGCAACAAGGCGGAATTGGAATCATCCATCGGAATCTGACGATTGAGCAGCAGGCAAACGAAGTCGATAAGGTCAAGCGATCGGAAAGCGGAATGATCGTCGACCCAGTGACGATGCATTCGACAGACAAAGTGAGCGATGCGCTTGAGGTCATGCGCAAGTACAAGATTTCCGGGGTACCGATCACCGAGCACGGCAAGTTGGTCGGAATTCTCACGAATCGCGATCTGCGGTTTGAAACCCGCTTCGACATTCCAATCGACAGCGTGATGACGAAAAAGAATCTCATTACCGTCCCGGTAGGCACGACTCTTGACGAGGCCGAAAAAATTCTTCATCAGCATCGGGTTGAGAAGCTTCTTGTCGTCGATGACAAGTACAACCTGAAGGGCTTGATCACCGTTAAGGACATCCAAAAGAAGCTTAAGTATCCCAATGCCGCAAAGGATTCTCACGGGCGCCTGCGCGTGGGAGCGGCAATCGGTGCGACGGGAGACTTCCTGGAGCGCGCGCTGGAGCTAGCCGAAGCCAAGGTCGACGTGCTGGCGATCGATAGTGCGCACGGCCACTCGAACAAGGTCCTCGAAGCGGTAAAACTGGTGAAGTCGAAATTGCCCGAAGTGCAACTGCTGGCCGGTAACATAGCTACCTTTGACGGCGCATGCGAACTGGCTCGTGCCGGCGCGGATGGCATCAAGGTAGGGATTGGGCCGGGATCGATCTGCACCACTCGCGTCGTCACCGGCGCAGGCGTACCCCAGATCACCGCCATTGCGGAGGCCTACCGCGCCACCAAAGATTCCGGAGTTCCGATTATCGCGGATGGAGGAATCAAGTATTCCGGAGATGTCACCAAGGCGCTGGCAGCGGGGGCAAGCGCGGTGATGATCGGTTCTCTGTTCGCCGGCACAGACGAGAGTCCGGGCGAACTGATTCTCTATCAAGGACGCTCGTTCAAGTCTTATCGAGGCATGGGATCGATTGGAGCGATGGCCCAAGGATCAAGCGAGCGTTATTTTCAAAGCACGGAGAATGAATCGTCAGCGGCCGTCTCGGTCGACGGCGAGCCTAATCGCTTGGGCAAACTTGTGCCCGAAGGAATTGAAGGCAGAGTACCCTACCGCGGATCAGTCGCGATGATCATCTATCAGATGGTGGGAGGATTGAAATCAGGAATGGGATATTGCGGCTGCTCCACGATTCCTGAACTGCTGCAGAAGACCCGTTTCGTGCGGATCAGCAACGCGGGATTGCGGGAAAGTCACGTGCACGACGTGATGATCACGCGAGAGGCGCCGAATTATGCCATCGAGTGATACGGCTTCTCCGTTATTTCAATTGCGGCGGGAGCAACATGCTCCCGCATTCTTCCGTCGAACGCTCGTGGGTTACGCATACGCTTGAGCTCAGATCGTCATCAAGTTCAGAAAGCATGGATCGCGACGATATTGTGGCTGATCGTCATTGCGATTGAATCCACGACCTGGCTTTCCTCGGAACACACGAGCCGCATCCTGTATCCGCTGCTGCACCGTCTTTTCAATCTCGACTTCTCACAGTTCGAAGAGGTGCATTTCTACATCCGGAAATCGGGACATGTTTTTGGCTATGGATTGTTGAGCCTCTTGCTGTTTCGGGCGTGGAAGCAGACACTTCCGGCGATTGACGCCTCGAAATGGAAGGTGCGTTGGGCGGGAATCGCAGTGCTTGGAACCGCCCTGGTTGCCAGTCTCGACGAATGGCATCAGAGTTTTCTGCCCTCGCGCACCGGCACCGTCCGCGACGTCATTCTGGACACGTCCGCTGGAATTGCAGCCCAATTGCTCGTGTTGGTGTGGGTCACCTTTGTGTCCACCTGAAGTGCTCTTCTCAGGTTCTCGGAGTAACTCCTGCCTTCGTTATTGACAGGCCTCCCGCCCATATGTTACATATTGTAACGCTACAATGAATAACACACTGCGGAATCGACCCAAGAGCCTCGGCGATGTGGAACAGGCGGTTATGGATTACATCTGGGCCAATGGTCCGTCCACATCAGAGACGTGTCGAGAAGCGTTGACGTCCACTCGGCCGATGAAGGATTCGACGATTCGGACAGTCCTTCGCCGGCTGGAGGAGAAGGGCTACCTCACTCACGACGTGGAAGGACGGACTTTTATCTACAGGGCCTCCGATGAGAGAGAGAATGTCGCGGTTCGTGCCGTGAAGAGCATTATCGATCGATTTTGCGGGGGCTCGGCGGAGCGTCTGTTAGTTGGCATGGTCGACAATGCGGTACTGGACCGCAAACAACTGCAGCAACTGGCGCGAAAGATTGCCGAGAGCGAACGAGACAACGGTCCGGCCAACCAAAGGGGAAAGAAATCTTCGAGTTAGGAAAGGCGAACTATGACGCTGAACACCATCGTCGAAGCGTCAAACAGAATATTGATCGGCGTCGTTGATCCCGCGCTGCGCAACCTGATTCTGGCGGGCGTGGCTGGCTTCATGCTGCTGCTGTTTCGCGTCAAATCGACGGCACAGCAGCTTTTCGCCTGGACACTTGTGTTATACGCGGCAGTAGCGATGCCGATGCTCAGCCTGGTTCTGCCGCAGACAGCGGTATCGATCCCGGCACTGATTTGGCAAGCGGAACCGCAGCATTCAGCCGAAACTCCCAGTATCCGGGTGTCGGTAGCAACTTCATCTGTTGGCGACTCCCAGCAGGTCACTTCTTCTGATTCGAGTCCAACAGCGATAAATTCTCAGCAGCTAGAGTCTGCGCCCGAACCGGTGCCTGATCGGCCGGTCCCGCCGATTCCGTGGACCACCGTGGCACTGATGATTTACGTGCTGGGCACGATTGTTCTGCTCTCACGGATGCTCATTGGCGTTGTTCTGTGTGGCAGAGTGATTGGGCGCGCGGAGGCTATTCCACACCCAAGGGTCATGGAGGGGATGCTCTCGCTGGCCCGAAGCTACAGACTCAAGGTCGTCCCGAGAGCGATGGAAACGGAATGCGTTTCTGTCCCGTTAACCCTTGGGGTATTTCGCCCGACGATCTTATTGCCTGCTGACTGGGGAACATGGGACGACGCGAAACTTGGTGCCGTGTTGGCGCACGAGATGTCGCATGTCGCACGCCGCGATGCCCTGACTCAACGAGTGTCGCTGCTGCATTGTGCGATCTTCTGGTTTAGTCCGCTGGCCTGGTGGCTTGACCACAAACTTTCAACTCTTGCAGAGCAGGCCAGCGACGAAGCCAGCCTGGCGGGCGGTGTAAACCGAAGTGACTACGCCAAGACGCTGCTCGAATTCTTTGAAGCCCTGCAAACTTCCCCGGGACGCGTTTGGTGGCAGGGAGTTTCGATGGCGCGGGCAGGACAAGCTGAACGGAGAGTAGAAAAAATTCTTGCTTGGAAGGGAGCAGTCACTATGAGCCTGAAAAGATCATTCGCCGTGGCAATTATCGTTGCTGCAGTACCCTTAGTGTATTTTGCGGCTTCCGTCCGGGCCGCCGGACGCATTCAGAGCGCGGATGCGAATCCGAATCCTGTCCAGGAGACTCCTGCGGCGGCCGCCTCGCCAACCGTTGCGCCCACGCCAGCGGTCGCGCCAAGTGCGGCCACAACGTATGTGAATGTCGAATCCGTGCCGAGTCCCGCTCCTGCTGCTATCGCTGGCACCGTCCCGCCGATGGCTCCTGTCGCCGGCGGAGTCGCTCACGCCGGTCCGCAACCCGTTCCACCCATGGCGCCTCCTGCTCTTGCGGGACCAGCGCACCCGTTATATCAGGACTCCTACGGCATAGGCCATGGCTACTCTTACGCCTATGGCAATGACGAGGATGAGCGATTCGTCATCGTCTCTGGTAGCGGCGATTCGGTCACCATGTCGGGCTCGTCGGAGGACGTGCATCACGCAAAAAGATTGAAGAGGGTAATTCCAGGCGACTTCATCTGGTTCGAGCGCGACGAGAAGTCGTACATCATCCGCGATCAGGCAACCGTAGACCGGGCACGGAAATTCTGGGCGGGTCAGGAAGAGCTTGGCAAAAAGCAAGAGGCTCTGGGAAAACAACAAGAGGAATTGGGAAAGCAACAGTCTGCACTAGGGGAACAGATGCAACAGGTCAAGGTGAATGTGCCCGATATGACCGCCGACTTGGATCGTTTGAAGACGGAATTGAAAGAGCTCAGTTCTGGTGCGACCGTAGAGCAGGTTGGAAGAATTCAGTCCGAAATTGGAGAGTTGCAAAGCAGAATTGGCGAACTGCAGTCGCATGCCGGCCAGCAGCAATCGAAGATCGGTCGGGAAATGAGCGTTTTGGGTGAACAACAAGGAAAACTGGGACAGCAGCAGGGTGAGTTGGGGCGGCAACAGGGCGAACTGGCCCGAGAAGCGGCGCGGAAGATGCGGCAACTGCTGGATGAGTCACTGAAGAACGGGACCGCTCAACCGGAACCAACTTCTGAAGAACACTCGATGCTGTGAAGAGCTGATTGCGCCCGCCCGCCCGCTTGCTTGCGGCGTAACAAGATCATGGCGCGGGGAGTGATTCTCCGCGCCGTCTTGCCGTAAGCAACAGGAGTCCCGAAAACGAAGCCAGTCCCGCAGAAACATAGAATGGCAAACTCGCTCCAAAGTGTTTCCACAATCCGCCGGTGATCAAGCTTGCGGCCAGGGTGGCGAGGCTGGTCGCAAAAAAGTAGATCCCCAATGCGCGGCCGCGAACTTCCCTCGTGACGCTCTCAACCACTAACGCCTTGAGCACCGGTTGTGTGAGCGCGTAGTAAATACCGTAAACGGTCATGCTCAGCCAGATCGCCAGGATCGATGGCGCGCGGCCGAAAACGAAATACACCGCAGCGAAAATGAAGTAACCGACGGCGGCGATCCAGCGGCGTGAATAGTGATCGCTCAGCCAGCCTGCCGGCCAAGATCCGAATGTGTATGTCAGGTTGAAAACGAGGCCAAGGAGCGGTGCCAGTCCAATGCGGATCCCGACGTTTTGCGCCCGCATCACCAGAAACATGTCACTCGAGTTTCCCAGCGAAAACAGGGTGACCGCGATGAGGACAAGGTAAAAAGAGCCCGGAAGGCCAGGGCCGACATATGACAGCGAAGCCGCAGGCGACGCTGGTTTGGCAACCGAAGGTGCGATTTCAGAATTGGAACGGCGCCGCCGGGTCTCGCGTATGCCAACAATCGCAACCAGAACGGCGATCGCTCCAGGAAGAGCGGAAGCCCAGAAGACCCCACGCATGCCATAGCGCCCCAGAAGGACCAGTGCGCTGAGAGGGCCGACAATCGCACCGGCCGAATCAAGAGATTGAATCAAACCATAGGCAGATCCCAGCTTGTCTTTGTCGACCGATTCGGCGACCATGACATCCCGCGGCGCTCCGCGCACACCTTTTGCCAGACGATCGGTGAAACGAATCAGCAGAATTTGCCACCAGGCCGTCGTCAGGGCCAATACCGGTTTGACAGCGTTAGCGAAAAAATATCCGGCAACGACAAGTGGCTTACGGCGTTCGATACGGTCGGCGAGGTATCCGGAAAACAGTTTTGCGAAGGAAGCTACGCTCTCGGCGATTCCCTCAATCAACCCCAATTGCGCAGGTCCGGCGCCCAGCGAGATAAGGAACGCAGGCAGAACCCAGTACGCCATCTCGGTAGCGGTGTCGTTGAAGAACGAGGTTATGCCAAAGACGTAGATATTGCGGGAGGAAGATTGGCTCTGAGGGGGAAATTGCCCCATCAAGGACTTTTACCACAGAGAGGGACAGGCGGGAGAACTGCAGGTCGTTTGGTTCACGGCGGGCCAACGACCGACGAGTAACGACCGACGACGGTTTCTAATACATCGCGTCGTATTTGCTAACGACCCAGTTGCCGCCCGCATGCTCCATGCTAAGCGTGAAGAGATCCTGATCAATGCCGGGACGATCCGGGCCGGCGTTGCTGAGGCGCTTGCCGCGATAGTGCAGGATGATAAACGGCTGGGCTTCTTCCCAGTCGACCAGCTCCCATGACAACAAGGGATGCTGCGCCTCAGAGCCGCAAATGAACTTGGCGTACTTCTTGTGGTAGTCGTGCTCCCACTTGCTGAGCAGATCGTCGCAATGTCCGTCGCGCAGTTCCCGGAGGAACTTGTTCGCTGCCTTCTCCGTGGAACGATCACGGAGCGGATTCATTTTGATACTCACCGGCAAACCGGTAAGCGGATCATGATCTTCAGATCTTGCCAGCACGGGCCCCTGATTGCTCAGCCACCACAGGTACCCGACAAACACAAAGACCAGCAAGAGTCCGGCTCCGGCGGCAATGCCGATCTGGGTCTTGGTGAAGGCCATCACTACAGTCTAAGAAGATTACAAAACAGCCGACAAGATTACCGGCGGGAGACGCGGTGGGACATGTACGAATGGAGCAAGCAGAGAAGATGCCCAGAGCGTTGTAAAATTCCGCCTTGTGCTTTTGCAGAATTTCGAATCCGACCGTGTTTGCGTGGGCACTGTGCTGGCGTTTGGATGCATTGGGCTGATATCAGGATCCGTGGCTTGGGGCGCGTCTGCTGCAGCGGCGAGAGTGAGTTCGGTCATGGCTGCACGAGCGGCTAGTTATGCCAAAACACCACCAAAAAGGCCGACAGCCGTGCTGCTCCGAGGCACGTTTGTCTCTCTCATTTTCACGATGGTCCCTATTCTGAAAGGTTGGTGTCCAGGATTTGCAAGACTGCACCCTCTAACCCTCACACTGCTGATTGGCTGCACAATGTCAACTGGCGTTTGGTTAATCGCCGCATCAATTCTTCGAAACAAACAGGATTTGGAGAGGGAGGCCCGAATCGAGGAGTTCATTTCAGCGGCGCCAGGACTGGAACCTCCATCTCGAGCACCCTTAACCGAAAGTCCACCCTGGCTACAGATCTGGAAGTGGACAAACCTCTCGGGATACGTCCTTTTTGCGGCGATTATGCTCTGTGCGTTGGCTCGCCTGCTGAATGGGTAGAAGCAGAAATCCAAAAGCAAAGGCACGGCCAAGAACCGTGCCTTACTCCCAAAGGCTGAAGTCCGATTTTTTCTTGCGCATATCGGCGTGACTGAAGTCGCGCCCTTCCTAACGGATGCCTGACGGCTATTCTTTCTTGTCGTCTTCCTTTGCTGGCTCGACGCCGCCATCCTGCGCGGCCTGGGCTTCGGCTTCTTCCATTGCCTTCTTGGTTTCAGCGGCGCGCTTGGCACGGGCTTCCGCACGCTTTTCCTTCTTCTCGTCCAAAATCTTCTCGCTGCCGAGAAGTTCGAGGAAGGCTCGGTCGGCACCGTCTCCCTTGTTCCACTGGGTACGGATGATTCGGGTGTAGCCGCCGTTGCGATCTCCAAAGCGGGGGCCAACGGTGTCAAAGAGCTTCACGACAGCTTCGTCGGTCATGAGGTATGAGGAGGCGAGACGACGCGCGGCGAGGTCGCCACGCTTGCCTAGCGTGATCATCTTCTCGACCAGGGGACGCGCGGCTTTGGCTTTAGGAACGGTGGTCTCGACACGTTCTTCGATGATGACCGAGGTGACCAGATTGCGCAGCAGCGAGCGCCGGTGCGCGGTGTTTCGTCCGAGTTTGTATCCTGCAATTTTGTGACGCATGGAAACCCTCAGCTTCTAGAGGTTAGCTCCTGGCTTCTAACTCAAGAGCAGGGGCTAAAGCCCAATCTTAATTTGCTTCTAGACGGCACGGCTGAAAGCCGTGCCCTGATACGAACCTCACTGCTTTTTCTTGAGGACGGCAAGACTGAAAGCCGTCCTTGATACAAATCTCAATCCTTTTCTTCCGGGCGGCACGGCTGAAGCCGTGCCTTTCCCGATTGTCAACCTTTGAAACCTTGACACCTTGAAACTTTGAAACTTGCTATTACAGCTGGTCGTCCGGTCCGTAGGCGGATGCGGGCAACGGAACATTCGACGTTGGTCCGGGCACGGCGTTGCCATGCTCGTCGATCTTCATCCCCAGACTCAGTCCCATCGACGACAGAATCTCTTTGATCTCGTTCAAAGACTTGCGGCCGAAGTTCTTCGTCTTGAGCATCTCGGCTTCGGTCTTCTGCACAAGCTCGCCAATCGTCTGGATATTCGCGTTCTTTAAGCAGTTGTAGCTGCGCACGGAAAGCTCGAGTTCCTCAACGGAGCGATTCAGATTCTCGTTGTGGATCTCGGGCTTGCGATCTTCGGTGCCCGACGTGCCGGTTTCGATCTCTTCCTCGAAATTGATGAAGATGTTCATGTGGTCCTTCAGCAGCTTCGCCGCCAGGCCGATGGAATCTGCCGGGGTGATCGAGCCGTTGGTCCACACTTCGAGAGTGAGCTTGTCGTAATCGGTGATCTGGCCGAGACGGGCAGCTTCAACCGTGTAATTGCACTTGCGAACCGGGGAATGCACCGAGTCGATCGGGATGAATCCGATGCCGAGGTCCTCGTCGAAATTCTTGTCGGCCGAGACGTAGCCGCGCCCGCGCTTGAGGCGCATCTCCATATCGAGCTTGCCGCCTTCGCTGACGGTGGCAATGTAAACGTCTTTGTCGAGTACTTCGACATCGCCATCGGCTTCGATCATCCCGCTGGTCACGACACCAGGCTGGTCCGCTCGCAGATAAATTGCCTTCGGGGCATCACCCGCGAGTTTGAAGGGGATCTGTTTCAGGTTGAGGATGATGTCGGTCGCGTCTTCGACAACGCCCGGGATCGATTGGAACTCGTGCAACACGCCTTCCATCTTCACCGCGGTTACAGCGGCGCCTTCGATTGAGCTCAGTAACACGCGCCGCAGGGCATTGCCTACGGTTGTGCCAAAGCCGCGCTCGAACGGTTGCGCCCAGAACATGCCGTACTTGTCAGTGAGGCTGGAGGTATCGGTTGCGAGGCGTTTCGGTTTTTGAAAACCTTTCCAAAGCATTTGTTGTTTCTCCTTCGGCCGTTTGGCTCAATGCTGGCTCGCTGAGTGGTCCAACTCAGGTCAATGTCAGCAAAGGCTGATCTGGCTCGAATGTGTGGACCCAAGTTTCAAAGTTTCAAGGTCGCAAAGTTTCAAGGTGTTGCATCCGAAACCTTGAAACTTCTGAAACCTTGAAACATGGTTGCCGTACTTTTATTTGCTATACAACTCTACGATCAACTGCTCGTTCACCGGCAACTGGATGTCTTCGCGTTTCGGCAAGCCCAGGATGCGACCCTTGTAATTGTCGCGATCGACTTCCAGCCAGCTGGGCATAGTGCCGTGGCTGGCGAACTCTTTCGCAAGTTCGAGAACGGCCAGCTTCTTGCTATTTTCGCGGATGGTGACCTCTTCGCCCGCACTCACTTCGTACGAGGGGATATTCACCTTGCGATTGTCGACGGCAACGTGCCCGTGCCGCACCAACTGGCGCGCCTGGCGCCGCGATTGAGCGAATCCGAGCCGAAACACGACGTTATCGAGACGCCGCTCGAGCTGCTGCAGGAGCCGCTCACCGGTCACACCCTTGGAGCGCGCCGCATTCTCGAAGTAATTGCGGAACTGGCCTTCCTGGGTGAAGTAGATGCGTTTCGCTTTCTGCTTTTCGCGCAACTGCAAGCCGTAGCCTACGACCTTGGCCTTGCGGTCTTTCCCATGTTGTCCGGGAGCGAAGTTACGCTTCTCGATGGGGCATTTATCACTGAAACATTTCGCGCCTTTGAGGAACAGCTTCATGCCCTCGCGGCGGCATAGACGGCATACTGCATCGGTATAACGTGCCAAGTTTCTTCTCCTTTAGATGACCGGTTTACAGGTTTGGCTTCACCCTTCGTCCCGGACAAAGTTCAATGTTTCAGAGTTTCAAGGCTTCGAAGGTTTCAAAGTTGCTGTCTTTGAAACCTTGAAACTTTGCCACTTTGAAACCTACGGCAGACAGCTCGTACTTTACACCCGTCGTCTTTTCGGCGGACGGCAGCCGTTGTGCGGAATCGGTGTCGTGTCGCGAATCGAGCGCACTTCGATCCCTGCAGCAGCAAGGGCGCGTACGGCGGACTCGCGGCCTGAACCAGGTCCGCTGACCCGCACATCGACGCTGCGGACTCCATGATCGCGAGCCATATTGGCGGCGTTCATCGCTGCCTGCTGGGCGGCGAATGGAGTTCCCTTACGCGAACCGCGGAAGCCGAGCGATCCCGAACTCTTCCATGACAGGACGTTCCCGTTCATGTCGGAGATCGTGACGATCGTGTTATTGAAGGATGCCTGCACGTACGCCAATCCGTGGGGAACGTGCTTGCGCTCCTTCTTCTTGAAGGTTTTCTTCTTGCCTTTTTTGTCCGGTGCGGCTGCTCCGCCGCCCGCTGCTGCCGGTTTTGCCATGAATCAGTCCTTGGTCGTTGGTCGTCGGTCGTTAGCCAACCCCAAACGATTGAATCTTCATTTTTCAACCCGTTGCCCGCTGCCCCGTCGAAGCTAGTTTGGCTAACGACCGAGGACCAACGACCAACCTATGTTTTTGCCGTCGCCTTCTTCTTCTGCGCGACTGTTCCCTTGCGCGGACCTTTACGGGTGCGCGCATTGGTATGCGTCCGCTGTCCGCGTACGGGAAGATTGCGGCGGTGACGGAATCCGCGATAAGAACCGATTTCGATGAGACGCTTGATGTTCATCGAAACTTCTTTGCGCAGATCGCCTTCCACCAATCCCTCTGCCTCGATGACCGTACGAATGCGGTTGACCTCTTCTTCGCTGAGGTCCTGGACCTTCTTCATCGGATCAACCTTCGCTTCGTCCAGAATGCGGCCAGCGCGCGGGTGCCCGATGCCATAGATATAGGTCAACGCAATGTTGATGTGCTTCTGGCGCGGAAGATCAATTCCTGCAATACGTGCCATGTTGCTTCAGCCTCCGAATGCTTCCGGCTTTCGCCGTGAGCCTTGAGCTATGAGCTTCGAACTCAAAGCTCGCAGGCGCCTTTATCCCTGGCGCTGCTTGTGTTTCGAATTCTCGCAGATCACCCGCACGACACCTTTGCGGTGAATGATCTTGCACTTGTCACAAATCTTTTTTACCGATGCTCGTACCTTCATAACCCCAGCTTTCAGCCGTCAGCTCTCAGCTTTCAGCAAAACTTACTTGTACCTGTAAACGATGCGTCCGCGATTCAAGTCATAGGGCGACAACTCAACCGCAACTTTGTCGCCGGGTAAGATACGGATGAAATTCTTGCGCATCTTTCCCGAAACGTGCGCCAGAACCTGGTGCTTATTTTCCAGTTCCACCCGGAACATAGCGTTCGGGAGAGGCTCCAGAACTACCGCCATCACTTCAATCGCGTCTTCTTTGCTCATTGACTCCTTTTAGCTTAGAGCTGCGAGCTCCGAGCTTTCAGGCAAAACAGCTACGCTAGTGCCAGAAACTCGGCTCGACACAAACCCCAATAAAGATCCGCTCGGAGCTCATAGCTCGAAGCTCATTGCGTCAAAATCACGGGACCATCTTTCGTTACCGCTACGCAGTGCTCAAAATGTGCGCTGAAACTTCCATCTGCGGTCACGGCGGTCCACTTGTCGCCCAGCACCCGGGTTTCGGGCTTGCCGTAATTCACCATGGGCTCAATTGCCAGCACCATGCCTTCGCGCAGCCGGGCTCCGTGCCCCCGGTTGCCGAAGTTCGGAACCTGCGGTTCCTCGTGCAGCCGGGTTCCGATCCCGTGCCCAACAAACTCACGCACTACACTGAAACCGGCCGCTTCGACATGTTCCTGAACGGCTGCTCCGACATCGCCAACCGAGTTCCCGATTCGCGCCTGCTCAATTCCGCGGTAGAGCGATGCTTCGGTCACATCCAGCAGTTTCTTCAGCTCAGGCTTCAGGCCGTTCCCGACCGGCACAGTGATCGCAGCGTCTCCGTAGTATCCGTCCAGAACCACACCGCAATCGATCGAAACGATGTCGCCTTCCTGCACCTGCCGCTTCTCTGACGGAATCCCGTGAACGATTTCTTCGTTCACCGAAGTGCACAGGACGCAGGGATAATCGTAATAACCTTTGAATGCCGGCTTGGCCCCGAGTTCCTTAATCTTCTTTTCAGCTGCCCGTTCCAGGTCCATCGTGGTGACGCCAGGAGCCACGAGCGTGCGGACATGATCCAGCACTTGCCGGACGATGTGACCACTACGCCGCATTCTCTCGATCTCAGCCGCTGATTTACACACAATCGCCATGCTTACGTTATGCGTGGTGATCTTCCAGGATGCGGAAAATCTGATCCGTCACGTCATCCACCGGAAGATCGCCGTTCACCGAAATCAATCTGCCCGTGCGCTGATAGTAGTCAGCCACGGGACGCGTCTGCTCCTGATACGCCATGAGTCGTGGCTGAATGACTTCCAACCGGTCATCATTGCGGGTCACCAGCTTGGTCGCGTGGGGCTCGTCGCAGATTTCATCCACGCAAGGCGGCTGGAAGTGGACGTTGTAGATCCGTCCACAGGTGGGACAAGAACGGCGTCCAGTAATCCGGAGTAATAATTGATTATAGTCGACGTCGAGCCGCACTACAATCGGCCACGCTCTGGTTGGCCGTGATTTGTCAAAGAGCTCGTGCTCAAGCAAGGCATCCAGCCAACCGGCCTGGGCCGCAGTCCGCGGAAACCCGTCAAGGATATAACCGCGCCGGCAATCGGGCTGCATCAGTCGCTGGCGGACCATGTTGCAAACCAGATCGTCCGATACCAGTTCGCCTCTGGCCATAACCGCCTTGGCGGCCTGGCCAACTTCGGTCCCAAGCGCTACGTTTTCCCGGAGCAGGTCCCCGGTGGACACCTGGGGAATACCGAAATGCTCCATGATTCGCTTCGCCTGCGTGCCTTTACCGGCACCCGGCGGCCCAAAAAGCACAACGGGCCCCACGGCCAGTGAGGTTTCCTGCGCCATCGGCTTGGCCAAGGCCTCCGATTTCAATGTCCTCGGCGTCATCTGGGAGCACCGAGGTGCAGCAACCTCCACAGCTTCCGAACCCTGAACATCTACCAGCGACGGCCGCGAATGCGTCCGCTGCGCGGCGTAAATCCGTCGTAATGGCGCATGATCAACTGCGCCTCAATCTGCGTCACTGTGTCCATGGCCACGCCCACGACGATCAGCAACGACGTACCCCCGAAGTAGAAGTTGACTCCTAAGCCATTCGTCACCCAGTTCGGAAGGTTTTCGAACAATCGGCCAACCGGGCCGTATAGGTGATTGAGGTGAATACCGGTAATCATCCATTCCGGAATGAAGGAGATGACGATCAGGTACAACGCACCCACGAGCGTGATCCGGGTCAGTACTTCGTTGATGAAATCGGCTGTGCGCCGTCCCGGACGAATGCCGGGGATGAAACCGCCGTATTTCCGCATGTTGTCGGCGACTTCACTCGGATTGAACACGATTGACACATAGAAATAGGCGAAGAAGATGATCCCGACCGCGTAGAGAAACGTGTAAAGCGGTTCGCCCCAGCCCAGCCAGCGGATGAGATCCCCAAAGTAGCGATTGTTGCGAAGGCCGTATCCGATGGTCTGCGGAAGCGTGAGGATCGAGGAAGCAAAAATAACCGGCATGACGCCGCCCGCATTCACGCGTAACGGCAGGTGGGTCGATTGCCCGCCCATCACCTTACGTCCGACGACACGCTTGGCATACTGCACGGGTATGCGGCGCTCGCTGCGCTCCACGTACACGATGAAAGCCACCACGGCGAACATGAAAACAATGAGGCCAGCCATCAACACCGGCGTCAAAGCTCCCCACGTTCCGTTTTTAGCTTTATCGATCAGATCGACCACGCCACGGGGCAGCCCAACGACAATGCCGGCGAAGATGAGCAACGACATGCCGTTCCCGACGCCGCGGTCAGTGATCTGTTCGCCCAGCCACATAATGAAGGCGCTGCCCGTGGTCAGGGTCAGCATGGTCATCAGGCGGAAACCCCAGCCCGGATTGATGACGAAATCGCCGGTCTTCTCCAGGCCGACTGCGATGCCGAACGATTGCACCGCGCTGAGAATGACCGTTATGTAGCGAGTCCACTGCGTGATCTTCTTGCGGCCGAGTTCGCCTTCCTTCTGCAACTTGGCCAAGGGCTCATAAACCACAGTGAGCAGTTGCAGGATGATCGATGCGGTGATGTAAGGCATGATGCCCAAAGCGAAGATCGTAAGCCGGCGTAACTGACCACCGGAAAACAGGTCGACAAATCCGAGGAAGGAACCGCGGTTCTGCTCGAAAAACTGGGCTAACCGGTCGGCGTTCACGCCGGGCGTCGGGATGTGTCCGCCCAGCCGATACACGAACAACAGCGCCAGCGTAAAAAGAATTCGCTTGCGCAGGTCCGGAATACGGAAGATGTTAGCCAGTTTGTCAAACATTACTGCAAGACCTCAACCTTGCCGCCCGCCTTGGTGATTTTCTCTTGAGCAGACTTCGAAAATTTGTGCGCGCTTACAGTCAGCGCAGTTTTCAGTTCTCCGTCGCCCAGAATTTTCACCGGATGCTTGGTTTTAATGACGCCCGCTTTGCGCAGAACGTCGGGATTAATCGTGGTCTCGCCCAGTGCGGCCAGCCGTTCCAGGCTGACGATGTTGTATTCCTTGCGGAAGATATTGGTGAAGCCGCGCTTCGGCATGCGCCGGTGCAGCGGCATCTGTCCACCTTCAAATCCGCGAATCATACGGGAGCCACTGCGCGAACGCTGCCCTTTGTGGCCGCGGGTCGAGGTTTTCCCCATACCCGAACCCATGCCGCGTCCGACGCGCTTGCGCTTTTCAGTAGCTTTTTTCGGCGCGCGAATATTGGATAAGTTCATTGCACAATCTCCAGCAGGTGCGGCACCTTTGCGACCATCCCGCGGATCGCTTGCGTATCTGGCCGCTCAATGACTTGATTCAGCCGCGTAAATCCCAGG
>Ga0335076_10000310_pt1 | contig 43458 bp, 31 predicted proteins | sample Lox_Sample_25_FD_206717 | JGI IMG/M metagenome (GOLD analysis project Ga0335076, IMG submission 206717) | Soil microbial communities from Loxahatchee National Wildlife Refuge, Florida, United States - Lox_Sample_2.5 | ecosystem: Environmental > Terrestrial > Soil > Wetlands | place: USA... | reverse complement strand
GAGGCCCTGGGAGAGCGGGCTATCTTGATTCGGTGTGGAGATGATTTTGACTTCGCCTTTGGAGTCGCCAGCCAGCCAGACCCATCCGCTGCCGAATTGGCCTACTCCGGCGGCGTTGAATTTTTCCTGAAAAGTCTTGAAGTCGCCGAAGGTTTTCTTGATCACGTCGGCGATGGGGCCGGTGGGATCGCCTCCGCCATTGGGTTTCATGATTTGCCAGAACATGGTGTGGTTGACGTGGCCTCCGCCGTTGTTGCGGACGGGGCCGCGAATGTCTTCGGGGATAGCGTTGAGGTCGCGGATCAGGTCTTCGGCTTTCTTGGCGTGCAGTTCGGGATGCTTGTCGAGGGCCGCGTTCAGGTTCTTGACATAGGCGGCGTGGTGCATGTCGTGATGCAGGTGCATCGTTTTTTCGTCGATGGTCGGCTCAAGGGCCGTGTAGTCATACGGAAGGGGCGGTAGTTCGTGCGCCATTCAATTCCTCCAATAGGTAGGGATGTCAGAGTCGTCCGGAAAGATTCAGGGCTCTATATTTGTAACATTTTGGGAGAGAGAGCGGGGTGGGCCGGAAGGCCGGAGAGATCGCGGAGAAAACCTTTTACCACGGAGGACACGGAGGAAGGTTTTGGGGGAGCTGGATTCGTGGCCTATATAATTCTTGGCTACAGTTGGGACATGCGAGACAGGGAGGGTACTTGAAGGTTCTTTTGCTGGAGAACATCAGCGGCGTGGCGGTGACGCAGTTTTCGGAGGCTGGGTACCAGGTCGAGTCGCTGAAGGGCGCGCTGGATGAGAAAGAACTGATCGCGAAGGTGCGCGGGGCTTCGATCCTGGGAGTGCGGTCGAAGACGCGGATTACAGCGGCCGCGCTGGATGCGGCGCCGGAACTGGTTTCCGTGGGTGCGTTCTGCATCGGCGTGGACAAGATTGACCGCAATGCCTGCAGCGATCGTGGGATTGCTGTGTTTAACGATCCGCATTCGAATAGCCGGTCGGTGGCGGAACTGGCGATGGGCGAGATCATCCTGCTGCTGCGGCGGGTGTTTGAGGCGAGCACGCAGATGCATCGCGGCGTGTGGAACAAGTCGTCGGCGGGATCGCATGAGGTGCGCGGGCTGACGCTGGGCATTGTCGGCTATGGAAAGATCGGGTCACAGGTTTCGGACCTGGCCGAAGCGTTGGGAATGCGCGTCGTCTTCAACGATATTTCTCACGTGCTGGCACGCGGAAACGCGCGGCCGGTAAGTTTTCGGGAGTTGCTGCAGATTTCGGATGTGATCACGCTGCACGTCGATGGCAAGGCACAGAATCGCGACCTGTTCGGCGAAGAAGAATTCGAGTTGATGAAAGAAGGCGCTTGCCTGATTAATTTAAGCCGCGGTTTTGTGATCGATCACGAGGCGCTGGCGAAACATCTGAAGAGCGGGAAGGTGGCGGGGGCGGCGGTGGATGTGTTTCCGCAGGAACCGGAGAGCGGGGGCGAATTCAGAAGTCCGCTGCAGGGATTGCCCAATGTCATCCTAACGCCGCACGTTGGCGGAAGCACGGAAGAAGCGCAGCAGAACATCGGGCAGTTTGTTTCGGCGCGGATGGTGGATTATGTGGCGAGCGGGAATTCGCTGCTCAGCGTCAACCTGCCGCATTGCCACCTCGACTACGAGCCGGGATCGCACCGGCTGATGCACATTCATCACAATGTGCCGGGGATTCTGCGCGCGATCAACGACATTCTCGCCGACCAGGGAATCAACATCGAACGGCAGGTGCTGGATACGCGGGGGACGATGGGATATGCGATCTATGACATCAACCGCCCGTGCGACGAAAACTTGATGAAGCAGCTGCGGGCGGTACCGCACACGATTCGCGTGAGAGTGGCGGGGTAGAAGCAGAGGTCAGAAGTAAGAGTGCAGAGTGCAGAAATGAAGCGCTGGATCCCGCGGCGATGAGACGTCATGCGGGTCTTCGATCAGAGCTCCCAGCGCGCAGTGAAAACCATGATCGGCGATCAAGGCCCGTGCAATATTTTGTCCCGGTTGAGTTCTTGCCATGAAAATCGGCGTTGTCACAGAACAGTTAGCGTTGGGGCCGGCACCTCAGGATGAAGACGACTTCCGTGCATTGAAGCGGGCCCAGGTTACAACTGTCGTCAGTCTAGAGACAGAGGAAGATGAGACGGATGGCGGGAAAAGTGAGCGCCGCCTGGCCGAGGCTTGTGGCATGAAGCTTGTTTCCTTGCCCGTCATGGACTTTAACCGGCTGGAACTGATCAAGAAATTGCCGGCGTGTGTGGACGAACTGGAACGGCTCATTGCCGATGGCGATGTCGTGTACCTGCATTGCACCGCGGGTGTGAACCGGTCGCCTACGGTGGCGGTGGCGTACCTGCATTGGAAGCTGCGGTGGCCGCTGGAAGAGGCGCTGGAGCATATGGGGAGATGCAGGAATTGCTGTCCGGATGAGGAAGCAATTCGGAGGGCGCGACTCTAAATCCGCTGCCGTGGAGGGCAGAGGAGCGCGTGGTATCAGGGGGTTATTTTCTCGTCCCCGTGGTGGCGATTGAGGCTGGATCGGTTCCGGTTGACGATGACGCTTCGGCCGTCAGTGTTCCCGTCGAGTTGATCGCGAATACCGATACCGAGCCGGAAGACTTGTTGGAGGCGTAGAGGAATTTTCCGTCGTTGGACACAGCGAGGGAATCCGGAGCGGCGCCGGTACCAAATGTGCCCGCGATGCGTGTCAGCTTGCCAGTTTTTGCGTTCATCTTGTACGCGTAGACATCGCTGCTTCCACTATTGGCGACATACACGTATTTTCCCGATGGTTCGGCCAGAACGGCTGACGGAGTCGTGCCGGCGGGATAGGTTTTAATGGGCACCGGTGTACCGTGGTTGTGGCCGTCGTTGCCATCGCTGATCTTGTACGCGGACACGGTCCCGTCTCCGCTATTGGTGACGAAAATGTAGTTGTTGGTCGGGTCCACGGCAAGCGCGGAGGGTCCGTTGCCAGTGGCGACCGTGGCGCGGGCCCCGGAGATACTGATTGGCCGGCGATAGGCAGCCTGGTAGCTGACCAAAGCTTTTTCCGCGCTATTCAGCACGAAAAGGTAGTCGGAACCGGGGCCCATGGCGGCGGCCACCGGCGTGTTGCTGTTGTTGCTGGTCACGCTGGGCGGGTTGGGGTTGGCGAGAGTCAAAGCGCCGTTGGATCCAATCGCTTCCATCCAGATCGTTCCCGGGTTGGGCGATGTACCCGCGTCAATCACGAAGGCATAGGTGTTTGAGGGATCCGTGGTCACGACCGCGGGTTTCGTGAATCCCGAGAAGGGCGATCCGGGGACGGCTGTTAACCCGCCTGACGCGCCGACGCTGTATCCGGAGACTTTGTGGTTGGCGTCGGGAGCAAAGACAAATGTTCCCGCTGGCGTGGCGGAGAGCGACGTGGGACCGCTGGCGTCGGCCAATGGGGACCCAGCGAGTTCGGACAAAGTGCCGTCAGAACTGATGGAATACTCGGAGACGGAATTCGAGCCGGAATTGGCCACGTAGGCGAACTTGGGAATGTACTTCACGGCAGCGGTTCCGGTTGAGAACGCAGTTGCCCAGGTGCCGTGCGGGCCGCGGATGTTGGTGCTGAGCTTGATCTCACCGGTGCTGTGGTTGATCTTGAAGGCCGCGTCGTAGTAACTGGAGTAACTGGGCGCGAAGAAGAAGTTTCCTTTCGGGTCTGTGGCGCCGGTCAGGACGCTAGGCACATCGAGGAACGGAGAAGTCGACACGAGGGTGGGCACGCCGGTGGTGGGATTGATGCTGTAGACCCAGACGACGGAACTCACAGAGCCGTCCGAGACATAGAGCCATCGGCCAGAGGGATCGATGGCGAGACCAGTTGGCGACGCGCCATGGCTGGGGAATGGGGATCCCGTAATCTGCCCCAAAGCGCCGGTGGTTTGATTCACAGAGAAGACGGCGACATCCATGTTGGAGAGGATGGCGAAGAGGAAAGCATTGTTGGGAGAAAGGGCGACATAGACCGGCAGGCAAGGGGGACCGCAGATATCGAAAGGCGAACCGGAGATCTCGGTCAGTGCGCCGGTCGTGGAGTCGATGCTAAAGGACGAGATCTTCTCCACCGGATTATTGTCCGCTGTATATAAGAACTTGCCTTGACCGTCGACCACGCCGCCCAACGGGTAGCGACCATTGGCGAAAGGAGATCCCGGGATCTTGGTCAGTGCGCCAGTCGTCGGGTCGATGGAAAAGCCGCTGATGCCATTGTTGAAGCTGTTGCCGTTACAGATGGCGCCGTCTTCGATGCCCATGGGATACATGAACTTGCCGTCCGGGGTGATGGCCAGCGCTTGCTGGTTGAAGTTCGAACCGGCGAGGCTGGTAGCCACAAATGGAGACCCGGAAACCACCGTCAACAGCCCGGTGTCGGGCGCGACCGTATAGACGTCAACGGCATTGCAGGTGAAGTTCGTCATGCCGAAAAAAAAGCGTCCCAGAGGGTCGAGCTTGGAAGCCATAAGAAAGAAATTCGCGTCGCCCGGGGCAAAGCCGACCGAGTGGAACTGTCCCTTGGAATTCACGCTGGAGACCGAAATTACCGTGTCATTGGTGACAAACGCGTAGCGGGCGGATTTGCCGGCAGCGGGGGGACCGCCCTGAGCCCTCAGGGCGACGCCTGTAACTGCAAGAAACAACATGACAATTGGAGCGAAACGAGCCATGACTCCTCCTGCTATCTAGTCCGCACTCGCGAACGTTGCAATCCAGCCCAGGCTGTCCTAAAATCAGCGGCCAATCGACCTCGGGACGATCTAGAATTCCCCCAATCTGAGATTTCGTCCTTAGGGTTCCCTGAAGAAGTTCTGAAGAAGGCTTGAATGCGCCAGCCATCGGGGGTTGAGAACGCCTATCAGTTTGGGCCCTTCCTGCTGGATCCTGCGGCACATCGGTTGCTTCGGGACGGCGAATCCATTGCTCTGCCACCGAAGGCCTTTGACACTCTGGTCATATTGGTAAGACGACGGGAAACTGTCGTCGCCAAGAGTGAATTACTCAGCGAAGTATGGCCGGACTCTTACGTCGAAGAAAACAATCTCAATCAGTATGTATCGATGTTGAGGAAAACCCTCGGCGAGAACGGAAACGGAGGCCCGAAGTACATTGAGACCATACCCCGACTCGGGTATCGATTCGTAGCCGATGTCCAGGAGGTTGAGGCGCCACGCGCCCCGTCCCTGCGTTCGCGTACCCCGTGGTGGAGCAAGGCGCGGGTCGTCACAGCGTCTGTGATTTGTGTCGTAGTGCTAGCGGCGGCCTATCGTGTCTATCGATCATCCGCAAAGTCATCAGCCGTCATTGCCGTGCCGCGAACGCTGGCAGTCATGCCGCTTCGGAATCTGAAGCCGGATCCGGATACCGACTTTCTCAGTATCGCTCTTACCGACGCGATCATTAACCGACTGGGATATGCCCATCAGCTGGCGGTTCAACCACTCGGCTCCGTCGCCAGATATCGAAGTGTCGATGTGGATCCGCGACAAGTGGCGCAACAGTTGCGCGTGCAAAATGTGCTCACGGGGAGCTATGTCAAAGAAGGCGACGACATCCGCATCACCCTCGAGCTCATCGATGTCGCAACGAACACGACTTCCTGGCGCGACAGCATGGAGCTGAAGTACGAGAAACTCCTCACGGTGCAGGATCGCGTAGCTGTCAGCGTGCTTCACTCGCTGGGACTTGAACTTCAGCCGGAAGAGCTCGATCGACTCCGGAAAGGTCTGCCGACGAACCCTGTCGCTTACGAATATTATCTCCGCGCTACAGATCTGGAATCCAGATCCGAATATGAAGCCGCGATGAAGTTACGGGAACAGTCTGTTTCGCTTGAGCCAGATAACGCGATGAGCTGGGCTTTGCTGGGCGGGGACTACTTTGGATATGCCGGAATTGTAGGTGCTCGCCCGGTCTATGCCGACAAGGGCTGGGCCGCCTTACAGCGAGCAGTGACGCTGGATCCCGGGAATCCGTTCATTGTGGATGTCATGGCGTTTTTTCTCATCGAAAACAACAAGTCGGACCAAGCGATACCGATTCTAAGGGAGTCTCTCCAACACAATCCGCAGGATTCTTTCGCGCATTGGTATCTCAGCGAAGCCTACCGCTATGGCGGCGCACTGCCGCAATCGATCGAGGAGGGAGAACTCGCGCTCAAGCTGAATCCCGGGGTCGCCACGAACCAGCTCTTCAACACATATCTCTACACGGGCGAGTACAGCAAATTTCTCGATAGCCTGCCACCTGACGAAGGCAATGCGCGCACCGCGTTCTATCGAGGACTGGCCTACTACTCTCTGAAGGACATTGGTCACGCAAGAAGCGAATTTGACCGTGCTCACACGCTAAATCCCGCGTTGCTCCATTCGCAAATTGGACACGCTCTGAGCTATGCCACAAGCGGACAGCCCGCGGCAGGTCTGGAAGTCATGAAGAGAGTTGAACAGTTGGACCTCATGGACGGCGAAATGATCTACAAGATGGCACAAGCCTATGCGCAGCTTGGGGACAAGCAGTCGGCTTTGCGGATGCTGCGGCGAAGCGTTGAGCTGAACTTTCATCCATATTCTTACTTTCTGCAGGACCCGCTGCTGCAGCCGCTTCGAACGGAAAGCGATTATCGCGATGTAATGGAACTGGCGCGCCAGCGGCAGGAATCGTTCCAGCAGCAGTTTTTCGGATCGAAGTAATCTATTCTCCGGTTTTAAGCGCACGAATTGCTCCAGCTCTATCTTTTTCTGACTCAGGCGTTTAAGAGTTTCACTTCCGAGGTTCGACGAAGCTCGCTGAAATCACACGACCACAAATTACGACCTGGTCACGGTGTCGTGACCAGCGGCAGTTCAATGAAACTCGTCTGGCTTGCGCCGTGATACACCCGCTGCGTGGCTTTCCTGTAATCATCCGGCTTGGCCCAGAAGATGCTTGGGACGAAGGTCTGCGGATTGCGGTCGTAGAGGGGGAACCAGCTGGACTGGATCTGCACCATGATGCGGTGGCCGGGTAGAAAGACATGGTTCGCCGTGGGCAGAGCGAAGCGGTAGGGCAACGGCTGATTCGCGGCGATGGGCTTCGGAGTTTCGAGGCTTTCGCGGTAGCGTCCGCGGAAGATGTCGGCGGAGACCATCAATTGATAGCCGCCCATTTCGGGCTGGCCGGCGACTTCGTCTGGATAGACGTCAATCAGTTTCACGACCCAGTCGGAATCGGTGCCGCTGGTCGAGGCGACGAGATTGGCGATGGGTTGGCCACTGATTTTAAGCGGCGCGGTCAGTGTGTCGGAGACAAAGGCCAGAACGTCGGGACGGCCGGAGCCTTCTCGCTGATCGCTCACGAGCCACTGTTTCCAGGTCATGCCCTCGCCGTACGCAACTGGCTGGCTGGGGCGGCCATTGTAAGGCACAGGCTTGGAAGGATCGGAAATATACTCTTCAAACTGTGAGTCACCAGATTTCGGAGCGGAGAAACTTAGTTTCAATCCGGTATTGAGATAGAGCGGAGTTGGCTTCACCGTACAACCGCTCGGACATCCCGCCGGCCACGCGGGAAGAGGCCGCCAGGTATTCGTTCCGGTTTCGAACGCGTTGACCGGGGCGACGTCGGCCTTCGGCGCTCCGTCTTTCAGATACTGATCGAGGAACGGCCGCAGGATCTGCTGGCGGAAGTAGAGTGCGGTATTGCTGTTGAAGCGCAGCGCGCCGAGAGTGCGCCCATCGCCAATCTCCTGTCCGTGATGCCAGGGTCCCATGACTAAGAACACCTTGTCGTTGGCGTTGTCTTTGGGCTTGATGGCTTTGTAAACGGCGATGGCGCCGTAGATGTCTTCCTGGTCCCAGAGACTGGCGACGATCATCACGGGGATGTTCAGAGGCTGCGTGGCGAGAATTTTGTCGACGGCCTGATCTCGCCAGAAGGCGTCGTAGCTGGGATGAGCGAGAATCTTTCGCCAGAAGCCTACTTGTTCGAGGCCGTGAGCGCGGCCCAGCTCTCCGGCGGAACCTCCCTGCATGTAGAGATCGTAGTCGTCGAAGTAGCCGGTCCACCATTTGGCGTTGTCGTCCGATCCACGCGCCGCTTCCTGATTGAAGATGTAGGGCATCATCTGTTCGCGGAAGGCGCCATTGTGGAACCAGTCGTCGCCCATCCAGCCGTCAACCATGGGATTCATGGGGACGGAGACTTTGAGAGCAGGGTGGGGGTTGACCAGGGCCATGAGGGGCAGGAAGCCGTCGTAGGAAATCCCCAGGATGCCGACCTTGCCGTTGGTTTCTGGAATGTTCTTCACGAGCCAGTCGATGGTGTCCCACGTGTCGGTGGAGTGGTCGACGGGCGTGGGATTCTGTGGGCCGTGGAGCGGGCGATTCATGACGTAGTCGCCTTCGGAGCCGTACTTGCCGCGAACGTCCTGCATGACGCGGATGTAGCCGCCTTCAACAATCACGTCGGTGGCGTTGTCGTAGCCGTAGAGCGTTGGCCCGAGGTGCGGGCTGTTGCGATGACTGACCAGATCGCTGGCGCCATAGGGAGTGCGGGTCAGGAGGATAGGCGCGTTCTTCGCGCCCTTGGGGACGAGGATCACGGTGTGGAGCTTGACGCCGTCGCGCATGGGGATCATGACGTCGCGCTTGACGTAGTCGAAGCTGGTAGTGACGGGCTCAACCCTCGTTGGCGTTTCGCTGGGAAAGTTGGGGTATTGGGGTTGCTGGGCGGCGGAAAAGGTGGCGGCGAGAATCAGGAACTGGCCGATCCGTGCACGGAGCCGAGCATTGTCTGGAAAGTTCATGGGCTTGATTCTCAGTGAGTCAGGGATTATAGCCGGGGCGATCTGGGCAGGGGAAGCGGGGCTGGGGGGAGCTTGCCTGGCTTTCTCCGCACGGACAGAGTGTCCGTCGCACATCGTCTACGTTGAGGCGGCGCGGTGTAGGCGGTCTTGGACTGCTTCCCACTCGGGCGTGCTGGGCGGTAGGTCTACGGCGATCCAGTCGCGGCCGGTTTGGTCCGCACGATGAAGTGTGTCGTAGAGGGCGGCTGCGTAATCGGAGGAGGATACAGGCATCTCGATTACTGCTATGTCGGTACGCGTGGGGAGATGGAGGTGTTGGAGATAGATTCCCTTGCCGTGCTCGGGGACTTCGCCGTTGGACACTAGTAATAAAGATGTGCGCGGGCTGTAGTGGCGGGCGTGCATGCCGGGAGATGGATGCGCGCCGTCGGGGACCTCGGCGGTGGTAAGGATGGGCCCAATCTCGGCTTCGAGGTGCTGGCGTGAGATGCCGCCGGGACGGAGCAGGATCGGATCGGGTCCGGCTAGGGAGAGTACGGTGGATTCGATACCCACGTGGCAGGGGCCGCCGTCGAGGATGTAGTCGACGTCGTTGCCGAGGGTGGCGCGGACGTGGTCGGCGGTGGTCGGAGAAAGTTGAGTGAAGCGGTTGGCGCTGGGAGCGGCGAGAGGGATTCCGGCGGCGCGGATTAGCGCGAGGGCTACCGGATGATTGGGCATGCGGAGGCCTACAGTCGAGAGGCCGGCGGTGACTATGGCGGGTATGGGTGCCTGTACCAAGGGGCTTGCTTCGCTTCGCTCGGCTGAGGAGGACAAGAGTGTCCGTCCCACACCGGCTGGGCTGACGAAGGCGTCCGCCTCTACGTGAGATTTTTCGAGGACCAGCGTCAGGGGCCCGGGCCAGAATTTGCGGGCCAGGTGGTCGGCTGTCTCGGGCCAGGTGGCGACTAGTGATTGAGCCATCTCGATGGATGCTACGTGGACGATGAGAGGACTGGTTGCTGGGCGCCCCTTTACGGCGTAGATGCGGGCTACGGCTTCGGGGTCGAGGGCGTTGGCGCCGAGTCCGTAGACGGTTTCGGTGGGGAAGGCGACGAGGCGTCCGGCGCGGAGAATGCGGGCGGCGGTGGCGATGGCGGCTTCGTCGATGGCGGGGAGAGAGTGGGGCATGGGAGTGCGAGTTCATTTTCGCAAGAAATGCGGGGGATTGCAGAGGTCAGAGGTCAGATTGCAGAAGTGGAAGAGCACTCCTCAGTTCGCACTACCCGGGTCCCAGTGACCGGACCGGTTGTCCGGGCAGAAAGCCTTTTACCACAGGTGCACAGAGGTACACAGGGGACAGCTTGTCTGATTCCCTGATGTACCTCTATGACAGGGCCGAGTCCTTACTTCTTCTTGTCGTCCTTCTTCTCTTCTTCGTCCACCTGCAGGTTATTGGTGACGGAGAAGACTCCGGAGACGCTGTTGGCTTGCACGCCGGCGATTTGCTTGTCCATCTGGCGGCCGACGGCGCCCTCGAGCGTGACGTGGCCGTTCTTCACGATGATGTGAATGGGCGGAACGGCGCGGACCTGGTACAGGCTGAGCGTGGAGTTTCCGTAGATGGCGCGATAGGTGGCGCGGCGGATGCGGTCGTCATTGATGGAAGTAGGAAGTACCTCGATGTTGTTGACGATTTTCTCGACGCCTTCAATGTGCTTCACCGCGTTCTCGGCGTCGGACTTGAGACTGGGTCGGGCAACCTGGCCGAGCAGGGTCACCGTGCCATCGGAATCAACCTTGTAGGCGAGATTGTCAAAGACGCCATAGAACGGCAGCATGACGAGCTCGTGACGGACTTCGCGAGTGATGCGGTCGATCGCTTTCGGGTTCAGCGCTTCACGATTTTCCTGAGCTACTACCGACACGGCCAGCGCGGAAATGAGACATGTCAGCACGAGAAGTATCTTCATGAGTGACCTCGCAAGCTGGATTTTTAGACCAGGAGCCCAAATTCCCAAGTATTCAAAGACGAGAGATGCGGTTCGAAGGTTGCTTCAACCTGCCGCAGGATCGAAGAATTGTACCGCTACAGGGGCGGATGGTGCGAGGCGGGGTGGACGGGGGTGGGCGCTTCACACCCTCGGTTCGCTGGGGGGGACGGGCGTGGGCGCCCGTCGCTCCATGATTTAGGCGCTCTTGGTTTTGCGGCGTTCGCGGAAGCCTTCGATCAGGAGATAGAGCACGGGGATGAAGAACAGATTGAGGATTGTGCTCATGATCATGCCGCCGAAGACGGTGGTGCCCACGGAGCGACGTCCGTGTTCGCCGGCGCCGCTGGCTACGACGAGGGGAATGACGCCGAGGATGAAGGCGAAGGACGTCATCAGGATGGGGCGAAGGCGGATACGGGCCGCTTCAACGGCGGCGTCGACGATGGTCATGCCGCGCTCGCGAAGTTGTTCCGCGAATTCGACAATCAGGATGGCGTTTTTGCTGGCGAGGCCGACGAGCATGACGAGTCCGACCTGGCAGTAGACGTCATTCTGCTGACCGCGGAGCCATTGCGCCGAGAGCGCGCCGAGGAGGGCCATGGGCACGGCGAGCAGGATGATGAAGGGGAGCACGAAGCTTTCGTACTGCGCGGAGAGCGTCAGATAGACGACGAGAGTTCCCAGTCCGAAGAGAATCAGCGTGGTTGTGCCGGACTGCAATTCTTCGAGCGAAATCCCCGACCACTCGTAGAAATAGCCCTGCGGCAGGGACTTGGCGGCGAGTTGCTGCATGGTGTCGATGGCTTGACCGGAGCTCAGGCCGGGCGCAGGTGAGCCGGTGATCTCGGTGGAGCGGAAGAGATTGAAGTGGCTGATCACCTGCGGGGCAGCGGTCTCGGTGATGCTGAGCAGGTTTTCGAGCGGGATCATGGCTCCAGAGTCGGAGCGTATGTAGTACTGGTTGATGTCCTGAGGATGGGAACGGAACTGCTTGTCAGCTTGCACGTAGACGCGGTAGGAACGGTTGTTGAAATCGAAATCGTTGATGTAGGCCGATCCCATGTAGATGCTGAGGGTGTCGGTGATCTGGCTGAGGGGGACGTGCAGGCTCTTGGCTTTCTCGCGGTCAATGGATACGACGAATTGTGGGTCGCTGGCGGTGTAACTGGTGTAGAGGCCGGTGAGTTTGCCGCCGGAGGCGCCTTGGCGGATCAGGTCGTGCGTGACCTTGTCGAGGTCCTGGAGAGTGTGGCTGGCCTGATCCTGAAGTTCGAACTGGAATCCGCCAAAGGCGCCCAAGCCCTGCACGGCGGCCGGCTCGACAGGGATCACAATGGCTCCAGAGATGCTAAACAGGGGCCCGCGCAGGCGATTCACGACGGCGCTTGCCGTGTGCTCGAGGCCGGGACGCTGGGCGTAGGGCCGAAGGGTCAGGAAAACCAGGCCGCGGTTGGAAGCGGAGCCTCCGAAACTAAAGCCGGAAACGGCGAAGGTGCCTTCGATCTCGGGGAAGCTCTTGGTGATGGTGGTGACCTGGTCGCCGATTTTCTTGGTGTAGTCGAGCGAAGCGCCCTGGGGCGCCTGAACGATCACGATCAAGTAGCCCTGGTCTTCATTGGGGACAAAACCCTTGGGCACGCGCTGGAAAACGTAGTAGGCGAGGCCGAGTCCGACCACGAAGAGAACCAGTGCGAGGGCTTCGTAGCGGAGGAAGGTGCGCAGAGTGCGGACGTATCCGCGAGTGACGGCGGCGACGACGCGGTCGACCTGGCGGAAGAGCCAGTTCTTCTCGCCGTGGACGCGGCCGAGCAGAAGCGCGGAGAGTGACGGCGTCAGAGTCAGGGCGTTGAAGGCGGAGATGGTGATGGAGAATGCGATGGTCAACGCAAACTGACGGAAGAGGATGCCGGTAGTGCCGGGAAAGAATGCGACCGGCACAAACACGGCGACCAGAACCAAGGAGGTGGCAATGACGGCGCCGGTCACTTCCTTCATGGCGTCGGAGGCAGCCTTGGTGGGGTCGTGCTCGCCTTCTTGCAAGTGGCGTTCGATGTTTTCGATGACTACGATAGCGTCGTCGACGACCAGGCCGGTTGCAAGCGTGATTCCGAAGAGAGTCAGCGTGTTGATGGAGAAACCGAGCAGCTTGACGAAGGCGAAGGTGCCGATGAGCGAAACGGGAATGGTGACGGACGGAATGATGGTGGAGCGCCAGTCTTCAAGGAAGACGAAGATGACTAGGATGACAAGAACGATGGCGGCGCCCAGGGTTTCGATCACGTCGCGGATGGATTCGCTGACGGCGTCGGTGGTGTCGAAAGCGAGTTCGTACTTCATGCCGGGCGGGAAGCGCTTGGAGAGGCGATCGAGTTCGGCGATACAGCGGCGGTCGACGTCAAGCGCGTTGGCGGTGGAGAGTTGGGTGACGGCGACGCCTACGGACTCGCGACCGTTGTAGTCGAGGTTGGAGCCGTAGCTTTCGGCGCCGAGTTCAGCGCGGCCGACGTCGTGCAGGCGGACGAGAGTGCCGTCGTTGTTGCTCTTGAGAATGATGTTGTCAAACTGTGCGGCTTCCGAGAGACGTCCGATGGCGCGCACGCTGATCTGAAACTGCTGGCCAGGCAGGGAGGGCTGGGAGCCGACCTGTCCGGCGGCGACCTCGACATTCTGCTCGCTGAGCGCGCTCACGACATCCGGCGCGGTCAGGCCGCGGCTGGCCATGCGTACCGGATCGAGCCAGAGGCGCATGGAGTATCGGCGCTCGCCGAAGATGAAGACATCCGCGACGCCGGGCACTCGCTTCAGGGTGTCGCGGACGTAGACGTCGAGGTAGTTGCTCATGAAGAGCGTGGAGTAGCGACCGTCGGGGGAGAAGACGGCGGCGCCAAAGACGAAGTTCTGCGAGCTTTTCTGGACAGTCACACCGATCTGCTTGACGGCGTTGGGAAGGCGTCCCTGAGCGGTGTTGACGCGGTTCTGAATGTCGACGGAGGCGAGGTCGGGATTGCGGCTGAGATCGAAGGTGGCGGTGATCTGGCTGAGGCCGTCGTTACTGCTCGCCGAGGTGATGTACTTCATCCCTTCCGCGCCATTGATCTGCTGTTCGAGGGGCGTGGTGACGGCCGATTCGACGGTCTGCGCACTGGCGCCGACATAAACGCTGGTTACGGTGACTTGCGGAGGCGCAAGACTGGGAAATTGCGCGATCGGCAGAGTCGGGATTACCGTCGCGCCTGCGAGGATGATGAGCAGCGCGCAGACGGTCGAGAAGACCGGGCGATGAATGAAGAAATCAACCATAAGGGCAGTCGCTAGTCGTTGGTCGTTAGTCGCTTGGACACAGGCATTGGTTCTGGCCGGTGACTAGCGACTAGCGACCAGCGGCTAGCTACTGGTTTCCTGTGGAATCACGGGAATGCCGTCGATCAGGAACTGGGTGCCGCTCACTACGACTTTGTCTCCGGACTTGATTCCGTCAAGAACTACGTAGTCGTTGCCCACGATCTGGCCGACCTGTAGCGCCTTTTGGCGGACTACGTATCCGCCCTTGGAATCGGGCTCGGCGACGAACGCAAAATAGAGACCGCCAATGCGCGACACGGCTACCACTGGCACAACCGGCTTCTGCTCGGTGCCCCAGATGACGCGGGCCTCAATGGACTGGGCGTTGCGGAGGGCGTCATTATTATTGGGGATCTGCGCCTTGACCAGAACGGTCTGGGTCATGGTATCCACCTGAGGCGAGATGAAGGTGACGCGACTGGAGACGAGTATCTTGCCGGAACCGTCCACCAGTTCGACGGGCAAATTCATCTTCAGCTGCGGGCTCTTTTCGACGGGCACGTAAACGTAGGCTTCCAGAGTTCCCGGTCGATCCACGGTGGTGAGGGGAGTCGTCGTGGTTACGCGGTCGCCGACCCGGACCGGGATATCGCCGACGATGCCGGTGCGTGGCGCGACGACCTGATAATAATGGAGCTGGACTTTCTGCTCGCGCACCTGTGCTTCCAAGGCCTGTAGTTGCGATTGGGCCGCGTCGAGCGCGGCTTTGGCCTGGTCGAGATCCTGTCGGCTGACCACACCGGCATTGGCCAGGCCGCTGATGCGGTCGTAATTCTGTTGCGCCCATTTGACCTGAGCGAGTTGTGCGGCATGGGCATCTTCCTGGCTCTTGACCGTGGCCTCCTGCTTAGAGGGATCGATTTGCAGAAGCGGCGCGCCGTCTGCTACATGGTCGCCGGAGTGCACGAAGATCTGGGTGATGACGCCTTCCACCTGCGGCATGATGACGGCCGTGTCGCGGGATTTTAGAGTCGCCACGTATTCGGTAGCTTCGTTGACCTTGGCCGGATGAGCCGTCTTGACTTGCACGGGCATGGCCCGTGGTCCGCCGGCCTGGGCGGGTTTGTTTGTGCTGCAGGCGGAAGTGAACAGCAGTAAAGAGAGAACGACAGCGAATGAAGAAGATGGATGCATAGGGTCGTCCGTTAATGATTGCAGCGGTACAGAAGCCTTGAAGCAAGCGAACGGTAGCATATTAGACCATTCGTGGGGTCTGGGTCAGTGAGGTGCGGTGGTTTTCGCCGGCACGCTGGGTAGCGTGACGACGGCAAGGCGGCCTTCGACAAGCCCAGGGCAAGCATACGACTGCCGGCGAGTCGCCGTCGCTGCGGTCTGTGAACTTGTGGGATAGTACGCTAGATTGATCTGCTATGAAACCGATACGAAGTTTTGCCAGCGATAACAATGCCACGGTGCATCCTGAAGTCTTGGCGGCGATCGCGCGTGCCAATCAGGGGCATATGGTTGGGTATGGGGACGATTCGTGTACCGAGTCGGCGGTCCGGAAATTCCGCGAGGTGTTCGGCGGCGACGTGGAGGTGTACTTCGTGTTCAACGGCACCGCGGCCAACGTGCTCGGCCTGCAGGCGCTGACGCGGTCGCATCACGCGGTGCTGTGTCCGGAACTGTCTCATATATATACAGACGAGTGTGGCGCGCCGGAGAGGTTCACCGGGTGCAAGCTGATTCCGCTGCCGGCGCCGATGGGCAAGTTGACGGTAGAGACCGTGGCCCATGCGTATCACGGAATCGGCGACCAGCACCATGTTCAGCCGAAGGTGATCTCGATCACGCAATCGACCGAGATGGGGACCGTCTACATCCGGGCGGAGATTCAGGACCTGGCGCGGTTTGCCCACGAGCGGGAGATGTTCCTGTTCATGGACGGGGCGCGGATTTCGAATGCGGCAGCGGCACAGGGCATGACGTTGCGCGAAGCGACGCGGGACACAGGGGTTGATGTGCTCTCGTTTGGCGGGACGAAGAACGGGCTCATGGGTGTGGATGCCGTTGTTTTCTTTCGTCCCGAACTGGCGCGGGAGTTTCTGTTTACGCGCAAGCAGGGAATGCAACTCGCCTCGAAGATGCGGTTCATGTCGGCGCAGATGGAAGCATTGCTGACGAACGATCTGTGGCGGCGGAATGCGGAGCATGCTAACCGCATGGCCCGTCTGTTGGAGGGGGAACTGCGAAAGGTTCCGCGCGGAGTCAAGATCGTTTATCCGGTAGAAGCGAACGGAGTGTTTGCGCAGATTCCTCGGGAGGCGATCAAGAAGATACAGGAACGGTACTTCTTCTATGTGTGGAACGAGGAAGAATCAGTGGTGCGATGGATGTGTTCGTTCGACACGACGGAAGAAGACGTCCAGCAGTTTGCGGCGTTTGTCGGGGAGATAGTGAGGTAGGCGTCATGGAGCGCGAGCGGTTCGTCCGACTGGTGGAAGAAGTTCTGGACTCGTTGCCGGAGCGATTTCGGGAACGGATTCATAATCTGGCGGTGATGGTGGAGGACCGGCCGCCTGGGAGTGTGACGCGACGGAAGTCTGAGGATGGGCGGCGAGGATTGATTTTGGGTGTTTACCAGGGAGTGCCGGCCACGCGGAGAAGCGTGTTCGATTTGCCGCATGGACCGGATCGGATTGTGCTCTACCAGAAGAATATTGAGGCGGTGTGTTCGAACGAGGCCGAGATTCGTCATGAGGTGCGGCAGACGGTGCTGCACGAACTGGGGCATTATTTTGGGATGGATGAGGAGCAGTTGAAGGACGTATAAGGCGGTTCGCAGATGCGAATTCCAGCCTGGTCGGGTCCCTTTTGTCGCCGCTTCCCGGCTTTCTCTGCGGAATAATCAAGATCGTCATTCCCGGCGGAAAGAGTGTGTTCATAGAATGAGGCATACCGGACCGGGTCGAGTCGGCCTCGGGGTAAGGCTGAAGTTGCGCTGTCACGTCATTCCCAAGTGCGTGAAGGAGCGGCTCGATGCGATTCTGGAAATTGTTCCTCTGCGTTTGTCTAATCGCTCTGGCCTGCAGCTCGAGGTTCGGAGTTGTGCCTGCATGGGCGCAGGAAAAGATCGTGCTGGTGGGCTCGGGCTCCAACGTGCCGCTGCGTCTCTATCAGGCCTGGATTGACGAATTCAACAAGAGGGATCCCGGAGTGCAGGTGCAATACCTGGCGCTGGGAACGTCGCAGAGCATCAAACAAATCAGCGAAGGCTCGGGAGATTTCGGCGGAGGCGAAGTGCCGCTCACAAACGAGCAAATGCACGGACACAAGGTCTCGCTGATACAAATCCCCACAGTCCTGGTGGGAATCGTTCCGATCTACAACGTGCCGGGAAAGCCGGATCTGGATTTTTCCGGAGAGTTGCTGGCGCAGATCTACCTGGGCGAGGTGAAGAACTGGAAGGATCCAAAGATCGCGAAGCTGAACCCGGATGTGAACCTGCCGGATTTGCCGATCCGGGTCGTGCACCGCAGTCCAGGAAAGGGATCGAACTACATCTTCACGGACTTGTTGTCGAAGACGAATGCAGAGTTTCGTAATCGTGTCGGCAAAAGTGCGTCGCCGAAGTGGCCGGTCGGCGTGGAGGCGAACCGCGGGGAAGACATGATGGAGAAAGTTTCGTCGACACCTGGGGCGATCGGCTACGTCGAGGTGAATTTCGTTCGCACCGCTGGAATCGGGTACGGGCGGGTAGAGAATACTGCGGGCCGCTTTGTCCGGGCCACGCCCGCCAGCATCGATGCGGCGTGCCACGCGGAGGAGAAAGCAATCTCGGAGAATTTTCAGGTTTCCATGACGAACGCATCCGGGAAAGATTCGTACCCGATCTCGAGTTTCACCTGGATCTATGTGCCGGTCTCGGGCGTAGCTCCGGCTCGCAGCCACGCGCTGAAAGAGTTCCTGGAGTGGTGCATGCATGACGGACAGAAAATTGCCAAGGACATGGGATATGCAGTTCTGCCGGACAAGGTTCACAGTGCAGCGCGTGCAGCGGTGAAGTCGCTGCAATAATTACCAGCCGAGATCAGACCGGTCGTCTGGCCGGGCATCGTGGAAACGATTTCTCTTCTTGTAGGAGAGGACCGTCAGGCCGATGCAGATTCCCATGGGGGGAAAAATCAGAACGAGGATGCCGCTGCGCAGAGCCTGAATCATGCGGGCTCCGGCGGAAGCGGCCTGGGTGTAGCAGAGGGAACAGCCCTGGGCGTGGGCGGGGAGCGAGAGGGCGGCCAGCGCACCGCAGAGCAATGCGGCAGTGATCCAGGGGCGAGTTCGCGGGTTGCGGCTCATGGTGAAGTGGCCATCGTCCCTTACTAGCCTCAAGCGGTCAAGCCAAAAGAGTGCAGCGCGCTGGCTTCGTCTGCCTGGATGTCAAATACTGCGGAGAGCCTGGTCATTTGCAGCAGGTCGCTGACTCTCTTGCTCAAGCGTACGAGTTTGAGGTTGCCGCCCTGATTGCGAACGGTTGTGTAAGTCTGGACCAATTCCCCGAGGCCTGAACTGTCGATGTAACCGACGTCGTGAAGGTTCAGGAGGATCTTCTTGTGGCCTTGCTGAAGGAGTTCGCGGACAACCTCGCGCAGTTTGGAACTCCCTTCGCTGATGGTGATCCGGCCGGAGACGTCGACGATTATCATGTCCTCGACTTGCCGTGTGGCGGTGGTCATCTTGACCGGCACGTGGCCTTGGATGCCGAGACCCAAGCGGTCGAGAATCTCCACGGCGGCCTTTGCTGAGCCTTGCGACTCCGTGCGGACGACGATCAGGGATCGGCCTTCGTGCAAGACTTCGCGGAAAAAAGCTATGTCTTCAGGATTCTCGGCTTCGGAGGCAGGCTGCGGACCGCTCCCTTTTTCGGCGATGGCGCTGCCGAGCTTCGATCCCGCTCCGGCGCCGAGCAGGCCGACCAGAGCGGCGGCGCCAAATCCCAGCGCAAATACTTGTCCGATACCGGGGACGACGAGGAGGGTAGCGGCGGCTACGCCGGCCGACATGCCGGATGCGGCGCCCATGAATCCGCCGACGGCGGAACCCAGCTGTTTCCCTACCGTCTTAGCTTCGGCTTCAGAGCGGCTCAGAAACACAATCGCGTCTCGGGGAACTTTCGCGGCGAGTAGTTCCTTGACGGCTTCCTCCGCGCGGTCGCGAGAAGAAAAGACTCCGATTGCGGTCTCCATGAAACATCCTCCAGTTCTCAATTGCAGGTCGGGCGACAAACTATGATTGCGTGAACTACTTGATCGGCGGCCGCATGTGGAGCAGGCGGAAGCTGTCGGACCAGATCATGTTCATCATGAACAGGACAAAGAGCGTGTATGGAATCAAGGCAAAGAACAGGCTGGGGCGCTCCTGTTTCAGGTGCATGAAATGGTTGACGGCCAGCGACGCCTGCAGGAAGGCCAGCATCAACATCAAAATGGGCTGCGGGCCGGCCATCATGGCGAACAGAATCTGAAAAACGGCGATGGCCAGGATCACCACGTAGATCAGGTAGTTCAGGTTCATGCTGGTCGATGTGTTGTCTGCCATAGCGAGCGATTCCTCCGTGACGTCCTGCTAGCGCTTCATGTTCATGAGATAGACGAGGGGCACGACAAACATCCAGACGATGTCAACGAAGTGCCAGTAGAGCGACAAGATCTCGATGTGCTTGGAGCTGTACTTGCCGGCTTTGTAGATGAGGCCAACCGCGATTAGAGCGATTACTCCGGCGAGTACGTGGGCCATGTGCAAGCCGGTGATCGCAAAGAACGTTGCGCCGAACATGGGGGCACCCCAGGGATTCTGGAAGGTGCGAACACCTTTGCCAATCAGGTCGAGCCACTCGCGCAGGTGAAGCGCGGTGAACATGAGGCCCATGACGGCGGTGATCATGGTCCAGCGGAAGGCGCGGGCGCGATCGTCATTCTGGGCGGCGTTGACCGCAATGAGAACGGTGAGGCTGCTGGTGACCAGGATGAAGGTCATGAGCAGCGCATTCCAGATGCTGGGATTCTCGAAGGGCGTTGGCCAGTCAGGGCTGGCGTTGCGGATGTAACCGTAGGCGAAAAGAAGCGCGCCGAAGGTGACGGCGTCGGAGATGATAAACAGCCACATCACCAGCTTGCTGGAAGGGATGGCAAAGGGACGCTCTTCCATCGTGCCGGCGTGGGGATCGAGGGCCAGGTTCGCTTGACTCACGGTGTCTCCTGTTGACCTACAGTTTCAGCACCAGAATGAACAGCAGATAGATCCAAAGAATGCCCATGAAGTGCCAGTAGTAAGAAGTCGCGTCCATCGTGCTCTTGCGCAGGATGGGGGTGGCTGGTGCGAGGCGGCGGATCACGCGCGCCAGGCCGCCCAGGCCGCCGAGTACGTGAATCGCGTGTACTGCGGTCAGCAAATAGAAGAATGAACTGTTGGGATTGGTCGCGAGATAAAGGCCTTCCGAACGTAATTGCAGCCAGGCCACATACTGGCCGGCGACGAAGAAGAGGCCAAGACCGAGAGTCGCGACGAGCCAGGCCAGCGCTTGGTTGCGAGTCGCGCCCTGGGCGCGGATGAAGGACGCCGTTTGTCTGCGCGCCACTTCCAGAGTGAGGCTGCTGAGGATCAGGATCGCGGTGTTGAAATACAGGACGCCGGGAATCGCGATGTGTTGCCAGTCGTTGGCCGGCGATCCCTGGCGCACAATGAGCGCGCTGATGAAGGCGGCGAAGGACATGGCGATCGCCGCCAGCGCGATCCAGATGCCGGTGCGGGCCGGCTCGGGTGAACGGTCGCCTACCGAGCGAAGGGATTCTTCATGCGGGGGAAATGCGGGCGGGGAGCCATTTCCTCCAGTGGGCCGCTCGGTAGTGATCGGTGGTTCGTGGATCGCAGTTGCCATGTTCCCTCAGCGGCTCAAGCCGCAGGTCAAAGTCAGGCCTATATCACAACGCTGAAGTGCTACGACACCCAAGAGTTGCTGATCACGATTTCACCGGCACTCTCTCCGGCGAATCTTGCATAGTGAAATCCTCTTTCGCGCCTTCGACTCCGTATTGATATGGGTCGTGGTACACGACGGGGTGCTTGTCGCCAAAGTTGTTCCACGGCGGAGGCGACGGAATTGTCCACTCGAGCGATGTCGCGTTCCACGGGTTGTCGGGGGCGGCGGCGCCTTTAAAACGGCTGTAAATCAGGTTGAAGAGAAAGACGAGTTGCGCGGCGCCGGTACAGAATGCGGCGATGGTGATGAACTTGTGCACCGGCAGCAAAGGTTGCAGGTAGTCGTCGACAAATGAAGAGTAGCGGCGGACGTTGCCGGCGAGCCCGAGGTAATGGAACGGCATGAAGATGCAGTAGGCGCCGACGAACGTGAACCAGAAATGAATCTTGCCCAGTGTCTCGTTCATCATGTGGCCGCTCATCTTCGGGAACCAGAAGTAGGTGCCGGCGAAGATGCCGAAGATGGCGGCGACACCCATAACGAGATGGAAGTGGCCGACTACGAAATAGGTGGCGTGCAGGTAGATGTCGATCGAAGGCTGGGCGAGGAAGAATCCGCTGACGCCACCGCTGACGAACATCGAGATGAAGCCGAGAGCGAACAGAGAAGCGGAGTTGATCTGGAGACGCGAACCGTACAGGCTGCCGAGCCAAATCAGGGTCAAGATGGTCGCGGGAATGGTGATGATCAGGGTCGGGAACGAGAAGACCAGCGCGGAAAATGGATTCATTCCGCTGAGGAACATGTGGTGTCCCCAGACCATGTAGCTGAGGAAGCCAATGGACAGCATGGAGCCAATCACGACTTTGTGGCTGAGCAGCGGCTTGCGCATGCTGTTGATCAGGATGTGGGAGACGATGCCCATCGCAGGCAGGATGGCAATGTAGACCTCGGGATGTCCGAAGAACCAGAACAGGTGCTGCCAGAGGAGCGGAGAGCCTCCGGAGTGGGGCTGCAGACGGTCGCTGATCATGAGGCCGCCGGGGACGAAGAAGCTGGTGCCGGCGATGCGATCGAGAATCAGCAGCAGGCAGGCAGGAAGCAGCACGGCGAATGCCAGCAGCGCGATGCAGGAAGTGATGAACCAGGCCCAGGTAGAGATGGGCATGCGCATCAGAGTCATTCCCTTGGCGCGCAAATCGAGCGTGGTAGCGATGAAGTTCAGCGCTCCAAGTAACGATGCGATGCAGAAGAGAGCGATGGAAATCGCCCATAGATTCTGGCCCATACCCAAACCGGGGCCGGCGTCGGAGCCGACGGCGCTCAGCGGGGCGTAGGCGGTCCAGCCGGAAATGGGCGGACCGTCGGGAACGAAGAAGGCCGACATCAGCACCACGAAGGCCGCGAACGTGACCCAGAAGGACATCATGTTGAAGCGGGGGAAGGCCATGTCTTCGGCGCCGATCTGAATTGGCAGAAAGTAATTACCGAAGGCGGCGAAGGGCGCGTTGGTAAGGACGAAGAAAACCATCAACGTGCCGTGCATGGTGAGCAGCGAGAGATAGTATTCGGGCGTCATGACGCCGCCCGGCGCGCCGACCTTGGAGAGCCATTGCAGGCCGGGGATGGCGGCGTTCGGCCAGACCAGGTGGAAGCGCATCACCCAGGAGAGGATCATCCCGGTGAAGACGGCGGCCAGGGCGAGGCCGTAGTACTGCTTACCGATGACCTTGTGGTCGACGCTGAAGATGTACTTGCGAAGAAAGCTTGTGGGAGGTCCGTGATGTGCAGCTTCCTGGGACATTGGTTTTCCTCTAGCTCCGCATTGCAGCCCCTGAAGGGGTATTTCAAAACCGAAATTCACGGCATCGTGTAAGCGATGCCCTGATCCAGAACTACTGGGCTCTTTCTTTCAGCCATTTGTCGAAATCTTCCTGCGACAAGACCGAGAGATAGGCCTTCATGTTGTAGTGTCCGAGGCCGCAGAGCTGGGTACATACAATTTCGTAACGGCCGGGTTTGGTGGCAGTGAAGTGCACGGCCAGGTCCAGGCCGGGGACGAAATCCTGCTGCAGGCGCAACTCGCGGACGTAAAACGAGTGTCCGACGTCTTTCGAATGCAACGTCAGGTTGATCTGGCGGTTCACGGGCACAGCCAATTCGCCGGCGACGATGTCGTCACGGGAATCGACGTCGTTCTCGGGATCGAGACCGAAGAAGTTCTGGTTGCCTTCGTCAATTTTGTCGGGATGCATGCCGCCGAATTTGCCGTCTGCTCCGGGATAGCGGAAGTAGAAGGCGAACTGTCCGGCCTGGGCCTGGATGGTCATCGCGTCTTTGTCGGGGCCAGCGAAATAGACGCTGGCCCAGGCCTTCTGACCGAGAACGCCGAGAGCGAGTATCTCCGAGCCGACAAGAACGAGAGCTGCAATCACTAGGCCCTTGGCGCCACCGGGGAAGGTTTTCAGCTTGTCCTGCTTACCGCGCCCGGCGTTTTGCCAGATGAAGAGTCCGAGGAGAAGTTGCGCCGCAAGAAAGGAAAGACCGGCTTCGTACATCGTGTCTTTCATTTGATCGTCGATGGCGTGGCCGTGGGTGGAGATGTCTTCGGGCGGGGCCCAGGTGTGCAAGACGATCGGGATCGCAGACGCGATGGCAATAATCACTACGGTAATGGCGAAGATTCTGCCCATGCAATTCTCCGGAAACCTGATGCCTCTTCAACCCGAAACTGGCTGTCGCTTAGCGAATGTGGGGCCGGGTTGGCCCCACGACTGCCGGCGGGTCGCCGGGCTAGTCAATACGCTTTCGCTTTGAAAGTGAAGGTCACGTCTTTCGTTTCGTTCCCCGTGATCGTGACGTCGGCCGTCTGCGTGCCGTAGTCCTCGTGCCAGGCGGTGACGGTGTATTTGCCCGGCGGCAAATTCGGCAACTTGAAGCCGCCGTCATCCTTGCTGACGTCATAGTGGTTCGTCTTCAGGACCGCGAAGTAACCACGCATCCAGGGATGAACGTTGCACTTGACGGTGATGAATTCTTCTTTGTCGTATTTTTCGGAAATGGGCGGAGTGCCGGGTGGCTGGGACTTGTTCCACTCGCGATTGATCTTGGCGAGCGGATGGATGTTGTGCGAGGTCTGGTCGTCGTTGACAACTTTCAGTTCCTGGCCGGTGTGCATGGGGAGCACGTGGGGGATGTACTGACATCCCTTCTGCTCGTAAGTAACGGCCTGCTGCGGCACCTGCCCCTCGTCGTTCGCCCCCGCGGAGATGTACACAACGACATTGGCGAGAGCGTTATTGGGTCCGGTGACCACAGTTTCGGTCGTGACCGGGGTGGCATGTTGTTTAGCGCAGCTCGGTTCCTTCGACATGTCGATGGATTTGGGTTTGGCTGGCGTGCCGGTGTAGGTCACCTTGCCGCTTACAGTTCCGGCGAACAGCAGGCAGGGAAAAAGCAGCAGCGTCAAGAGTGTTACCAGCAATTGCTTTGTGCGCATGGAAGTACTTCCTCCTGGGGTCACGAATTCGTTAGTGGCCGGCATGGGATACCTGGCGGTCTGAATCAGCCGGGGTAATGTTCTCCGATTTTGTCTCCGGAGTCTTCAGGGTCGACGCGCCTCCGGCGGATTTCAGGACATCGTTTTCCTTGCTCCTGCGGCCGATCTGCAGCGTCCGCAGGTAGTGGACCAGGTCCCAGGCATCGTTGGGCTGAATGACGTCGGCGAACGACGGCATGGGCGTGCCATCCACACCGGTCATGAAGATGCGATAGAGGTCTTCGTTGGTGACGCCGCATTTGAAGCGCGAGTCATTGCGCGCGGCGGCGAAGTTGTAGGGACGGATGGGCTGATCCTTGCTGTCGGTGAGTGTGGATGCTGACGGGCCGTCGCCGTGTCCCAACTGGCCATGGCATTTCCAGCACTCCATCTTCTCGAAGAGCTCATGACCGTGTTTGATGCTATCGATCGTTACGGCAGGCTCGGGTGGAACTTTGATGGGGTCGCCGGGCTTCTCTGTTTTCCAGCGATCAGAGAACGTTTTGATGTAGGCCACCAGATCCTGGCGATTCTCATCGCTGAGGGGGCGCCAGGACGGCATGTTGGTGGCCTGAATGCCGCGGATGAGAGTGTGAATCAGGTCGGAGTCCAGTGGCAGAGTGCCGGTCGGTGTGGAACGGCATTTGAAGGTGGCGGCGGTGAAGTCGCGCGGTCGAGGATCGAGAAACTGGGCGTTGTCCCCGTTGCCATCACCGTAAACGCCATGGCACAGCACGCAGTAACGCAGGTACAAGCCGTGCCCGCGCTGTTGGGAGTCGGTGAAACCGTTCTTAGGGGTTGGATAACCGGAGCTGATGCCGGCATTCTGGGCGAAGGCAAGGCCCGCGAGTGCGGCCATCAGCAAGAGCGAGCAAGTAATGGTTCGGCTCTTCATCATGTCTTCTCCTAGAAAGCGAAATCAAATCCGGTAAAGAAGCTGTTGCTGCGCTGGTCAGCACCGCTGTCGGCAGTTTTCACCATGTTCAGCGTCGAGAACTCGATGTGCCAGGCGAAACCGGCGCGGCTGTTGATGAACGGATAGAAGCGATATCCGGCGGTGAAGACGTCGATGTTGCCGAAGTCTTTGGGGAGGTCGCTGACTGGCTGGCTCGACATGCGCACCAGCTCATAGCGGCCGAGGATGAAATGCTTGGGTGAAATCAGGTAGTGGCCTTCGAAGGTGCCGGTGTTCCAGGCGGCACCCTGAGCGCCTTCGGGCAGCTCTCCATTCGCAGGAGTGCCGTTGGCAAGGAAGACGTTGTCGTTGGCATGCTGGTACACGCCGGTCAGATCGAACTTACCGATGTACAGATTGCCGTACGCGCCGATGCGGTAGAAGGATTTGTTGCCGCGTCCGGTGCCAGGAATGGGCTCGCCATCCTGAGTCAGGAAGTAGGTGGGCCTGAGTCCGGTGACGCCATAGACGCCAACGCGCTGCAGGCCGAGCTTGCCCGCCATGAATGCCTGGCTGATGTGGACGAAGCCGTCGTAGCTTCGACCTGAGGGCAGGCCGAGTTCGCCGTTGGTGCTGCTGATGAGCGAGGCCGAGTAGCGGGTGTGATCGTCGAGGGAGTGGCCCATGACTTCGATGCCGAGCTGGTTCTCGCCGACGGTGAAGTCGTTGATGTCCGCGCCGCCGAATGGAACGTAGTGGTAGAGCTGGTAGTAGCCGCCGTTATTGGAGAGCGTCATCATGCGTTTCTCCGACAGCGGGCCGTCAAGTTCAAACTTTCCGAACTTCACATTGAGCCATGGGGAGTTCTTGATGTTGTCGATGCGAATGTTGGCGGATTCGAATCCGGCGGTACCGTCGATCGCGTCAAAAGAGGGGACAAGCAGGAAGGAAACATTCTTCGCCAGGGTGCCTGCGGCCAGAAGGTCGATGCCGGTCAGATCAAAACCCGAAGTCTTGATGGTCTGCTCGACCTGGCCATCGCCCGAATCTACTAACTGGCGGCCAACACTCTCGTAGTGCCAGTGCGGAGTAATACGCATGGCAACGGGCCAGTACGAAGGGTTGAGCCAGATGGGCGAATCGCGATCGTTATTGAGCTGGTAACCGTTGTCTTTGAAGTTCTGGCCGAAGCTGTTGAGTTTGGGCCACGCTTCGTGACAGGCGGAGCAGGGCAACCCGTATTTTCTTGCGAATGCGGGAATGGCATATCCGGGTGTGGCGCTCAGAACCACGAGCAGGAGCAGGAACCCGGTGACGAACAGAAACGCTGAACGGGACTGCGGACCACGCATGCGTGAGGGGAACGCTATCTGCATACAATCCTCTCTGCGATCAGGAATGTGATAGGAGATGACAACGACAGATACGGCTGGAGCGTGCCGGGTACAGATTCCCGGTGAGCAGATGCCGCGAATACGCGACACGACGGCGGAATCAGAGGAATCTCCAGGTTTCCCCACGAAACGCCAGCTTTCTCACCCCAAGCTTTGGGCGGGGACTATACTCGGGCTCGGACTTCGGCGTCAAGGGGGGAAATCGGGTATTTTGATCGTTGATCGCAAGAATCTTCAGCAGCTAGCAGGCGTTCAAGAATTTCGACGCGAGTTCTTGCCCTGCATTGGACATCAAACTCACGCTGACACAAGCGCGTTTGATCTTGACTTTCAGATTGCCGGGGGTGTACCTATGCATCCCACTGGAGTGATCTGATCTGGGGAGATGGCGTTTCCAGATTTCATCCGATTGCCAAGGCGACCTTTGCTTCTACGGATCGGTGGGTTCCTGGCGGGAGCGGTCTGCCTGCTGGCGGCGGAGCCTGGCGTGTGTCAGAGTGGCGGATATGCCGGCTCGCTGGATGCGCCGGAAGCAGAAGTCCTGCAAGCCGTTCACCTGGTGGTGAACGACTCGATTGTTCACGGCACCTACTCCTACGAAAAGGAAAAGCAGCTGAAGGGTGCGAAGGCAGCCGATTCCGCGCGCGTGTTCGGCGAAATGCCGGATGCGGGCAAAGTGTTTTTCAAAGTCGCGGACAACGTGCTGGCGCCGCGACATTTCAAGGAAACGGCGGACCTGGGCACGATCTATGTGCGCTACATCGTGCGCGGCACGGGCGCGAGGTCGACGGCGCTGCAAGTCGATGCGGTGTACGTCGAGAAGAATCGCCGGCGGCAACATGCGTCGGATGGAAGCGTAGAGCAGGCTGAGTTCCAGGCGATCAAGGAACGGCTGGAGAGGATGCAGGCGGAGGAAATCTCACCGCAGCCCAGAGGCGTCGAGCCGTCTGCAGCGACCCCCGCGATTGGGATCGGAAGCGCGCCGGAATCGGTGATCAAGCCGACCATTTCTCCGGAGGAATTGGAGAAGAAGGTCGCAGATCTGAAACACCGCGTCGAGATGAGGACGGCGGCAGGTGGCGCGGCGTTGAAAGCGGCTCCGTATCGTACGGCCGCGACCGTGCAACCGCTGGCTGAGAGGGCAGAGTTATTGGTCGTTGTGGTCACCAAGTACTGGTACGGCGTGGAAACAACGGACGGGCGTCGGGGATGGGTGCATCGCAGCCAGGTGGAGCCACTGCCATGAAGGGGAGGCCGTCGCGCGTAGTGTTGGAGCTCTTGCTTGCCTCGCTATTCCTTGCAAGCGGGAGCGCCCTGGCTCAGAGCAGTTCGACGGAGCATGTTTTCCAGGTGACACAGGCGGCCGTGGACAAGGCGTTGCGCGATCTGAAGGCAACGACACCGGGGCGGTTGCCGACGCTGGATGGATTTGTGGCAGCGGATGTGCCGATGCTCGAGAAATACCAGCGCGCCTACTACCAGTACAAAGTGGAAAGGAGTCCGACAGGGAAAGGCGCCACGCGTCTTCGGGTGAGCGCGAAGGTTACGGCATGGTACGCGGGCGGCGAGGCACAGGCGGGATATCGCGAGTTGCCCTCGAATGGACGGCTGGAGAGCGACTTGATCGAGCGACTGGACGAGGCGCTACACCTGAATGCGACGAGTGTTGCGGCTCCGGAGGAAGCGGACAAGAGTGTCCGTTCCACGCAAGCAACGGACAGGAGTGTCCGTTCTACATTCCCGACATCAGCGCCACTGGAGCAGCGCGGAACGCGTTCGAGTCTGGCGGCTCCTAGCGCGCAGGAACTGGCAGAGCAAAAGCGGGTGCAGCAACTCAGCGAACAGGCGATGAATCTTGAGGAGGTTCTGCGGGGCCAGGCACGCCCGGCTGATCTGGCGGCGGTACGGAAAACAGGGACACCGGTATATGCGAAAGCAGATGAGGGGGCAGAAGTGCTGTTCCGGTCTGATGCCGAGGATGAATTCAAGGTGCTGGACGAGTCGGGCGACTGGGTGCACGTGCAGATCTCGGGAATCTCGCGCGGATGGATTCGGCGCTCGGCGCTGGAGATGCCAGAAGAGATGAACGCAAACGCCTCAACCGGGAGTTCACCGGACACGACCAGGGACGCGCACGAGCAGACATCGTTGTTTCCGGGCGACTGGTCTCCGCTGCGCGGGCGCACGGTGCGGATCCGGTGGGTGCAACCGGATGCGGCTGGCGCGACAGGCGGAGACCGATGGCAACTGGCTCGCGCGGTATTCCGCGACGCCTATAGCGGAGTCCTAAAGAGCGCAACCAAAGTGGATGGCGTGGTCATCGTGATTGACTCCGCTGACGGCGGAATGATTGCCGCTACCACCAGTGCGCTGCAGCGGTGGAACAGCGGGTCGATTTCCGATGCCGCGTTTCGCAAGGAATGCTGGGCGGATCCGCCGGAAGCATTGGGCGAGACGGCAAAACGCGAGGATGGAACGAAGTCTACGAACCCATAACTCATGTCTGAAACTCTGCGAACCGACGTTTCGTTTTCTGCCCGTGCGGCCAGTCTGCTGCGGGATTATGCGGAACTCACCAAGGCACGAATCACCACCCTGATCGTTGCGACGGCGTGGAGCGGCTACTTTTTCGGCATGCATAAGTCGGGTGAGTCATCGTTCTCAGTGGGCCTGTTGCATGCGCTTCTGGGAGTTGGATTGGTTTCCAGCGGAACGGCGGCTTTGAACGAAGTGCTGGAGTCGGCCGTGGATGCGCGCATGCGGCGGACGGAGCAGCGGCCGTTGCCGGCGGGACGCATGAGCCGAGTCCACGGAGCCTTAGTGGGGCTGCTGCTGACGCTGGGCGGATCACTGTACCTGGGGGTGTACGCCAATCCGCTGACTGGGCTGCTGGTGCTGCTCACGGCGCTGGTATATCTCGCTGTCTACACTCCGCTAAAGCGCGTGTCCCCGATGTGCACGTTCGTGGGAGCGTTTCCCGGAGCGATGCCGGTGGTACTGGGATGGACGGCGGCTCGGGGACACCTGGAAGCGGAGACGCTGATCCTGTTCGCGATCATGTTTGTCTGGCAGTTCCCACACTTTCTTTCGATTGCATGGTTGTACCGGGAAGACTATGCGCGCGGAGAGATTCGCATGCTCCCTGTGGTCAGACCGGATGGGAAGTCGACGGTTTGGCGGATCCTGGCATACTCAGGCGCACTGATTCCGGTTACGCTGTTGCCGTTTTCGATGGGAATGTCGGGGCGCGTTTATCTGGTTGGAGCTGTTTTGATGGGAGCCGCATTGTTCCGCGTGTCACTGGGGATGGCGTACCCAGCGTTGCCGGCCACGGCAGCGGCGTCCAAGGCCTCGGCGCGGCGACTGCTGCGGGCGACGATTGTGTATTTGCCGGCACTGTTCGCGCTGATGATGGCGAACGCCGTGGGTTAGAGTGCAGCACTCAGGTGGCGTGCGGCTAAGGCGCCGTCAGACCTGCAGTTGCATTAATCGAAGTCGCTCCTCCGGGGGCTGACTGGCTCAATGTTCGAACACCCACCACGGATGCGCTCCGCGGGCTGAGCAGGTTTCCCTTCGCCGCATGGTTACCTAGGTAACTGTCGGGTCGCCGCCCTCGCCGACGATAATAAAGGTCCCCCCCTGAGTGCGTGATCCCCGGGGTTGCCGAAACTGGCAAGCCCGCGTTGATCCCTGGGCCGACTATGTCTTCAGCAGCGCGAACATCGGACGGCGATCCGCAGAAAATTTCTGAGGCGCTGTCTCTGCTGGACAAAGCAGTGCTGGAAATGATCATGGCGCAGCGGCCGCTCGCAAACGTGCTGGAAACGCTATGTTTGAAAATCGAGGAAAGGTCGCCGGACCTGGTGTGCTCGGTGCTGCTGCTTGCCGCCGACGGCATCACCCTGCGTGATGGAGCGGGACCCAGCTTGCCGCCGAGCTACCGCAAAGCCATCGACGGCGCGAAAATCGGTCCCCGGGTAGGATCGTGCGGCACGGCCGCGTATCGCCAGCAGCCGGTGGTGGTGGTGGACATCGAGAAGGACGCGCTGTGGGCGGACTATCGACATCTGGCTCTGCCACACGGCCTGCGCGCATGCTGGTCGATGCCGATCTCCTCCCACAACGGCGCGGTTCTGGGAACGTTTGCGTGCTACTACCGGGAGTCACGGTCGCCGGACGCGTATCACCTCCAACTGATCGATCGCGCTACGCACCTGGCCGGAATTGCCATCGAGCATCAGCGGGCAAAGAGCGAATTACAGGCGGCCGAAACGCGCTACCGGACGCTGGTGGAGCGGTTGCCAGCCATCACGTACATCGCCGAAACGGGAGTGGAGGGGCGATGGCAATTCGTGAGCCCGCAGATCGAATCGATGCTCGGATTTTCTGCCGAGGAATGGATGTCGAATTCGGGACTGTGGCTCAGCCGGATTCACGAAGAAGACCGCGAAAGCGCCATGGCGGCCGAAAAGCGGCTGCAAGAAACGGGTGAACTGCACAAGGCCGAGTACCGCATGCGCGCCCGCGATGGGAAGATTCTCTGGTTTCGAGACGAAGCCACGTTGTTGGAAGGGAATGCGGGCTCGGTTCCCGTGATGCAGGGCGTACTGTACGACATCACCGAATACAAACGTCTGGAAGAGCAGCTTCGGCAGGCGCAGAAGATGGAAGCGGTGGGACAGCTGGCCGGCGGCGTCGCGCATGACTTCAACAATCTGCTCATGGTGATTGAGGCGCATATTGACCGGATTCGAGACCGGCTCACGCCCGCCGATGCGCTCTACGCGGACGCCGCGGAAGTCCACAACGCCGTCAACCGGGCGGCGTCGCTCACCAGTCAGCTTCTGGCGTTCAGCCGCAAGCAGCTCCTGCAGCCGCGGGTGCTGGATATTCCAGTGGTATTGAACGGCGTCGCCAGGATGCTGGCGCGGCTGCTGACGGAAAACATTCACCTGAAGATCGAGATCGAGCCGGGACTCGCAAGAGTGAAAGTCGACCAGAGCCAACTGGAGCAGGCACTCGTCAACCTGGCGGTGAACGCGCGGGATGCGATGCCGGACGGCGGGACGCTGACGATCCAGGCGGGGAGCGCGCAATTCGACGAAGCGCAAACGTGGCGCCATTGCCTCGTGCAGCCGGGAGCGTACGTGATGCTCGCCGTGACCGACACCGGTACCGGGATGGATCCGGATACGCAGGAGCGAATCTTCGAACCGTTCTTTACCACCAAGGCGCCCGGTAAGGGCACCGGGCTGGGACTGCCGATGGTCTACGGAGTCATCAAGCAAAGTGGCGGAGCGATTTCCGTCTACAGCGAACCGGGGCAAGGCACGACGTTCAAGATCTACCTGCCACAATGCGAAGAAGAAGTGGTGTGCGACGACAGCCAAGTCCAAGTACCGGCAGAAGTGAACGGGAATGAAACGATTCTGCTGGTGGAGGACCAGGTTGCCATCCGCGAGGTGGCGAGCGTGTACCTTTCGGGACTAGGCTACAACGTGCTGGCGGCGCCCGACGGGGAAGCGGCACTGCGCATCGCCGAGACGCGGCAAAAGAAGATTGATCTGGTGGTCACCGACATCGTGATGCCGAACATGGGCGGACGCGAGCTGGCCACGCACATCCGGCGGTTGCACCCGCAGGCCAAGGTGCTGTTCATGTCAGGGTATCCCGACTTTGCCGTACGCCAGTCGGAAGGCCTAAGCGAACCGGCGGAAATTCTGCAAAAGCCCTTCTCCTTGAAGAGCCTGGCCGGCAAGGCGCGCTCTCTGCTGGACGGCGAAGTGAGCGTCAGGCAGTAACTCACCAGATAAGTTCCATGGCCATGGCACCGTCACTCTCTCTTTTTTTCTTGCATCCGGCAAAATGGGGTTACAATCAGCCTAAGTAGTTGGGGTCCCTTTCGACCGCCACCGCACTTCCTCCCGTGGCGCGCAAGAAAAAAAGCCAGGTGCACAGTAGTTCCCGGCCTCGCTTCCCTACGAGAAATTTGCACCTGACGAGGGAGCGTCTATGAGACATGATGGAGTAAGTGTGACGGCCATGATGGCCCTGGCCGCGTTCGCTGTGGAGCGAGTTACCACCGGCATTCTCTTCCTGCTGTCGTTCTGGGGGTTGTGGCGCGCGGAGTATCCCGATCCTGACACGCTGACCGATCCTGAGAAAATCGCGCGCGCGAAGCGCAAAAACAAGCTCGCCTATTTCGTGCTGGCGGGAGCGCTCGTGTTCGTGGTGGTGAAGTGGAGCCCGGAGATCCGGATGCTGCACGCTCTCGATCTGACCGCTCCAACGCCGCTGGATATCGCTCTCACGTGCCTGGTGCTGGTGGCGGGCTCGGACCGCATCGGCGATTTCCTGAAGGGCGCAGGAGGTGGCGGCGAAGTGGAGAAGGCCTCCAAGCCGGTGGAGATCGTAGGCCGGTTGCAGTTGATTGAGCCCGAAACTCCCGGGCCCCGGGAACGTATTCCACGGAGCGCCTGACATGAGGCAGGTGGAATTCAGGGCGTCGTTGAGCCGATCGGAGTTCAAGCGGCTTGGCCAGAATAAGTCTTCTGCAGGGTGGATCGCCGGAGCTGCGGTTGCGGCCCTGGCATGGGTGTTTTCCGCAGTAGGACTGGGTCCGGCGCAGTTGGATTTCGGAACTCGACAGGTCGGCTTGAGCAGCGGGCTTCCAGTGCAGTTGACGAACCGCGGACTTACCGAGTTTCATGCGGCGTCGATCGCGATCACGGGGGCCGATGCGAGGGACTTCGAAATTCCTCAACAACCCTGTGTCACGGTCAGTGCAGGAGAGAGCTGCGTCGTATGGGTAAATTTTCGGCCACATGAGGCCGGGGAGAAACATGCGCAGCTGATCGTCCGCACCGCGGATGGGAGTGAACTCAGCAGTGAGTTCAAAGGTGTGGCGACGGCGGGGCCGGCAAAGGCTGATCCACCAAAACAGGCGGAAATTCCGGAGCCGGCAAAACCAGGTCAACAGCCGGACAACAGAATTGCGGCCATTGAGCCGGATCCGGCAGCCGCGCCTGATGATCGCCAACCGACGCCGGAGAAGTCTCCAGAGAAAATCGATCCGGAGACGGTGACGCCGCCCGTTCAATCTCGGCCCGGAGGTAGTCAGCCTCCCGAGGTTCCGTACGTGCCACCACAATCGAATCCCGCGGGGCCGCATGTGCCGCGGCCGAAACCCACTCCGGCACCGCAACAGTACGCACACGTGACCATGTCGCCAGGAGGCGCGAATTTCAGCGCTACGTCGGCGGACGGTGAATTCTTCAACGCGACTGCACAGACGATCACAGTGACCAGCGATGGGACCGCGGATATCCGCCGTCTCAGGCTAGCGCTCGGCGACGGAGCCAGTTCGTTCAGCGTAACGCCGGCGTGTCCGGTGCACCTGGTGCGGGGACAGCGATGTTCCGTGCAGGTGAGATTTGTACCGCGAAATACGCAGACGCGCGACGATTCTCTCATCGCCTACGACGGCGCGGTGCGGCTTGAGGCTGTGCCTTTGCACGGGAGCGTAACGGGGGCGGCGGCCGGACGCGCGCATGTTTCGTTCAAGCCAGCCCAAGTACAGTTTCCGGTTTCGAGGTCCGATGGTTGGGTCACCTTAACTCAGAACGTTGTTGTCATCAGCGACGGAACCGCCGACGTACAGCGGTTCGCTCTGAACGTTGGTCCGCCGGGAGGCCCGTTCTCGCTGCCCGGACGATGCCCGCCTCGCCTGGCGCGCGGACAAACGTGCATGCTGCAGGTTCACTTCGAGCAGAAATCTCAGCGACAGTACATCGGGACAATGACTGCGTATGACGGCAGCACGGAGCTGGCGGCTGTGCCTCTGCGCGGAGGCGGCGCTCCAACCGCGGGACATCCGCGCCTGAGTGTGAGCCCGGGCGGGCTGAAGTTCGGCGGCTCCCTGCAAGCGGCCATGGCTTATGTGCCAGCAGGACAGAACGTCTCGGCGCGGAACGATGGAGACGTCGACCTGCGAGCCCTAAAGTGGACGATTGTTCCTGCAGGTAGTCCATTTAGCCAGCGAACCAACTGCTCGAATGTGCTGGCGCGAGGGCAAGGCTGCACGGTGCAGGTGGGCTTCAGTGCAAGCGCGGCCGGACAGTATCAAAGCACCCTGGTCGCGTCCGAAGGTGGAATGCAGTTGGCTACGGTGCAGCTGTATGGCAGCGCGGGTGGCGGGACTCAGCAAAAACCACCGGGCGGCTACGTAAAAGGATCGGTCGCCCGGGCGTATCCGAACAACACTGGAGGCCAAGGCAGCGGAACGAACGGAGCCTCGCAAGGCAATGCTGGGAGCAGCGGCAACCCTCCCGCGAAAAACTCTGGACAGAATGCGGGCTACCGGCAAGTTGTTCCGAATCGAACTGCGGGCGCGGAAATGCAGCGGGCGCAGGCACCGCCGCGGAGCGTCACGCCACGGCCTCCCGTGAAGAAGCAAGCGCCACCGCCGCAGATCCACTAGGCAGTGGGCGGGAACGTTATCGGGTCTGAGCTTCGAAGCGGTAGCCGACGCCGCGCAGCGTCTTCAAGTAGCGGGGATGGCGTGGGTCCTTTTCGATCTTCTCCCGCAGACGCCGCACGAACACATCGATTGAACGCGGCGTGACGAAGCAGCTTTCTTTCCAGACGGCATCGAGGAGTTGATCGCGGGTGAAGACGCGTCCGCGATGGCGGGCTAAGTATTCGAGAAGCCGAAACTCGCGAGCCGTGGTCGGAACCATTGCGCCATCCACCCGTACGGTCATCGAGCTTACATCAATTTCCAAATCCCCAAACTGAATCACTTCGGCAGCGGGAACTTCCGGCGTTCCGCGCAGAATGTTGCGCACGCGCGCGATGAGTTCCCGTGGGCTGAAGGGCTTGGTGATGTAGCCGTCGCCGCCGACTTCAAAGCCCTGCACACGGTCCGGTTCCTGGGTACGCGCGGAAAGAAAAATTACAGGAATCCTGGAAAGCTGCTCGTGCTGACGGATCTGGCGGCAGAGATCGAAGCCGTTCATGCCCGGCAGCATGATGTCGAGCAGAAAGAGAGAAGGTTGGTTCATCGCGGCGGAGGGCACCACGGTGCCGCCGGAAAAGAAAGTGGAAACCTCATAGCCGGCGACGCGGAGGTTGTGTTCAATCAGGCGCGCAACGTCGGGTTCGTCCTCAACGACGTAGATCAGATCGCGCGGGCGCGGATTGACTGCCGCCTCCAAAGAATTCATGGGGGAATCGAAGAAGCTCGTAACGCTGCCTCGCCTTTGTCAGCGATACAGCCCTCCAACCTAGAGGGAATGTATTGCTGGAGTATTGCGACTCTGTTAACGCCGGGTTAATTTCTCTGTCTTATCCGTCAGGCGAAACGGCATCCTTGCCTGCGGATCTTTCTGTTAAGGCGCTTCCTGCTGTTGCCCGATGATCACAGCCGGATGCGTGTTCAACGGCGATATATCGATATAGAAAAACTTGTGGCCGTTGGTGACCATGCTGGTGTTGCCTCCCATCGTGCCGCTGCCATCCGGGCTCCAGGCATAGCGGAAGAGTTCAAACGTCTGAAATGGAAACAATCCGGCGCCGGGCGTGCTGCCGTCGAGGATGGAATCGTTGATGCCACCCTGTGAATTGGCGCTGTTGGGGCTGATCTTGCCGACGAATACGGGTTGCTGGAAGTCGAACATTTCATCGGGCGCGACTCCGTACGAGTTAATGACCGGAGTCGAGAGATAACCGGGGGGATAGGTATTCGTTTGAAACTCCATCTGGCCGGAAGTGGCCGATGCGCCTGTGCCGACCAGATATCCGGTGAGTCCGTCCGCATTCAGGGCCAGGTATCCAACCGCGGGAATGGCGGTTCCTGAGAATGTGAAGCGGCCGGTGAGGGTATCGATCGCATACTGCCCGGTGAGAGCCGTGTTGGTTGCGGAACCAGCCGTCCGGGCGTAGGTAGTTCCGCTCACTGATGCGACTCCGTCATAGTGAGCGATGCCGATGTTGAGATCGGGGCTTCCACCCACCGCTCCGCCGAGGCGATAGATGTGGCTGTCGCTCAGCGAGGAGGGGGAGAACGGTCCGGGCGCAGCCGTGGTCGCTTCGCCGCTGATGCTGGGATGACCGACGGAAGCCGCGTGAGGAGAACTGAACAGAACGTGTTGAGCGTCGACGATGTAGTAAATCAGGTCGTAGACCGCGGAGCCTACGGCAATCGTAGCGGTCCCTCTGCCCTGGTCATCGGCTGCGCTGAACGTGCCATTGCCTCCGCTGAGAGGACCGGAAAGCGCGCCTGCGTTGTTGACGTCGGCGGAGACGGACGTGAATTGTCCCGCGTCCGCCGTTTCCACTCCTGCGATGGCAAAGCGGCCGCCACTGCTGTTCCAGCCAGCGAGACGGAACGCATACGGCCCTGCGAGTGAGGCGGCGAAGGCAGAGCTGTCCTGAATTCGAAACAGGCCCAGACCTCGCGTGCCGGTGCCGCCGGTGTCGTCAAATTCCACCATTCTTCCGTCACGATAGGAACCGGTGCTCGGATCTTTGGTGGTGGGCCAGGCGCGGAATTGTGCACTTGTCGTCGCGGTGTTCAACACCATGCAGCCGCGACCATCGCTGTCGAAAACGACCGAGCTACCGGGCGTGAGCGGTTGTGCAAGTTGCACGCCGCTTCTGCGTATGATGTCGGCAACTCCGCCGGTGATGCTGCCTGCGTTGTCTGCGGTGAAACTTCCGGATAGCGTCACCGGGCCGTCAGTGTCGAATCCGGTGAACAGAAAAGCGTATGGGGTATTTGGAGCGACGCCGCTGAAACCCTGCGCGCAGGGCGGTTCCTCAGTGCTGGCCGTGAGTGTGATGATCTTGCCATTGGAAGGCGCAGGAGCGGGGAACGTGGCTTCAGCCGGAACGGGGATCTGACTGTCGGTAACACGGACTGCAAAAGAGAATGGAGTGCCGACGGTAGGCGTTCCCGCAATCACTCCGGTGGGGCTCAGCGCCATACCCGGCGGCAGCGGCCCGCTTCCCGGAGCCAACGTCCATGTGTACGGAGGAACGCCGCCACTGACTTGCATCTGCACCGGGGCATAGGGCGCTCCCACCTTGGTAGTGAGAATGGTAGGAGTGACGACCTTGAGTTGGGTCTGGGCGACATTGATGACGAGCGAAACCGCGGTTGTTCCGCCGAGGCTGTCGGCGGCGTTGAGCTTGAAGGGATAGATTCCAGCCGTGGTTGGGACGCCAACGATTTTCGTGTCGTTGGCGGTGAGGCCGGGACCGAGGAACATGCCATCGGGCAGCAACGTGTTGGGGTCGACGCTCCACGTATACGGGGCGAGTCCGCCTGTCACAGTGACCTGGCAGGGGATCTGGATGACGCCCGCGTTTGTGATTGGCTTTTGTACGCAGGTGTAGCTGGTATTCACGAACGCAGTAGACAGATCCGAGGATTGCGTGGGCACGGCCAGCGCCGGATAAACCGCGATGGGAAGGGTCACCGAACGGGTTGGATCCGTGACGGAGGTTGCGGTGACGGTGACGTGCATTGCCGAGGCAATGGCGGCCGGAGGATTGTAGGTCACCGATGTCGCCTGGACATCGCTCAGAGAGCCGGACGGATTGCCTTTCTGCTGGGCGGCCACAGTCCAGATCACACCGGCGTTACCGGAATCGTTGTTCACTTTGACAGTGATCGGCAACGTGAGGCCGGAGTCGACCGCAGCAACACCGGCGGGCGAAATGATATCGATGGTGATGCCACCGATTCCGCCGCCGGTACCGGGACTGCTTCCGCCTCCGCAACCGACAACGAACAGCAGAGCGATAAGACCAACATTCCAGACTCGCACGCGGCGATCTCCTAACGGTCAGCCGGGCTTCGCAACGCCAGGCAGAACGCTTCTTAGAAACTCAGTTTCAGTCCGAACTGCATCGTGCGCGGCCGGTGGGCATTCACCGGATGCAGGAACGCGTTGCCGGTCAGGCAATCGGTCTCCGGGTCTCCTGCCGCGTTGAAAGCCTCGACGCCGTAACAGGTGATGGTGTTGGTGGCGCCGTTGCCGAAGTTCGGACTTGGATCGTAGACACGGAATTGAGTGTGGTTAAAGATGTTGAAGACCTCAGCGCGGAATTCCAGACTGGTGGACTCATGCAGTTTGATATTCCGGAACACCGTCATGTCGAAGTTCCAGCGGCTGGGGTTGTTCAACACGTTGCGGCCGGCATCACCGAACGTAAGCCCGCGCGGCGCCGCGAATGCCGCGGCATTGCCCAGAGCAGGTCCGAAGCTTTTCGAATTGACGGCGCCGATCGGCGTGCCGCCGTGAATATTCCCGACGATGTCGGGGAACGAACCGACCGAACTGATTCCGCCCGCGACGCCGGCGTTGTCGGGAGCGGAGATTCCCAACGCCCCAAAGCCGCCGTTGATGACCGTGAACGGGATCCCGCTCTGGACGGTAGTGACGCCCGAGATCTCCCAGCCGCCGAAGGTGTACGACATCAGCTTGTCGAAGAAACTGGGGTCGTGGGGAGCGTCGGAGGCCTCGCGTTCGTTTGCCCAATCGCCGATTCGGCTGGAATCGAATTTGAACTCCGGCATCCGCCAGGTGTAGTTCACGTTGAGAAGATGGCGTTGATCGAAATTCGAGCTGGCTTTGTTTGCGGAAACCACTAGCGGGTTCACGATCGTCGTGTCGTTGCGGTCGGAGGAATCGTCGATCGAGTGGCTGTAGGAGTAGGAGACGTCGAGAGTCAGAGGCCCGCGGATCTTCCGCAACGTGGCCTGAAACGCGTGGTAGTTCGAGTCGGCGACGTTCTCCAACGAGAAAATTTTCTGAATTCCGAGGAAGGGGCGAAGGGAATTGATCGGCGGCAGTCCCGACGCATTGAAGTTCTCGCACGCCGCCAAGAGATTGATGTAGGCGGGCTGCGTGTTGTTGATGGTGATTCCATTCACGACGAAAACGGGTTTCTTGAGGTTGCCGTGATTCGCGCAATCGGTAATCGGGATTGCAAGCGCCGTCGAGTTGATGATCGGCTGATGCGGGCCGTACGGGTTCTGGTCGAGCTGAATGCCGTCATTGAATCCCTGCGGCCCCAGAGGAAAGGCGTTGGGCTGCCGGACCGCGGTCAAGTGACTACCCTTGCTTCCCACGTAGGCGAATCCGATCACAAGGCTACGCGTCGCTTCCCGCTGGATGCCGAAGCTCCACTGCTGGACGTACGGCCAGATGGCTTTCCGTGGAATCGAAGTGACGTCGATCGGATAGGCGCCGGTTCCCGAGAAACAGTTGGCGTCTGATCCGCCGCCGCCGCCGATGCACGGATAGCCGCTGCCGATTCCGATTGCGGATGGAATCAACTGCGTCATGGTGAGATTCACAGGAGCACTGCCAACCAGAGAGCCGGTGTTCGCCTCGCTCCCGGTGCCGTGCTCGAAGAAAACACCGTAGCCGCCGCGGATGGAAGTCTTGCCGTCGCCGCGCGGATCATAGGCGAATCCGATTCGAGGTGCCGGGTTGAACCAGTGTGACTCCTGGCAGGTCTCGGGCACGCCGTTAACGCCGCACTGCACCAATCCGTTGGTGATCAGGGGATTGAGATTGGTGAGATCGATGGGAATCGGTTTTTTCTTGGGCAGCTGCAGGCGGCCGTCGGGAAAGAAAGCCAGGGTGCCGGTGGGATCTTCAAATTGTGCCGGATCCCAGTTCCAGACCTCATGATTCTTCTCGTGATAGTTGCCGAAGAGGCTGAACCGGATGCCCATGTTCAGGGTGAGGTGTGAGCTGACTTTCCAGTCGTCCTGGACGTACGGTTCAATGATCTTGTAGCTGTTGTAGTACTTCTGCTGAGCACTGTCCTGCTGGAAGGACTGAATATCGCCAAGCAGCAAATTCGCGAACTCGTTACCGACGGTCGCCGAGTTGAAGTTGCTGAAGGTCAGGACTCCCTGCACGTCGCCGGTGTTGGGCCCATTCGTGGCGTTGATTTCGTTGCGCTGTCCGAGGATGATCTGCACCCCGGTCGACAGAGTGTGTCTCCCGATCACCTTGCTCAGGTCATCGCGGAAGCTGTAGGTGGGATTGGCGAGCTGCCAGGGAGCATAGCCTGCGTCCACGCGGAATCCGCCGCCGTAAGCGAGGTTGCCGGGCGCGAGTTGAATGCCCGAGAGTTTGCCGCCGGTGCAACTGCCGTCGTCTTGCCTGGTTCCGCCGAAGCAGTTGTCGAAGAGGAATCCTTGATTCAATCCGTCGGGCCGGACAATGTTGACGCCCTCCGCCGGGCGCGTGGTCATGCTGATGTGCGACGCGGTGTAGCTGACCACGACTTCATTCAGGAGAGTGGGCGAGATGGTGTGGGTGAGATGGGCAACCGAGCTGGTGCCGGGACCGAAAAGCCGTCCCTGGACGGTGGGGAAGCTGTTACGCACGTAGCCCCAGATGGGCCGCGGCTCCGTCGTATCCCAGGAATCGTGAATGTAGCGGAACGTAGCGCGCAGTTTGTTGGGAACGATGTCGTGATCGATGCGAAACAGCTCTTCGCGCCAGTATGTGGGCTGGGCGAAGGCGAAGTCGTAGCAAGAACCGGCGGTCGAGTTGCAGCCCACGGAGGCGTTGGGCCGAGGGATCATGCCAGAGTCAACGATCGCCTGCCCATTTGGATCGATGGACGGATACTGCGAAGCGGGATGCGCGGCGTCGTGATAGCCGACGATGTTGAACGGAAATGTCGAGTTTCCCTGGCCCGGAGCGCGCGGGCAATCGGGGAACTGAGCCGGATTGAAGGCCACTCGGTCCAAGCCATTCAATTCGGGGCAAACATCGCTGAAGTCCGCGCCGATATAGGGATCTCCGTCGGCGTTGATCCGCTGCGACGGACGTTGGGCCACTGAGGGAACAGCCTGGTTGAAGTTGTTGTCGGTTGGATCTTTCTCGAGCCGGGCCTCTTCAGAAAAGAAAAAGAAGGTGCGGTTCCTGGGGTAGATCTTAGGAATCGTTACGGGCCCACCGACGGTGAATCCGAAGTCGTGCTTGCGATACTGCGGCGCGCGTGTGGTCTGATCGAAGTAGTTTCGAGAGTTGAAGATCTCGTTGCGTCCAAAATAATAGGCGCTACCATGCAGGGAAGTTCCACCCGACTTCGTGTCCACCAGGATCGTTCCGGAGGCGCTGCGCCCGTATTGCGCTCCATAGTTCGAAGTCAGAACTTTGAGTTCGTTGATTGCGTCCAGGCTGGGATAAACCACCAGCGTACTTTCGCTGCCGTGAATGCCCGCGTGCAGAACATCGGAACCGTCGACGCTGAAGGTGTTGTACTCGACGCGTCCGCCGTTGACGCTGAACTTCACGCTGCCTTTCACTCCGACCAAGGCTTCGTCCTGTCCGGTCTGATTGCTGACGCCCGGGGCAAAGGTGAGTAACTGGGTGAAGTTGCGCCCGTTGAGCGGCGTCTCTCTAATTTGGGTCTCGGTAATCGTGCCGGAGACTTCTGCCTTCTCCGTCTCGACATGGCCTACGGTGTTGCCGACGACGTCCACTTTTTCTGGCGAGGCCGCGGCGGGTTCCATGGTGCCGTCCATTTCCAGGTCTTGGTCGGCGGCCAGGGTCAGGCCTTCGGTCTTGAAATCCTGGAAGCCTTTGCCGGAAATGGTGAGCGTGTACTGGCCGGGTGTCAGGTTCATGAAGTACTGGCCGCGCTCGTTACTAGTGGCGGACTGAGTTCCACCCGGGCCGGTCATGGTGATGGTGGCACCGGGGAGCACTGCGCCCGATTGATCTGTCACTGCTCCATAAACCTGGGCTTCGCCCGCTTTCTTGGGACTGGGAGCAAGAGCGGCGGCAGAGGTTGTGGTGGGAGTGGCCGGCGCCTTGGCACCGGGCGGCGGCGGTGGAATCACCGGGGTGGGCGGGACCAGATCAGGTCCAATCGGTACCTGTGCCGACACGAGCGGCAGCAAACCAAGAACCAGTATAAGAACGGGGAACCATCTAATTAACTTCCAGAGCTTCACAATGACATACCTCGGACGAAGGGAATTGCGAAGGGAACTAAGGAGTACCGGAGAATTGTTACGACAATGTGACACCACGGTTAATTTCGGGTGAACGTCCCCCTTAGCAAGGGCGCATTTTGCAGGGAGTCGCGGGGCCGGGCTAGAGGTCGAAATTCACACTGCATTCATCTGTCCGTAACATGTCTGCAACCCATGCAGCGGATAGTTTCGGTTTTCGCTTGTCTGTTCAAGGGGAGTTTGTCTTGCGCTATTCGAAAGCCGTGCCCATCGTTTTTGCAATCCTGCTATTACTGGTCGCCAGTCCGCTCTTCGCTCAGACAAAGGGAAACGCCACCTTTGGGGGCCTCAAAAACTTGGAGTTCGTCAACAATTACTACAACGGCGGAACCGGCAGCCTGGGGTCCGGGCCGCCAGCCAAGAATCTGAACTTCGATTTCACTACTAACGCGCAGGCGATTATTTCAGCAGCCAAGGGGGGGTCGGGAAACTTCATCGGGAATCCAGGTGGATATCCGGTGATGTTTTTCTCGACGGGGACGAGTGTCGTCCTCAACAG
>Ga0335076_10000309_pt1 | contig 43494 bp, 39 predicted proteins | sample Lox_Sample_25_FD_206717 | JGI IMG/M metagenome (GOLD analysis project Ga0335076, IMG submission 206717) | Soil microbial communities from Loxahatchee National Wildlife Refuge, Florida, United States - Lox_Sample_2.5 | ecosystem: Environmental > Terrestrial > Soil > Wetlands | place: USA... | reverse complement strand
AGCCTTGGGTGCCGGCGGCGCCGGTTGCTCCTTGCGAACCCTGGAAGCCTTGGTTGCCCTGGGCTCCGGTCGCGCCGGCGGTGCCGGTCTCCCCTTGCGAACCCTGGAAGCCTTGATTGCCCTGTGCTCCGGTCGCGCCCGAGGCACCTGTCGCTCCGGTTGTCCCTTGCGAGCCTTGGGTGCCGGCGGCGCCGGTCGCCCCTTGCGAACCCTGGAAGCCTTGGTTGCCCTGGGCACCGGTCGCGCCCGAAGCGCCTGTTGCACCGGTTGTCCCCTGTGAGCCTTGGAACCCTTGGAATCCTTGCGGCCCGGCCGCGCCTTCCACGCCCTGACTTCCTTGGGTTCCTGTGACGCCGGTTGCGCCGGTCGTTCCTTGCGAGCCCTGGGCGCCTTGGTTGCCTTGCGTCCCGGTGGCGCCGGTCGCGCCGGTTGTTCCTTGAGCACCTTGGTTGCCTTGCGTGCCGCTAGCGCCGGTCGTACCTGTGGAGCCTTGGAATCCCTGGAATCCCTGGAATCCCTGGAATCCCTGGAATCCTTGGAGTCCTTGCGGCCCAGCCTCGCCCTGCACACCCTGACTGCCCTGAGCCCCGGCGGCGCCTGGCGCACCGGTCAACCCTTGAGTGCCTTGGCTTCCCTGCGCGCCCGTCGCACCCGTCGCGCCCGGAACCCCTTGGCTGCCCTGCGCGCCCGTCGCACCCGTCGCACCTGTAACCCCTTGGCTGCCCTGCGCTCCAGCGTCGCCTTGGGACCCTTGACTCCCTTGAGCACCAGTCGCTCCAGTCCCTCCCGCGGTGCCCTGGGCGCCTTGGGCTCCCTGTACGCCGGTATCACCCTGGAAGCCTTGCGGGCCGGCCGCACCCTGGAAGCCTTGGGTGCCTTGGGCGCCGGTGGCGCCGGTGGCACCGGTCGTGCCCTGGAAGCCCTGATTGCCTTGCGTGCCGGTAGCACCGGTCGTCCCCTGGAAACCCGGACTTCCCTGAGCGCCGGTGGCGCCGGTCGTCCCCTGGAACCCCTGTGCGCCCGTGGCGCCGGCCACGCCCTGGGTGCCCTGCGCGCCTTGCGCACCAGTGGCGCCCTCGAAACCCTGTGGCCCGGCTGCGCCCTGGACGCCTTGGCTGCCGACATCGCCCTGGACACCCTGCGTCCCGATGGCTCCTTGCGTTCCAGTGGCGCCCTGGGTGCCGGCGGCACCTTGCGAGCCGGCGACCCCTGCCGCCCCTGCCACTCCTTGAGACCCCTGGGAGCCCGACGTTCCCTGCGCGCCCGTCGCGCCGGCAGGCCCGGCGGCACCGGTTGCCCCGCGTGCGCCGGTATCGCCGGTGAGACCCCGGGAGCCTGTGGCACCGGTGGCGCCTGTAGCTCCGGTTGCACCCGTGGTCCCGCTCGCGCCGGTCGCGCCCGACGCGCCGGTGGCACCAGTCGCGCCCTGAACGCCCTGGCTTCCCTGCGCTCCGGTGGCGCCGGTCGGGCCGGTCGCTCCACGCGGGCCGGTTGCGCCGGCGACGGGGACCGAACCGGTGACCGACGAGGTCGCTGTCGGGCAGTTCAGCGCGATCGGCCCACCGGTGCCGGGGGGACCGGTGCCGGCCACGAGGCTTGCCGTGCCGGTTGTACAGCTCACCCCGACTGGACCGCCGGGTCCGGCCGGGTTGGCGTCGGCGCCGGTGGAGATCGGATCGCTCCCACCCGATGTGCCAAGCGCCGGGGCTCCGGCACTCGCGAGCAGCAGAGGCTCGGGCTGGCTACGTAACCCCGGCGTGGCAGCAGCGCTCGATGCGCCGGCATCGATCACGCCGCCCATGGTGAGGAATGCGGCGAGAAAGTTCGCGATGAATCGATTTCGGAGGCGCGTTCGCGGCACGCCGTCGATGAACACCTCATTTGAAGCGTCCAACGGCACAGCGATACCCGGTCTCCTCATATCGCGCACAACGCCCTCCACCCAGGGCCCCTATTCCGCAGGAAGGAATGCAACTGTACCGTGCAACGTGGACCCTTCCTGCACGAGATGATCCGGACGGCTGTCGGCGCGCCCTACACGTCAGACGCGGCGATCCGGTACCCGACGCCCGGAATCGTCTCGATCACGTCTGGCGCACCGAGCTTCCGACGGAGCCGGCCGATTGTCACCGCCACGGTCTTCGTGAACGGATCGGCGTTCTCGTCCCAGGCCTGCTCGAGAAGGCGCTCGGCGCTCAACGCACCCGGGCTGGCCCTGAGCAGGGCCTCGAGCACGGCCAGCTCTTTGGCCGAGAGATCGAGGCGCCGGCCGTCACGTGTGGCGATTCGCCCGATCTGATCGAGCACGACGCCCGCCGCCTGAACGGTCGCGCCCGGAGCGGCCGGCTTACGGCGTGCGAGTGCCCGCACCCGGAGCACGACCTCGGGGAAGTGAAATGGCTTCGCGAGGTAGTCGTCGGCGCCGAGCGCGAGCCCGCCGACGCGCTCCCCGGGGGCGTCGGCGGCGGTCAGCATCAGCACCATCACCGGCATGCCCTCGGCAACGATCATCCGGCAGATCGTGTCGCCGTGGATACCCGGCAGGTCGCGGTCGAGCACAAGCACGTCGTAGGCGACGAGGTTCAGCTTGGCGACGGCGTCGAGTCCGCCGTAGGCGACGTCGACGGCCATGCCCTGATCGCGAAGGCCCTCGGCGATGTCGTTCGCGAGCCGCGGCACGTCCTCGACGACGAGGACCCTCACGAGGCAGCGCTCGCGGGCTCGCGCGCCACAGTCGCACCGGCGAACTCGATCTCGACCCGAAGGCCACCGTTCGAGCCGGCGTGAAGCTCGAGAGCGCCACCGTGCGCGGCCGCGACCGCGGCGACGATCGACAGGCCCAGGCCGACGCCGTGGACCGAGCCCGTGCGCTCGTGGCCAACGCGCCTGAATGGCTGTCCGAGCTGTTCGATGCTCGCGCCGTCGAGGCGCGGGCCGCCGTTCTCGATGACCAGCCGCGCGCAGTCGTCACGGATCTCGGTTGACACCGTGATGAACCCACCCGGCTCGTTGTGACGGACGGCGTTCTCGATCAGGTTGTCGACCATCCGGGACAGCAAAGTCGCGCTTCCCTTCACGCTCACGGGTGCGAGCGATGCGCGCACGTCGATGTCCTTGTCGGAGATGACCGCGCGACGTTCCGACAACGCTGCCTCGACGAGCGCATAGAGCGGCACCGCGCCGCGATCGTCGAGCGCGCCGTGCTCGGCACGGGCGAGGACCAGAAAGCTTTCGAGTAGCCGATCGGCCTGGTCGAGCCCCTCGCGCAGCTTCCCGTCGAGCCTGCGGACCTCGGGCGGGACGGGCTCCGGCTTGGCGATCGCGACATCGAGCGAGGTCCGCATCATCGCGAGCGGCGTACGCAGTTCATGGGAGGCGTTGGCGACGAACCGCCGCTGCGCCTCGAACGTCGCCTCGAGCCGGCCCAGAAGCCTGTCGATCGTGTCCGCAAGTTCGGTCAGCTCGTCGCGGGGCCCGCGCATCGCTAGCCGCTCGTGAAGGTTCTCCTCCGAGATCCGCCGCGTGGCTGCGGTCATGGTCCGCAGCGGCGCCAGCACCCGCCCGGCGACGACCCAGCCGAGCGCCGCCGAGACGACCGTCATGATCGCCAGCGCGATCCCGGACACGACGATCAGCTGGTTCAGCTCGATCGGATGCGAGGTCGCAGTCATTGCCGGCGCGCCCGTCGGAGTCACCCCGTCCCGGTGGACACCGTGACGTAGCCGCCGGCGGTAGCAACACGAACCAGCACGTCCGCCAGCGCCAGCAGACCGGCGCCCGACACCAGGAACAGGCTGCCGTAGAGCGCCGTGAGTCCGACGCGCACGCTCCTCTCCGACAGCCGGCGCCAACCGAACACCTCCAGGGGGTTGCGCAGAACCCGCATGGGCGCGTCCAGCATGCCGCACCGGAGGTAACAGCTTTATAACGGCCGCCGTTTCGCTGGTGTTGGGCGTCGCCGCGTACAACCCGCGATATGACCCGTGGCACCAACGTTCGGCTGTCCGTCCTTACAGCCTGCACGGTCGCTATCGCCGCCTGCGGTTCCACGGCCAACACGCCCATCAACAGCGCAACCGCCGACCAGGCGCTCGAGTACGTGCAGTGTCTGCGCTCCCACGGGGTGCCGAACTTCCCCGACCCGAGCCCCGGCGGCCGCCTGCCGAACGTTCCGTCGGACATCGATACCGCCGCGCCCGCGTTCCGCTCCGCGCAGAACGCCTGCGCGAGGCTGATGCCGGGCGGCGGCGGCCGCGTGACTGCATCGCAAAGTGGAGCGCTGCTCGCCGTCGCGCGTTGCATGCGCAAGCATGGTCTCCCGAGCTTCTCCGACCCGACGACCTCGCCACCGCCGCCTCCTCCGTCCGGCAGCCATCCGGGCACCGTCATCGGCGGACCCGGGGGATATCTCGCTTTTCCGCCCTCCTCGCCTGCGCTCACACGCGCCATGGCGGCTTGTGGCTTCCAGCTGCCCTGAGCCTGAGTCAGTCGCGTCCCCGCGCCATCTGGATGAGACGGCCGAGAATGCGCTCGCCGTCGACCCTCAGGCCGTTGTGCTGGTACTCGTTCGTGATCCAGGTCCGGATACCGCGGATCTGCGCCGCGGTCTCCTCGGAGAACGTTCGCTCGACGTACATGTCCTCGACGTAGATCGCCGCGGCCGTCGGCACCTCGTTCTGCCGCAGGACATCGTCGTCGTACAGCCGTGGCCACTCCCGCGCGGCGAGCAGGTGGGCGGCGTCCCGCAGCGAAGTCAGCGCTCCGTAGTCATCGAACATCCAGGGATAGATCTGCTCGCCGGTAAACAAGTCGGACGCGTCGAACTCGGCCGGCAGGACGCGTTCTGCCGACCAGCGCGTTGTGCCGCCGTCCGCCCAGCTGGCTTCATGCAACACCGCATAGATCGGGTTGCGGGCGAACCCGACCGCGTCGTCGACGTCATGCAGAAACGCCCGCGATTCAGGGGGAAGCTCGAGTATGTAATGAAGCCGCTCCGCTCCGTCGCTCATCCCCAGCATGTGCCCGAGCTGACGGAGCCTGCGCCACGTCAGCCGGTCGCCAGACGGCAGCTTCGGGGGGTCCTCGTCGAATCTCTGACGGAGGGCCCGGACCCGCTCGCGGTCGGCGGGATAACGCGCGTAATAGCGACGATTGCGGTCGAGGACGCGCTCGTACGTGTGGCCGTAGATCTCGTCGATTCGCGGGCCGAGGGCAGGGATGCCGCCCGTCACAAACGCCTCCGCCAGACCTTCGGGCGCGAAAGAGAGATACGTGATTACGCACATGCCGCCGAAACTCTGACCGAGCACGCTCCAGCGCTCGACGCCGAGCTCGCGGCGGATCCACTCGGCATCGCGGACGATTGAGTCGGCTCGGAAGTGAGCCAGATACTCGGCCTGCTCCTCCGCGGTCATCCCGGCCAGCGCTCCGACCGGGGTCGAGCGGCCCGTCCCGCGCTGGTCGAGCATCAGAACCCGGAAGTCCCTGAGCGCTCGGTCCAACCAGCCCGGTCCGTTGGGTTGACGCGTCGGGCGCGGCGCCTCGAACCCGGGACCGCCTTGCAGATAGACCAGAAACGGCCGATCGCGCCCATCGGGATCGGCGAGCTCGCGCGCGAACACCGTGATCCGCGTGCCGTCGGCATCGCCGTGATCGAGCGGCACTTCGAACGAATGCTCGACCGCGACCAAACCGGGCAGCAGAACCTCCTCGGCCATCGGTGAATCATGCCCGTAACGCGCAACGTTGCGGGAAACCACGTGTAACGTCCCGACAGGCGGGGGGTTTGATGGGTCGTGGCTTGGTTGAGCCCTGACCAGATGTGGAAAGCTCCCTGAGATGACTCGCGCAGAACGTTTCGCGAATTTGCTGGGGGTCGTCGTCCCGTTTGCGGGCGTGCTGGCCGCGATCGTGCTGCTCTGGAACAAGGCGGTCGACGCCAACGACATCGCGATCCTCGTCGTGATGTACATGATCACGGGGCTTGGCATCACGGTGGGCTTCCACCGGTTGCTCACTCACCGCGCGTTTCAGACGTACCCGTGGCTCGAGCGTACGTTCGCGGTCCTCGGCTCGCTGGCGGTAGAGGGCTCGGTGCTCGACTGGGTCGCCGACCACCGCAAGCATCACGCGAACGCGGACAAGGAGGGCGATCCGCACAGTCCGCACGTCGGCCACGGCAGCGGTCTGCGGGGCCTCTGGCACGCGCACACCGGCTGGTTGCTCGAGACCCAGGGCCAAGCTGACTGGAAGAAATACGCGACCGATCTGTACGAGGACCCGAAGATGAAGCGCATCGGACGACGGTTCCCCTGGCTCGTGGTCGCGTCGCTCGCGATCCCGACCGTGGCCGGCTTCGTGCTCGACGGCTTCACGCTGCGCGGAGCGCTGCTCGGCTACATCTGGGGCGGGCTCGTTCGGATCTTCCTGGTCCACCACGTCACTTGGTCGGTCAACTCGATCTGCCACTTCTTCGGGCGGCGCCGGTTCGACATCGAGGACCAGTCGACCAACGTCGCGTGGCTTGCGGTGTTCTCGTTCGGCGAGTCCTGGCACCACAACCACCATGCGTTCCCGCGCTCGGCGTATCACGGGCTCAGGTGGTGGGAGATCGACCTGTCGGGCATGTTCATCTCGACGCTGTCGAAACTCGGTCTCGCGTGGAACGTCGTTCGTATCACGCCCGAGCGCCAGCTTCAGAAGACCGTCGGGACCAAGGCCCCGGCGTCCGTCCAGGCAAACTAAGACTCGCCCTCTACTCGCGGGCCGCCTCGGTGCCAGACAACCGTCCAGCAGTGCTGATCCGAGACGCGACGCCGGAGGACTGGGAAGCGATCTGGCCGTTTTTTCAGGAGATCGTCTCGGCTGGAGAGACGTACGCCTACGACCGCGACATGAATGAGGCGGAGGGTCGTCGCATGTGGATGATCGGGCCGCCAGGGCGAACGGTCGTGGCAACCGATTTCGACGGCAACGTACTCGGGACGTCGAACATGTACCCGAACCGACAGGGTCCGGGGTCACACGTCGCCTCGGCGAGCTTCATGGTGGACCCACGCCAAGCCGGCCGCGGAACGGGAAGGGCGCTCGGCGAGGACATGATCGCGTGGGCACACGCGAGCGGCTTCCGAGCCATTCAGTTCAATGCCGTTGTCGAGACGAACGAGGCCGCGGTGAAGCTCTGGCGTTCGCTTGGGTTCGAGGTGCTGGCGACGGTGCCCGAGGCGTTCGACCACCCGACAAACGGGTACGTGGGACTGCTCATCATGCACCGATTCCTGTAATGCGCGAGCATGTCCGGCCGTCGAGTAGTGTCGAGCCGCTCGATCAGGCAGCGGTCAGCGACGAACAAATCGCCCGTCCGTCCGCTGTCCAAGGTTGAATCCGCCAATGCATATCCACGATTCCACCCCAGGAGGAGTGCCGTGCCGTTAACACAGGCCCAGCTGGTAACCGCTGTCGCCGATCGCGCCGAATTGAGCAAAGCCGACGCGAAGCGCGCGGTCGAAGCTCTCGAGACGATCGTTCTCGAGCAGCTCGGCAACGCCGAGAAGGTCAGGATCGGAGGCATCGTCCAGCTGACCGTTCGCGTCAAGCCGGCCACGAAGAAGCGCACCGGGCGCAACCCTGCGACCGGCGAGGAGATCACGATCGCGGCGAAGCCCGCCAGCGTCGACGTGCGTGCGCGCCCGTTGGCGAAGGCAAAGGCAGCGCTGCCGTCAGTGCAGAAGGCCCGCCGCCGGCTCGCCGCCTGAGACGGCTCAACTCGGAGGTCAAGCTCTACGCCAGCGGCGGTGGTGTTCCCTCCGCGCTGGCGGCCAGAGCGATGTCCCACGCGCATACCGCGCAGGCGTGGCGGAACGCCGAACGAGCGAAGTCGAGCGCGACCGCGCGCGGATCAGTACTCGAACGAACGTCCTCCCAGTCGAGGACGTACTCGCCAAGCGTCGCTTCCCAGCGGGCGGGCGCCATCGGCGCGTCCGCAAATCCGTCGCGCGCGGGGTGCGCATAGGAGTAAAAGGCCGCTTTGCCGTAACGCCCATCGCCCGGCCACCAGCCCACCGCGACCTCCTCGGAGTCCATCGCGTTGCGAAACAGGTAGTCGTTTGACGGTGGCGTCGCGGGTCTGCCCGAGAACAGGTTGACGGCCAGGTCGAACGACCCCCACCACACGTTCACAGGCGTCGACCGGCCACGGTAGGGCGCGCGGAACGCGGCGAGCACGAGCGCGGCCTGAGTGGCCGCAGTGAAGTACGAGGTGACCTGACCGGTGTCATAGCTGGCGTGCTCGTCATCCTCATCGAGCGGCACGGTCCACGACACCTCCTGTGGCGTTGGGTCGATCGCGACCGGCCCGCCCAGGCTGCTGACCGCGTCCAGCAGCGCGCGGGTGACCTCGCCCACGGCGCGGTCGGGCGTCAGCGGCACTCGGCGAACCTCGCCTGCCGTGTGCTCGGCGACCGCCTCGTGGGTTCCGAGATCGAGCGTCACAACGAGCCCGCCCGAGCCGTCGGGCGCCGGCAGCAGCGGCGTCTCCAACCCGCGTGCGGTCAAACGCAGCGCAAAGCCCTGAAACTGAGGCTCGGGCGGAGCGAGTGCGAGCGCGATCTTGCCGAGGACCTGGGTGTGCGCGTGGAGCGTGTCGCACGTCGCGCTCCAAGTGTCATAGTCAACTGGGGGCCAATTCGCGGACATGCGGTGACGCTACCTCATGGGACTACGGCGGCGCCACCGCCGACGTCTGACGATCGGCAACGACACGGACGGTGACAGACTGTGCCGGTGCCCTTCTGGCGCAGAGGACGCGATCTCGGGGTCGGCGCGGCCGCACCTACCGGCGGCGCCGGCGGGTCAGGACCGCCCAGCCGCGAGTCGCCACTCGCACCGCCGCAGGCGTTCGAGATAGAACGGGCGATGCGGCGTGTCGCCGAGCACGACACCCCGGCGCATCGCCGAGACCTGTTCGAACTCCTGCTGAACGCGACGCTGCTCGCCGCCACCGCCGACCAGTCGCCGCCGGGGGAACAGCAGGGCCTCGCGTGGCTCGAAGGCGAGAACGGTCCGGTGCTGCCGGTGTTCACCCGACCCGATGCGCTGCTCGCGTGGCGCCCGCAGGGGTACGCGCCGATCGCTGTGACCGGTCGGGCGCTGTTCGAAATGGCCGCCCGTTACAAGACCGGGAGGATCGAGGTCAACCCCTCGTCGGTGCCGCGCGGGTGGATCTCGCGCACCGAGATTGAGGCGCTGGCGCAGGGCCGCCTGCCGCTCGGGCCGCAGCAGGAGCCCGCGTCGTCGGACGAGGTGAGGGTCGCACCTCCCGCCGTCAGGCCACCGGATCAGCTGATCGAGGCCGTGCGCCAGGCGCTCGAGGCGCAGCCTCACGCGGTGGCCGGGTGGTTGTTCGCGACCGACCACGCGGGCGGGCCGGCACAGTTGACCGTCGGCGTCCAGTTGACACGCGGCGTTGAAGAGGCGGCCACGCAGGAGACCATGCAGGGAATCGTCGAGGAGACCTGGGCGCGCTCAGACAACGCCGATCGGCTGCGGTTCATCGTCGTCGCGCAACGGTCGCTGTACGACGCGCTCCGGCGCGGCGGCGGAGAGCTGATCTTCAAGCGGTAGGACCGAAACGTTGACACTCGGCGCGGCTCGGCGCTCGAGTGTTCGCTTATCGGTGCCATACCTCCGGTGAACCTGCATTCACCTCGGGGAGGCCGCCGAGTTCTCAGTTATTGGTGCTGCTGGGGGTAACGGGTAAGGCTGCTGGCGGCGATCGGTGGCGCGTCTCGCCGGGGCGGGCTCAGATCTGGTCCGGCACCCGCTCGCGGAGCTCGGCGAGCCACGTGGTGGCGGATCCGTCGCTGGGAGCGCGCCAGTCGCCTCGGGGTGACAGCGAGCCGCCGGAGCCGACCTTTGGGGCGTTCGGCATCGCCGAGCGCTTGAACTGGCTGGTGTGGAAGAACCGCTCAAGGAACACGCCGAGCCAGTGCTTGAGCTCGGCCAGCGTGTATTCGTGACGCCGCTCGACCGGGATCAGATCGGGCCACGAGCCCGCTGAGCGGTCGCCCCACGCGTGGTGCGCCAGATACGCCACCTTGCTCGGCGAGTAACCAAAGCGGACGGTGTAATAGAGGAAGAAGTCCTGGATCTCGTACGGACCGACGACGCTCTCGCTGTCCGCGCCCGGCTTGTCGGAATCGGGATCGTGGCGCGGCACGAGCTCGGGCGAGATCTCCGTCTCGAGCACGGATGCGAGCACCTCGTCGACGTCGGTACCGAACTGATCGGTGTCGATCGCCCACCTGAGCAGAAACTGGATCAGCGTCTTCGGCACCGAGGCATTGACGTGGTAGTGCGACATCTGGTCACCGACGCCGTAGGTCGCCCAGCCGAGCGCGAGCTCCGACAGGTCGCCGGTCCCGAGCACGAGCCCACCGTGGAGGTTGGCCAGCCGGAACAGATGCGAGGTGCGCTCGCCGGCCTGCACGTTCTCGAACGTGACGTCGTACGCCGCCTCACCGTCGGCGGCCGGGTGACCCAGATCGCGCAGCATTTGCGTGGCTGCGGGACGGATGTCGAGCTCCGAGGCACTGACCCCGAGCGCGCGCATCAGGCGGTGGGCGTTGCCGAGCGTATGGTCGCTCGTCGCAAACCCCGGCATCGTGTAGGCGAGCACGTTCTCCCGCGGGAGCCCGAGGCGGTCGACGGCGCGGGCGGCGACGATCAGCGCGTGCGTCGAGTCCAGGCCGCCCGAGACGCCGATCACGATCTTGTTGATTCCCGTGGCCTCGAGCCGCGTCTCGAGGCCGCGCACCTGGATCCGATAGACCTCCTCGCAGCGCGCGTTTCGGCTCGCCGGATTGGACGGCACGTACGGGAACCGCTCGACCCGCCGGCGAAGCGGGACGACGCCACCCCCGAACGCCGCGGATCCCAGATCGAACGACATCCGCCGCAAGCGTGACAACCGCCTGCGATGGTCGTGGATCGAGTCCCCGTAGCTCGAGGTGCTCGCGCGGTCCGAGACGAGGCGGTCGAGGTCGAGGTCGGCGAGGATCAGATTCTCGCCGGTCGCGAACCGCTCGGACTGCGCCAGCAGGTCGCCGTTCTCATAGATCAGCGCGTGGCCGTCCCAGGCGAGATCGGTCGTCGACTCGCCCATGCCGGCGGCGGTGTACAGATAGCCGGCGATCGTCCGCGCGGACTGTGACTCGCACAGCTCCCGGCGGAAGCCGGCCTTGCCGATCGTGATGTTGCTCGCAGACAGGTTCGCGAGCACGGTCGCGCCGGCGAGCGCGGCGTACGTGCTCGGCGGGATCGGGACCCACAGGTCCTCGCAGATCTCGACATGAACGCAGAGCTCCGGAAGGTCGCGAGCCGAGAACAGCAAGTCCGCCCCGAACGGCACTTCGGAGCCCAGCAGCCGGATGGAATCGGACACGGCGTCGCGAGCGGCGCGGAACTGGCGCTTCTCGTAGAACTCCCGGTACTCGGGTAGGTAGCTCTTAGGCACAACGCCGAGGACACGGCCGCGGTGGATCACGACCGCGGTGTTGAACAGTCCGTGCTCGGACCGGAGCGGGGCTCCCACGACGATCAGCGGCAACAACGACGCGCTCTCGGAGGCAATCCGGCCCACCGCGTCGACGACTGCATCCAGTAAAGCCACCTGATGCAAGAGGTCATCGATCGAATACCCCGAGATTCCGAGCTCGGGGAAGATCACGAGCGCCGCGTTCGCCTCCGATGCCTGCTCGGCGAGCGCAAGCGTCCGGCCCGCGTTGAACTCCGGATCGCCGATTCGTACGTGCGGAACGGCCGCCGCCACCCTGACGAAGCCGTGGCTGAACAAGGACGCGAAGCTCATCGATGTAGCGATAGGGTGCGGGCTGGGTAGCAGAAGAACATGGTTAGCGAAGGTGAGAATCCCGCCGTCTCCGACGCCGTCCAGGAGCTGGTCGACCAGCTCGTGACCCGGAGCGAAGCGCGCGGCGATTCGTGCGTGGAGCTATCGGAGCTCAGCGAGCTTATCCAGGAGTCCGATCTTGGCGACGAGGACGCCCAGATCGTGCATGACATGCTGCAGGAACGCGGGCTCGACCTCCGGGACGACTGCGGCCGACAGCACGTCGAGCAGACCAGCTACGCGAACGACGACCTGGCGGCGCGCACCACCGACGCGATGTCGCTGTTCCTCCAGGAGGTTCGGCGCTACCCGCTGCTGACCCGTGAAGAGGAGGTCGAGCTGGCCAAGCGAATCGAGCGCGGCGACCTCGAAGCCAAGGGACGCCTAATCAACTCCAACCTACGGCTGGTGATCTCCAACGCCCGCAAGTACCAGGGCCAGGACATGCCGCTGCTCGACCTGATCCAGGAGGGCATCCTCGGGCTGATCCGCGCCACGGAGAAGTTCGACTGGCGCAAGGGCTACAAGTTCTCCACGTATGCCACGTTCTGGATCCGGCAGGCGATTCAACGCGCGCTCGACAACCGCGCTCGGACGATCCGGGTGCCGGTTCATCTCGGGCAGCGCGAGCGCCGTGTCGCGCGTGTGGGCAACGAGCTCGCCGCCAAACTCGGACGAGAGCCCACCGACGAAGAGATCGCGCAGGCGGCGGAACTCAGCCTCGACGAACTGGGCGAGGTGCGAGCCGCCGTGAGGGTCGTGACGAGCCTCGACCGCCCGGTGGGGGAGAGCGAGGACACTCCGTTCGGCGCGCTGCTCGCGAGCGACGAGCGCGGGCCCGAGGAGGAGGTCGACATCCTGCTTCGCGAGGACGCGCTCCGGCGTGCGCTCGACGAGCTGCCCGAGCAGGAGCGCGAGGTCGTCAAGCTCCGATACGGCGTCGGCGGCGACGAGCCGACGCCGCTGGTCGAGACCGGCCGCCGGCTCGGGATATCTCAGGACACGGTGCGGAGGCTAGAGCGCAAGGCGCTCGCCGAGCTGGCCGCCAGCCGCGAGCTCGATGCCCTCAGACCTGCTGCGTGACGAAGAGCGCATCGCGATCAGCTCGTCGACGAGCGTGAGCACCGCGGCGTGCGTCTCGTCGTTGACCTTGCGTATCGAGTGGACCGCGTACGTTCCAGCCGGCTCGGGATCGGCCGATCGCTCGCTACATGCGCGGCGCAGCCGGATCCGGTCGAGCAGCGAGCGAGATGCGCGGCGCTCCCACTGCTGATCGGCCCAGGCGAGCAGCCGGGCCGCGCGTGCCTCCTCAACCGCCGGCGGGCCCGCGGTGCCGACTGCCTGGGCGGCGTAGCGGTACAGGTCCTCGCGCCGGCGATCGTCGGCCAGGTCGTTGTACCCACGAAGGAACGACGCGATCGGACGCGACACCGATCGCGGATGGTCGCTGAACCCCTCGCCGGCGAGCATTGACGCAAGCTCCATCACGCAAGCGCCGTGCTCGGGAGAGGAGTGCCTCCCTCGGCTGAGCTTGATCGTCTGGTGGCTGATCGGCGACATCGCGTCCTCCTCGCACTTGAACTCGGATCTCGGCCCCCCGAGTGGATATGTGCATCATCGCGCGACGCGGTCCGTCGATCAACCGCGAATTGGCTCCGCCTGCGGCGATCTCGCGGCACCGGTGCGGCTGCGGCCTGGGCTCTCGCGGAACCGCTCCGCGGTGCGACGCGCGGTCAGCTGCGCCCACTGGGAGGTGGTCAGCACCCCTAGGACCAGGCTGATCACGCCGAGACCCACGATCAACCACCAGCCGGCATGCGTCGCGGCGGCGAAGCTCGGCTCGATCGCGCCCGACAGCGTGCCGCCCGCGATCGCGCCGATCACCGCGACCCCGAGGGTCAGGCCGACCGACCGGCTGGTCGAGGCGATCGCGGCGGCGACGCCCGCCTGCGAGGCCGGCATGCCCGACACCGCCGTGTTCGTGATCGGCGGGTTCACCATCCCCGAGCCGATTCCGAACAGGAAGTAGGCGATGAGCAGGTAAGCCGGGGCGGTCGTCGGCGTCAGCTGCGTCAGCATCAGCGCCGACGCGATCATCGCGCACGACGCGATCACGAGCGGGATGCGAGCGCCACGGCGGCCGACGATCCTCCCGGAGATCGGCGCGCAGATGAGCACCATCCCGGCCATCGGCAGCAGGTACAGCCCGGCGTGGAAGGGGGAGAGGTGGCGGACGCCCTGGAGGTACAGCGTGTTCAGGAACAGGAACCCGCCGAGCGACGCGAACGCGCAGATCGCGATCGTGCTCGCGCCCGAGAACGGCGCGCTGCGGAAGAAGCGCATCTCGACGAGCGGCTCTCGGCGGCGGAGCTCGTACAGGACGAGCGCCACGAAGCTCGCGAGCGAGAACGCGAACAGCGCGAGGATTCCCGGCGAGGTCCAGCCGGCGCGGGGCGCCTCGATGATCGCGTAGGTCAGCGACGCCAGCGCGGCGATCACGAGCAATTGCCCAACTGGGTCGAGCCGGCGCGGGTGCTCGGCGCGCGACTCTGGCACGAGCGCCGCGGTCAGCACCAGCGCGACCGCCCCGATCGGGACGTTCACGAAGAACACCGAGCGCCACCCGACCGAGTCGACGAGCGCGCCGCCGAGAACGGGCCCGAGCGCCATGCTCAGCCCGAACACCGCGCCCCACATGCCGATCGCCATCGCCCGCTCGCGCGGATCCTCGAACACGTTGCGGATGATTGACATCGCGACCGGGTTCAGCATCGATCCCCCGATCGCCTGGAGCACGCGGAACGCGACCAGCAGCCCAAGGGTGGGGGCGACCCCGCACAGCAGCGAGCCGAGCGAGAACACGACGAGCCCCGTCTGAAACACCTTCTTGCGCCCGATGCGGTCAGCGGTAGACCCCGACAGCATCAACAGGCTGGCCAGCACCAGCGTGTAGGCATCGATCACCCATTGGAGGCCCGACACGGTCGCGTGCAGGTCTTTGCGGATCGAGGGCAGCGCCACGTTCACGATCGTCGAGTCGAGGCCGACGATCAGCAGGCTCATACAGCAGATTCCGAGGATCATGAGCCGCTGGCGGCGGTTCGGGCCACTGCTCGCGAGCGCACGTTCGTGTGCATCCATCAACTTCGATCGTACCCAGGGCCTCGCGGCTGTCACAGTTACGGCGACGTCTGCCTCCGGAGCCGTCCTTGAACGACCAGGATCCAGCACTCGCCAGCCACGAGGAGACCCGCGACGGGTCCGCCCTGTTCGTGCCGGGCCGACCGGAGGCGCGGCGAACCTACCGCCGGATCTACCGCGGCCACGTTCCTCGTGCCGGCAAGCACGCTGAGGGTGGTCACGACCTCGGGGTCTTCGGCGGACTCGCCGCGCTGAGCCTCGACGCTCTGTCGAGCGTCGCGTACGGCCCCGAGGCGATGATGGTCGTGCTGGTGACCGCCGGGCTCGGAGCGCTCAAGTACACGCTTCCGCTGACGATCGTCATCGTCGCGATGCTCGCGTTGCTGGTCATCTCGTACACCCAGGTGATCGACGCATATCCGGAGGGCGGCGGGTCATACTCGGTCTCGAAGGCCAACCTCGGCCGAACGCTGAGCCTGCTGGCGGCCGCGTCGGTCGTGGTCGACTACGTGCTCACGGTGGCGGTCAGCCTCGCGGCCGGGGCCGCCAGCCTTGGCAGCGTCTTTCCGGGACTCGCGAGTCATCTGCTGCCCGTGTGCCTGGTCGGCCTGGTGATCCTGACGGCGGTCAACATGTTTGGAATCGCCGAATCGGCCAAGGCGCTGATGGTCCCGACGGTCGTATTCATCATCAGCATCCTGGCGACGATCGTCGTGGGGGCGCTCCGTTCGCACCCGGTTGCGCGCATCGGTACGCCCATGCCGGTCCAAGCCACCGCGACCGTGGGGATTCTGTTGCTGCTGAAGGCGTTCGCGTCCGGATGCTCGGCGGTCACCGGCGTCGAGGCGATCTCCAACGGGGTGCCGGCGTTTCGCGAGCCTCGGATCAAGACCGCTCAGCGCACGGAGATGTCGCTTGGCGTGCTGCTCGGGGTGATGTTGATCGGACTTGTGCTGGTGATTCGGGCACACCACGTCGTGCCTCGAGGCGGCGTCACCGTACTGGCCCAGGTGACCGCGGGCGCCTTCGGAACGGGCTGGCCCTTCTACGTCTCGAACATCGCGGTCGCGCTGGTGCTCGGCCTGGCGGCCAACACGAGCTTTGGGGGCCTGCCCGTATTGCTGAGCCTGCTGGCCAAAGACCACCGGATGCCGCACGCCTTCTACCTGCGCTCCGAGAAGCCCGTGTACCGGATCGGGATCGTCGCGCTGTCTCTGGCGGCGGGGCTACTGCTGATCGCCGTGGATGCCAAGACGAACGACCTCATCCCGCTCTTCACGATCGGCGTGTTCGTCGGCTTCACGCTCAGCCAGATCGGCCTCGTGCGTCACTGGTCGAAGGCGCGTCCGCCCCGGTGGCGGCTGCGGGCCACGCTCAACGGGACCGGCGCGGTGATGACGACGGTCGCCGTGTTTGTGTTCGTGTTTACGAAGTTCCTCGCCGGCGCGTGGGTGGTGGTGATTGCGATTCCGGCGCTGATGATGCTGTTCAACGTGACCGAGCACTACTACCAGGCGGTCGCCAAGGAGCTGAAGCTCGGCAAGACCCCGCCGCGGCCGCGCAGGCGCGAGAGCATCGTGATCGTCCCGACCTCGACGGTAAACCTGCTGACCCAGAAGGCGGTCAGCGCCGCGCTGTCACTCGGCGAACAGGTGGTCGCGGTCGCGGTGGCCGGAGACGAGGAAGAGTGTGCGCAGATCAAGCGCGACTGGGACGACTGGGCGTGTGGCATCCCGATCGAGGTGCTGCTCGATCCTCAGCGATCGCTGGTCCGCAGCGTTCTCAAGTACGTCAAGTCGGTCGAGGACGAGGATGCGACGATCGTCGTGCTGATCCCGGAGATCCTTCCCCGCAAGCGCCGCCACGAGATCCTCCACAATCAGCGTGCCCGGCTACTCTCGGCGGTCCTGAAGTCCCGGACCAAGGTCGTCATCGCGACGCTGCCGTTTCACCTTCACGACTGACGGGATGCGCTCCGCGGCGGGCCCACGAGCGTCGAAAGAGGTTCTCCTTGAGGTTCCGGCCGGCGCCGTCCATCCGTCCCGGCTTGTCTTCGGCACTCGGTCTCAGGACCACGATCTCGCCCGGGGCGTTGGCGAGCAGCCAGGCGACATCGTCAGGGTCGAAGCCGTGGTTGCCGTGGGCCGAGGCCGCGATCACGATCCGGTCGAAGTTCTCCTCGGCGATCGCCTGACGGAGCGCGTGGCGGCGGTTGCGGCCACGGACGATCCGCGAGTCCACGGGAATGCCCGCCTCGGTGGCGCGCTGCTCCACCGCTTCCAGCAGCGGCATCGCCATCGAGCACTGACGCGGGAGCGCGCTCTCGAGTGGCAGATCGAGGGACACGCGGGCCAGGAACACGGGCACCAACGTCGCGCCCTCGGCGGCGGCCAGCCGGAGCGCTGCATCAAGCGCTCGCTGTGACAACGCCCCCGAGACGAACGGGAACAGGATCCGGCGTGCGCTCGTGGCACGCACGGGAACCGGTCGGCGGGCCCAATCGATCGCCCTCGTGACCGCCAGCACGACCACCGCGACAAACAGGATTACCACCAGCACGATCAAAACAGCGGTCATATCGAGTCTCCTTTCACTCGCTTGGTCCGGTCGGCAACGATCCGTAGATCGACCCCGGGGAGCATCGCCAGCAGGCGGTCGGGGAGGGCGGGCTTCGTGAGGCGACGCAGCGCTCCACGAGGCTCGGGCGTGCCGATCAATACGTAAGTTGTTCCGCGGTCGTGCGCGACGCGCTGGGTGACGTGCGCCACGTCGTCGCCATGCTCGATCAGCAGGTGCGCGCCGAGCACGCTCGCGAGCTGGCGCAGCGCGTCGAGTTGCTCCTGCTCGTCGGCGTCGGGGGCATGGTCGGCGACCCACAGCACGTCGAGCTCAGCCCCGAGACGCTGTGCCGAGCGCCACGCCCGGCGCACCACCCGCTGTGATCTCGGGTTCGGCTTGACGAGCGCGAGCAGCCGCTCGCCGACGGCGGCAGGGGCGGCGGTGTCGATCAGCCGGTCGTCGCCCGGGCGGCCGGCGCCGTCGATAGGGATCCGCTTCGACTCGACCTCCTCGGCAACCTGCCGTAGCGCGACCTCGCGCAGCGCCGCCAGGTTCTCGACCTTGAAGAAGTTGTTGAGCGCGGCCGGCACCCGCTCGGCTGGGTAGACCTTGCCGGCGACAAGCCGCTCGATCAGCGACTGGGGAGTGATGTCGATCAGGACGACCTCGTCCGCCTCGCCGATCACCGCGTCGGGCACGGTCTCGCGGACGCGGATCCCGGTTAGCTCGGCGACCTGGTCGTTGAGGCTCTCGAGATGCTGGACGTTGACCGTCGAGAACACGTCGATCCCCGCGGCGAGCACGTCGTCCACGTCCTCCCAGCGCTTGGGGTGCTCCAGCCCGGGAGCGTTGGTGTGGGCGAGCTCATCGATCAGGGCGAGCTCGGGCCGGCGGTTGATCAGCGCCGGAAGATCCATCTCCTCGAGCAGCGAGTCACGGTAGGCAACGCGCCGGCGCGGGACAGTCTCGATCCCCTCGGCCTGGGCCACGGTGGCGAGACGTCCATGGGGCTCCAGGTAGCCGATCACGACGTCACGCCCGTTCTCGGCCTCCGCCTGGCCCTCGCGCAGCATCTGGTAGGTCTTGCCGACGCCCGCGGCCATCCCGAGGAAGATCTTGTGGTGCCCGTGATTGGTCACGCCCCAAGGAGATTGTGGACGATGAGATCGATCAGCTTGATGCCGATGAATGGGGCGATCAGGCCGCCGAGGCCGTAAATCCAGAGGTTCCTGCGGAGCAACGCGCTGGCGCCGATCGGCCGGTAGCGGACACCCTTGAGCGCGATCGGGACCAGCAGCGGGATGACGAGCGCGTTGAAGATGATCGCGGAGATCACCGCGGACTGGGGCGTACCGAGGTTCATGATGTTGAGCACGTGCAGCGGGCTCTTGCCGCCCGGATGCGTGGCCCATGTCGTCGCGAAGATCGCGGGCAGGATCGCGAAGTACTTGGCGACGTCGTTGGCGATCGAGAACGTGGTCAGCGCGCCGCGTGTGATCAGCAGCTGCTTGCCGACCTCGACGATCTCGATGAGCTTCGTCGGATTGGAGTCGAGGTCGACCATGTTCCCGGCCTCGCGCGCGGCCTGGGTACCGGAGTTCATTGCCACGCCGACGTCGGCCTGCGCGAGCGCGGGTGCGTCATTGGTCCCGTCGCCGGTCATCGCGACCATCCGCCCGGTCGCCTGCTGCTCCTTGATCAGCTCGAGTTTCTTCTCCGGCGTGGCCTCGGCCAGGAAGTCGTCGACGCCTGACTCCTCGGCGATCTTCGCGGCCGTGAGGCGGTTGTCGCCGGTGATCATCACCGTGCGGATGCCCATCGCGCGGAGATGGTCGAACCGCTCGCGCATGCCCTCCTTGATCGTGTCCTTGAGATAGATCACGCCCATGATCTGGGAGTCGCGCGCGACCGCGAGCGGCGTTCCGCCCTCGCGGCCGATCCGGTCGAGCACCGGCTGGAGCTCGGCCGGCGCCCGGCCGCCCTCGTCGGTGACGAACTTGATCACGGCGTCGCCGGCGCCCTTCCGTAGGTGGCGCCCATCGAGGTTGACGCCGCTCATCCGCGTCTGCGCGGTGAACGGCACAAACTCCGCGTGCAACTCGGCCATGTCGTGCTCGCGGATCCCGTACTGCTTGGCCAGCACCACGATCGAGCGGCCCTCCGGCGTCTCATCCGCGAGCGAGGACAGCTGCGCGACCTCCGCGAGCTCCTTCTCCGATACGCCAGGCATCGGGATGAATTCGCTCGCGAGCCGGTTGCCGATCGTGATCGTGCCGGTCTTGTCGAGCAGGAGCACGTCCACGTCGCCGGACGCTTCCACCGCGCGACCCGACAGCGCTAGCACGTTGCGGCGCACGAGCCGGTCGATGCCCGCGATCCCGATCGCCGACAGGAGCGCTCCGATCGTGGTCGGGATCAGTGCCACGAGCAGTGAGATCAACGTGGTGTCGGAGATCGGCGTGTGGGCGAACAGGCCGAACGGCCGGAGCGTCGCGACCACGATCATGAAGATCAGCGTGAGGCCGGCGAGCAGGATGTTGAGCGCGATCTCGTTCGGCGTCTTGCGACGCTCGGCGCCTTCGACGAGGTTGATCATCCGGTCGAGGAACGACTGGCCGGGCTCCTGGGTGATCTCGACCAGGATCTTGTCCGATAGGACGCGCGTCCCGCCGGTGACCGCGCTGCGGTCGCCGCCTGACTCGCGGATGACCGGAGCCGACTCGCCGGTGATCGCCGACTCGTCGACCGAGGCGATTCCCTCGATCACCGTGCCGTCGCCGGGGATCAGTTCGCCGGCCTCGACGACGACGACGTCGCCCTTGCTGAGTTCGGAGGCCTGCCTGATCGTGCCGTCCTTGAGCCTGGCCACGGTCTCTTTCCGCATCGAGCGGAGCGTGTCCGCCTGGGCGCGCCCGCGTCCTTCGGCAAAGGCCTCGGCGTTGTTCGCGAATACGACCGTCAGCCACAGCCAGACCGAGACCACGAACGTGTACCAGGCCGGGTCGTTACCGCCGAGCGCCTTGCCGCCGAATAGCTGGATAAACCAGGTGACGGTGGTGATCACCGCGCCGATCTCGACCACGAACATGACCGGGTTGCGGACCTGCACCCGCGGATCGAGCTTGAGGAAGCTGTCGATCAGCGCACGCTTGAGGATGTCGCGCTGGAACAGCGAAATCGCGCGGCGTTCCTGCGGCTGTTGCGGCCGGGGCTCGGGCTGTGGGCGCTCTTCGGGCGGGGCGGCGACGCTCATGCGCGCACTCCTCCTGTCCGGTTGAGGGCGAGATTCAGGTCGAGCACGTTGACCCCGGGCTCGCCGGAGAAGCCGATGCCGCGACCGCCGGTGTACTTCGAGACCAGCTTCATCACGGTGGCCAGCGGTAGGTGCCGCACAGCAGCCACCCGGTGCGCCTGGATGTCGGCGTTACGGACCGAGATATCGGGATCGATGCCCGAGGCAGAGGTGTTGGCGGCGTCGACCGGCACGGTCGCCGCGGTCAGCTTGCCGGGGTAGTACGGCCCGTTCAGGGCGATGTAAGCCTGGATGTTCGACGAGATCTCCTGCTCGGTGGCCGTGTTGTTCGGGCCGAGGTTCGAGAACGTGGTCGCGGCGGCGTTGTTCGGCGGCACGGTCGCCGACGGACGGGTTTGGAAGTACCGCGGGTCGGGGTTCGTGACCGGCACGCCGTTCTGCATCTCGGGCTTGCCGTGCTTGTAGACCTGGACGCCGAAGTTCTGGCCGATCTCCTGCGAACCGACCAGCTTGCCGCCGACCTTGACCTGCTGGCCGTTCGCGTTGCCGTTGAAGGCGACCTGGCTGATGCCGGTGATCACGAGTGGATAGAGGATGCCGCAGAACAGTGTCAGTACGACGATGCCGATTGCGGCGGAGATGAGGTCACGTTTCATATCAGTGAGTTACTGGTACAGGTGTCCGGTGAGGCCCTGCACAATCGGTCCGAGTAGCAGGGCGGGGAAGAAGGTAAGTGCGCCGACAAGCACGATCACGCCGATCAGCAGGACCACGAACGTCGGGTTGTCGGTGCGCATCGTGCCCAAGCCGGCGGGGCTGACCCGCTTGCCGGCGAGTGTGCCGGCGACCGCGAGCGCGAACAGGATCGGGGCGTAGCGGGCGAACAGCATCGTGAAGCCACCCAGCAGGTCGGCGAACGTGATGCCGTGCGAGCCGAGGTTGCCGGCGTTCGGTTGGACGAACCCCCCGTAGCCGGCGAACGCGGAACCGTTGTTGTTTGCCTGCGAGAGGTAGGCATAGAAGGTCTCGGAGAACCCCTGAGGGGAACCCGCTGCCGCGGCCGAGATCGACTGACGGCCCGCGGCACTGGCCGTGGCCAGCGCGGTCGAGAACAGTGCCGCGAGCGGCGTGATCAGCAAACCGATCGCGACCAGCTTGATCTCCCTGGCCTCGATCTTCTTGCCGAGGTACTCGGGCGTGCGTCCGACCATCAGGCCGCCGATGAACACCGCGAGCAGGACGTACAGCAGGATCGAATAGAGACCGGTTCCGACGCCACCGAAGATCACCTCGCTGGCCGACAGGTTGGCCATCGGCACGGCGCCACCGATCCCGGTGAACGATTCGATCGCACTGTTAACGGCGCCGCACGATGTCACCGTTGTCACCACGTCGAAAAGCGCAGAGCCGGCGATCCCGAAGCGCTGCTCCTTGCCCTCCATGTTGCCGCCCGTGGACCCGGCGATTACCTGCGTGTGGAGTCCGGCGGCATGCTGCGCGGGCGATCCGTGCGCCTCGGCGACGTAGGCGACGCACACCGCGCCGAGGAACATCACCATCATCGTCGCGTAGATCGCGTAGCCCTGACGGCGATTGCCGGCCAGTCGGCCGTACATGAACACGAGTGCCGCTGGGATGACCAGCACGGTCAGCATCTCCACGAGGTTCGTGAACCCCGTCGGGTTCTCGAACGGGTGCGCCGAGTTCGTGTTGAAGAAGCCGCCGCCGTTTGTCCCGAGTTCCTTGATCGCTTCCTGCGAGGCGACCGGGCCCATTGCGATCGAGTTGGCGAGGCCCGTCGGTCCGTTGAAGTTCAGGTAATGCGAGAAGTTCTGGATCGAGCCCTGGAACACCAGGATCAGCGCGACGATGAACGAGATCGGGGTCAGGACCCAGAGAACCGTCCGGATCAGGTCCTGCCAGAAGTTCCCGATGTTCTTGCCGCTGCGGCCGACGATGCCGCGGATCAGCGCCACGGCGACGGCGATGCCCACGCCGGCCGACAGGAAGTTCTGCACGGTGAGCCCAGCCATCTGGCTGAAGTAGCTCATCGTCGTCTCGCCGCCGTAGTACTGCCAGTTAGTGTTGGTCAGGAACGACGACGTGGTGTTGAACGTCACGTTCCACGGGGCGGAGTGGAAGCCCTCCGGGTTCAGCCCGGTCCAGTTCCACAACGTCTGAGTGCGCAGGATGAAATACAGCAGCAGCCAGCCTGCGAGCGAGAAGATGATCAGGCTCTTGGCGTACGCCTTCCAGTCCTGACCCTTGTTCGGGTCGACGCGCATGATCTTGTAGAACAAGCGCTCCGGCGTGTTGAACAGCGGGTCGAGGAACGTGCGCTCGCCCGAGTACACGGCCGCCATGTAGCGGCCGAGCGGCATCGCCAGCACGGTCAGGATGACCGCGAACAGAACGATTGTGAGCCAGCCCGCGAAGGTCACAGTCTGAGCTCCCTAGAACTTCTCTCCGCGCAGGAGCGCGTACAGGAGGTACAGGCACACCAGCGCCGACACGATCAGGCCGAACAGATCCGCGCCGCTCATATCGCGTCAATCCCGAAGATCAGCGCGAAGAGCACCGCGAACATCAGTACTCCGAGCAATATCGATAGAACGTCCATGCGCCTATCCTTGCCGCGCCCGGGTCAAGAGCCCATACAGAAAAGTGGCCCCGACATACAGATGTTGTGAAGAGGACGGAGCTAGGGCGCAGGGGCCTCGTCGACCCTTAGCGCGAGGCCGTCGGCGATCCACCACACGGCGTCACTCATCCGGTCCGCAGCCCCCGGGTTGTACAGGGGGCCCGTCCCGTCGGTGAGCAGCACGAGCACACGCGCCACCCCACAAGGGTTGATCGGGTCCGGCCGTTCGAGCCGCTCGGCCAGGCCAAGCAGGCTCTCGCGCCAGCGCAAGACCGCCCGGCGGGACAGCGGCACCGCGGCGCTGAGACGAAGTGCAGCCGGCCGCTCGGCGTCCTTCACGCGCGCGCGGAGCGAGCGCGCCAGCTGGCGGCGGGTGCGCGGCCTGGCCAGCTGACTGGCTCGCAGCGCCCGATCCTCGATCGGATCCGAGCCGTAGCCGTCGGCGAGCTGCTGATCCAGACGTGCTTTGTGCAGCTGCACGCGGATCCGGCGTCGCAACGTCAGCGGGGGCGAGGACCGACCGGGTACGAGCCCCGACGGCCCGGCGTTCTGGAGGCTCGGATGCTTCACGGACAGGACGACGGCTACGGCAGGCTGTGTCCTCGGTCACGCTACGCCGCCCGCCATCAACGGGACGTACAGATCCGCCCTCAAGGCATCAAGATTCCGTAAAGGTGCCGCCGATAAGCTTCCACTGATGGCCCGCGGGCGCCAGCTGCACAACTCCTCCACCCGAGTCCTCTCGATCACGATGATCGTGATCGGCATCGCCCTGATCGTGCGCACCCTGGTGGCCGGCGGAGGAGCGATCGCGACAGGGATCGTTCTGGGCGTCCTGTTCGTGCTCGCAGGCCTGGGTCGCTTGTATCTGCAGCTGCGGGGGTAATGGGGTCTTCTGGCCCCGCTGAGTCGCACGTGAGAGACCGGCCCTTCAGCTACCGCGCACTGTTCGCGGTGATTTACACGACCTCGGTCAGCTCGGTCTACTTCGCGCTGGGCGTCGTGGCGCGCCACGCCAACGGGCTCACGCCGGTCGTGTTCCTGATCGCCGGCCTGTTCTTCGGGCTGGCGATGATGACCTATGCCGAGGGAGCATCGCTGCATCCCGAGCGCGGCGGCTCGGCCGTGTTCGCCCGGTACGCCTTCAACGAGCTCGTGAGCTTCGTCGCCGGCTGGGCGATCTTCCTCGACTACACGATCCTGATCGCGGTGACGGCCTTGACGGTCCCGGCCTACCTGGCCGCGTTCTGGGGGCCGATCGGACGGGGAGCGCTCGAGATCGCGGTCGCGCTCGCGGTGATCGCGCTTGTCGCCGTCGACAACCTGACCGGCGTCAGCGCCCGCCGCATCCGGACGCGCCTGGTGATCACGGTCGGCGACGTGATCCTCCAGGCGCTGATCATCGTGCTCGGGTTCGCGCTCGTGTTCGACGCGCACAACCTGACCGCAAGCATCCATCTGGGGACCGCGCCGAGCTGGTCGGACCTCGCGTTCGCGCTGCCGATCGCGGTGATCGCGTTCACGGGGGTCGAGGCGGCGGCGAGCATCGCGGGCGAGGTATCCGCCACTCGCAAGCAGGTCAAGCTGCTGGTCGGCCCGGGCTCCGCGGTGATCGTGCTGATCTACGTGGGCATCTCGCTCGTGGGGGTCGGCGCCCTCCCGGTTCACGACGGGCTGACCACGCTCGGCACGACGCACATCAAGGCGCCGGTGCTGGGCGTGGCCGAGGCGTTCCATCCGCAGTGGCTCGCCGACGTACTCAAATACCTGGTCGCGATCGGAGGCGCGCTCGGACTGTTCGCCGCTGCCGGGGCGGCGATGCTAGGCGTCTCGCGCGTCGGGTACTCGCTCGCGACCAACCGTCAGATACCGAGTGCGGTCGGGCGCCTCCACGGGCGGTGGGGGACGCCCTACGTGATCATCGCCGCTGCCGCGGCGGCGGCCGCCGGGCTGGTGCTGCCCACGGACCTCGAGTTCCTCGTCGGGATCTACGCGTTCGGCGCGCTGCTGGCGTTCACGATCGCGCACGTCTCGATCATCGCCCTGCGTTTCCGCGAACGCGACCGCGAACGTCCGTACAGCGTGCCGCTGTCGATCACGGTGTCCGGGGGGAGCATCCCGATCCCAGCGGTCATCGGCGCGATCGCGTCGGGGCTCGGCTGGGTGGCACTCCTCGCGTTCCACACGGGCGCCCGCTACGTCGGGCTCGCCTGGCTGCTCTCCGGACTCGCGCTGTACGTCGGCTACCGCAAGTCCCAGCAGAAGCCATTGCTCAAACGGGTGACGATCCCCGAGCGGGCGCTCCGCTACGAGGCCCTCGAGCCCGAGTTCGGCTCGATTCTCGTTCCGATCCTCGGGACCGCGCTCGACGACGACATCATCCAGACCGCCGGGCGGCTGGCCGGGGAGACCCGAGACGATCTCGAGTCAGACGGAGCGGTGATCGAGGCGATCTGGGTGTTCGAGATCCCGCTGGCGCTGCCGATGGATGCGCCGCTGCCGGACGCCCAGGTCAAACGGGCGCGGGAGGCGCTGGCGCGCGCGAAGCTCGTGGGGGAGGAATACGAAGGCGTCGAGGTAGCGACCGCGATCGTCCGCGCTCGCCGCGCCGGCGAGGCGATCGTCCGCGAGGCGCGACGCCGCGGCGTCGAGGCGATCGTGCTCGCCGCCGAGGAGTCTTCCCGGGTCCGCGGCGGGTCGCTGTTCGGCGGCGTCGGCGGGCCGCTCGAGAACTACGTGGGCGACGTCTCGCGGTACGTGATCGCCAAGTCGCCGTGCCGCGTGATCCTCACCGCGCCGCCGGCTAACTGGCGGCCCAAGACGCCCACTCCGGCGGAGCCGGCGCCGGTGCCGGCCGACGAGGAGCAGCAGTCCGCCCCGGTTGACGGTGGTCCAGGTGCCGACGCCAAAGCAGTCGCCCACGTCGACAATCGCGCGGACGGCTGATGGCGGAGCGGCGACTCGAAGGCCTCCAGCGCGTCCTCGGTGTCTACCCGCTCGCCTCGAGCGCGTACGGCAACGTCGGATCGTCGATCTACTACGCGCTCGGGTTGGTGGCGGCGTTGGCGCTCGGGCTCACCCCGCTCGTCTTCATCATCTCTGGCTTCATCTTCTTCCTGACCGCGTCGACGTACGCGGAGGCGACCGCGATGTTCCCCGAGGCCGGCGGGTCCTCCTCGTTCGCGCGTCACGCGTTCAACGAGTTCTGGTCGTTCTTCGCCGCCTGGGGCCAGATGCTCAACTACATGCTGACGATCGCGACGTCGGCGTTCTTCGTCCCGCACTACATCGGGGGGCTATTCTGGCCGGCTCTCCAGCATCCCCCGGGCGACGTGATCGCGGGGATCGCGGCGATCATCGTGCTCGCCCTCATCAACATCCGGGGCGTCGAGGAGTCGATCGGCGTGAACCTGGTGCTCGCCGTGATCGACTTCTGTACCCAGGTCCTGATCGTCCTCGTCGGCCTGGTGCTGGTGTTCTCGCCGCAGGTCCTGATCGACAACGTGCATCTTGGTGTCGCCCCGACGTGGGCCAACTTCTTCGTCGCGATCCCGTTGTGCATGCTCGCCTACACGGGGATCGAGACGATCTCGAACATGTCCGAGGAGGCCAAGGACCCGGGCAGGACCGTGCCCAAGGCGATCAACCGCGTGGTGATCGCGGTGTTCGCGATCTACGCGCTGCTGCCGGCGATCGCGCTGTCGGCGCTGCCGGTCCGCTGCGTCGGAAGCCACTGCCAGACGCTGCTCGGGGTCGACGATCAGCACGGTGGGTACGCCGGCGATCCGGTGCTGGGGGTCGTGCGCGCGCTCCACCTCGGCCCGCTCCAACACGCGGCCGAGGTCTACGTCGGGCTGCTCGCGGCGACGATCCTGTTCATCGCCACCAACGCCGGGATCCTGGGGGTGTCGCGTCTCACGTACTCGATGGGGATTCACCGCCAGGTGCCTGAGCGCCTGCGCCGGCTGCACCCGAGGTACGGCACGCCGTGGGTTGGGATCGTCATCTTCAGCACGATCGCCGCGATCGCGCTGATTCCCGGTCAGGCCACGTTCCTGGGGAACCTGTACGCATTCGGCCCGATGCTGTCGTTCACGATCGCGCACGCCGCGGTGACGCGGATGCGCGTCACGCTGCCGAACGTCAAGAGGCCCTACCGTCCGCCCGGCAACATCCGCATCGCGGGGCGCGATCTGCCGCTGTTCGCGATAGTCGGAGGCGCCTGCACGTTCGCATCGCTGTTGGTCCTGACCGCGCTGCACACGAGCGTCGCGATCGCGGGGATCGGCTGGTTGGCGGTCGGGATGATCGTCTATCCGATCTACCGCCACCGCCACGGGCTGGACCTCACGACGACCACAAAGGTGGCGATCCCCCGGCCCGCTACCGAGACCGAGGCCGAATACGAGTCGGTCCTGGTGGCGTTCGACGACCATGGATACGTGCCCGAGGTGATGGCGACGGCGGCCCGGCTGGCCGCCCGCCGGCGCCGCGGGATTCACGTGCTCGTGACGATCCCCGTTCCCTCAAACAGCCCGATCGACGCCGCGCTGCCGGTCCAGGAGGCCTCGGCGCAATCGATCATCGAGGAGGCCAAGGTTCAGGAGGGCCGGCGCGTGTCCGGCCACTGGGAGAAGGTCAGGGCGGGCCAGACCGGTCGCAGGATCGTCGACGAGGCCAAGGCGATGCACGCGGCGGCGATCGTGATGCCGATGCCCCGGGACGGCGGCGGCTTCGGGCGGGCGCTCGCCACCGTGCTGCGCGAGCGGCCGTGCCGGGTGATCGTCGAGTCGATTCCCGACCCAGCCCGCAAACGACCGACGGTGGCGGCGTAGCCTTAAAGACATGAAAGATTGGCGGGACCTGCTCGGTGCTCTCGGGCTGCACCCCGGGCGCGTTCGCGCGGTCCGCGCCGTCCGGCCGCTAGACCGCGCGGCGCTCCGAGCCGGCGCGGCGGCGGGCGTCGAGATCGTGATCGTGGTGGGGCTCGCCACGGTGGCGGTGGCCGCCCTTCAGTCGACCTCCTCGGACGACGCCGGGCTGGGGAGCCTGTACCTGCTCGCGGTGCTGCTGATCGCGATCCGGAGGGGCCAGCTGGCCGCGCTGGTGACCGCGGTGCTCGGCGTGCTCGCGTTGAACTTCTTCTTCATCGTGCCGCGCCACCGCCTGGCGATCGCGCACTCGCAGGACCTGGTCGAGCTGATCGTGCTGCTGATCGCGGCCGTCGTGGTCGGCCGGCTCGCCGCCGTCGCGCGCGAGCGTGCCGCCGAGGCCGAGAGCCGAGCGGTGGTGGCCGCCGCGCGGGAGCGCGAGGCGAAGCTCGTCGCCGAGGTCGCCTCGGCGATCCTGGCCGGCGAGAGCATCGGCGCCCAGCTCGAGACGATCGGCGACCGGGTCGCGCTCGCGACGGCCGCGGGGCGCGCCCGTATCGTGCTCGAACCGGTGCCGACCGCGATGCCGAATGAGATCACGGTGCCGCTCCACACGCGCGCCGGCAACGGATGGCTCTACCTCACCGACGACGTCGCGTGGGACCAGGCCGCGATCGAGCGCGTGGCCGAGTCGCTCGGGCGCCTCGTCGATGTGGCCGTGGAGCGGGAGCGGGTGTCCGAGCGGGCCGCCGAGACCGAGGCCTCCCGCCGCGCGGAGGTCGCCAAGACAGCGATCCTGCACGCGATCTCGCACGACCTGCGCTCGCCGCTGACCGCGATCACGACCGCGGGGTCGGCGCTCGCGATCGGTGGCGTCACGGAGGCAGAAAGGGCTGAGTTGATCGAGGTGATCGAGACCGAGAGCGCGCGGCTGGCGAAGCTCGTCGACGACCTGCTTGACCTCTCGCGAATCGAGTCCGGGGCGGTGGCCCCGCAGGCGGACTGGTGCGACCTCCACGACGTCGTGGCCTCGGCCGCGGCTCACGCCTCGGGCGAGCACCCGATCGAGTTTCAGCTGCCGGGGGAGCTGCCGCTGGTGCGCGCCGACGCCGCCCAGCTCGAGCGCGTGTTCTCGAATCTGATCGAGAACGCAGTCAAGTTCTCCCCGGCGGAGGCGCCGGTCCGGATCACCGGCGGCGCCAGCGCCGGCCGGGTGGCCGTCCGCGTCGCGGATCGCGGCACCGGCATCCCCCGGCGGTATCGCGCGCAGGTGTTCGAGCCGTTCTTCCGGGGGCGGGGCGAAGCCGGCGCCGGTTCCGGCCTCGGGCTCGCGATCTGCCGGGGCTTCGTCGAGGCCAACGGTGGCCGAATCGTCCTTCAGTCGGGGCGGGACACCGGCACTTCGTTCACGGTCAGCTTCCCGGTCGCGCGCCAGCCCGCGGACGCTTCGGACACGGTCACGGTGGTCACTTGAGCGCTACCTCGCCGCGAGTTTTGGTGGTCGATGACGAGCCCCAGATCGTCAGAGGTCTGAAGATCCTGCTCCGGAGCGCGGGCTACACGGTCGATGCCGCCGAGACCAAGGCCGACGCGCTCGTCGAGCTCGTGTCCCGCCCGCCCGACGCGCTCGTGTTGGATTTGGTGCTCCCGGACGGGCGCGGTGTCGAGATCTGCGAGGAGGTGCGCCGCTGGAGCCGTCTGCCGATCCTGGTGTTGTCGGCGGTCGGGGACGAGCGCGAGAAGGTCAGGGCACTCGATGCCGGCGCCGACGATTACGTCACCAAGCCGTTTGGCACCGACGAGCTGCTGGCGCGGCTGCGCGCGCTCCTGCGCCGGTCGGTCGACGTCGGCGGCAGCCCGCAGCTGAAGATCGGTGAGCTCGTGATCGACCTGTCGGACCGGCTGGTCACGCGCGACGGCAAGCCCGTCCACCTGACGCCGATCGAGTTTGACCTGCTGCGCGTGCTCGCCCAGCACCAGGGCCGGCTCGTGACCCATCGCCAGCTGCTGCGGGAGGTATGGGGCCCCGAGTACGGCGCCGAGACGCACTACCTGCGGGTTCACGTGGCCCACATCCGCGCGAAGCTTGAGCCCGACCCGTCGCGGCCCCGCTACGTGATCACGGAGCCCGGGGTCGGCTACCGGCTCCGCGACCCGGCCGCGTAACCGCGGACGGCCTGCGTCGCCGCGTGCTCGCCGCGTGCGACTCGGATAACTGCTCACTCGACGGCCGGCCCAGCTCGACTGTGCCGAAAACCGCGCTATACGGGGTGTTTCTGGTCACTCGGCAACTGCCACGCGTCGATTGAGCCCTTATCTGTCCTAAATTCCGGTGCATCAGCGCGGGCCGCGCAGTTGCATGCCCGGGGACCGTTTCAGGTGCCCGCCGTTTCCGGACCCGCGACCCGCCCCCCGCCCGACGCCCGACCTCTGCGGCTCTTAGCGGATTCTCTACGGCTGGGCACGGATGTTTAGCGCCCACTTGACGGTGTAGGACCTACCGTCGATGAGGGCAGATGGCTCGAGTTGAGGTCCACGGACTGCGCCGGAGCGTCGGCGTGGGTGGTCTGTTCGCGACCGCCTACGGCAACGTGGGCTCGTCGATCTACTACGCGCTGGGCCTTGTCGCCGCGTACGCGCTCGGGCTGACGCCGGTCGTGTTCATGCTCGCGGGCGGGCTGTTCGCGCTCACCGCCAAGACGTACGCCGAGGGGGCCTCGATGTTCCCCGAGGCGGGCGGCTCGTCGAGCTTCGCCCGCCACGCGTTCAACGAGCTGGTGTCGTTCATCGCCGGGTGGGCGCTGAGCCTCGACTACATCCTCACGATCGCGATCTCGGCGTTCTTCGTGCCGCACTACCTGGGGGCGTTCTGGCCGGCGCTGACACACCCGCCGGGCGACGTGATCGGCGGGCTGATCGTGATCGCGCTGCTCGCCTGGCTGAACATCCGCGGGATCGGGGAGTCGGCGAACCTCAACCTGATCCTGGCGGTGCTCGACCTCTCAACCCAGGTGCTGATCATCTGCATCGGCGCGGTGCTGGTCCTGAACCCGTCGCTGCTCGTCGACCAGGTCCAACTCGGCACGACGCCGACCTACTCGCACCTGATCTTCGCGCTGTCGCTGGCGATGCTGGCCTACACCGGGATCGAGACCGTCTCGAACATGGCCGAGGAGGCGAGGGATCCCGGCCGCGACGTGCCGCGGGCGGTCAACTACATCCTGATCGCGGTGCTCGGCGTGTACGCGGGCATGACCGTGGTGGCGCTGTCGGCGCTGCCGGTGATCGGCCACGGCGCCCACGCGTACACCCTCCTCGGAGAGGCGCCGCAGCAGGGCGGCTACCAGAACGACCCGGTGCTCGGGATCATCTCGCACCTCGGGCTCCCGGCCGCGGCCACGCACGCCCTCCGGTACTACGTCGGCGTGCTGGCGGCGACGATCCTGTTCATCGCCACCAACGCCGGGTTGATCGGGATCTCGCGGCTGTCGTGGTCGCTGGCCGAGCACCGGCAGCTGCCGACGATCTTCTCGCGCCTGCACCCGCGCCACCGGACGCCGTGGTTCACGATCGTCGTGTTCTCTGTGTTCGCGGGGATCCTGCTGATCCCGGGCAAGACCGACTTCCTCGGCAACCTCTACTCGTACGGGGCGATGCTGTCGTTCACGACCGCCCATGCGGCGGTGATTGCCCTGCGGATCAAGGATCCCGGCCGCGAGCGGCCGTACCGAATCGGCGTGAACATCCATATCCGGGGCGCCGCGATCCCGATCAGCGCCGTGATCGGCGGGATCGGCACGTTCGCCGCCTGGGTGTCGGTTCTCGCGCTGCACGTCGACGCGCGCTACGTCGGCACCGGGTGGATGGTGATCGGTCTGATCGGCTACGTCATCTACCGGCGCAGCCAGGGGTTCGACCTGACCAGTCACCACAAGATCGAGCACCGTGAGCGCCCGGCGGGCTTCATCGAGCTCGAGTACCACTCGGCGATCGTCCCGATCTTCGGCACCGACGTCGACGCGTCGGCGCTGCGCGCCGCGGCGAAGCTGGTCGGCGACCACGCGACGGTCGAGGCGGTCTACATCCTGCGCGTTCCCAATCAGCTCTCGCTCGACGCCGGCCTCCACGAGGAGGAGAAGCTCGGGCTCAGCGTGCTCGAGAGCGCGAGGCTCGCGGGGCGCAAATCCGGGCTGAAGATCGAGACCCGTCTGATCCGCACGCGCAATCCGGGCGCGGCGATCGTCGAGGAGGCGCAGCACCGGAACGCCGAGATCATTTACCTCGGCACCGCCCACGCGCCTCCGTCCGAGCGCGCGCTCGGCCCGACCGCCACCTACTTGCTCGCCCACCGGCCGTGCCGCGTGGTGATCGAAACACCGCCGGCAAACGCCCGCAACGGCGCGGCGAGCGGCGCGAACATGCGACCGGCTCCCGCCCCCGAGCCGGTCGCCCGCGCCACCGGGCGCGTCCGTCAGAGAGCGAAGCGGTAACCGACGCCGGGGTCGGTGCGGATGTACCGCCGGCCCCCGGCAGGCTCGATCTTGCGCCGGAGGTTGGCGATATGCGCACGCAGCACCTGGGTGTCCTCGCCGTATCCGGGTCCCCACACCGACAGCAGCAGATCGCGATGGGTCATCAGCCTCCCGCGGTTACGGATCAGCAGGCGGAGCAGGTCGAACTCGGTGGGGGTGAGGTGGACCTCTTGACCGTCGACGCTCACCGTGCGCCGGGCGAGGTCGACCTCGAGCCCTTCCACTCGGATCACCGCCTCCTCGGGCTCGGGCGCGATCCGGCGGAGATTCGCCTGAAGCCGCGCCACCAGCTCGCGCGGGCCGAACGGCTTTGTCACGTAGTCGTCGGCTCCCGCCGCCAGCGCTCGCACCTTGGCGTCCTCGTCGCCGACCGCCGAGAGCACGATCAGCGGCATGTCGCTCCATTCGCGCAGGCGCCGGGACAGCTCGACGCCGTCGAAATCGGGTAGCACCAGGTCCACGATCGCCGCATCGGGCCGCCGCGTCGCCGCGATGTCAAGCGCCTCCTCGGCGCTGCCGGCGGGAAGCGCCTCGAATCCGGCGTCACGGAGGATCACGCGGAGCGCCCGCAGGATCTGCTGCTCATCGTCGACGACGAGCACACGCGGTCGCGGCTCGGCGGTCACGTCGGCAGCGCCGGTTCGTGCTCGGGCTCGGGCTGCGGCTGCCCGGGCTGCTCGAGCGGGAGCGTCACCACGAAGCTCGACCCCTGGCCCGGGAGCGACTCGACCGTGATCGTACCGCCGTTGGCCTCGACGAACCCCCTCGCGATCGCGAGGCCGAGCCCCGAGCCCGTCCCCGCTTCGCGGCCGGTAGCGGGCCCGCGGTAGAACGGCTCGAAGATTCGGGCGCGCTCGACGGCGCCGATCCCCGGTCCCTGGTCGACCACCCGCGCCACCACCCGCGGGCCGCTGCGGCGGACCTGGACCGACACCGGCAGCCCCCCCGAGTAGCGCACGGCGTTCTCGAGCAGGTTGGCGAACGCCCGCTCGAGGTGAGCGGCGTCGGCCCTGACCGGCGGCACGTCGGGCTCGACCGTCAGTCGCACGTTCGCTTCGGGCTCCGACAGCCCTTCGCTGGCCGCGTGCAGGACGTCCTCGAGCGAAACCCAGTCGCGGCGCGGCTCAGCCCGCCCGGCCTGCAGGCGCGAGAGGTCCAGCAGCTTGTCGACGAGCGCCGCGAGACGCTCGCCCTCCTCGACCACAGCGGTGCTGAGCTCGGCGCGTTCGCCGCCGGTGAGCGAATCGCTCCCGAGCGCATGGCCGGCGGCGACAATCGCTGTGACCGGCGTGCGCAGGTCGTGTGAGACCGCGCGCAGCAGCGCGGTCTTGACGTCGTCGCTCCGCCTCAGCGCCGCGGTCTCGACTGCCTCGGACTGCAGCGCGTCCCGACGCAGCGCGATCGCGACGAGCGCTCCAAGTGCGGGCACCACGTGCACCTCTAGCCGCTGCTCGGTGTCAGCTGGGATCCGGCGCGGCACGAGGAGCGTCGCGACCTGCGACCCGTCAGCGCCGGTCAGCTCGAGCGCCCGGCGCCGCCGATCGCCCTCGACCGTTCCCAGTTCGATCGCGACCGGGCCGATTCCGAGCGCCACGGCGACCCTTCGAGCGGCGGCCGCGAGCGCGCTCTCGGTCTCCGATCCGCCGAGCAGATCCCGTGCCACCGCCGCCGCCAGGTCGGCCTCGGCTCGGCGGCGGTCGGCTTCCAGCGCTCGGCTGCGCGCAAGCTCGGCAACCGTGCTCACGGTTGCCGCGACTACCGTGAACGCCCCCAGTGCGACCCAATTGCGGCTGTCGGCAATCGTGAACCGGCCGGTGGGAGGCAGGTGAAAGAAGTTGAACGCGGCGGCGCTCAGCAGCGATGTGGCGAGGCCGAGCGGCAACCCCCAGTAGGCGGACACGAGCAGCACCGCGGGCAGGTAGACGACGCTCAGCGACACCACCGGCGCGAGATGCTTAAGGGGGTAGATCGCGGCCGTGGCGATCGCCACCAACACCAGCGAGACCGCGATGCCGATCATGAAATTCGGCCTCGAGGCGCGCAACGTCCCGGGCCTCTCGCCAGGCCGCATGCGCGGCACGGTGCTCACGCCGTTCCCGCGCCTCCGTACGACGCGGGCGGTGCGCCGCTCGACTCCGCCGAGGCGATCTGCGCGAGCAGGGCCGACGGGCTGGTGCCCCCGAGGACGCGTAGCCGCGGCAGCCGGTAGGGATCCTCGCTCGGGGTGGCCCAGCCCGGGATCACAGTCGTCGAGCCGACGAACCCCGCCGCCTTGACGGCCGCGATCACAGTGGCGTCGTAGTGACCGGACGGATAGCAGAACCAGTTGACGGGCACGCCGTAGCGCTTCTGCAGGGTCTGGCGCGCGGTCGCAACCTGATACTTGAGCTGGGCGGCGTCGAGGGTGATCAGGTCGGCGTGGCTGATTCCCTGGGTGTCGAGCTCCCATCCGGCCGCGATCAGGTCCCGCACCTGAGCGTCGGACAGGCCTCCCTGGGACGGCGGCAGCCCGGTCAGCTGGATGTTCTCGTCGCCGACCCAGCCCATGTGCCTGAGGATCGGGAGCGCGTTCTCGTACTGGGAGGCGTAGCCGTTGTCGAACGTGAGCACCACCGGCTTACCGGGGCCGAGCGGAACGCCGCGCGTCCAGTACGCCTCGAGTTGGTCCATCGTCACCGCGTGCCAGCCGGCGTCCTTCAGCGCCTGCATCTGTGCCGCGAACTCGTCGGAAGGCACATACAGCCCGGGGAAGGGGGCGCCCGCCGGCGGCGGATTGATCACGTGGTACATGAGGACGGGCACGGTCGCCGTCCCGGGCTTGCCGGTACCGACCCCGGTCACGGTCGTCTTCGGCAGGCTGCTCGCGGTAAAGGTCTTGCCGTGGCCGGCGCGGGCGGACGCCTTGCCCGCGTTGTGGTGGGCGGTCCGGGATGCGTTCGCGGCGGTGGTCTGACTCGAACTGGTCCCGGCCCCGCCTGCGACAACGGCGATCGTCAGGACGACGATCACGACCGCCACCAGCGCCCCGACCGCGAGCAGGCGGCGCCGGCGTGTCCGGGCCCGCCGCTCGCGCTCTCGGGCGTGGCGGCGCGCGCGAATCTGCTCCTCGTTCATGAGCCCACGAGCGTACCCCCCACGAAGGCGAAATACAGGATGACCAGCACCGCCGCCTCTGGCCGGCGCATTCCACCCGGCCGTGCCAGCGCGCCCAGGGTGAACAGCGTCGCCGCGACCAGCCACGCAAGCTGGAGCTTGCCCAGCGTGGTCACCGCCGCAAACGTGATGAACAACGACGGGACGATCACGCCGAACCCGAGATTGATCGTGTTGCTGTTGAACGTCTCGCCGACCAGCGCCGCTCCCCGGCTCGCGAGCCCGAGACGGACCGCGGTGAGCGCGTTCGGGATGCTCGTGAGCGGACCGAGGATCAGCACGCCGAGCACCGCGTTCGAGATGTGCCAGTCGCCGGCGAGGCTCAGCGCCGATTGCACCATGCCGGCGCTGCCGGCGACGATCAGGATCAGGTCGACCACGATCAGCCCGAGAAGGTGGTGGGTCGGGTTGGTGGACGGGTCAGGCGGTCGCTCGGTCGCGGCGTGCTCATGGAGGGCGCGCGAGAGGCGGCTCAGGCGGCGTCCGCTGAACCTGGGGCCGGCGACAACCACCGCCAGATAAGGCACCACGATAAGAGCGCTCAGGACGGTCGCTCCCCCCGGCGAGAGCCAGCCCAGCAGCAGCGCCGCCGCCAGCAGCGTGATCACCAGACCGACCATGCCCTCGAACGCCAAGGTCTCGCGCGTCAGCCGCACGCGGCCCGCGAGCAAAGCACTCAGCCCAATCATCGCGGCGAGGTTGAAGCCGTTGGATCCGACGAGCACCCCGACGCCGACATCGTGCGCGCCCTTGGCCAGCGCGAACAGCGCGCTCGAGATCTCGGGGCCGTCCGCCGCGACCGCCGTGAGCAGGCCGATCAGCGCCTCGGGAAACCCGAAGCGCACGCCGAGCTTGTCCAGGCGACTCGCGAACAGGCGCGCCGCGGCGAGCGTGACTGTCAGCGAGACCAGGAAGAGCGGGACTGCGACGGCGGGGGACATACGGCTCCACGGTCGGCGAGGACGCGCCGACCAGTCTTCCCGGCTCACCCTGCGGCGGACGTTACCTGAAGGACTCCGAGCCCGAGCGGCGAAACGCACCTCATGCTGCGCAAACGACATCACCCCCAGATCGAAATGCGCCCCGCCCAACCGGCCCAGGGCTACGAGCACCTGGCGGGCGAGTCGATCGCCGTGCTCACGTGGCTCCAGGCCAACCAGGTCGAGTTCGTCCTCGTCGGGCCAGTGGCCGAGGCCGTCCGCGGCGGCGCCGGGTCCACCGGTCCGGTCGCGATCGTCCCGGCGCCCTACCGCCGAAACTACGAACGGCTGTCGCGGGCGCTTGACGCCTCCGGCGCCCGGCCTCGCCAGAACGGCGCGGACGCCGCGCGGGCGAAAGCCGGCCTCGACCAGGCCGCCCGCGGCCAGCGCTGGCAGTTCCGTACCGGCATCCACTTTCTCGATGTGGAGGGCCGCTCGAATGACACGCCCGGCTACCAGGAGCTGCTGTACGAAGCCGGCCGGTTCGAGCTCGCCGCCGGGCTGACCGTGGATGTGGCCTCGCCCGAGGACATAGAGCACTACGCGCATCTGCGCCGGACCGGATCCGCGCCGGAGCTGCGCATCACGCGCGGCACCAAGCAGCAGCTCGAACACACCAGTTAGCGGTCCTTCGGATCAGTTTAGGCAAGCCCGCTAGGGTGGGGCCCATGGCGATTCGAGCCAGATGGGCACTGGCGGGCGCTGCCGGCTGCATGATGTTGATCGTGGCGACGTGGTTTGCCGCATTCCACGTCGCGATCTTCCGCAACGCTGATCTCTCGACCTACCTCGGGTTCATGGAGCTGCATCGCCACGGTCTGGTCCAGACGGCGACGAGCTTTTTCGTACGGCTGTGCAACCCGCACGCCTACGTGCTCTGGGCCCCGTTGGTGGCGGTGATCGCGGTGTTGCGAGGGCGGCCGCGGGTCGCACTCGGCGTCGGCGTGATTCTGCTAGGCGCCAACGTCACCACGGAGCTGATGAAGCACGTGTTGCCTGAGCCGCAGTCGGCTGGGCGTATCAACGGGTGGTTCCCGGTGCCCGCGACGTTGTGGCCGAGCGGGCACTCGACCGCGGCGATGGCCGCCGCGCTCGGCCTGGTGCTGGCATCGCCCGCCCGCCTGCGGCCGCTGGTGGCCGCGCTCGGTGCGGCGTTCGCGGTGGCGGTCGGCTATTCGCTGGTGGCGGTCGGCACGCACTTCCCGGCCGACGTGTTCGCGGGATACCTGGTGGCGACGACATGGACGCTGGTGGTCGTGGCGGCGCTTTCCGAGGCGGAGCGCCGCTGGCCGACCGAGACGAGCGTCGACCGGGTGTCGTTGCGAGCGGCGCTCGCGCCGCAGGCGGGCGTGATCATCGCCGCGGTGGCGCTCGTCGGTCTCGCCGCGCTGACCCGTCCGCACGACGCGCTCGCCTACGCACAGGACCACGAGCAGCTCGTGGCGGTCGCGGCCGCGATCGCCACGCTCGGCGTCGGCCTGTCGACCGGCGTGATGCTGAGCCTCAGACGGTAGGTCGGACGCTACTGCTCGCGGTACCGGCCCGGCTCCCACAGCGGCTCATCGCCGCCATTGGCGCCCCGGCTGAGGATGAACAGCAGGTCCGAGAGCCGGTTCAGGTATCGGACCACCTCGGGGTTCAGCTCGTCGCCACACGCGATCGCGAGCCGCTCGGCGCGCCGGCAGACCGTCCGGCACACATGCAGGTATGCGGCGGGTGGGGTGCCGCCCGGAAGGACGAACGACTTGAGCGGCGCGAGCGTCGCGTTGACCTCGTCGCAGCGTTGCTCGAGCCAGGTGGTCTGCTCGGGAATCACCCTCAGCCGGTCGTGGTCGGGGTCGTGCGGAGCCGCGATATCGGCGCCGACGTCGAACAGATCGTTCTGGATCCGGGCGAGCCACTCGGCGTATGAGGCGGGTATGTCGGCGATCGTCAGCGCGACCCCGATGTGCGAGTTCAGCTCGTCGACGGTCCCGTAGGCCTCGATCCGCGGGTGCGTCTTAGGCACACGGCTCATGTCGCCCAGGTGCGTCTCGCCCGAGTCGCCGAGTCGCGTGTAGATTCGCGTGAGGTTGACGGTCATGGCCGGGGGGGCGAGTCTAGAGGCCCGCGGCGACGCGGGGCGAGCGGGAGAAGTCCACACTCGGCGGTCCCGCGCGCCGAACGTGGATTCGGGCACTCATACGGGTCACCCGGCCACTCTGGGCGGCGGGGCGGTGCCGAGAGTGCGGTTGTGCCCCTGCTGCTGGGGGGCCGTGCGAAGCTGCCTGGCGGCCCGCGCCGAGCCGCCTGGCGGCCCCTGCCAACAAGGCGCCACCGACCAAAGCGCCCGCGGCACCGGTACGATCTCCCCCGTTCAAGGTCGGTGGCGATGGGAAGCCGGTTGGAATCCGGCGCGGACCCGCCACTGTGATCGGGGACGCCAGCCGCACGAACCGCCACTGGTGACGCCGGGTCACCGGGAAGGCGCGACTGGTAGGCCCGTCAGCCAGGAGACCAGCCCCCGACCGCCAAGCCGATATGCCCTCGTGGAAAGGGGTGGCCCTCATGCATCGCAAGACCCTCGTCGCTCTTCTGGGAGCGACCGTTATGGCCGTCGCGGCGTCCGGCGTCGCGTTCGCCGCCGGTTCCGGCCCGGCCGTGTCAGTTCAGATCAAGAGCCTGAACAAGACCCTGCTCACGCCGACCACCGAGCATGGTCAGTCCGGGTGGATCACCAAGGGCGGTACGCCCCACGGCAAGTGTCCGGGCGCCAGCGCGGCCGGCGCGCTCAACGCGGCGACCCACGGCAAGTGGGCCGGCAAGTACTACTCGAGCGTCGGCGGCATCTTCGTGACTTCGATCCTCGGGGTGAAGCCGACCGGTTCGGACTACTGGAGCGTCTATGTCAACGGCAAGGCCTCGAGCAAGGGCATCTGCGACATCAAGCTGAAGTCGGGCGAGAAGTTGCTGTTCAAGGTCATCAAGTAGGCCGACCGGTTCGTGATCATGCGCAGGGCTGCGGTGGCGGCGGTCGCGATCGTCTCGGCGATCGCGGTCGCCGGCTGCGGCCTGGGCGCCGGCAAGTCGACCTCAGGGGTCGTCACGCTCAATGTGACCCGCAACTTCGGCACCGCCCCGGTCGGCGCCGTGAGCGAGAAGAGCATCCCCGGATCCCAGACCGTGATGCGTATGCTGGAGCGGTCGTTCAAGGTCACGACGCGCTATAGCGGCGGGTTCGTCGAGTCAATCGACGGGCACGCCGGCAGTGCATCCCGGCTCGACTGGTTCTACTACGTCAACGGGGTCCAGGCCACCATGGGCGCAGCCGGCACCTCGGTCCACAAGGGCGACCGGATCTGGTGGGACCTCCACGACTGGACCGCCACCGATTCAATCCCGGCGGTCGTCGGCTCGTTTCCCGAGCCGTTCGTCCACGGCATCGGCGGCCGGCGCTACCCGGTCACGATCGAGTGCGGCACCGACACCGGCGCGGCCTGCAAGCGGGTCACATCCGAGCTCAACTCGATCGGGGTCCCGGTCTCGAGCCAGGCGATCGGCGGCGGATCGGGAACGGACTCGATCGGCGTAGTCGTCGGCAGCTGGCACGACGTGGAGGGCGAGCTGCTGGCCGCGCTGATCGAGCACGGCCCGGCGTCGAGTGGGGTGTACGCGCGCTTTGCCGGCGCGAACGGCTCCTCGCTTCAGCTGCTCAACCCGTCCGGCAAGGTTGTGCGTACGCTCGGCGCCGACGCCGGTCTGATCGCCGCCACCGCGCAGCCCTCGACCGGCCCGTTCTGGCTGATCACGGGCACCGACGTCGCCGGCGTGTCGGCCGCCGCCGCGGCGCTCACGCCGGCGCAGCTGCGTGACCATTTCGCGCTCGCGGTGCAGGGCCAGTCCGACTTCCCAGTGCCGCTGGAGGCGGCGAGTTGACCTACCGCCGGCGCGCGAGCCCGTTGCACGCCGCCCGCGCCGGCGTCGGCTGCGCCTATTGCGCGGCGCTCGCGCTGGCCACGTTGCTGCTGTCCGCGCCGGTCGTGCTGGGCGCGGTCTTGGTGTCGATCGCCGGCGCCGCGGTCGGCGCCCGGGTAGTTCCCGAGATGCGCCGCGCCGCCCTGTTGGCTCTCCCGCTCGGCCTGCTCGTGATGGGGGTCAACATGCTCGTGGCGCAGGGCGGGCTGACCGTGATCGCACGGCTCGGGGATCTGCCCGTATTCGGCCAGACAGACATCACGCTCGAGGCGACGGTGTACGGCGCCGTGCTCGGGTTGCGAGCGATCGCGCTGATCCTGTGCGGTGCGCTCTACACCGCTGCGGTCGACCCCGACGAGGTCCTCGCGCTGTTCCGTCGCTTCTCGTTCCACTCCGCGCTGACCGCGACGCTGGCGACGCGGATGGTCCCGGTGCTCGCGCGCGACGCGCGGCGGCTGGCCGAGGCGCAGCGCTGCCGGCCCGGGCCGCCGCCGTCCCGGGCACGGTTGATGCGCGCGACCACATCCGGCGTCCTCGACCGCGCGCTCGACGTAGCCGCGGCGCTCGAGGTGCGCGGCTACGGCGCGGCGCGTCGACCGCGCGGGTGGCGCGTGAGCAGGCCGTGGTCGCGCCACGACATCGCGTTCGCTGTGTCGGCAATCGCGATCGTCGGGCTGGCGGTCGCAGCCCGGGCCGCGAACCTGCTCCCGTTCCAGTCAGACCCGTCGCTACATGCGCCCGTCGGCGCCGGAGGGGCTGCGGCGGCGGCGGCGCTAGTGATCTGCGCGCTGCTCCCGTTCGCCGACCGCCGGGGGATCGAGCGGTGAGCGTGCTGTCGCTGCGTGACGTGACGTACACGTATCCGGGCACGTTCGCGCCGGCAATTGCCGACGTCACGCTCGAGATCGGCCCGGGCGAGCTGGTCGTGCTCGCCGGCGGGTCGGGCTCGGGCAAGTCGACGCTGCTCCGCGCCGCCAACGGCCTGGTCCCGCATTTCCACGGCGGGGCGTTCGCGGGCCGCGCGATCGTCGCCGGGATGGACACGCGCGACCACGGCCCGGGCGCGCTCGCCGCCGCGGTCGGCACGCTGTTCCAGGATCCCGAGACGCAGGTCGTGATGGGCACGGTCCGCGCCGAGCTGGCGCTCCCGCTCGAGAATCAGGGGGAGGCGCCCGCCGCGGTGGCTCGCGCGGTCGAGGAGGCTGCGCTCGCCCTCGGGATCGCGCACCTGCTCGACCGGCCGACCGCCGAGCTTTCCGGCGGCGAGCTCCAGCGGGTGGCGCTCGGGGCGGCGCTCGCGGGGAGGCCGAAGCTGATCCTGCTCGACGAGCCGACCTCGCAGCTCGACCCGGTCGCCGGCGACGAGCTGATCGCGCTGCTGCGCCGGCTCAACGAGGACTTCGACGCGGCGATCGTGATCGCCGAGCATCGGCTCGAGCGGTGCCTGGGCTTCGCCGACCGGGCGATCGCGATGCGTGGCGGGCGCGTGGTCTGCGACGCCGCCCCGGCCGAGTTCCTGGCCTGGGCGTGCGACGCGGCGCCGGAGCTCGCGACACCGGGCGCGCGCCTGGTGTCCGGCCTGGGCCTGGCGCCGGTCGCGGGCGTGAAGGCGGCCCGCTCGACTCTGCGGTCGCGGGGGCTGCTCCCGGACGTCGATCCGTTCGCGCGCGGCGCCTCGGACCGGCGGGATCGCAACCCGCGCCGCCGCGCCGAAGAAAGCGCGCTGACGCTCGACCGCGTCTGGCATGAGATCGATCGCGGCCCGGCCATCCTCCGAGGCGTCTCGCTGCGGATCGCTCCGGGCGAGCGCGTCGCGCTGATGGGGCGCAACGGCGCCGGCAAGTCGACGCTCCTGCGGCACGCGGCCGGTCTGATGCGTCCCACCCGCGGCAAGACCAGGAGCTCCGGGCGGGTGGCGCTGCTGCTCCAGAACCCGACCGACTACCTCGTCCACGAGCGGATCGCGCAGGAGGCATCGCCGCGCGCGCTCGCGACCGTGGGGCTCGGCGATCCGGCCCTCGCCAATCGCCATCCCCGCGATCTCTCCGGAGGGGAGAAGCAGCGCCTGGCGCTCGCGATCGTGCTCGACGATCCGGAGCGGCAGGCCGCGGTGGTGTGTCTGGACGAGCCGACGCGAGGCATGGACCGCCGGCGCAAGGACGAGCTGGCCGCACTGCTGTGCGAGCTCGACGCCGCCGTGCTCGTGGCCACGCACGACCCGGAGTTCGTGGCCGCGTTCGCGCACCGGGTCGTGCTGCTCGGGGAGGGCGCAGTGATCGCCGACGGCTCCCCGACGCAGATCCTCGCCCGCGGGACGTACTTCGCCACCGAGACCGCGCGGATCCTCGGCGGGGCCGGCGGCGCGCTGGTCCCTGACGAGGGTGTGGCGGTCATATCCAGCTTCCGCACGGCCGAGGCGCAGGTGAGCGCGTGAGCTGGCAGCTCGGCGCGTTCGCGATCCTCGCGGTGGCGCTCGCGGGCGGCTTCGCCTGGTACGAGCGCGTC
>Ga0335076_10000308_pt1 | contig 43504 bp, 44 predicted proteins | sample Lox_Sample_25_FD_206717 | JGI IMG/M metagenome (GOLD analysis project Ga0335076, IMG submission 206717) | Soil microbial communities from Loxahatchee National Wildlife Refuge, Florida, United States - Lox_Sample_2.5 | ecosystem: Environmental > Terrestrial > Soil > Wetlands | place: USA... | reverse complement strand
CTGCACCCGCTCGATCGCCGCTTGCGATCTGCGGCACGAGACCGAGCGAGCGCAACCGCTCGAGTGCCGCGCGCGCATCGGCACGCAACGCGTCCGCGAGGTGAAACACGGCGAGGACACCGGTGGAGTCACCGAGCACCACACTGGTGTGTTCCTCCTCGCCGCTCGCCGCCTCGCGCGCGGGAGCGCCCGGGCAGGCTGCGAGCACGTATTCCAGACGCCCGATCCGGTAGCGCACGCCCGCGACCATGGCCTCGACGCCGCGCCCCGGGACGCAGGCTACGTCGCTCACCTGCGCGGCGGGCTCGAGATGGGCGAAGGCACGCGCCAGCGGATGTCCGGAGTGGCTCTCGAGCGCCGCAGCGATGGCGAGGCAGCGCTCGGCTGATAGCCGCGGGTCGAGCACCGTCCACGCCTCGAGTCGCGGCTCGCCGCGCGTCAGTGTTCCGGTCTTGTCGAGCACCAGGCAGTCCGCGCGCGCGAGGTGCTCGATGGCGCGGGTGCGCGTGACGAGGAGCCCCTCGCGGGCGAGAGCGCTCGTCGCCGCGGCAAGTGCCGCAGGCGTCGCGAGCGACAGGGCGCAGGGGCAGGTGACGACCAGCACGGCGAGCACCGTGGGAAACGCCCGCGCGGCATCGACGTGCAGCCAGTACAGCCCCGCAACGGCCGCAAGCAGCAGCACCGCGCTCACGAACCACACCGCAAAGCGATCGGCGAGATCGGCCACACGCGGCCGCGAACCTTGTGCGCGCTCGAGCAGGCGTGCCACCGCGGCCAGGGTCGAGCTGTGCCCCACGCGCTCGAGCATCACCTCGATCGGACCGGTGAGATTGAGCGTCCCGGCGAGCACCGTGTCACCCACCGCGCGCGCCCGTGGCAGCGACTCGCCGGTGAGGAGCGATTCGTCGATCTCGGTGGTGCCGCTCGCGATCGTCCCGTCTGCGGGCACTCGCTCCCCGGGCAGCACGCGCACGCAATCGCCCGCGCGCAGCTCGTCGGCGATCACGCGCTCGGTCGTCGCGCCGCGCAGCCGCAGCACGCTCTCCGGCAGGAGTCGCGCGAGCGCATCGTGCTGCAGCCCCGAGCGATGCCGCAGCGACATCTCGACGTAGCGGCCGAGGAGGAGGAAGAACGTGAACATCACCGCGGAATCGAAGTACACCGTACCGCTGCCGCGCAGCGTCGCCACGACGCTCCACAGGTACGCGCCGCCGATCGAGAGCGCCACCGGCACATCCATGCCCGGTGTGCGTGCGCGCAGGCTGCGCCACGCGCCGACGAAGAACGGTTGCGCCGCGTAGAGCACCACCGGGGTCGTCACGATGAGGCTCACGAAGCGCAGCAGCTGCTCGAGATCCGGCGCGATGCCGTCCATCGCACCGGCGTAGAGCGAGGTGGCGTAGGTCATGACCTGCATCATTCCAAAGCCCGCGACCGCCAGGCGCTTCAAGGCCGTGCGGCGCTCGGCGTTGAAGTCTGCTGTCGCGCCGCCAGCAAAGGCGAGCGGCAGGGGCACGAAGCCGAGCGCCCGGATGGCCGCGAGCACGGCGCCGAAGCTCACCCGGCGCGGATCGAACCGCAGCGCGGCGCGTGCGGCTGAAGGGTTTACCTGGATGTCGCTGATGCCGGCGAGGCGGCGCAGGCTGCTCTCGATCAGCCAGGCGCAGGCCGCGCAGTGCAGTCCTTCGATCTGCAGGCTCGCCTCGCGCTCACCGTCGGTGCGCTCGTGCGTGTAGCGGCGCAGCGCCGCTTCGCGATCGAACACCGTCCAGTCGTGCGTGCCGCCGGCAGCCATCGGCCCGGGACTCTCGCGGAACTCGTAGTAGCGGCCGAGGCCCTGCGAGAGGATGAGCGTCGCCGCGGCCTCGCAACCGCCGCAACATACCGCGTGTGGCACGCCGCCGACCTTGAGCGTGCGGCGCGCCCCCCACGGCAGCGGGCCACCGCAATGAAAGCAACGTTCCTCGACGGCTGCATTGCTCACGCGGGGCTACTCCGAGGCGTCGGCGTGCTCGAGCACGACGTCGCTCGTGTGCACGGCGAGGTAGGCGCTCACGAGGCTCCCGGCCACCGCGCTCGAAAGCAGCGCGAGCACGAACCAGGGCCAGAAGTGCCGGTACCAGGGGAGGAGGGCGGTGTTCATGACTGCGGTCCTATGAAGCGGGCTTTCTCGTGGACAGCGATGGCTGGCGCATCCACCGCGGCGAGCGTGAGTGTGATCGGATGCACGCCGCCCGCCACGGCACCCGGTGCCTGCAGGCGCGCGGCAATCGTGCTGACGCTGCCGGGGCCGGCCTCGATCAGCCCAGAGGGCGCGAGCACCTCGAGCTCATTCATGCCGCTGACCGCCAGACGGTAGCGGTGCGGCTTGTCGTCGAGGTTGATCACCTTGAGGGTGTAGGCGTTCTCGATGCGCTCGCCGCGGACTTCCCGGTACAGTGCATTGCGGTCGCGGATGACGTCGAGGATGAGCGGCGTGCGCGTGAACAGGGAGTAGAAGAGCGCGCCCGTACCGACGGCGAGCAGTGACGCGTAGACCAGCATGCGCGTTCGCATCAGGTGGGTCGGCTTGCCGTGCAGCGCGTGCTCGGTGGTGTAACGGATCAGTCCGCGCGCGCTGCCCATTTTGTCCATGACGTCGTCGCAGGCGTCGATGCAGGCGCCGCAGGCGATGCACTCGTACTGCAGCCCCTTGCGGATGTCGATGCCGGTCGGGCAGACCTGCACGCACAGCGTGCAGTCGATGCAGTCGCCGAGCCCCTGCGGGCGCGCCGCACTGCCGCGCCGGCGGGCCCCGCGCGGCTCGCCGCGCGCTTCGTCGTAGGAGATGATCAGGGTGTCCTTGTCGAACATCGCGCTCTGGAAGCGCGCGTACGGGCACATGTACTTGCAGACCTGCTCCCGCAGGAACCCGGCGTTGCCGTAAGTCGCCAGCGAGTAGAGAAAAATCCAGAAGGCTGCCCACGGTCCGACCGAGAGCGTTGCGAGCTGCGCACCGAGCGTGCGGATCGGGGTGAAGTAGCCGACGAAGGTGAAGCCGGTGTAGGCCGCGAGCGAGAGCCACAGCAGCTGCTTGCTGCTCTTGCGCAGCAGCTTTTCCGCCGTCCACGGCCCGCGATCGAGCTTCATGCGCTTGTGACGCGGGCCCTCCGTCCATTGCTCGATCCAGACGAAGAGCTCCGTCCAGACGGTCTGCGGACAGGCATAGCCGCACCACAGCCGTCCCGCAAGTGCGGTGAAGAAAAACAGCGACAGCGCGGCGATGATCAGCAGCAGCGCGAGGTAGAGGAAATCCTGTGGCCAGAGGGTGAGGCCGAAGATGTGGAACTTGCGCGCGGGCAGATCGAACAGCAGTGCCTGGTGACCGTTCCACTCGAGCCAGGCGACACCGTAGAAGAGACCGAGGAGCACGACCACCGCCGCCCGGCGCAGCCGTGCGAAGCGCCCGCGCGTCTCGCGAGGATAGATCTTGGTGGCGGCTGCATAGAAGCCCGAAGGCGGCTCGGGGGGCAGGAGCGGTGCGATCCGGGTGCTGCTCATGGCGGATCGGCCCCTGCGCCGTCGGTGCGCCCGGGATGCTGCGCGGTGCGGATCAGGTAGAGGCTGAGCGCGCTGGCCAGCGCGCCGATTCCCCAGAAGAAGAGGAATCCGACCGCATAGCCGCCCTCACGGTCGAGGCCGGCGAAGAGCCGCGGGCCCACATCGCGCAGCAGCGCCGGATCGATCGCGGCGAAGAACAGCAGGCTTGCGGCACAGGCCGCAAGAAAAGAAGGCCAGAGCACCAGGGCGATGTCGAGGCCGCGCTCGGCGCGGCGACTTCCCGAGGGCGGCGCGCCCGCACTCATGGCGATCACTGCCCGTGCGAGAGACTGTAGACGTAGGCGGCGAGCAGGCGGACTTTGTCGTCGCCCAGCCATTGATGGGCCGGCATGGTGCCGTGACGTCCCTCCATGACCGTCTTGTGGAGCGTCGCCGCCGAGCCCCCGTACTGCCAGATGTCTGCCGTCAGGTCGGGGGCACCGATGACGTGGTTTCCCTTCGCGTCCGCACCGTGACAGGTGGCGCACAGCGTGAAGCGCTCCTTACCCGCCGCGACCTTCTCTGCTGGCTCGGGTCTGCCGTTGAGGCTCAGCACGTAATCGACCACCTCGTCAACGCCCTGCTCACCGCCGATTGCGCCACCGAGCGGGGGCATCAGGCCCTCGCGCCCGTGGGCGATCGACTGTGCGACGGAGTCGGGATCGCCACCGTAGTGAAAGTCATTCGTGGTGAGATTGGGAAAGCCCGGGCCGCCGCGCGCGTCCGAGCCGTGACAGTTGATGCAATAGGTCTCGAACAGGCTGTGTCCGAGCGCGAGCGCCCTGGGATCCTTGGCGAGCTCGGCGACGCTGCGTCCGGCGAAGGCGGCGTAGATCGGGGCGTACTGACGCTCGGCGTGCTGCATCTCCTGGCGGTACTGACGCGCCTCGCTCCAGCCGAGGAGGCCCGGAAAGCGGCCGAGCGCCGGGTAGAGCAGGAAATAGAGGAAGCAGAAGCCGATCGTGATGAAGAACAACGCCAGCCACCAGCGTGGCATGGGGTTGTTACGCTCGCGCAGGTCGGAATCCCAGACGTGCTCGCCGACCTCGCCCGGCGCGACTTCCCCGGGACGCGCGCGCGCCGTCCACCAGATGAGCCACGCGCACGCCAGCACGTTGAGGCTCGTGACGACCGCGATGATCACGCTCATGAGCGGCGACATCAGTGCTTCTCCCCGTGCCCGGCAATGTCGCCGGCTTCGAACGGCAGGCGTGCCGCGGCCTCATACTCCGCGTGGCGCCGGCGGCTCCAGGCCGATGCCCAGAGCGCGATGAACAGCACGAACCACGCGACGGTCACTGCCGCGCGCACCGTGTCGATATCGAGCTGCATGGTTCGCTCCTTCAGCCGCGCGGCTTGTCGAGACCGAGCGACTGCAGATAGGCGATGAGCGCGTCGAGCTCGGTCTTGTCCTTCACGGCCGCGGGTGCGCCGGCGATGTCGGCATCCGTATAAGGCGTGCCGAGCATGCGCAGCACCTTGAGCTTGCGCTGCGTCAGCTCACCGTCGATGGTGGCTTTGGCCAGCCAGGGGAAGCCCGGCATGTTGGATTCGGGAACGACATCGCGCGGGTTGTGCAGGTGCGCCCGGTGCCAGTCGTCGCTGTAGCGCCCGCCGACGCGTGCCAGATCGGGGCCGGTGCGCTTGGAGCCGAACTGAAACGGGTGGTCGTACTGCGATTCGGCGGCGAGCGAATACGGTCCATAACGCTCGGTCTCGCTGCGAAACGGACGGATCTGCTGCGAGTGGCACAGGTAACACCCCTCGCGCACGTACACGTCGAATCCCTCCTGCTGCAGCGCGGTGCGCGGTGTGATGTGGACGTCGCCCTGCTTGGCGGCGGCGCTGACCGCGAGCGGCACGATCTCGACCAGGCCGCCGACGCTGATCACCAGCACGATCAGCACGGTGAGGAGTCCGAGTTTCTTCTCGACGATCTCGTGGTTCATGAGGCTGCTCCGGCCGCGGCGGCCGCGGCTGCCGCCGGCACCGGCTCCGGCAGCGGTGCGGGCACCGGCACGGGCACGGGCTTCTCCCCGCGGATGGTCATCCAGACGTTGTAAGCCATGATCCACATGCCGATGAAGAACAACGCCCCGCCCATGAGGCGCACCAGGTAAAAGGGATAGGTCGCCTTCACACTCTCGATGAAGCTGTAGGTGAGCGTGCCGTCGTCGTTGAATGCCCGCCACATCAGCCCCTGCATCACGCCCGCGATCCACATCGCGCTGATGTACAGCACCACGCCGATGGTGGCGGTCCAGAAATGCACGTCCATGAGGCGGACGCTGTACATCTGCTGGCGGTTGAACAGGCGCGGGATCAGGTAGTACATCGAGCCGATGGTCATCATCGCCACCCAGCCGAGCGCTCCGGAGTGCACGTGCCCGATGACCCAGTCGGTGTAGTGCGAAAGTGCGTTCACGGTCTTGATCGACATCATCGGTCCTTCGAAGGTCGACATGCCGTAGAACGACAGCGACACGATCATGAACTTGAGAATCGGGTCGGTGCGCAGTTTGTACCAGGCACCCGAGAGCGTCATGATGCCGTTGATCATCCCGCCCCACGACGGCGCCAGCAGCAGTATCGAGAACGCCATGCCGATCGACTGCGCCCAGTCGGGGAGCGACGTGTAGTGCAGGTGGTGCGGCCCGGCCCACATGTACACCGAGATCAGCGCCCAGAAATGCACCACCGAGAGGCGGTAGGAATAGATGGGGCGCTGCGCCTGTTTCGGCACGAAGTAGTACATCATCCCGAGGAAGCCCGCGGTGAGGAAGAAGCCGACCGCGTTATGGCCGTACCACCATTGCATCATGGCATCGACGACGCCCGAGTAGATGCCGTAGGACTTGGTCAGGCTCACCGGGATCGCGAGGTTGTTGAATACGTGCAGCACCGCGATCGTCACGATGAAGGCGGCGTAGAACCAATTGGCCACGTAGATGTGCTTGACGCGGCGCCTGGCGATGGTGGTGAAGAACACCACTGCGTAGGACACCCACACGATGGTGATGAGGATATCGATCGGCCACTCGAGCTCGGCGTATTCCTTGCTCTGCGTGATCCCGAGCGGCAGCGTAATGGCCGCGGCGACGATGACCGCCTGCCAGCCCCAGAAGGTGAAGGCGGCGAGCCGGTCGCTGAAGAGCCGCACGTGACAGGTGCGCTGCACCACGTAGTAGGACGTGCCGATGAGGGCGCAGCCGCCGAAGGCGAAGATCACGGCGTTGGTATGTAGCGGACGCAGGCGGCTGTAGGTGAGCCAGGGGGTGTCGAAGTTGAGCTGCGGCCAGTAAAGCTGCGCCGCGATCAGCACGCCGACCGCCATGCCGACGATGCCCCAGACCACCGTCATGATCGCAAACTGCCGCACGACCTTGTCGTTGTAGGTCTCGGTCAGATTCATCGGCATTCCCCACGGCTGTAGCCGAAAGGCATGCTAGCGGTCGCGCGATTCTTCAGGCGTCCGTAGTTTCCGCAGAGTCGTTTGCGGGTGTTCGGCGCGCCGCGCGTCACTGGCAATACGCAGTTTGCCGGATGGACCGCGAGGGCCGCGGCCCACAGATTGCCGGCGTCGTCGCAAGCCGCAGGAGCTGACGCGAATGGTGTCGGTGCGCCGTATTCTGGTCGCAGTCAAGGAACCGATGGCACGCGCACTGCCCGCGGTCGCCAAGGCCACGCAGCTCGCACGCGCGCTCGGCGCGCGGCTCGAGCTTTTTCACGCCATCGACGCGGCGCTCTATGTGGACATGCTCGCGATGACGGGCAATGCGTTGCAGCCCTTCGAGGACGAGCAGCGCGAGCAGCTCGCGCAGCGGCTCTCCCGCATCGCCGCGCGCGCGCGTCTGCACGGGGTCGAGGTCAGCGTGGCAGTGGAGTGGGACTACCCGGTCTACGAGGCGATCGTGCGGCGGGCCGTGGCGATCGGCGCCGACCTCATCGTGGCCGAGCGGCACGCCGGCCGGCATATCGCCCCGGGGTTTCTCGGACTTGCGGACTGGGAGCTGCTGCGTCTGAGCCCGATGCCGGTGCTGCTGGTGAAGAAAGCGCGACCCTACCATCACCCCGCGGTGCTCGCCGCCGTCGACCCCGGCCTCGCCTTCGGCAAGCCCGCGGGCCTCGATCAGGACATTCTGCGCATCGCCAGCACGGTGACGGAGGCGCTGCGCGGCAAGCTGCACGCGGTGCACGCCTGCGCGCCCGTGCCGGCAAGCCTGACGGCCCTGGGCACGACCGCGGCCTCGAGAATCGTCGCGACGGAACGCGCGCGCGCCAGCGGCGGTTTCGAGCGGCTGCTGCGCTCGACCAACATTCCCGCGGCGCGCCGCTACCTGGTGGGCGGCGATCCCTGTGACGGAGTGCGCGCGACGGCGGTGCGGCTGCGCACCGACATCGTCGTGATGGGAGCCATGTCGCGCAGCGGGCTCAAGCGCATGCTGATCGGCAACACCGCCGAGCGGCTGCTCGATCGCTTGTCGTGTGACCTGTTGATCGTCAAGCCGGCGGAGTTCGCGAACCGCGTCCCGCGCAGATGTCGCGGACCGCGGGTGCTTGCCGTGCAGCCATTGTGCTGAGTGGTACCATGATCGGGTGCGCCGCGGCTCCGAGACTCATAACGCTCCTCACGCCGCCGGCGCGCTGAGCGTCCGCGGGCTCTGCAAGCGCTACCCGCGGTTGCTGGCGGTCGATGACGTTTCCTTCGACGTCGCCCACCGTGAGATCGTCGGACTGCTGGGTCCAAACGGAGCGGGCAAGACCACGATCATCAACACAGTCCTCGACGTTCTCTCGCCGACCTCCGGATCGATCCGCATCGGCGGCCTGGACGTTGCCCGGCAGCGCTCACAGGCGCTCGCGCGCACCAACTTCGCCGCCGTCTATGCGAGTCTCCCGGGTAATCTCACGGTGGCGCAGAACCTGCGCTTCTTCGGCCTGATCTACGGGGTGCGCGGGCTGAGCGAGCGCATCGAGGCGCTGTTGCGGGAGTTCTCCCTCGCCGAGCTGCGCAACACCAAGTGCGGCGTGCTCTCCTCCGGAGAGCTCACGCGCGTCGCGCTCGCCAAGTCGGTGCTGAATCGGCCCGAGCTGCTGCTGCTCGATGAGCCCACCGCCTCGCTCGATCCAGCCGCGGCCCGCGAGGTGCGCTCGGGAATCCGCGCGCTGGTGCGCGCGGCGAACTGCGGGGTGCTGTGGACGTCGCACAACATGTACGAGGTCGAGGAGGTCTGCGACCGGGTGCTGTTCCTCTCGCATGGCCGCATCCTGCTCGAAGGCGATCCGCGCCGGCTGCCGCACGAGCACGGCGTTCCCAATCTCGAGGAGCTCTTCATCCAGCTGGCACGCGAGCCGCTGGTGCCCCGCCAGGAGCCGCAACAGCGCCAGGAGCGTGAGGCATGAGGCTGCGCCCGGTGGCGGCGATTCTGCTGCGGCAGTGGTACCTGCTGCGCGGCAGCCCGGTGCGGGTACTGCCGATGTTTGCCTGGGTGGCGATCGACATCGTGCTGTGGGGCTTCATCACGCGCTATCTCAACGCGGTGAGCGGCGCGGGGATCAACTTCACCGCGGTACTGCTCGGCGCGGTCCTGCTGTGGGATCTGTTCAGCCGCGTGATCCAGGGCGTGACCACCGCCTTCCTCGAGGACGTATGGTCGCGCAACTTCCTCAACCTGTTCGCGAGTCCCTTGACCATCTCGGAGTACGTGACCGGGCTCGTGACCGCGAGCATCGCCGGCAGCGTGATCGGCCTGACGGTCATGCTGGCCCTCGCGATGCCGGTGTTCGGCCTGTCGTTCCTCGCCCTGGGCGCGCATCTGCTGCTGTTCCTGTGCGTGTTGTATGGCTTCGGCGTCGCGCTCGGGGTGCTGGCGAGCGCCATGGTTCTGCGGCTGGGGCCGGCGTCCGAATGGCTGGTGTGGCCGATACCGGCGCTGTTGTCCCCGTTCTGCGCGGTGTTCTATCCGCTGTCGGTATTGCCGGGCTGGATGCGCGCCATCGCGCACCTGCTGCCGCCTTCGTACGTGTTCGAAGGCATGCGCGCGCTGCTCGCCGGACGGCCGGTCGACACCAGCGCGCTGCTGTGGGGGGCGGCGCTCGCCGCGCTCGAGATTCTCATCGCCGGCTACGTCTTCGTCGCGGTCTACCGCCACGCGGTGCGCACCGGACTCCTGGCACGCTACAGCGCCGAGACGGTGAGCTGAGGGGCGATACGCCGCAGCAGATCCTCCAGCGCGTGCGGCGCGGCGGTCGCGACCTCGTGCACGAGAAAGCCCTCCGCGGGCACGACGGGCTCGAAGTGCGAGCGCTGCCACTCGAGCACCGCCACGTCTGCCTCGGATGGGTCGGCGTCGCTGCGGCGCCGCTCCACGATGCGCGCTACTAGCGTTTCCACGGGCGCCTGGCAGTGGACGATTACGGCCCGCACACCGAGCCGCGCGGCGAGCGCGGCGAACTGTGCCCGCTGCTCGCGTTCGCCGAAGGTGGCATCAACGATTGCGCTGTAGCCGCCGCCGAGAATGTCGCTCGCGCATTGCACGAGCCGCCGGTAGACCGCGCGCGTCGCCGCCGGCGCGTACAACCCCTGCGCCACAGCCGAGCCGGAGCGGTCCGCAGCCGCAAGGCCCGCCAGCCGCTTGCGCTCGATGTCGGAGCGCACATGCACGGCGGCAAGATGCGGCGCGAGGCGCTGCGCGAGCCAGGTCTTCCCCGAACCCGACAGACCGGACATCAGCAGCAGAAGCGGCGAGCGGGGCGCGAGCGAGCCGAGTGCGCAGGCGAGGTATGCCTGCGAGTCGCGTCGCGCCTCCTCCCTGGCGCGCTCTGACTGCCCGCCCCCGAGCGCGCTGAGCGCGGCGACCTTGCAGCGCACCAGTGCCCGATGGGCGCGGAACAACGGCAGGCAGCTGCACGCCTGGTAGTCGCCGCTTGCGGTGAGGTAGCCGCCGAGGAATGCCTGTGCGTGCAATGGCCGCTGTCGGGCGCCGAGATCGGCGAGCAGAAACGCGATCTCGTCGGCGACATCCGTCCAACGCAGCGCCGGCTCGAACTCGAGACAGTCGAATGCGCGCAACCCCGCGGCGAGTCGCACCACGTTGCGCGCGTGCAGGTCGCCGTGACACTCGCGCACGCGCCCGGCGGCAAACCGCGTGGACAGCGTCGGTAGCGCGGCTTCAACGGCTGCGGCGAGGGCCTGCGGCAAGCCTCGCGGAAACGGTATCTCGCCGAGCGGCGCGACGGCACAGGCCGCTTCGGCGACGTTGTCCGTGACGATGGTGCGCAGCGCTTCGGGGCGCCCCCACGGCTGGCGTGGATCGGGCAGCGGCAGCCGCTCGTGGATGCGGGCGAGCTCGCCGCCGAACACCTCGAGCTCCGCCGGCTCGATGCTGCCCGCGGCGAGCAGCCGATCGAGCTCGGCCCCGGGCGGGAATTGCCGCATCCGCACCGCGTGCTCGATGACCGCTCCGTGCCCGTCGATGCGCGCCGCGCCGTTCTCGACGGTGATGGCGCAGACATCGAGGTACAGCTCCGGCGCGAAACGGCGATTGAGGCGCACCTCCTCACGACAGAGAAATGCCCGCCGCTCGCCCGAGCGCAGGTCCACGAAGGGGTAGTGCACCGGTCGCTTGACCTTGTAGGCGAACTCGCCCGTGAGCAAGACCCAGGAAACGAGGGTCTCGACGAGCTGCACCGCGGTCACCGGGTGGGGGTAGGCGCGCGGCTCGAGCAGCGACTGCAGGTGAGCCGGCAAGGCGCTCATCGCAGCTTCCCGGTTTGGGTGCCGACCATGTCGCAAGTAGGAGCGCAGTCTCCGTGCGCAGCGTAGCACGTGTCGAGCCGGCGGCCTTTCAGTGCCCGCCTGCCCAGGCGGTCCCGGTGAAATGCGTATGGCATATGCCCGGCGAGGGACTACACTCTCGTCGACAGCCGACGCCGGAGGTGGTGTCGTGCGGCCATCGTAGGGAATGCGGGAGTGAAGAATCATGAACGAGCACTATCACGCGCTGATCTGGATCGATCATCACGAAGCGCGGATCTTTCAGTTCAACGAGGAGCAATCCGATCGCACCATCGTGCGCAGCAGCCATTCCCATGAGCACCTCCATCACAGGGCCAATGCCCGCGACAGCGGCCACGCGCCCGTCGAACAGTCCTTTCTCGAGCGCGTGGCGCAGGCGGTGATGCATGCTGGCGCGATTCTGATTACCGGCCCGGCCAGCGCCAAGACGGAACTGGCACGACACATCGAGCGCAGGCATCCGGACCTGTCCCGGCGCATCTCTGCGGTTGAGACACTCGATCATCCGAGCGACGGCGAGATGCTGGCGCTGGCGCGGAAGTTCTTCCACGCCGACGATCGTATGCGCTCGCAAACACATCCGTGAGTCGCGCCGCGGCGCGAGCGATGATGGGCGCAGCCGTGGTGCTGGCGGCGCTGGTGCTCTCCGCTGCGCTCGCCACGCCCGGTACGCCCGCGCCGTCCGCGCCCGCAACCGCGCTCGCGCTGCAGGCCGCGGCGGCCACGGCCGATGCCGGGCACGGCCAGATCCTTTTCCTCAAGCATTGCGTGCCATGCCATGGGGCGCGCGGTTGGGGCGATGGGCCGCGGGTGATCCCGGCCATTGCCGGGCAACAGGAGCGCTACCTCGTGGTGCAGCTCGCACGCTTCGCAACCGGTGAGCGGCATGGATCCGACATCCATGGTTCGGCGATGCATGACACTCTGCAGCCTGCGGACGTGGATCGGCCGCAGGCGCTCGCCGACCTCGCCGCGTGGCTCGCTCACGCACCGCGCAATCGCGAGCCCGAGCAGGGCGAGGGTCGCGACCTGGCGGCGGCCGAGCGCACCTACGTCCGTGCATGCGCCGGATGTCACGGCACCGGCGGGGGAGGCGACGCGCGCGCCGTGGTGCCGGCGATCGCCGGCCAGCACTACAGCTACCTGCTCGAGCAACTGCAGAGTTTCGCCGCCGGCCGGCGCACTCATGCGCTGTTCACCGATCCGAGTACGACGCCCGCCGCCCCGCAGCAGCTGGCGATCGCCGACTACCTCTCGCGACTCGTCCCGCCCGGGTCCGGACCATGAGCGCGCCTGAGGCTCACGAGATCACGCGGCTGCTGCGCAACTGGCGGGCAGAGAAGGACAGCGCGACGCTCTACGCCGCGCTCGCGCGGCTCGACCGCGATCCGCACCAGCGGCGCGTCTACGAGGCGCTCTCGCGCGCCGAAGCGCGACACGCCGCGTTCTGGGAAGAGCGGCTGCGTGTCGCGGGACGGCCCGCGCCCGCGTTCCGCCCCTCGGTGCGTACCGCCGTCCTCATCCAGCTGGCACGCCATCTCGGCATCGGTTTCGTCGTGCCGAGCGTCATCGCCCGCGAGATGCACGATCACGACGACTACACCACCCAGGAGGACGCCCGGGTTGCGGGACTCGCACGCGAGGAGCACGGCCATGCGGCGGCTCTGCGACGCCGCAGTAACGCCGGGCTCGGCAACAATCTGCGGGCGGCCGTGCTGGGCGCCAACGACGGTCTCGCCTCCAATTTCTGCCTCATGATGGGAGTGGCAGGCGCCGGATCGCCCGGCCCGACCGTGCTGCTCAGCGGCTTCGCCGGCCTCGTGGCCGGCGCCTGCTCGATGGCGCTCGGGGAATGGCTCTCGGTGACCAACGCGCGCGAGCTCGCCATCAGCCAGCAGGACCGCGAGGTTGGCACGCGCGCAACCCGCCCTCTCGATGCGCAACTGGGCTCCCCGGCAGAAGCTACGAGCGCCGCCAGCTTCTCGTTCGGACTGTTCGCGCTTGGCGCGTTTATTCCGCTGCTGCCCTTTTGCGTTCTGCCGGCGCGGCTTGCCACTGCCGGCAGCATCGCGCTCTCGATCGCAGCGCTGTTCCTCCTTGGGGTGACTACCTCGCTTTTCAACGCCCGCCCGCCGCTGTTCGCCGGGCTGCGCCAGGTCGCGATCGGCGCCGCCGCCGCGGCCGTCACCTATCTGGCGGGACGCGCCTTCGGCGCGCTGACCGGCGCTGCGCTCTGAGCGAGTTCGGCCAGCGCGGCATCGACCTCGGCCTCGGCCGCCAGCCAGTCATCGAGCTCCGCGCCCGGCGCGAACCCGCGGCGCTCGGCGCGAAAGTACGCGGCCGCGCGGATCATCGCTTCGCGGTCGAACCTCGCCGGCATTGGGCGCGATGCGCACCGGGCTCCGCGGCCACGCAGAACAACTGGGTTTGGTACTGCTATCACAACTGTCTCCTGCATTTCGCTCATCGCCAAGCATGCGGCGCACGGCCGGCGTCTTCCATGGCGGCTTGCCGCGGTGCGCGAGCGGAAAACACCTAGGGGTCCCGCCCGCGGCTGGCCCGGTACGCGCCGCCGATCCCGGCGCATCCTGGATGCGCGTCTCGCCCCGGCATAAGTAGTTCCCGCAGCCGCCTGCGATATGCGGCTATTCCGCGCCCGCCCGCCGCGCGCGGATCATGCGGCGGTGCACTGAGCGGGCTCAACGCATGCCAGGAATCCTTCGCATCGCCTACAAGCTGCTGATCAACGACCGCGCCAAGTTCGCGGCGTTGCTGGTCGGGATCACCTTCGCGGTGTTCCTCATGATCGAGATGACCTCGCTGTTTGCAGGAATCCTGAGCCGTTCGTCCTCCACCGTCATCAACATCGGAGCATCGATCTGGGTGATGGACCCGGCGGTGCAGACGGTGGCCAACGTCATCCCGCTGCCGGACTACGTCCTCGATGAGGTGCGCAGCATGCCGGGCGTCAAGTACGCCGTGCCGCTGTACTCGGGATCGGCGCTGCTCAAGCTGCGCGATGGTACCTATCAGGCGGCGAACGTCGTCGGCCTCGACGACACGAGTCTTTTCGGGCGGCCGGAGATCCTGGCCGGCAACATCCAGGATATTTTCGCAGAAAACGCCTTCATCGCCATTCGCGACGCCGAGTTCTACAAGCTCAAGAACCCGCAGATCGGCACCGAGTTCGAGCTCAATGATCATCGCGGTGTGATCGTCGGCATCGCGCGGGTCGCCTCGAGCGCGTTGTTCGGCGTGCCGACGCTCTACACCACGTACAACCGGGCACTGCAATACATACCGAACACCCGCTTCACTATCTCGTATCTGCTGGTCGAGCCGAAGACGCCGGCCGACGTCAAGCCGATCCAGGCGCAGGTGGCGGCGGCCGGCTACCTGGCGCTGACGCGCGACGAGTTCATCTCCAAGATCTCGGATTTCTACATGTACCAGACCGGCATCGGCACCAACATGATGCTGATGACGATCATCAGCTTCATCGTTGGTCTGTCGATCTCGGGTCAGACCTTCTACACCTTCATTCTCGAGAACATGGACAAGTTCGGTGCCATCAAGGCGATCGGCGCCAAGGGGCGCGAGCTCGTCGCGATGATTCTCTTCCAGGCGACCTTTGTCGCGCTCACCGGCTACGGCATCGGCGTCGGCCTGTGCGCTTTTCTCATCTGGCTGGCGCGCTCGCACCTGCCCGACTACGCCGCCATGATCACCTTCCCGAATCTCGGCACCGCGTTCGTCATGGTGGTGATCATTGCCGCCATCTCGAGCTACGTCGGGGTACGCAAGGTGCTGCGGATCGAGCCCTTCGACATCTTCCGGGGCTAGCGATGGCGAGCATGGCCATACAGGCGGTCACGATCAACAAGTGGTTCGGTGAGGGCGAGGCTCGTACCCATGCCGTGAGGGATGTGAGCTTCGAAGCCAATTTCGGCGAGATGCTCTACGTGGTGGGTCCTTCGGGCAGTGGCAAGACCACGATGCTCAGCATGATCTCGGGGATCCTGCGGCCGAACTCGGGTACCGTGAAGATCGAGGACGCCGACATCTGGAGTCTCTCGAGCGATGCGCTGGCGGAGTTCCGCCTCCACAAGATCGGTTTCGTCTTTCAGGACTATCACCTGTTCCCGCGGCTAACGACTGCGGAGAACGTCGCTATCCCGCTCATCCTGCAGCATCACGAGTGGGATGCGGCGCTCACCGAGGCCGCCCGTAACCTGGAGGTCGTGGGCCTGAAGGACCGTGCGCAGCTCGCACCGGTGAAGCTGAGCGGCGGCGAGCAGCAGCGGGTGGCGATCGCCCGGGCGATCGTCAGCCGCCCCGACATCCTCATCTTCGATGAGCCGACGGCATCCCTCGACGGAGATACCGGGCGCAACATCGTGAAATTCGTGCGCGAGCAGATACTCACCGACAAGCGGTGCATCGTGATCGTCACGCACGACGCCCGTATCTATGAATTCGCCGACCGCATCATGCGCATGGAAGATGGCCGGATCACCCCCGTCGACCGCAGCCAGCTCGATGCGCAATAAGGTCATCTTCATCGCCTCTGCGGTCGGCTTCGTGCTGGCCGTGGTCAGCGCGTACATCTTCAGTCAGACGCCCAAGCCGCAGCCGCCGCTGTTCACCCCGGCAGCAAATCCGTACCCGCACGGCATCTACTGCAACGGCATCATCGAGAGCGATCAGGCACAGGGCCAGAACATCAACATCTACCCCGAGGTCCCGGGTCCGATCACCCAGATCCTGGTCGCCGAGGGACAGGCCGTGCACCGCGGCGATGTCCTGCTCACCATCGATGACTCGGTACAGCGCGCGACCGCCGAGCAGCAGCAGGCTCAGGCAGAGGCCGCCCATGCCATGTGGCGTGAGCTCAAGGCGCAGCCGCGGCGCGAAAGCCTGGACATCTCCACCGCCCAGGTGCAGAACGCCCGGGCAGCGCTCAAGAACGCCCGCGATCAGCTCGCCAAGCAGCAACGCGCCTATGACATGGATACGCGCGCGATCAGTGCCGATGCGCTCGACAACGCCAGGAACGCCGAGAACATCGCGGCCACCAACCTCAAGGTCATCGAGCGCCAGTACGCGCTCACTAAGGCCGGCGCCTGGATCTACGACATCCAGAACGCCGAGAAAACCTACGTGGCGCTGGACAAGGCCTATCAGTCCTCTGCGGCGCTGCTCGCCAAGTACACCATCAGGGCCCCGGCCGATGGTGTGGTGCTCGCGCTGCGCTCGAGCGTCGGCAGCTACGTCTCCTCGCAGGGCGCCTACGATACCTACACCCAGGGTTTCGGACCGCTTGTCGTCATGGGACTGCCGCAGCAACACCTGCAGGTGCGTGCCTACGTCGACGAGATTCTGGTTCACGAGCTGCCGCCGGCCGGCAAGATACAGGCCGAGATGTTCATCCGCGGCACCAAGCAGCACGTGCCGCTCACCTTCGTGCGCATCCAGCCTTATGTGTCGCCGAAGATCGAGCTCTCGGACGAGCGCGAGGAGCGGGTGGACCTGCGGGTCCTGCCACTCATCTTCCGCTTCGAGAAGCCGCAGCTCAGCCTCTATCCCGGGCAGCTGGTAGACGTCTATGTGGGCGCGCGCTGAGCGTCGGCGGCTGTCTCGGGCATGCATCGCTGCTGCGGCGCTGCTCGGCGTGCTCGGCGGTTGCGCGGTCGGCCCGGATTTCGTGCGCCCGCAGGCGCCCGCAGTGACACACTACGCCCCCGGCGCCGATCCGACGCAGACCGTGGCGGCGCAGGGCACCGCCCAGCGCTTCGCTCCGGGTGCGCAGGTGGCGGCAGACTGGTGGCGGCTCTTCAATTCGACCCGGCTCGATACGCTCATCGCCGAGGCGCTGCGCGCCAACCCCGGCCTCGAGGCCGCGCAAGCGAGCCTGCGTCAGAGCGAGGACACGCTGCGCAGCGGCTACGGCATCTTCTACCCTGAGATCGACGCGGGCGCCGCGGCGACCCGGCAGCGCTTCTCACCCCAGAAGTTCGGCGAGAACGCGCCTGCGAGCATCTTCAATCTGTTCACACTGTCGGCGTCTGTGAGCTACGCGCTGGATCTGTTCGGTGGCGAGCGGCGCATGGTGGAGGGGTTGCGTGCCGGGGTGGAGCTGCAACGCGCCACCGAGCAGGCCACCTATGTCACGCTGATTGCCAACATCGTCAACACGGTCGTTGCCCGAGCGGCATATCAGGCGGAGGTCGACGCGACCAACGAGCTCATCGCGCTCGAGCGCCAGCAGGTCGGCATCGCCGCAGTGCAGGTACGGGCCGGCACGGTACCGTATTCCAACGTTCTGACGCTGCAAAGCCAGCTGTCCTCGAGCGAGGCGACCGTGCCGCAGCTCGAGCAGAAGCTCGCGCAAAGCGATGATCTCCTGGCGGCCCTCACTGGCCACGTGCCCGCGGACTGGAGCCCGCCGCAGGTGAGCCTGGCGGATCTTGCCCTGCCGGGTGAGCTTCCCGTGAGCCTGCCCTCGGATCTGGTGCGGCAGCGTCCCGACATCCTGCTCGCCGAGGCCACTGCGCATGCGGCCAGTGCCAACGTGGGCGTGGCGACCGCCGCGCTCTTCCCGGCCATCACGCTGAGCGGCAACTACAGCGCCAACGGCACGACCACCGGCACGCTCTTCGACGCCAGCGGCCGCACCTGGAGTATAGGCGCCAACCTGACGCAGCCCCTCTTCGAGGGCGGCACGCTCTGGTACAAGCGCAGGGCCGCCCTCGACAGTTACCAGCAGACGATGGCGCTCTACCGCCAGGTGGTGCTCGCGGCGTTTGCACAAGTCGCCGACACGCTGCGCGCCCTCGAGCACGATGCGGCCGCACTCAAGGCGCAGGACGAGGCGCTGCGCACGGCGCGCGACGCCCTGCACCTGGTGCAGATCAACTACCAGGCAGGCCTCAACACCTACCTCGATGTGTTGCTCGCCGACGTCCAATATCATCAGGCAGTGGTCAACCAGCTCGAGGCCACTGCGGTGCGCTATCAGGACACCGTGGCGCTCTATGTGGCAGTCGGGGGAGGGTGGTGGTCAGCAACCAACGTCACCACCGACCCGGCACAGGAAAAACCAGCGGCCACTGGCGACTCGCCCTGAGGGCGCGCGCTCAGCGCGCTGCTACTGCAAGTACTGGCCGCCGTTGATGCAGAGCGTCTCGCCGGTGATGTAGGCCGCATCGTCGCTCACCAGGAAGGCGACCGCGCTGGCGATTTCCTCGGGACGTGCCAGCCGTCCGACAGGCACCTTGGCGACGATCTTCTCGAGAACCTCGTGTGGCACCGCCGCGACCATGGCTGTGTCGGTATAGCCGGGGGCGATCGCATTGACCGTGATGCCGCGGGCGGCGCTTTCCAGGGCGAGCGCCTTGGTGAAGCCGATCATCCCGGCCTTGGCGGCGGCGTAGTTTGTCTGCCCGAACTGGCCCGCCATGGCGTTCACCGAGCTGACGTTCACGATCCGCCCGAAGCGCCGCTCGCGCATCGGCTCGATCACCGCATGGCACATGTTGAAGCAGCTGCCGAGATCAACGTCGATCACCGCGCGCCACTGCTGGTAAGTCATCTTGTGCAGGGTAGCATCGCGTGTGATGCCGGCGTTGTTCACGAGGATGTCAACGGGACCCAGGGCGCCTGTGATCTCCGCGACACCGAGCTCACAGGCGGCGAAATCCGCCACGTTCCATTGAAAGGTCGGGATGCCGGTCTCCTCGCGGAAGGTCCTGGCACTCGCAACGTCGTGGACGAAGGTCGCCGCGACCTTATAACCGGCCTGCTTCAGCACGCGGCAGGTCGCTGCGCCGATTCCGACCACACCTCCGGTGACGATGGCGACGCGGGTCATGAAAGAGCTCCTTGCGCTGAACGATGGCGAAAATATCCGCTCGCCGCTCGGCCACGCGTCGGGGCTTGCCGCGGCAGGACACGTAGTAGTGCCTAGGGATACACATCTACATGGGCGGATCCGCGGTCGTCGGCTTCGGCCGCCACCGGCGGCGTGCCTTACAGCTCCGATTCCGCTGCGGCGCGCTCGCGCGGCTTCTCCGGGCGCTCGGTCATCGTCGCCTCGGTGAGCAGCAGCACGCTCGCGACCGACACCGCGTTCTCCAGCGCCGTGCGCACTACTTTGACCGGATCGATGATGCCGGCCTCCAGAAGGTCCACGAACCGCTTGCGCGCGGCGTCGAAGCCGAGATTGCCGCTGCCGCTCAGCATGCGGTCGACCACCACGCCGCCGTCGGCCGAGGAATTCGCGGCAATCTGCCGTGTCGGGGCTTCCAGCGCACGACACAGGATCTGCACTCCGGTACGCTCGTCCCCGGTGCACTCGCTCTCGCTCGCGGTCACCGCCGCGGCCGCGCGCAGCAGCGCGAGCCCGCCGCCCGCCACGATGCCTTCCGCCACCGCCGCCTTGGTCGAGCTGATGGCATCGTCGAGCGCCTCCTTCTTCGCCTTCATCTCCGATTCACTCGGAGCGCCGACCCGGATGACCGCGACGCCGCCAGCGAGCTTCGCCAGACGCTCCTCGAGCTTTTCACGGTCATACTGGCTGGTGGTCTTCTCGAGCTCCTTGCGTATCATCTTGATGCGGCCGGCAATGGCGGCCTTGTCGCCGCCGCCGCCGATGAGCGTGGTGTTGTCCTTGTCGATGACGATGCGCTGGGTGCGTCCGAGCTGCGTGAGCTCGACGTCTTCCAGTTTGCTGCCGAGCTCCTCGGAGATGACCTGGCCCCCGGTGAGCGTAGCGATGTCCTGCAGCATCGCCTTGCGGCGGTCGCCGAAACCCGGAGCCTTGACGGCGGCGCTCTTGAGCACACCGCGCATCTGGTTGATGATCAACGTGGCGAGCGCCTCGCCCTCGATCTCTTCGGCGATGAACAGAATCGGCTTGCCGGCCTTGGCCACCTGCTCGAGCAGCGGCAGGAGATCCTTCAGGATATTGAGCTTGCGGTCGCAGATGAGAACGTAGGCGCTCTCGAGCACCGCCTCCATGGTGCCCGGGTCGGTGACGAAGTAGGGCGAGAGATAGCCGCGGTCGAACTGCAGGCCCTCCACGACCTCGAGGCTCGTCTCCGTGGTCTTCGATTCCTCCACGGTGATCACACCGTCGCCTCCGACCTTCTCCATGGCATCGGCCACCATCTCGCCGATCACCGGGTCATTGTGCGCGGAGATGGTGGCCACCTGCGCCTTCTCCTTGCGGCTGCCGACCGGGCGTGCCAGCTCCTTCAGTTTCTTGACGGCCGCGGCGAGACCGCGATCGAGCCCGCGCTTGAGGTCGATGGCGCTCGCACCGGCGGCGACGTTGCGCACGCCGTCGGCGTAGATCGCCTGGGCCAGAATGGTCGCGGTGCTGGTGCCATCGCCGACCAGATCACCGGTCTTCTCCGCCGCCTGGCGCAACATCTGCGCACCGAGATTCTCTTCCGGATCGGCGAGCTCCATCTCCTTGGCAATGGTCACTCCATCGTTGCAGACGATCGGCGTGCCCCACTTCTTCTGGATGAGGACGGACTTCGATTTCGGACCGAGCGTGATGCGCACGGCATCGGCGAGCTGCGTGGCACCGCGCAGCACCTTCTCGCGTGCGGCGGACTCGAACAATACTTGCTTGGCGCTCACCCGGTATCTCCGCTCAGCAGACGACCCGCGAATGTTGCGGGCGTGCCGCCGAGTGGCGCCATACGCAATTGCCGTATGCACTCGGGCGCGGTGCGGTATACGCATTAGTGCCTAGCCGCCTGCACGGTGTGCGGATGTCGGCTGCCCGAGGCTGCGCGGATCATCCGCGCATGCCATGGGATCTTCGCCAGGGTTACGGCTGAGCCGGACGGAGTTCGCCACATGTTGGTCAGGGATCTGTGTACGAGCGAGGTGGTGTGCTGTCGTCCGCAGACCAGTGCACTCGAGGCGGCGCGGCTGATGCGCCAGAAGCACGTCGGCGACGTCGTGGTGGTCGACGATCCGCTGCAGCAGCGGGTGCCGCTCGGGGTCGTGACCGACCGGGACCTCGCTGTCGAAGTCCTCGGTGACGATCGTGACGCAGCGACCACGGCGCTATCCACGCTGGTACACAGGCCGGTCGTCATCGCCCGCGACACCGAGGACGCGAGCGTGGTCATCGAGCGTATGCGTACTCACGGCGTGCGGCGTGTGCCGGTGGTCGACGAGCGTGAGTCTCTGGTCGGCATCGTGACGCTCGACGATCTGCTGAAAGCGCTTCTGTCGGAGATGCACACGCTGCTCGAAACGCAGAGCCGCGCACAAAGACGCGAGCAGAGCGCACGACGTTAGTGACGCGCGACGTGCAGGATCGGGTGTTCCGGGTGTTGTGCACGAGCGCGCTCGCCGTGCTGGCGCCCGCGGCTGCCGCGCTCTCCCCGGCGCAGCAGGAACTGCAGCAGGTCAGGCAGTGCAAAGGCGATCTCGACCGCGGTGCGGAGCTTTTCCGCCTTTGTGCCGGCTGTCACGGCGCGGCAGGCGTTGGGACTGCCGACGGCATGGTGCCGCGTATCGCCGGGCAGCACGCCTCGGTCCTCGAGAAGCAGCTGGTGGATTATCGTTACGACCGCCGCTGGGATCTGCGCATGGAGCAGATCGCCGATCGTCATCATCTCGCCGATGCGCAGGCGATCGCCGATGTGGCCGGGTACGTGAGCCGCCTCCAGGGCGATCGGCCGAACGGCGAAGGCAACGGGCAGCTCCTCGAGCACGGTGCCGGGACCTATGCTGCGCTGTGCCGTGGTTGTCATGGCACGGACGGGCAGGGCGATGCGCAGCGCTCGATCCCGCGGATCGCCGGGCAGCAGTATGAGTACCTGCGGCGCCAGATCTACGACGCCGTGGACGGGCGGCGGCCGAACTTCTCGCCGGCGCATATCCGTCTGTTCGCGCGGCTCGACCACGAGGACATCCAGGCGGTGGCCGACTACCTCTCGCGCCTGAGAGCCACTACCGCAGCCGAGTCGCCCGCAGCGCGCAAGTAGGGCGGCAGCGGGGCGCGCGGCTCACTCGGCGAGCGTGTGCGCGAGCCGATAGAGCTGCGTATCAAAAGTCTTGGTCGAGCGGGTCACCGTGGCGAGCGGTGTGGCTGCAACTGCACCCTGCATCGACCCGAGCAGGATGCCGACCTCGCCCCGACGCAGACAGTCACTGGCCGCCGCGCCGAGGCGCGTGGCGATCAGGCGGTCGAAGGCGCACGGCGCTCCGCCGCGCTGGATGTGTCCGAGGCGCGTGATCCGCAGCTCGAAGCCGAGCCGCGCGGCGTGCTCACGAAAGTAGCGTGCACAGCCCTCTGCGTTGTAGCGCGCACCTTCCGCGACGACCACGATCGCGTGACTCTTGCCGCGCGCATAGCTGCGGCGGATCTCGCCGGCCAGCTGCTCGACGTCGGTCGGCTCTTCCGGCAGCACGATCGCCTCGGCGCCGCCGGCGATGCCGGCCATCAACGCGAGATAGCCGCTGTCTCTTCCCATGACCTCGACGACGAACGCGCGCCGATGCGCGGACGCCGTGACCCGCAGCCGATCGATGGCCTCGAGCGCCGTGTCGAGCGCGGTCGTGGCACCGATCGACGGCTCGGCGCCGAAGACGTCGTTATCGATGGTGGAAGCCACTCCCACCAGCTGCACCCCGCGCTGCGCGAGCGACCAGGAACCCTTCTGCGAGCCGTTGCCGCCGATCACGACCAGGCCGTCGATGGCCGCCGCGCGCAGCTGCCCGAGGGCGGCATCCTGGCCGGCGCTGGTCTTCAGATCCTCACAGCGGCTGGTGCCGAGGAAGGTTCCGCCCCGCTCGATGATCCCGCCGACCTCGCGCGGCCCGAGGCGCACAAGCTGCCCGCCGATGAGACCGGCAAAGCCATCGCGTACGCCGAGTACTTCGAGCCCCGCGGCGGTGGCGCTGCGCACCACGGCGCGCACGGCGGCATTCATCCCGGGGGCGTCGCCGCCACTCGTGAGCACGGCAATGCGCTTCATGCGACACTCGAGGCCGCAGCGCTCCGGCCGAGCGCTTTCTCGACTTCGAGCACGTGCCGCGTCGTGGCGACGATGGCGTCGGGATTGAGACTGATCGAGTCGATGCCGAGCCGTACCAGGTACTCGGCCATCTCCGGGTAGTCCGAGGGCGCCTGTCCGCACAGGCCCGAGTGGCGCCGATTGCGGCGGCAGCCCTCGACGGCCATGCGGATCATGCGCTTCACACCCTCGTCGCGCTCGTCGAAATCGAATGCCACGACGGCGGAATCGCGATCCACCCCGAGTGTGAGCTGGGTCAGGTCATTCGAGCCAATGGAGAAGCCGTCGAACAGCGCGCTGAACTCGTCGATCAGCATGACGTTGTTCGGGATCTCGCACATCACGTAGATCTCCAGCCCGTCAGCTCCACGCCGCAGGCCGAGCTCCGCCATCCGCTCGATCACCTGCCGGCCCTCGGTGAGGCGCCGGCAGAAGGGAATCATCAGCTTGATGTTGCCGAGTCCCAGCCGCTCGCGGGCGTACTTCATGGCGGCGCACTCGAGCGCGAAACCCTCCGCGTAGGCCGGGTGGGTGTAGCGCGCCGCGCCGCGGAATCCCAGCATCGGGTTCGCCTCTGCGGTCTCGAACCAGCGCCCGCCGAGCAGGCCCGCGTACTCGTTGGTCTTGAAGTCCGACATACGCACGATCACCGGCTTCGGATAAAACGCCGCCGCGATCGTGCCGATGCCCTCGGCGAGGCGCTGCACGAAGAACTCCGCGGGCGTCGAGTGATTGCGCGCGAGGCGCAGCAGTGCGGCACGCTCGGTCTCATCGGCGACGCGCTCCGGGTGCAGCAATGCCAGCGGATGTGCGCCGATGTATTCCGTGATGACGAACTCCATGCGCGCGAGCCCGACACCGTCATTGGGCAGGAAGCTCGAGCGCAACGCGATCTCGGGGTTGCCGATGATCAGCATGATCTTGGTCTGGGGTCGCGGCAGACTGGAGAGATCGGTGCGCCGCACCTCGAACGGCACGAGTCCGCGATAGACCTTGCCCGCGTCGCCTTCGGCGCACGACACGGTGACGGGATCGCCGGTGGCGAGCACGGTCGTGGCGTTGCCGCAGCCGATGACGGCCGGGATGCCGAATTCGCGGGCGACGATCGCCGCATGACACGTGCGGCCGCCGCGGTTGGTGACGATGCCGGCCGCGCTCTTCATGATCGGCTCCCAATCGGGCGCGGTGCTGTCGGTGACCAGGATCTCGCCCGCACGGAAGTCGTTGATTTGCGCTGCGCTCGGAATGACGCGCGCCACGCCGCTGCCGATGCGGGTGCCGACGGCATGGCCGGTCGCCACAACCGCAGCGCGCTCCTTGAGGGTGAACTCCTCGAGGAACGCGCTGCCGCGCCGGGCGGCGACCGTTTCCGGGCGTGCCTGCACGACGTAGAGCCGCCCGTCGATGCCATCCCTCGCCCATTCGATGTCCATGGGACGGAGCTGCCCGGCGCGGCCACTGTAGTGACGCTCGATCTTCAGCGCGTAGTCGGCGAGCGTCAGCACGTCCTCATCGGTGATGCAGAAGCGGTCGCGTTCGGCCGCCGGGGTGGTGACGTTCTGCGTGCCGGGCGGCGCGGCGGTGTAAACCATCTTGAGCGCCTTGCTGCCCAGTACTCTCCTCAGCACCGCACGCGCGCCGCGCTCGAAGGTGGGCTTGAAGACCATGAATTCGTCGGGATCGAGCGCACCCTGCACGACATTCTCACCGAGCCCGTACGCGGCGCTCACCAGCACCACGTCACGGAAGCCGGTCTCGGTATCGAGTGTGAACATGATGCCGCTCGCGCTCAGGTCGGAGCGCACCATCTTCATGACGCCGATCGAGAGCGCGACCTTGAAATGATCGAAGCCCTGGTCGATGCGGTAGTGGATCGAGCGGTCGGTGAAGAGACTCGCGAAGCAGCGCCGGCAGGCATCGAGCAGCTGCACCTCTCCCTGGACGTTGAGGTAGCTCTCCTGCTGACCGGCAAAGCTCGCCGTGGGCAGGTCCTCGGCGGTCGCGGAGCTGCGGACCGCAACGCTCAACTGCGCGCCGTATTCGCGCTGCAGCTGCCGATAGGCCTCGAGGATCTGCACACGCAGATCATCGGGCAGCCCCGCGCCGTAGACGATCTCGCGAGCGCGGGCCCCGCGGCGCTTGAGATCGTCGATGTCGTCGGCGCGCAGTCCCGCCAGGGTCTCGCGCAACGCTCCCCAGGCATCGGCGTGCGCAAGGACGTAGCGATAAGCATCGGCCGTGATGGCGAAGCCGTTCGGCACATTGACTCCCTGCGGCGCGAGGTTACGGTACATCTCGCCGAGCGAGGCGTTCTTGCCGCCGACCAGCGCGACGTCATCGATGCCGATCTCTGCGAAGAAGCGCACGTAGCTCATGGTGGCATTGCGGCAGTGCTGACTTGCGGACCGCTCGGTGGGCCCGCGGGTCTATATCTGATAAGTGGTAAGATCGTCCTGACGCCGTGATTGCCGCCCGGTGAGACCGGCGAGCGTCGCGAGGTTGGCGCAGATGTGCGCCAGTACGTCGTCGAAGGAAATGATCCCCGTCAGCGCACCGCCCGCGCCCACCACCGGCGCGCGGCGCACGCCGCGCACACGCATGCGACGCACGGCCTCATCCAGCTGCTCGTCCTCGGTCAGTACGAGCGGCTCCCGGCTCATGACGTCGGCGACGCGGATCTCGCTCAGGGCGGCCGTCCCCTCGAGCTGCGCACGAACGATGTCGCGATCGGTGAGCACACCCACCGCGATCGGGCCGTCGGCCGGGGCGGCGGTAACGATCACAGCGCCGACCTGCTGCTCGCACATCAACTGCGCCGCCGCGCTGAGGGGTGCGTCTGCGCTGACACTCACGACGTCGCGCCGGCAGAGGTCACCCACCTTCATGCGGGTCTCCGGGTACTTGCGCCGGCGACAGCGGCTGGCAGTGCGCGCGCCTGCGCGTCCGCAATACCCGCGAGCTCGCCGAGCTGCTGCGCGAGGGCCGGTAGGAGATCATCGAGCGTGACGATGCCGACCAGTACCCCCGATCGATCCACCACCGGCGCGCGTCGTACGCCACGCACGCTGATTGCCTGGATCGCCTCACTCACCGCCGCGTCTGCGCAGAGGGTGAGAGGATTGCGCGTCATCACGTCATCGACCGTGAGGCAATGGAGGTCGGCGCGCCGCGTCACCTGTCCGCAGACGATGTCCCGATCGGTGAGGATGCCGACCGGGCGTGGTTGCGCATCCCGGGTGTCGATCACCACCAGGGCGCCGACCCCACGGGCACACATCTCGCGTGCCGCTGCCGCGAGCGGCTGATCCGCAGTGGTGACGTAAACCGGTGCACTGGATATCTCGGCAATGCTCATGACTCACTCCGTTACGCGGGCGAACCTATGCCGCAAAGCGCGGCGCAGCCATCCGGAACAGTGCGTACCGGCACCGACCCGCTCCCGTGCCGCATGCGCAGAAATACGGACGCGGGCCCCGCGACCGGGCGACTAGCATCCCCGGTGCTGGGAGCCGCAGGGGGCTCTGCTCTTATAAGGATTTTCATATGAATACCGGAAAGCTCTGCCGGACGAGCGCAGTAACCGTGGAGCGCGGGGAGGAGCTGATCAAGGCGGCACAGCTGATGCGGGAGAAGCACATCGGCTATCTGGTGGTGGTGGCGAGTGATGCGGCCGATGGGCTGCAGCGCCCGGTCGGAGTGTTGACCGATCGCGACATCGTAGTGACGGTCGTAGCCCGGGAGATCGATCCGCGGACGCTGCGCGTCGGCGATGTCATGACGCAATCGCCCAGCACGGCCGTCGATTCGGATCCCCTGGAGAAGTCGCTCCGTGAGATGCGCCGCATGGGTGTACGGCGCCTGCCGGTGGTGGGCCGGCGCGGCGAGCTCATGGGTGTACTGTCCCTCGACGACGTAATCGAGGCACTGTCGAACGAATTGCAGAACGTCGCCGGCTCCATACGCAACGAGCGGGTCATCGAGGGGGCGGTGCGACCCTGAATAGAAGGGATGCGTGGTGAACGAGCTTGCGCACGTCAGCAGCCGGCAGCAGATAGCAGGCCTGCGTGCCGCATGACATGGCCAATCCGAGTGCAATTCTCGCGGTAGCCGACGGCACTGCGGCAGATGCCGGCTTGCTGGCCAAGGCGATGCGCCTGGCGCTGCTGTGCGGCGCAAAGCTCGAGCTCTTCATCTGCGACGCCGAGCAGGCCTACCAGCTCAAGCACGCGTACGAGGCACGCAGCGTAGACGTGGCCCGCAGGGCGTCCCTCGAACGCTCCCGCACTTACCTGCGGACCCTCACCAACACCGCGTCCGGGGCCGAGGTGCCGGTCACGACCGACGTCGCGTGCGAGAGTCCACTGTACGAGGGTATCGTCCGCAAGATTCGCAGCAGTCATGCGGATCTCGTCCTGAAGAGCGCCGGCGGTGTCGATCGTCCACACCGCAGAACCTTCGACGCGAACGACTGGCAGCTGATGCGCAACTCCCCGGCTACGCTGGTGCTCAGCCGCGGACGCGCCTGGGGCAAAGCGCCGCGCTTTCTCGCCGCCCTCGACGTCTCGGAGGAAGAGACCGCGGGACTTGCGCAGGCGATCCTCGAGCGGGCGCAGTCACTTGCCACGGCCTGCGGGGGGCAACTCGAGGTCGCGTACGCGGAAGCATCCGGCAGCGACAGCAACACACGGCAGAAGCGCCTGGCGGCGCTCCAGCAACTGGCTGAGCGCGCACACCTCGACGCCCGGCAGCAGCATTTCCTGATTGGCGACCCGCAGGTGACTCTGCAGAAGCTGATCCGCGAGCAGGATTACGACGTCATCGTAATCGGGGCATTGACGCACCGACCGAGCACTGCCCCTCTGGTGGGTACGCTGACTGCGACCCTGGTCGATGCGCTCGACAGCGACTTCGTCCTCGTCAGGCGGAGCCCGGCCGCACGCGATACGCGGTAACCGGCCTCGAGGCAGGTGCGGGCAGCGGCGACCTGCGGCCGCCGCTGCCGCTCTTCTTCAATCAGGTCTTGGCGGTCCAGGACATGCACCAGCCGGTCGCCTTGACCGACTTGCCGGGAAAGAGGAGACACCCACCCTGGGCGGAGTTGGCGGCGCCCTGGTAGAGCCTGCAGTTTGCGCATTTGCTGCCGGGCTTGGCGTCTTTCGCCGTGCTGGCGTCGCCCGTGTACTTCAGCGCCTTCGCGGTGGGATCGTCCGCACTCACCAGCGGCAGATCGGCGGCGGCGGCCACCTCGAGCGGCGCGCGCGCGATCGGAATCAGGGCCACGCCCAGGGCGACATTGCGCAGCAACCGGCGGCGGGAATGGTCGATGACCTGCTTCATGCAACTCTCCTCAGGATCGGTGGGACAGGTGGAGGTGGCGTTGTTGACATTGTAGTTGGTTTGGAAGCTTAACCGTACTGCCCGGCGCGCTCCAGTACGGACATGTGCCTAAGCGCGGCCGCATTCGGCAGCACCGCTTGGCAACCGCCACGGCAGCGCTCGATGTCGACCCTCAGGTAGCATGAGGCGAGTCGTTCCTGACAACAAGCAACAACTGGCAGACCGAGATGACCAGCGCGATCGCAACCGCCGAGCTCTTCCTCATCGCGATGGGCATCATCCTCAGCGTCCCCTATCTGATCTGGCGCCTGTTGCGCACCGATTACTACGCGCCGCTGGTCGTCGTGCAGATCATCGCGGGCATCCTGCTCGGGCCGGGAATTCTCGGCAGATGGTTCCCGACCTATTACGCTTACGTGTTCCCTCCATCGGTGATCGCCGCCCTCGGCGGCACCAGCTGCTGGGCGGTGGTGCTGTTCGTCTGGATCGCTGGCGTCGAGCTCGACCTGAAGAGAGCCTGGCTGCACCGCGCCGAGTCGCTGACTGCCGCGGCACTCGCGCTCGGCGTGCCGCTCGTGTTGGGTGGCGTGGCCGCCGCGGCGCTGCTGCGCTATCGGGGATGGAGCGGCATGCAGGCGCACGGATGGCAATTCGTGCTGGGTGTTGGCATGGCGTGCGCGGTCACGGCCCTCCCGGTCCTCATCCTGCTGATGGAGAAGCTCGCCATCCTGCGTGAGCCCCTCGGCCAACGGGTCCTGCGCTACGCGAGTCTCGATGACGTCGCCATCTGGGGCGTGCTCGCAGTCATCCTCATCGACTGGGCGCCTATCGGGCGCCAGGCGGGGTTCCTCGTCGCACTGGCGCTCGCCGGCGGAATGGTTCGGGGCTCATGAGCTGGATCGCTTCCGCCACTACCTGCTGCTCGCCGCCATGCCGGTGTTTTTCCTCTCGACCGGCCTGCGCACCAACTGGAGCCTGGACGGGGCCGTAGTGCTGCTTGCCGCCGGCGCGCTCACCATCGTCCCAGGCAAAGGGCCTGGTGATGATCGTCTTCGTCAACGTCCTCCTCGACAAGCAGCTCATTAGCAGCGAGACCTTCACTGCGCTGCTGCTCATGGCGGTCGCGAGCACCATGCTGACCGTGCCGTAGGTGGCACCCCTGCTCCGGGGCGCGCGGGAGGTAATTCACAGATCCGCATAGCCGCCCTTATGACTTAACTGCGCCCACCCCCGGATTGGGGCGGATAACGGCCGACGGACTGAGACGGGCTCCTCATCCCGAAGAGCTGAGAAGTACGCCATTGACGCACGTACGCCATTGGCCTATAAAACAGCAAAACGACAGAAGAACGCAGTTTCCCTTAGTGGTCGGTCTCACACGCAAGTGCCATTGGGCACAGGCGCGGTGGGTGCGGAGTGTATATATGAGGAAGGCTGCTTTTGAGCAGCTGATGGTCAGTGTGAGGCAGGCCACGGAAAGCTCCCGTGGCGCGCGGGCGACCGCGCGCGCCTACCGGATCAATCCGATGTCGATCAAGGAACTGCGCGGATGGACGAAACTCAGTCAACCGGAATTTGCCGCTATGCTCGGGGTCGAGCTCGGCACGCTGCGCAACTGGGAGCAGGGACGGCGCGAGCCGACCGGGCCCGCGCGGGCGTTGCTGCGGGCGATTCACAACGATCCGGAGAATGTGATCCGTGCGCTCGGGCGCAGAAGCGCTCGCTCGAGGCGTCCGGGGCGTCCGCGAGAGGCCGCATGAGCGCCACGGGCCGGCGCGCGCTGTCCGCGATTGCGCTCTGCGCGACGCTCTGGTCTGCAGCCGCCTTCGGCGGAGCGCCGGTGTCGCAGCCGCCACCGGCCAGCCCGCCACCGGCCAGCCCGCCGCTGCCGGCCGCCTCTCAGCTGCACGGCCCGGTAGTGCCGCAGGCGCCGGTCAACGTCATGACCGCGACCACCCGGCCGGTTCCGCAGCTGAGCGGCGCGCTCAGTGAGCCGAACGCGGTGCTGTTCGATCCGTTCCTCACCGATCTCGAGGAGCGCACCTTCCGCTTTTTCTGGGATACCGCGAACCCCGAGAACGGGCTCATTCCGGACCGTTATCCGACCCCTTCGTTCGCCAGCATCGCGGCAGTGGGCTTCGGTCTCACGGCCTACCCGATCGGTGTCGAGCGCGGCTACGTCACCCGCGCCGCGGCCCGGCAGCGCGTGCTGCTCACGCTGCGCTTCTTCCGCCGCGCCCCGAATCAGCATGGGTTCTTCTATCACTACCTCGATATGAAGACGGGCAAACGCGCCAATGACAGCGAGGTATCGACGGTCGACACGGCGCTGCTGCTCGCGGGCGTGCTCTTCTGTCAGAGCTACTTCGATACGCAGAATCCGCGCGAGGTCGAGATCCGCAAGCTCGCCGACGAGATCTATCGGCGCGTCGACTGGACCTGGGCGCAGCCCCGTCCGCCGGGTGTGGCGCTCGCGTGGACGCCGGAACAGGGTTTCTCCAACGACGACTGGCGCGGCTACAACGAGGCAATGCTCGTTTACCTGCTCGCGCTCGGCTCGCCCACGCACCCGGTCAGCCCGCAGGCGTGGTCGCTCTGGACCAGCACCTACGACAAGCAGTGGGGCACACTCTACGACCAGACCTTCCTGAGCTTCGCGCCGCTGTTCGGTCACCAGTACACTCACGTGTGGGTCGATTTCCGGGGTATTCGTGACGCCTACATGCGCCAGCACGGGCTCGATTACTTCGAGAACAGCCGCCGCGCTACCTACACGCAGCGCCGCTACGCGATCGCGAACCCCCAGCACTGGCAGGCCTACGGCAAGGACATCTGGGGCATGAGCGCCTCCGACGGGCCGGGACCGTCGCGAGAGCCGTACCTCGGTAAGGACCGCTCGTTCATGAAGTATGCGGCACGTGGGGTGGGGATCGGGCAGATCCTCGACGACGGCACGATCGCCCCGACGGCCGCCATCAGCTCGCTCCCCTTTGCCCCCGAGATCGTGCTGCCGGCGACGCTCGAGATGTACCATCGGTTCGGCTCGTCCATTTATTCCTCCTACGGCTTCCTCGATGCGTTCAACGCGAGCTTCCCGGGCGCCAACGTCAAGCCGGGCGAGCACGACGCAGGTTGGGTCGACCCGGACTACCTCGGTATCGATCAGGGACCGATACTGGCGATGATCGAGAACTATCGCAGCGATCTGGTGTGGCGCGTGATGCGCAACGATGCGTACCTGCGCCAGGGCCTGGAGCGCGCTGGGTTCTCGGGGGGCTGGCTCGCGCCGCAGTTGCAGTGAGCACGGCGCACGCGGGGAGGGCGCTGCGCGCGGGCATGCGCGCCATGGCGCTCGTGACGCTGCTCTTCCTTGCACCGGTCGTGGTGAGCGCCGCCGAGACCCTCACCGTGGATGCGAGGGCGACCGCGCATCCCTTTCCACACTTCTGGGAGCACATGTTCGGCTCGGGCCGCGCGGTGCTGAGTCTGCGTGAGAGCTATCGTGAGGATCTGCGCAGGGTGCGCAGCGCCACCGCGGTCAAGTACGTGCGCTTCCATGCCATTTTCCACGATGAGCTCGGCCTTTATTCGCAGGGGCCTCGCGGTGAGCCCCGTTACAACTTCTCCTACATCGACCAGGTGTACGACGGCCTTCTCGCCAACGGCGTACGACCGTTCGTCGAGCTCAGTTTCATGCCGCGTCAGCTCGCACGGCGCGACATCCGCCAGAGCTTCTGGTACCGGCCGGTGGTCGCGCCGCCGAAGGACTACGGACGCTGGGATGCCCTGATCACGGCGTTTGCGCGGCACCTCATCGAGCGCTACGGCATCGGCGAGGTGAGCCAGTGGTACTTCGAGGTATGGAACGAGCCCAACCTGGACTTCTGGGCCGGCGAGCCCAAGCAAGCCACCTACTGGACGCTGTACGACCACACCGCGCGCGCACTCAAGGCGGTCGACGCACGAGTGCGCGTCGGCGGGCCGGCCACGGCGCAGGCAGCCTGGGTGAGCGCCTTCATCCGGCACGTCCATGACGAGCATGTGCCGGTGGATTTCGTCTCGACGCACGTCTACGGCGATGACACCGCCAAGGACGTATTCCACTCTACCGAGCGCATCCCGCGCAATCGCATGGTGTGCCGCGCCGTGCAGAAAGTGCACGAGGAGATCCAGGCGTCGGCCGCCCCGACACTGCCGCTCATCTGGTCGGAATTCAACGCGAGCTGGAGCAATCACACGGAGGTGACCGACGCTCCCTACATGGGACCCTGGCTGGCCGAGACCGTACGCCAGTGCGACGGATTGCTGCAGGACATGTCGTATTGGACCTTCTCGGACGTGTTCGAGGAACAGGGCGTCGTCAAGACGCCGTTCTACGGCGGCTTCGGTCTGCTCGCTGCCGGCGGCATCCCCAAGCCCGCCTTCAACGCCTTCGCGCTGCTGCACAAGCTCGGCACGCAGCGCCTGGCGGGCGATGCCGAAGGGACGCTGTTCACCCGCCGTGACGACGGTGCCCTGGTGCTCGCCTTGTGGAACTATGTCGAAGTTGGTGCCGCGGGTACCCCTCGCAGCGTGGTGCTGCACCTCAGTCACACCGATGCCGCCTCGGCTGCTGTGCAGACGCTCGATCGGCTCCACGGCAACGTGCGGGTGGCCTACGAGAAAATGGGATCACCGCCTTACCCCACGCAGCGCCAGCTCACCGAGCTTCGCGAGGCGGCGGCACTGCCACCAGCGGTCACGCGAGCCCTCGCTGGCGGGACGCTGAGTCTCGAGATTCCACCGGACGCTCTGGTGCTGGTGACGATCGCGCCAGGCATATCCGCGGCGCACTGAGCTGCCGCGGCGCTGCATCCGCCGGCGATCCGCGACACACTAGGTCGTTCTCCGTATGTCGCGGGCCGCCGTACCGCCGTAGCGTAGTCGCGTCGCTCCCTGAGCGGGAATCAGGCATGGACACCATGCGCCAGCCGATCGTCGTGCTGCACGTCGAGGACGACGAGCAGCTCGGCGCCAGCGTTGCAGCGTTCTTGCGCGCCCACGGTTGTGAGACATCCACGGCACGTGATGGCCCGAGCGCGCTCGCGCGGCTGGCGCAGCTGCCGGCCGCCCCGGACGTACTCATCATGGATTTCATGCTGCCCGGCGACATGGATGGCGCGGACGTCGCACAGGAGATCTGCCGCATGCTCGGGCACGTGGTACCGACGGTCTTTCTCAGCGGCGAGCTGTCGAATGCCGCAATGCCCTGGCTGCCCGGAGCGCCGCTGCTGTTCATCGCCAAGCCGGTACCCGCGGACACCCTGCTGGCGGTGATCGAGTCCTTTGCGTCCCTGGGCCGGTTCTTGCTCGCGCATGGACGCCAGTGAGACGGCCGCCCGACGGCTGACTTATCAGGCTTTTGAGCGTAGTGTGGAATGGCGCCGGACCCACAAGAGGGGATGTCCCATGGCCGATCAACCCAACCCGTTCTCTGATTTCACCAAGTTCATCGAGCAATTCAAGGTTCCGGGTGTGGACCTCTCCACCATCATGGAATCGGGACGCAAGGATCTCGAGGCGCTCGCGGAGGCCAACAAGGCGGCATACCAGGGACTGCAGGCGCTTGCACGCAAGCAGGGCGAGGTACTGACCGAGGCCATGCAGAAGATTCAGGACGCCGCCAAGCATGCCACCGGCATGCCTTCCGAGGCCAAGTCGGCCGACGTTGCGCGCGAGGCCTACAAGAGAACGCTCGCGCACATGAAGGAGATGGCCGAGATCGTGCGCAACTCGAACGCCGAGGCGATGACGAAGGTCACCGATCGCGCGATCGAGCACCTGCAGGATCTCAAGAAGATGATCCAGCCGAAGTAGGCGCCGCCGCGCGCTCAGGTGCCGGCAGCTTTGCGCGCTCGGGTGATGAGACGCTCATCGCCCAAGCGCGCGACGCACTCCGAATAGCGTTCACCGGGTCCGCGCCAGCGCAGCTGCTCGACGTCAGCAAAGAGCGGCGCGTCGGTTCGCAATGTCGCGAGGTTCTTGAAGAGCAATGCCAGCTCGCGGCGCTCGCCGAGAACCGCGGGCGGGAAGTGCTCGATGGGCCCGTATTTAGCGATCAACCGCGCCGCGCCGACGCGCCCGATGCCCTCGATCCCCGGATAGCCGTCGGCGCTGTCTCCGACGAGCGCCAGGAAGTCCGGGATGAGCGCAGGCTCGACGCCGAACTTGGCGCGCACCCCGTCCGCATCACGGATCTGACCGCTCCGGCGGTCGATCTGCACCACGCGCTCGCCGCGCACGCACTGCGCCAGGTCCTTGTCGGGCGTCCAAATGCACACCTTCTGTGTGCGGGTATCGGCCGAAGCGATTTGCGCAGCCGAGGCGAGTGCGTCGTCGGCCTCGAGCTCGACCATCGGCCACACCGCGACGCCGAGTGCGGTGAGGGCGTCCTCCAGGGGGTGAAACTGCGCGAGCAACGCCGGATCCACACCTTCACCCGTTTTGTAACCGGGCCAGAGCTGGTTGCGGAACGATTCGATGATGTGATCGGTCGCGACCCCGAGATGGGTGGCGCCTTCCTCGATCATCTGCAACACCGTGTTGAGTACGCCGATCACGCCGCCAAACGGACGATCCTCGCCCTTGCTGAAGCGGCGCAAGCCATAGAAGTGCCGGAACAGCTCGTAGGTGCCGTCAATGAGGTGAACCACCACGGGATGCGCCACCGTGCAACGCTCACTCAGCGCAGCTCCGTGAGCAGCCACTCGAGAAAGCTCGCGGTGTGCTGCTCCATCGGAGCGTACGGGCCGGGCTCGTAGTAGCGCGAGGTGATCCCCTGCTGGTTGAGCTCGATGATGCGCTTGTCGGCAACACTCGTGACCTTCCACAGCCAGGTGAGGCGCTCGAGGTCATAGTCGACACCGGCCCGCGCCGTGCCGTTGACCAGCCAGATCACTTCCATGTCCGTGCGATTCACGCTCCGCGGGACGAAGCGATAGATGAGACCGTGATCCGGGTAGGCGAGGAAGTTGCTGGTGAGGCCCACATCGAAGAACGTGACGCCGCCGTCATAATCTGCGAAGGCGCCCATGAGCGGCGCCAGCGCCCGGCCGTCCTCGCTGCCACTCAACGCGCCCGCGGCGAGCGCCGAGCGCAGACTGTCGGCAGCTTCCTGGCCGGGTCGGGCCTTGAGTCCCCAGTAATCGACCTCCCGCAGCTCGAGCCCGAGTGCACGCGCGCGCGCTCGCACCCGCTCGTCGGCCTCGCGGTTGAGCGCTGCCGGCCGGGCATACAGGTGAAAGCGCGAGTACTCCTCGTGCGCCGGCCCGCAGTGGTAGCACTCCATGTAGTTCTCGACCGCCAGCTTCCAGTTGGCATTGACCGGGTAGGTCTCGCGGTGAGCCACCCGCGCCTGTGCCCAGCCGTAGACGCGCGCCGAGCCGGCGAGCGCCTCCTCGACGTGCTCGAGTCCGGGCGGTGTGTCGGCGAAGGAAACGAACACCAGCCCCTCGATGACCCGTGTGTGCAGCGCCTTGAGAGCGTGCGCGCTGCGGTCGAAGCGCTCGGGCATCTGTCGCGCACCGCGCAGGCTCCCGTCCAGGTTGTAGCTCCAGGCGTGGTAGGGGCAGACGAACACCCCGCCGCGCGCCCGACCGGCCGGCTCGGTACAAATGCGCGAGCCCCGATGCCGGCACACGTTGAGCAACGCGCGCACGTTGCGGTCCGCGCCGCGCACGACGATGAGCGACTCGCCGCAGAGCTCGGTGGTGAAGAAGTCGCCCGGCTCGGGCAGCTGACTGTCGTGGCCGACGCAATGCCAATGGTGCAGCAGCACGCGTTGCATCTCGCGCTCGAAGAACGCCGGCTCACAATAGAACGGCGCCGCGAGCGCGTACCCCGGGCGATGCTGCGCGATGGCCTGCGCAATCCGGTCGGGGGTCGAGCCTGCCGGCTGCGACGCGGTCAGCTCGGAAGCGCTCATCGGTCGACTGCGGCGCCAGGTGTGGCCTCGGCCGCGTGCATTGCCTCTGCGCGCACCAGGGTGATGTGGGCCCGCAGCTGGTAGAGGAAATGCGCGAAGGTGATCGGCACGTGCAGTTGATTGGCGCGCTCGTCCAGACGCTCGAGCCGCGCGAGCACCTCCGGCGTGGCCCCTCCGCGGCGCTCGATGTCCGCCTCGATGAATTTCAGCTCACCGTAGAGCGTGAATATCCGCCGCCGCATGCTCCAGCCGTACGCCGCCGGAACGACCCGCAGCAACGGATAAGCGACGCCCGCGAGTGGTATCAGGAGCACGAGGAAGCGACTGGCGAGCGTTGCGAGCCAGAAGGGCAGGTAGCGCTGCAGGAAGGGGCGTCCTGACCTGTAGAACTGCGTGGCGTCATCGGAGAGCGGCAGATCATCGCGCTCACCTGCCGGGAACTTGCCCGACTGCTGGAAGATGCTCGGCTGCGAATGGATCTCGGCTGCCGCCTCGAGCAGCAGGTACTGAATCGCCGGGTGCATGTCGCGGCGCACGATGAGGCTTGCCTTCGGCGCGATCAGGGGCACATCGTTCGGCGGGCGGTTGGTCGCGAGATTACCCACGCCGGTCGGCAGGATCAGCTTGGTGAGGTACGGATAGAGCGCCACGTACGCGTCCGCGCGCGGAAAGCCGAGCAGAGACACATCGGAGGAAGCGAGGAGGTCTCGCACCGCCGCCGATGCCCACGAGGTGACGATGACGGCGGCATCGATGTCGCCCTTGAGGAGTGCCGCGGCAGCCTCGCGCGGTGACAACGCCAGCAGCTGCAGGCTGGAGGGGTCGATGCCATTCAACTCGATGAGCTTGCGGGCCAGCACGCGCGTGCCGCCACCCTCGAGTCCGATCGACACCCGCTTGTTGAGCAAAGCCTCCAGCCTCGGTCCCGCGGGTATGCGCGTAAAGAACCACATCGGCTGGAAGAACATGGTGCCGAGCGAGGCGAGCGCCGGAGACTTGGCCTCGCTCGTGAGACCTCCCTGCGCAAAGCCGACCGTCACCCCGCTGCGCGGGTCGTTGAGGCGCGCGAGGTTCTCCACGCCCCCTGCGGACGGCATCAGCCGCAGCTGAACACCCGAGCGCTTCAGGATCTCCTGGTAACGTCGCGCGAGCGCATCGTAGTCGCTTCCCGGCGCGCCGGTCGTCATCACCACGACGCGTGGCGGCAGCGGTCCGAGCCACGCGATGGCTGCCGCGATCGCGAGAAGAGTCAGGATGGCCGCGATCGCATAGAACCAACGGGCGGGTCGCTCGAGAGGCGCTATCTGGTAGACCATGCCGCAGCTTTCTGCATCAGGAACTCAGGCCGTCGCACGGCACATCGGCGTTGCGCGCCCCAGCCGCCGGCAATTGCCAGCCGCGGCCGGCGTGCGCACAATCGCCGCCATTCTACACAGCCGACCAACTCGTAGGGGGGGCGTCATGCGTTGGGTTAGATGGGCGGTGATGCTGGCAGCATTCCTGACCGTCGCGGGTGGGGCCACAGTGTCCCCGGACACGCCCTCAAGAACCGAGCTCGAGCGGGCGGATCTTTCCGGGGCACCTGGCATGGAGGTGATCAGCTCGATCAGCGTGTACACGATCGGTGCGGAGCTTCCGCGCCACTTCCATCACGGCGTCGAGACCGGCTACGTCCTCGCGGGTGCGCTGGTGCAGTATCCGGGGAAGCCGCCGGTCATGCTCGAGACCGGCACGGCGATGCTCAATCTCCGCGATGCACCGCATGGCGGCCTCAAGGTCGTGGGGGCGGGACCGCTCAAGCTCTTCACCGTGCACGTGGTCGACAAAGGCAAACCACTTTATGAATGGGTGAACTGAGGCGCAGCGCGCCTCAGTTCCCCTTGGGTGGCGCAGCGCGCCTCAGCGCCCTTTGGGTAGCACCTCCGCGATCGGCGCCGCGGCGGCCGGCACCGCCTGGCGGTAGTCCTTGCCGAGCAGCGCGGCGACGGTGGCGGCAATCTGCGCCTGGTGGATCTCGGCCGTGTGCTCGCGCTCGCCGAGCGGCGGCGTATCCGGACCCATCACCGCGATCCAGATGTTCTCCGAGCCCTTCTGCTCGGCCCCGTGCTCCTTCCACTCGACCGGACCGCTGCCGCGACCATGGTCGGTGGTGATGATGAAGGTGGTGCGATCGCGATACGCCGGTAATGCCTGGAGCGTCTTCCACAGCTGCTCGACGAAGTGATCGAACATGTGCGCGCTGTGCAGCAGCAGATCGTAGCGGCCGGCGTGCGCCCAGTTGTCGGTCTCACCGTAGCCGACGAACAGCACCCGCGGCTGATCCTTCGGCAACGCCTCGAGCAGCGGCACCTGCAGGAACGAATCGTAGAGGTCCTCGTCGTCGAAGCGCGTCGTGGTGCGGTAGAGCTCGTCGAGAAGTGCCTGCCGCGGGTTGAGCGTGCCCTGGTAAGGCGCGTCCCAGCCGGCCTGCACCGGCAGATGGCTGCGGGCGACGTTGAAGATGTCCTTGAAGGTCGACCAGCTCGCGCAGGCGCGCACGCGTCCCTTGAGATCGGGCAGCGTGTTGAGCCATTCGAACACCGTAATGTTGGGATTCGGGCCAAACTCGTTGGAATTGATACGCGGGTCGGGATGCCCGCTCAGCATCTCGTTGTAACCGGGGTAGGAGAAGGCGAAGCCGTTGGTGACGCGCGCGATGCTGCCGCGCGCCTGGTTGCCGAAGATCTGGCCGTGCGTCGCGACCGTGGTCCACAGGAAGGGCAGCAGCGCCTGGCGGCGCTCGGTGGCTTCGGTACGCCAGAACTCGCGCTTCAGATCCTGCTCCTTGTCCCAGATGCCGCCGTTTTTCTCGTTGAGCAGCGTCGGATCCGCGCCGGTGAAGACCTCCTGCCAGCGAAGTCCGTCGCTCACGATGAGCACGACGTTGCGCGTCTTGAGGGCCGAGGGCGCTTGCGCATGAGCGCTCGACTGCCAGGCGAGGAGGACCAGCACGAGCGCGCGCGCGAGACGCAGCGAAACAGTCCGGTTTAACATCGGTATCAGCTCCGGGGAGGTGCGCCTAAGGGTAGCGTGCCGCAGATTGCAGGTACAATAGCTGTCACCTCAAGAGCCGGCACAAGTTGCACGTCCGGGGGCGAGCCGAACCGACGCGGAGGGCGTGCCTGACCAACACTCTCGTCAGACTCAGTGCCGTCGCTGCTGCGATGCTGCTCGGGGCGACCGCCGGGACGGCGGTCCCGGGCGCCGCCGCGCCGATGGCCGCGGGCGCCGCCACGCCGATGGCCGCGGCCGCCACCCTTACCGTAGGAAGCATGACGCTGCGACACTGCGGTGCGCCCCCCGTATGGTGCGCCACGCTCGCTCGCCCGCTCGATCCGAGCGGCACGGTCCCTGGCATGATCTCCGTGTATTTCGAGTATTACCCGCACGCGGGCGGGGGTCCCGCCGCCGGCACGCTGGTCGGTGCCACGGGCGGGCCGGGCTACCCGACGACGGGCTCCGCCGACGAATACCTCGCGCTGTTCGCCCCGCTGCGCGCGCGCTACGACGTGCTGCTGATGGACTACCGTGGCAGCGGGCATTCCGCTGCGATCGACTGCCGCGAGCTGCAGAATGCGCCGCAACTGACCGAAGCCAACATCGGGGCCTGCGGACGCTCGCTCGGACGTGCGGCGCCGCTTTACAGCACCACGCTGGCTGCCGATGACCTGGCGGCGATCCTCGATGCGCTCGCGGTCGGGCGCATCGGTCTCTATGGGGAATCCTACGGCAGCTACTTTGCGCAGGTGTTTGCGCGACGACATGCCGATAAAGTGCGCGCGCTGGTGCTCGATGGCGCCTATCCGCTCGACCGCCCCGACTATGCCTGGTACACGCACTACGCGCCGGCGATGCGCGACAAGTTCAACATCTCCTGCGCGCGTGCGCCGGGCTGCAGAGCGGTCCCCGGCAGCTCGATCGAGCACATCACTCCGGCACTCGAGTGGTTGCGCAGGAATCCCTTCGCGGCGAAGGTGCGCTACGGCGATGACCAGGTGATGACCTTCACCGCCGACGCGACGCAGCTCGCGATCACCATGTTCGCCGGCTACCCGGCCTACGCCACGGTACGCGAGGTGGATGCGGCGGCGCGCGCTTTCGCCGGCGGAGACCGCGTGCCGCTGCTGCGCCTCATGGCCGAGACCCGCCTCAGCACTCCCTCGGTCGACCCCACGCACTCGGCGCTGGAGTTCAGCGCCGGTCTCGAGATGGCGGTGCTGTGCCTCGACCCGCCGCAGATCTTCGACATGCGATTGCCGCCCGCGGAGCGGCGGGTGCAGCGCGACCGGCTGATCGCGGAGCGCAAGCGCACGGCCCCCGACACTTACGCGCCGTTCACCATCGATGAGTTCCGGCGCATGCCGCTCGACTATTCCTACCTGGACCAGTGCGTCGACTGGCCGAGCTCAGCCGCCGCACCGCTGGTCTCCGGCGCGCCACCGTATCCGTCGATGCCGGTACTGGTGATCTCCGGGGAGCTCGACAGCAACACCACCGTGGCTGACGGCGCCGCGGCGGCGGCCCCTTACAGCCACGCCCGCCACGTGGTCATCGCCAACAGCTTTCACGTCAATGCACTGCCGGGTGCGCGCAGCGAGTGCGCCGCGGTGCTCGTGCGACGCTTCATGGACACCCTGTCGGTTGGCGATGAGCGCTGCGCGGCGGCCGTGCCGCCGGTGGATCTCGTCCCACGCTTCGCGCGCAGCGCGCGCGAGCTGACCGCGGCGGTCGCGTCGGCGGGCAACCAGGCGGACCAAGAGGCGTTGCGCATCGTGACGGTAGCGCTGCTCAGCTGTCAGGACGTCATCGTTCGCGCCCGCGAGTACGGCGCTGGCCGCGGTGTGGGGCTGCGGGGCGGTCATTTCCTCGCCGCGGAAGCCGGCGAGGGCTACCGGCTCACGCTCGAGGAGGTGCGCTGGACCGAGGATGTAAGCGTCTCGGGACAGCTCGACTGGCCGGGCCGGCAGGGCATCGTGCACGGTCACCTCGTGCTGCACGCACCGCGCGCGGACGGCACCCTCGAGCTCAGCTGGCCCGAGGGAGTAAGCGAGCCGCGCGCGACGGCGCGCGGCACCCTCGGCGATCGGGTGGTTGTTGCGCAAGCGCCCGCGCCTTAAGACGTGCGGCGCGCGCGAGCGCGGGCGAGAGGCCGCGTCGGATCCACGGGCAGCCACAGCAGCGCGCTCGCGATGGCCGCGCCGGTGCCGATGAGGAACGTCGGTGTCCACGCGTGGACGCCCGAGAGGTAGGCGATGATCGGTGTCGCAATGATGCCGCCGAGATTGCCGCCCGTGTTCATGAGGCCGCTCGCCGCCATCGCGTCCGCCCCGGCGACGTGCATGACCGCGGCCCAGTACGGGCCTTCCGTCAGCTCGACGAGTCCAAAGCATACGGCGAGCGCCGCGACCGCAAGGTAGGCGTTGGCCGAGTCCTCGGCGACGAACAGCAACACGCCCGCGCCGGGCAGCGCGAGGAACGGCAACAGCCGCAGTCCCGTACGGATCCCCAGGCGTACGCCGAGCGCGTCCGCGACGTACCCACCGACGCCGGCACCGATCGCGCCCCCGACCGGGACGATGGCGGCGAGCCAGCCGCTGTCGAGCACGCTGAAGTGCCGCTGCTGCACCAGGTAGAGAAAGCACCAGTTCGCGATCAGGTAATAGACGTAGTTCATGCACAGATACGAGAGGGTGAGCGCGAGCACGTCACGGTTCCTCAGCATGACGGCGATGCGCTCCCAGGAGATGCTGCTGTCGACGCGCGCGTGCGCGTTGTCGGCGAGCTCCGCGAGCTCCGCTGCGCCCACCGCCGGGTGCTCCGACGGTGTATCCCGCCCGTACCAGGCCCACCAGGCGATGAGCGGCAGCGCCGGCAGCGTCATCCAGATGAGTGCCCACTGCCAGCCCAGTGCCACCATGAGAGCCGCGGTCAGCGGCGGAGTGATCACTTCGGCGAGGTGCAGGCCGACGCTCTGCAGGCCGACGACGAGTGCCCACCGGTTCGTGGGAAACCAGACCTGGAACGCCCCGGTCGAGACCGGGAAAATCGGCCCCTGCGCAGCACCGACGATCAGCTGGCTGCCGAGCAGCACGGCGAACAAGGCCGCGCCACTCAGCAGGAGCGGTGCCAGCGGCAGCGCCATGGCGGCGGCGAAGGCGATGAGCCCGATGACGACGAAAGTGCGCCGGGCACCGAGACGCTGTCCGATCACCCCGCCGGGGAACTGCATGAACGCATAGCCGACGAGCAGCGCCTCCTCGAGCCAGCCGATCTGGGCCTGCGTGATGCCGAGCTTCGGCATCATCTCGACGCTCGCGACCGTGATGCCGCGCTGCTGCAGGTAGGCGACCAGGCCGAAGGCGAACAGGAACAGGAAGATCTTCCAGCGTACCCGCAGGCGTTGCGGAGACGGGAGCGAGACGGCCGCGGCCGGTTCCCCCGTCACGTCGCCGCGGGCGCGTCGCCGATCCGTTCGAGGACGTAGCGACGGATATCCAGATTGAAGTCTTCCATCGGCGCGTACCAGCCGCGCTCGTGAACGCGCGCGCTGATGCCCTGTTGCACGGCCTCGCAGATTACCCAGTCCTGGCGGTTGACCAGATCCCAGAACTCCGTGGCGTCGGTGGGGTCGAAGTCGGACTTGGCGATCTCGAACGGCTCGAAGAGGAAATGGCACACGATGCGGGTGTGCGTGGCGCCCGTCGGCTGCAGGATGAACGCTGCGACGTGATCGCAGGCGAGACT
>Ga0335076_10000307_pt1 | contig 43566 bp, 42 predicted proteins | sample Lox_Sample_25_FD_206717 | JGI IMG/M metagenome (GOLD analysis project Ga0335076, IMG submission 206717) | Soil microbial communities from Loxahatchee National Wildlife Refuge, Florida, United States - Lox_Sample_2.5 | ecosystem: Environmental > Terrestrial > Soil > Wetlands | place: USA... | reverse complement strand
TCTCCCGCGTCATGGCAACTTAGGCCCTATCGATCCGCATCTTCGGGGGTTTCCAGCATACGGCGTTAAACAGGAATTCGCACGTGCTCTAAGAGAAGTAAAGAACGATCCAAGTCGAACCCCCATCTGGCAGTCTATCATCGGACGTTATGGTCCCGCATTTCTCAGCCAATGTGAGAACGCTATCGCGTGGTCAAAGGCATTCGTTGAATACCAATTAGAAAGCGGCATGTTCGATGGTGATCGAGACGCCCACAAGAAGGCACAAAGGATTGTCAGGCGACTGACAGACTATCGGGGAAATAAAACCCATCAACGGCACATTGGCTTCGATGAATTGTCTGCGATGGGGTTGAAGATGACGCGCCTAGAAGACGTGCAATGGCACCAAGACTTAGTGCTCACGGTGCATCACTGCTATATGCACGCGCTGATGAATACAGCATCGTTTAAGATCATTGAAAATCATGTGGGTTCGGCCTTCGTGAAGCAGCAGGTGGTCCAGCAGATTACTTTGCCGATGCAGCGGTGAGCTACTTATTCCAACGGGCAGAAGCAGCCAATTGAGCAATCTCCTTGCGGCGCTTTGCACTCAATTTCTTGGCTCTCGCCTTCCCGCCTTTATTGCCGCCGATAGAGCCGAGTGCTACGGCATGGGGATTGCGGGTATCGACTGGCTTCCCCAGAGCCGTCCCGTCCATGTGTTCGCCAATCGCGTGCTCTACTACGTCACGTGCGACCTGCATAAAATCGCGCTTGCCGGAGCGTTTCGCCATGCTTTAACGGTATACGACGCATGTTGCCTTGCGCAACACGAGTCTGGGCCTGTGGAAAAGATACGAACCCACTACCCAAAAGTCTCGTGCGTGCCGCCATTGATTACAATCAGAGTAAATTGAAGAGCAAAAAACCTGCGGCTACTCGAGCGAAAGTACGTAAAAGTAAAAAGGGATGAAACCAAAATAAAACCATAGAACATCCACAGTCGATTTGAGGTTCAAGCCTCACGCTAATCGCCCAGATCTATCAGACCGCACGCCATATGTCCGCCTGCGTACGGGACGGTGATTGCTCGCGACGGGTGGCCCAGGTCTCGCCGGGGTTGCGAGATCTGTGGAAAAAAAGTGAGGCAGTTTTCACGCCGCGTTGCTGCGAATGCTCGTCAGCGGACGAGAATCTGGCGGAACTTTCTGTGGAGACTTCCGCCGGCCCGCACGATCTCTACGTAAGAAAGCTGGAACGGGAGCAGGTACGCGCCGCCATCCAGCGACTGCCAGTGGAGTTCCGGGAAATCATTATTTTGCGCGAGTATGAAGAGCTTTCCTACGGTGAAATTGCCCACGTTTTACAATGCCCGGTGGGAACGGTGATGTCTCGCCTGGCGCGGGCGCGGTCAAAACTTGGGGATACGCTCTCTGCTTTCTGGGAGCCGCTGGCAACGGAAGAGCGAACGGTCGGGCGCTAAAAGCGCCGCGCCACCCGAAACTGGACTTTTTCCGCAGCCGGTGAAGCCGCTCGGAATGACAACTCCGAAGGCTCTCCTAATCGAAAATGAAGATCGCCGAGGCGATGACGGTGGTCCACAAACCACGTTTGTCGCCGACGGCGGACTGGGTGACGTTGGCCGTGCGCACGATCTTGTTCGAGATGCGGTAGATCTCTTTTTTCTCGTCCCACGACCGGTCAGGATCGAACTCGACGTTCAAGGTCGTAGCCAGCATTTCAGCGGCGAGTTCTTCGGCGTAATCGCCGGCGGAGTCTTCGGTCTCGCCGAAAGAATGGTGCTCGCTCAGGTAGCCGTAGGTGTTGCGGTCGGCAGGAATGGCGACGCCGATGCTTGCCGCCAGAAGACGATGAGGCTCGTGGGTGGAATTTTCGGCGACCACGGCGAACACCACTTCACCCGGGCTGAGATAGGGCAACCCCTGAGAACGGGGAACGAGTTTGCACTGCGGCGGAAAAATGGAAGAAACGCGAACCAGATTTTGTGCGGCGATGCCGGCGTCGCGCAATGCCAGCTCAAACGAGGTGAGGCGCTCTTTGTGCTTACCGACCCCCTTGGTGAAGAAAATCCGTTTGGGGACCATGTCCTTGGACAATTCGCTCATCCTCCGAAAAGTGGGCTAAATTTTGCTAACCATAGCATAGGGCGTCCGTGCAGCCATATGAATATTGAGTTACATGGGCAAAAAAAATGAGCGGCGGAACGCCGATATGGGTTCCGCCGCTACCGCGCCCGGAAACGATTTGGGGGAGGGCCGGGTGCGGGAATGCAAGATCGCCTAGTTGGCAGGCGCCACGGACTTGACCGTAATCGTATCGCCGTCGGCTGTGCCGGTGACTTTGGCCGTCTTGTCGGCCAGCCTATCGAGCTCGGCGAGGCTGGCCTTGTCGCTGGCATCGAGGGTGTAAACTTTGTCGCCGACCACCAGCGCGTAGTTGGAGCCTTTGCTCACGCAGGCACGGGTGCAATCGGCCCCGCTGCCTTCCATCATGTGTTTGGCGCCGCACATAGCGTCACTGACTTTGCCGGTGAAGGTTTGGGCTTTAGGAGAAGCGAAAGAAGGCAAAACCAGCAGTCCTGAAGTCAGCACCAGGGCGAGCAGACGCATGGGAACTTTGTGGGAAGCAGGTTTCATGGACGGTACCATCTCCTCTTGCGTTTAGGTTTCTCGCTCGGTTAGATGCCCGAGAACGCTTTAAGCTCCCATAAGATACAGAAGACGTCAACCCGTGGCCAAGAATCCGGAGGGGCGCACCTAAAAGGCCTAATCCAAAAGGTTGCGGATCCAGCCTATTCACGACGATTTCCGGTCGAAACGCAGCATGACATCCACCGTTTTGTCCTTCTCGTCGGGGGTTTCATGGACAGTGACTCTCCAAGGCCCTCCGGGCAAGATTTGCTCGATATTTTTCAGGAAACGTTCGCTGTAGCTGCTGTCGTAGACATCGCCGCTAAGCAGCTTCCAGGCCTCAACCACGCGGGAGGCGGAGCGGTTATCGATGCCACGGATATCGAGGTCGCCCATCTTAAAAACATCGCCTTCATGGACCGCGAGAGTGTATTTGACGGTCGATTGCGAATCGTCCATCTCAGGCATGGGCTTTACCGACGCGTCCATATATCCGCGGGTGCCATAGAGTTTCTCGATCACGGCAAGATCTTCGTCCAACTCAACGACGTTCGCCGGCTCGCCGGTTTTTTGGCGGATAAACTCGCGGAGTTTGTCTGATGGAAAGGCCTTGGCGCCTGAAAATTCGATTTCAGTGGATTTGTATTGCAAGCCAGGGTTCACCGCGAAGGTTACATCGACGGAAATATCCTGACCTTGCTCAAGCACGATGGTTGGTTGAGGATCAGCGAAGGCAGCTTTGAGGTAGCCGCGCTGCAAATAGATCGGCAGAAAATCTTTTTCCGCCTGGATGGTCAAGGCCGAACGGAGATATTCCTGGCCCTCCATTCTTTGGGCCATACGTCGCAGAACCGGTGATTCGGAGGGCGCTGCGCCCGTGAATTTGACGTCGTGAATCCTGATGCTCGGACCGGTGACGGTATAGACCAGAGCTTCGATGGGGCCGTCCTGTCTGGCGAAACGAAGGTAGTCGATCTGGCCCTGCACGTTGTGCTCAATCGCAATGGCCTGCAAGGCAATGGAAAGCTGGTCTGAAAGGTTGCCGGATGCAGGCAGTTGGCCGTCGAAAAGTGGAACCCGCTGACGAAGTTGCTTGAGCAGTTCCTCATCATTCAACCACACAAAATTGTCGAAGCGGACGGGAAGGAGCTGTGCACTCTCCGTGACCTGCAAGTCGAGTTTGGTGCCTTCACCGGAAAACTTGAAGGAGTAAGAAACGTTTCTGAAGGCGCCGGTTTCACCCAGCTGGCGGCTGGCCTTCTGGAAATCGTCGTCGCCGACGGTTTGGCCGATTTGCAGGCCGGAAGCGGCGATGACCTGCTCGCTGGAATAGCGCTTTGCGCCGGTGACGGTGACGGAAATCAATTTAAAGGCGGAAGGTGGAAGGGGTTTGGGCGCGGGTTTGTGGGCGGTTTGCGCGGGCAAGAGCGAAGCGCAAAGGAGGAAGATGGGAAAATATTGAGGACGCACGTCGAAGGGATTTTAACCCAGTTAGACGCTCAACCACAGACGACACAGAGGATCACAGAGTCGTGGAGGGCCCGGTCTTGGACCGCCGGGTCTTCGACCCGGCCGCGCAGGTCAAAGATCTGCGCCCACATGGGCAGATTAGCGCCTGAGAACTGCATCTGCTGTCTTCAGCTTCACCGTCGTGTCAATGAATGCGAGGGCGGCGCGGCTGAGGGCTTTATCCTTACGGAAGACGAGCGCGAGGTCGCGGCGAATCTGAGCGTCGGAGATCGGGATCGCGGCCAGCACTTCGGCGCGCACATCTTCTGCGACATGCGAGCGGGCGATGAAGCCCACGCCAACGTCGGCGGCCACGAAGCGCTTCAGCAACTCGCTGGAGTCGAGCTCCATGGCACAACGAGGCTTAAGACGGCGTTCGTGAAAGAGGTTTTCCAGAACATCCCGGGTGTGGCCGGCCTTGGGCATGACCAGGGGAAACTTGGCGGCCTCGGTGAGGGTCGCAGATTTCACTTTGGCCAGCGGATGCTGCGGCGGGGCAATAATCACCAGTTCGTCACGATGAATCAGAACCACCGTTAGGCGTTGATCGTTGACGGGCAAGGAGACGACGCCAAAATCCACGGAGTTGTCGATGACTGACTCCAGGATCCTGGCATAGTCGGAGCGCTTGATGTTGACGGCAACGTCGGGGTACTGGCGTTTGAACTCGGCAAAAACCTCGGGAAGAATGTGCAGGCAGGTGCCTTCATTGGCGCCCACGATGATCTCGCCGCGGGGCACGCGCTCGGTTTCGGCGATATTGGTCAGAGTGATTTTGCGGCCTTCAAGTGTTTCTTCTGCATACTTCTGGAAGATTTTGCCAGCCGCGGTGATGGAGACTTTTCCACCGGAGCGATCGAGGAGCCGGGCGCCCACTTCTTCTTCCAGCGCACGAATCTGCGAGGAGATGGCGGGTTGGGTGCGGAAACGCTTCTCTGCGGCCCGCGAAAAGGATGAGAGCCGGGCCACTTCGAGAAAGGTTTCGAGCTGGTCAAAGTCCATAGAACAAGCCGTCAGCAGTCAGTCGTCAGCCCTCAGGAAAATCTTTCGATGGGGAATTGTCACTCGCAATTCGCTCGTTTTAGCTTTTCCTGACGCCCGATGGCTGACGGCTGATAGCTGGAATAACTCTCGCTTATTCGCACGATAAAAACAATCAATTCACGACGGCTGGTGCGGCGCTTATACTAGCGAGTTCTGTACAACCCCGAAATTGTAGCAGGTGCACCACTCCCCAACCTTGCAATGAACCGTCTGAGATGGCGACCGGGGCTGCAGCGTAAGCAAGCGGCCGAGAGAGTCTTCTGGCCAGGTTCAAACCACGAAGGGCACGAAGCCGCCCGAAGGAAATTGCCTTTACGAAATTTTACTGCCACATACAAAGGAGCTATTCATGGCTGATCCAAAAAGCGTGATGGAGTTTGTGAAGAAAAACGGAGTCAAGATGCTCGACCTCCGCTTCACCGACTTGCCGGGATTGTGGCACCACGTTTCTTATCCCATCGACCAGTGTTCGGAGTCGTCGTTCGAAGAAGGCTTTGGCATGGATGGCTCGTCGATTCGCGGCTGGGCGGCGATCCACGAGAGCGACATGCTGCTCATTCCCGATCCCAACACTCACATGCTCGATCCGTTCACCGAAATCCCCACGCTAGTAATGGTTTGCGACGTGGTCGATCCGGTCACCAAGCAGCGCTACGACCGCGACCCGCGCTACATCTCGAAGAAGGCTGAGTTGTATCTAAGTTCGACGGGCATCGCGGACACGGCGTATTTCGGCGCGGAGGCGGAATTTTTCATCTTCGACAATGTGCGCTTCGACCAGCGCGAGCAGCACGGGTTTTATTTTATTGACGCGGAAGAGGGCCGCTGGAACTCGGGGCGCGCGGAAAACAATCTGGGCTATCGTCCGCGCTTTAAAGAGGGATATTTCCCGGTGCCGCCGACCGACCACTATCAAGACTTACGCAGCGAAATGGTCATGACTATGCAGAGCTGCGGCCTGGAAGTGGAATGTCATCATCATGAAGTTGCGACGGGCGGGCAGACCGAAATTGATTTGAAGTTCGATTCGCTGGTGCGCTCGGCCGATCACATGATGCTCTACAAGTACGTGGCGAAAAACGTGGCCAATCAGTACGGGAAGACGGTCACGTTCATGCCCAAGCCGATCTTTCAAGACAATGGAAACGGCATGCACACACACCAGTCGCTTTGGAAGGTCGGCAAGCCGCTGTTTGCCGGCGATGGATATGCGGGCTTGTCGCAGCTGGCGCTCAACTACATTGGAGGATTGCTCAAACACGGGCCGGCACTGGCGGCGATCATTGCGCCGACGACGAACTCGTACAAACGCCTGGTGCCGGGCTTCGAAGCGCCGGTGAATCTGGCCTATTCGAGGCGCAATCGTTCGGCGGCGTGCCGCATTCCGATGTATTCGGCCTCGCCGAAGGCCAAGCGCGTGGAATTTCGTCCGCCGGATCCGAGCTGCAATCCCTACATGGCGTTCGCGGCGATGTTGATGGCAGGACTGGACGGAATCGAGAACAAAATCGACCCTGGCCAGCCGCTCGACAAAGACATTTACGATCTGGGGCCGGAGGAGCTGGCGAAAGTGCCTTCTATGCCGGGCTCGCTCGAAGATGCTCTCGAGGCGCTGGAAAAAGATCACGCTTTCCTGCTGAAGGGCGATGTCTTCACGGAAGAGCTGCTGGGAACGTACATCGATTACAAGCGCACCAAGGAAGTGGACGCGGTGAGACTGCGGCCGCATCCGTATGAGTTTGCGTTGTATTACGATATTTAGCGACTAGTGGCTAGTTTACGAAAGGCCCGGCGAATGTCGGGCCTTTTCCTCACACCGCGCCACAGCTCACACGCAGCTTCGTCCCAAAATGAACGACAACAAAGTAAATCGGCTGGACAGGATTGGGAAGAAGAGAACCGTTTCTGTGACAAAGATCAATGCCGCGAAGCCGATGGCAATATAGAGGGGATCCAATCGCTTCGAAAACCAGCCGCAGACGATTTGCAAACCGCGCAGGAACACAATCAAGAACGGCAGCAACATGCCGATGATCAGCCTTCCGGAATTGAAGTAGGGTCTGGCTTCGGAGGGGTAAACGCAGCGTCCAAAATCAAACGGAAGAGAAATCGCCACGAGAAATAATACCGAGCAGCCCACGAACGCTAGCGACATGACATTGGCGAACGTCTCGGTTCGATCGCCAACCTTTGTTCTGGTGACGTACCAGACGAACACGCAGAAAAAGATCAGCGATAACCACAGATAAACGGGATCAATCCATGCACTCCGATGGGCCGCACCCCAGGACATTTCGCCCCGCCAGAAGTTGCGTGACAGAGTCGTAGCAAAATAGCTGAACCCATCCCAGGTAAACAGCGGGTGGTCGAATAGTTCGAACACCGGCTTCATGGTCCACGTCAAATAATCCTGCTTGGATTTCGAGCCGCTCCAGTCGCCCAGTGTCAGACGGTTGTTAAGCATCCAGAGGCCAATCGGGAGGGCGGCGGCTGCGAGCATTGCTGCGGTTTTCACAGTCAACAAACTGCGCGGTGGTCCGGTGCGGACCCTAACAATCCACCACGCCGCCAACAATAGGGGTATGGCGACAAGAAAATTCCCAAAGGCGAGCAATGCGGTTGCAGACGCCACCAGCCCGGTCGCAAGGTAAAACAAGATGTTGCGGTTGGGTTCCTTGCAAAGTTTTGCCAAGAGCAACAGTGTCAAGCTCACGAAAGTTGCGCACAGCGCATTTGGGATGATGAAGAGAAAGCAATCCTGCGGAATTACCAGCAGGAAAATCGGGACCGCGATTTGCAAATAACGATTCTCTGGATAACATTCGCGCACAAACATCCAGGAGAAGAAAACGAAGAGGCCGAAGCCGATGGCGTCGAGGCCGCGCAGCCAGTTGAGCAGAAACAGCCCGGAATAGCCCATGAGGCGCCCGAGCTTATACCAGGCTGCGCCAATGATGTAATAGACGGGTGGAGCGTTAATCTCGACGTTCTTCAACTCCAGCCAGGCGGCAATGCGGTCGTTGAGTTCTTGCGGCACGTATTCGCGATTCGGAGTGCACCACCACGAAAGCGGAAGAAAAGGCCGGCCGGGATCGGGAACCTTGAGGAACTCGGGCGAATGGTAGAGTTCGATGATTTCCGCCGAAGCCGGATCGAAGCCGGGCAGATTCTTCTGCCTGGTATATCCCGTGGCAAACTTGTGGATCGCGTCGAAGTGAAGCTCTTCATCCTCCGGGAAGAATGGCAGACTGATGGAGAAAAAGAGAATCTTGAAGGCGGCTACAAGGCAGAGGACAACGGGAAAAAGCTGGGCGCGAGTCACGGAGCGTGACTTTTTCTCGGGCATGCGTCACGCCATCGTACAACTGAAGCGGAAAGGTTGCCCAGTTACGCTTCAGGCTCCTGTATGGTCGTCTGATCACGCTTCCGCCGGAACCAACCGCCTGCACGCGTCAAGTCCTTTGGGTCGATGAACAGAATGTACGCGGTAAGGACATCCCACTGAAAAAGGGGAATGTTCAAGGAGTACTCAAGCCAAAGATGAAACAACAATCCCAAGGCTAAGACGTAATACCGGAGTTTTCTTACCCAAATCAAGGTCCCGAGACATAACTCCAGCGCAAGCGCGAACCAGGTCCCGAACTTGAGCCCAAGAGGGTCGAAAAACCAAGAGGGAAGGCGAAAGCGGCGAAGCTCATCGAGGTGATAGACGTAGAACAAAGCTGTGCCCTGGAGCCAGGGAGCGCCTTCGATCTTTGCCAGAAACGAAGCGAGATAGAGCACTGAAAGTTGCAGTTGAATCATCCGCTGGGCCCAGGGACTGCGAGGTTGAATGGCGGCAGGTTCTTTGCCCAGCCGTACACGGACGAGCCGATCCAAAGAGAGAGCCGCGCCCGCCGGAGCAAACATCAGGAAAAATCCAGCCAGACGAAGAAAAGTGTCTCCGCCGTGCAGGATGTACAGATTCCTTTGCTGAAGCGACGCAAGGCAAATGAAAATGAGCACGCTGTTGAGGCGCGTGAGAAGACCAGTGGTTAGAAGTATTGCAGATGCCAGGAATACCCAGAAAAATCCGTTGATCCAGGCATTGTTTTGCGGAATGAGCAGGAACAGGTTCAGGCGTGGGCCCGGTTCCAGCTTTAATGCTGTGGCGAAGCTGACCCAGCCGTCAACGCCGTACCATGCCAGCCAGTCGGGCCGCAGGAGCAGAAGTGTGGCGATTACGGCAATGCCATAGAGAATCCGGAATACAGCGATCGGCAAAGGCGACTGTTCAGTGAAAAAAAATTCAGTCCAGGCCCGAAGCGCGGATCGCAAGATCATTGCAAGTCCTCAGGCCGTACGCCGTAGCCCAGCAAAATGTGCTGCTCCCAGGGATCTGAAGCATACGAACCATCGGGACGAAGAACGTTGAAGGAATAGTTCTGAATGAGAATGACCGTGCGCACCGGGTTTGCCGGGCTGCTATGGAGGCGTGCGATGCGGCGAGCGACATCCGCCAGCAGAGCGTCGTTTTCGCTCTGTTGGAGCGTGTCTTCAAACTTGCGATAGCGTTCCTTGAAAGTTTTCTCTCTTAGTCCGAGTTCTTCCATTCGCGGGAGGGTCCAGGTTCTGCGCGAGCCATCTCGATAAACGATGACTGCCTCGATATAAGTGTTGGCCCTTTTGGGTATGGGGGCGAACATGTCCCAGGATTGAAATAATCCTGACCATACGAAGTACGGCCGGACGAAATCTCTTATCTGGCAGAGCAATGGCAGATCGAAAGGAGTGCACCAGCAGGCGATCGCCAGAATGTGAAACGCCAGAAAGGCGCTGATTGCGATGCGCTTTGCAGTTTGGAGCCGGGAAAGTTTCTTCATGCACGAATCGAGCGAAGATTTCTTGGCCTCGCACGGTTTCCTTGTTACAATCTATAAAATCCACTCCCTGGAGCAGGAATGCAAGCTATCCTTGCGCTGGAAGATGGCAGAATCTTCCGAGGCAAAGGCTACGGCGCCAAAGGCGAATGTTACGGCGAAGTCGTTTTTAACACTTCCATCACTGGTTATCAGGAAATTTTCACTGATCCCTCCTACTGTGGCCAGATTGTAGTTCTCACCAACCCGGAAATCGGCAATTACGGCACCAATCCAGAAGACAACGAAGCCACGCGGCCCTATATCGAGGGGCTGATCGTGCGCGAGTTTTCGAAGGTCAGCTCGAACTGGCGCTCGCAGCAGGTGGCCGAGGAATATCTGGAGCAATTCAAGATTCCCGTGCTGGCGGAAATCGACACGCGTGCGCTGGTGCGGCACTTGCGCGATCATGGCGTGATGCGTGGCGTGATCTCGACTCTGGAGACTGATGCCGCGAAGCTGGTGGCCAAAGCGAATTCGATTCCGAAGATGGATGGGCAGGATCTGGCGAAAGTGGTGAGTACGAAGAACACATACGTCTGGGAAACGGGCGAGCGCTCGCATCTGCCGGATGAAGTGGTTGGTGTAAAGGACGTGCCGGCGCGCTTTCATGTGGTGGCTTATGACTACGGCATTAAGCAAAACATTTTGCGCAAACTGCGCGCCGAAGGCTGCAAGGTGACCGTAGTTCCGGCGCAGACTCTGGCGGAAGATGTGCTGGCGCTCAGGCCGGATGGAGTGTTTCTCTCGAACGGCCCGGGCGATCCTGAGCCGTGCGCGTATGCGGTCGATAACATTCGGCGCCTGATGGGACGCCATCCGGTGTTCGGAATTTGTTTGGGCCATCAATTGGTTGGTCTCGCGCTGGGCGGGAAAACTTACAAGCTGAAGTTCGGCCACCATGGGGGAAATCATCCTGTGAAGCAGCTAACGACGGGGAAAGTTGAGATCACGGCGCACAACCATAATTTTGCCGTCGATCCGGATTCCCTGCCACAGAGCGAAGTCGAACTCACACACATGGATTTGAACGACTCGACGCTGGAAGGCTTGCGGCATCGCAATTTGCCGCTGTTCAGCGTGCAGTATCACCCGGAAGCTTCGCCCGGCCCGCATGATTCGCACTATCTGTTCAAGGATTTCGTGAAAATGATGGAGGAGTGGAAGGGGTGAGTGCACGGAGCGCATTGACGACGATTGTTGCTGTGTCTCTCTCTTCTTCACCTTTGAGTGCGACCACGTGTATCGCGGGCAAGAGCTTCAAGGTTCCTCAAGTATGCGGGATCGTAACAGACAAGGACGGTGCGGTGATTCCAGATGCGACGATACACATAAGTCCAGAGAATCATTCAGAAGATGCAAAAGAGGTCACCTCAGATAAAGACGGAAGGTTTGCGATTCCCAATGTTGTAGCCGGCGAATACCAAATACGCGTGAAGTACTCCGGGTTCTGGGACGCTTCGCAACCGTTTAGGGTCACTCGCTCCCGTACGAGCGGAAAATGCACGAAGCAGATCCGCATAGTCATGAAACCAGCAGGTCAGTGCAGTTACGTCGAAAACGCATGGCCAGAAATGAAAAAGAAGTGCGATTTGAAAGGGCACGGCTTCAGCCGTGCCGCCGAGAATGGAGAAGAAGCGCGGCTTTAGCCGCCGAGGTAATGTTGTGAAACCGACTCGTGAGCATGCCACGAATACCGGCCAGACTTACATGATCACTTCGGCGACGTGGGAACGGCGTGGTCACTTCCGGAACGAAAGTTGGGCCCGGCTCCTCATTGACACTCTCTATCGTTACCGCGGGTCTGCTTATCTTCTGCATGAATTCGTCATCATGCCGGACCATCTTCATCTGCTCATTACTCCGCTGACGAGTTTGGAAAAGGCCGTTCAATTTATCAAAGGCGGGTTTTCTTATCGCGCGAAGAAAGAGCTCGGTTCAAACATGGAGGTCTGGCAGAAAGGGTTCTCAGACCATCGAATTCGAGATGCAAAGGATTACGGAGAACACGTTCTGTATATTCGTCAGAACCCCGTGAGAGCAGGCCTCTGCTTGAGCGCGGAAGAATTCTTGTATTCTTCGGCGCATGCTGGATTTGAGCTCGACCCGCTCCCTCAGGGGCTAAAGCCCGAATCTTTAGGGGCTTTCGACGGTGCGGCTAAAGCCGCACCCTTTCAAAACGCCGATCACAACATCGATCAAAACGTTGAGCAAAACGACGAGCGAAACGTCGAGCAAAATGGCGATCAAAACGTCGAGCGCGGCGCGCCGAAAGGCGTGCCCTCGCAAAGCAAATCGAAGAAGACTGCCTAATGCCCAAACGCACCGACATCTCGAAAATTCTGATACTCGGCTCGGGGCCGATCATCATCGGCCAGTCGGCGGAGTTCGATTACTCCGGCACGCAGGCCTGCAAGGCGCTCAAGGCCGAGGGCTTTGAGGTCGTACTGGCGAATTCGAATCCGGCGACGATCATGACCGATCCGGAGTCGGCCGATCGCACGTACATCGAGCCGCTAACGCGCGAATATCTGGAAGAAATCATTCGCGTGGAGCGCGAGCTGTCGCCGGGCGCCGGCTTCGCCATTCTGCCTACGGTCGGCGGCCAGACCGCGCTGAATTTGGCCGTGGAACTTTCTGACAGCGGAGTGCTCGAAAAGTACGATGTGCAATTGATCGGAGCCAATGTCGCGGCCATCAAGAAAGCCGAAGACCGGCTCTATTTCAAAGATGCGATGCAGAAGATTGGGCTCGACGTGCCCAAGTCAGCGCTGGTGAACAATCTGAAAGATGGCCTGGAGTTCGCCGGAAAGATCGGCTTTCCTGTGATTGTGCGGCCCTCGTTCACGTTGGGCGGTTCGGGCGGCGGCATGGCTTACAACCGCGAGGAATTGCTGGAGGTCCTCGCGCGCGGCTTGGATTTTTCGCCGGTTCACGAAGCGCTGATCGAAGAGTCAGTTCTCGGATGGAAAGAATTCGAACTCGAAGTCATGCGCGATCTCAAGGACAACGTGATCGTCATCTGCTCGATCGAGAATTTCGATCCCATGGGCGTGCACACCGGCGATTCGATTACGGTTGCCCCGGCCCAAACCCTCACCGACCGCGAATATCAGGCCATGCGGGATGCGGCGATTGCCGTAATTCGCGAGATCGGCGTGGAGACCGGCGGATCGAACATTCAATTTGGCGTACATCCCTCCACCGGGCGGATGGTGGTGATCGAGATGAATCCGCGGGTTTCGCGTTCATCGGCTCTCGCATCAAAAGCAACGGGATTTCCGATTGCCAAGATTGCTGCCAAGTTAGCTGTAGGTTATACGCTTGATGAAATCCCCAATGACATCACCCGCAAAACGCCTGCCTGCTTTGAGCCGACGCTCGATTATGTCGTGGTGAAAATCCCGAAATGGCAGTTCGAGAAATTCCCCGGCGCGGATGAAAATCTCGGCCCGCAGATGAAATCGGTCGGTGAAGTCATGGCCATCGGCCGCACGTTCAAAGAGGCGCTGCTCAAAGGAGTGCGCGCGCTCGATACGGGCAAGCGGGTTGGATCGGAAAAGATCGAGCCGAAGATTCTTACGCAGCGGTTGGTCACGCCGCATCCGGAGCGTTTGTCGTATGTTCGTTATGCGCTGCGGCAGGGGCATCCGGTAAAGCAATTGGCGAAGATGACTTCGATCGATCCGTGGTTTCTTTACCAGCTCAAGGAGATTAACGACATGCAGCTGGAGCTGGAAAAGCACCCGATGGAGTCGATTCCGGCAGAGGTGCTTCGTGATTCGAAGCGCATGGGATTTTCTGACGGGCGGCTGGCAGGGGTTTGGCGGCTGAACGGCAAAGGAGCGCAGGAAAAAGTCCGTCACCTGCGCAAGAAGCATCGGGTCACGCCGGTCTACAAACGTGTCGACACGTGCGCGGCGGAGTTTGAAAGTTACACGCCGTATCTTTATTCGACGTACGAAGAAGAAGACGAGGCCGCGCCTACACCGAAAAAGAAAGTCATCATTCTGGGCAGCGGGCCGAACCGAATTGGGCAGGGAATTGAGTTTGACTACTGCTGCTGCCACGCGGCTTTCGCCCTGCGCGAAGATGGTTACGAAACCATCATGGTGAATTGCAATCCGGAGACGGTTTCGACCGACTATGACACCAGCGACCGCTTGTACTTTGAGCCATTGACGCTCGAAGACGTTTTTGCGATCCATGAACATGAGGCTGCGGCGGGCGCTCCGGTGGGCGTGATCGTGCAATTCGGCGGACAGACCCCGCTTAACCTGGCTTTGCCGCTGAAGGCCGCGGGGGTGCAGATTATTGGGACGTCGCCAGAATCGATCGATCTGGCGGAAGATCGCAAACGATTTGGCCGGCTGCTCGACGAACTGCAAATTCCGCAGGCGCCGGGCGCCATGGCGGCTTCGATTGAGGAAGCGATTGCGGGCGCGAGGCAGGTGGGATATCCCGTCCTGGTGCGGCCTTCGTATGTGCTCGGCGGGCGCGCGATGGTGATCGCGTACGACGAGGAAACAGTCATCCGATATATGAAGGAAGCCGTCGAATATTCCCAGGACCGGCCGGTGCTGATTGATCACTTCCTGGAAGACGCGATCGAAGTGGATGTGGACGCACTCTCGGACGGCGAAGACGTGGTGATTGGCGGAATCATGCAGCACATTGAAGAAGCCGGAATCCACTCCGGCGATTCGTCCTGCGTGCTGCCGGCGGTCGATATTCCGGACCAGCTGATCCAGCGCATGCGGGATTACACGTTCAAGCTGGCGCGGGCCTTGAAGGTGATCGGGTTGATGAATATTCAGTTTGCGATTCCGCGAGGCGATGGCGGGAGGGTTTATGTCCTCGAAGTCAATCCGCGGGCTTCGCGTACGGTTCCTTATGTTTCCAAAGCCACCGGGGTTCCGCTGGCCAAGATTGCCGCGCGCCTGATGACCGGGCGCAAGCTGCGGGAATTTTTGCCCGAGTTCATCGAGCAGGGAAAAGACCTCGGTACCGGCCGCTGTTTCTACGTCAAGTCTCCGGTTTTTCCCTGGAACAAATTTCCCGGCGTGGACACGGTGCTGGGGCCGGAGATGAAATCGACGGGCGAAGTCATGGGCGTCGCCGATAACTTCGGCGAGGCGTTTGCCAAGGCTCAGCTTGCAGCGGGACAGAAGCTGCCGATTGAGGGCAGGGTCTTTATCAGCGTGACCGATCACGACAAGCTGCATGTGGCAGAAGTGGCGCGGAAGTTTGTGGATATGGGATTCAAGCTGGTGGCCACGGCCGGCACAGCCGACGTGATTGAAGAAGCCGGTATGACGGTGGAACGGGTTTACAAAGTAAAAGAAGGCCGGCCGAATGTAGTCGATCTTATCAAGGGCGAACGCATTCAGTTGATCGTCAATACGCCCCAGGGGCCGGATCCGTTTTTTGACGAGAAAGCCATTCGCCGCGCGGCGGTGACGGCGCGCATTCCAACCATTACCACCTTGTCGGCGGCGCGCGCTGCAGCCGAGGGAATTGCCGCGCTGCAACGTGGGGAAGTGAATGTGCAGGCGTTGCAGACGCTACACGCAGAGCGTACAGTGAGACGCTGAAGTTGCAATCTAGCAGTGGAGGTGTTGTATGGAAGGGAAAAATAGCGTTCATCCGTCGCTGGTTTGACGAAGTGTGGAACAAGAAAAACCTGGCAGCGGTCGACGAGATGACGTCGCCAAACGTAATTGGCCACGGGCAAGCCGAACACGGTACGGATATCGGGCTTGTGGAATTCAAATCGTTTGCGCGGCAGCTGCACGCTGCATTTCCGGATATGAGAGTGACGATTGACTACGTCGTCGAGCAAGATGACAAAGTGGTCGCGCGCTGGACAACGACCATGACGCATAAGAGCGAATTCCTGGGCATCGCCCCCACGGAAAAAAAAGTCGTATTCACCGGCACTACGACTCAGAAAATTTCAGCAGGCAAGATTGTTGAGGGCTGGGACAATTGGGACCAGTTGGCCTTACTGGTTCAACTTGGCGCAGTTGATGCCCGGCGTTTTGTGCCGCAGGCGGAACGCGCTGCCTAAGGGTCGCGCAGCACTTTCAAACTGAATCCGCCCACCATCTTGTCACCGACCACGTATACCCAGTCCACCACGGAAGACACGGGTACGCGAACGCGATCGCCTTGCCGAACGTTGTGAAGATTCACTGGAGCATTTCCCAAGTAGCCCTCTACGGCGTCTTCCGTCATCTCAAAAAGCGTGATCCACATCCATTCGACTTCTCTGCCGTCGCGAAACGGGGCTTTCACAGAGAACAGCTCGCTCGCTTCACGCTGCGGAATGCCTGAGCAAACTCTGGCCACCGATTGCGGGCCTCTTCCGTGGCCGCCGTAAGTCTCCCATCCTCCTCTTCCAACATGATTACGGGGACCTGCTCCCACCGGTCCAGGGCCGCGAGCGGATCGTCACTCTGTAGTGCGCGCTTTAATTCAGCGTCGTAAGGCCGGAGATGCCCGGTTTCTGGGAGGCTCACGGCCATACAGTTGTCATCAACAAATTCCGCTGCCAGTGAGCGCATTCGGCGGTAGCAATCTTGCTTTACCTGCCGTCCGGGGTTTTCGGGGTGCATGAGGTCGACCGTAAAGAATGCCCGGTGCTCCACAACGGCTTTGAGCTGGCGCTTCTCTCGGAACTCCTGCGAAGCATGTTCTCTCTTGTATTCTTCGGTGACGTATGGTTTCGCGACGTTGTTTACCAACAGAATGATGCTTTCGAATTTTATGAAACAAATCGGCGGTTTATTCACTACGTGTTCGTTTTGCTCCGTGCGGACGCCGCGCCCCCAGGCCCTGGCTATCGTGGCGTGCAGCAGTTCGTCGGTAAGGCGGATGGGGGTGCGAAGGAGCAGAACGACGGAAATGAGCGGCGCCTCTTTCTTTCGGATCCGGCGCCACCAGGTGCCGATTCGGTCGATCAGCCGCATAAACGCGACTATTCTAGCTCCTGTGGGTGATCAAAGTGTGTTACAATTATGTCAAATGAGTAACACAATCACAGTTCGCCTGCCACAAGAACTAATTGATCGGCTCCGTAAAAAATCGCGCCGCACGGGACTGCCGGTTGGCCGGGTAGTTCGCCAAGCTGTGGAAAACTCCCTCTTGCGAGAGGAAAAGAACCCACTGCTGGAAGTCGCCGGTGTGATCAAGGGCGGGCCGCGTGACGTCTCATCCCGCAAGGGATTCTCCCGCGAATAATGGACGCCATCGTGGATACCGGTTATCTGGTGGCCTTGTTGAGGAAACAGGACCAGCACCACGCCTGGGCGATAGGTCTTGCCTCCGAGCTCACCCTGCCGCTTCTGACCTGCGAGCCGGTGCTGGCAGAAGCCGCCTTCCACCTGAAATCGAGCGTTTATGTCCTCGCATTGCTGCGCCGGGGCGGAATTCGCGTGGCATTCGACTGCGCCAGCAACCTTGAACATCTCCAGGATCTCGCTACACGCTTTGCTGATCGAAAGCCGGACTTAGCGGACTTGTGCCTGATCCGTATGAGCGAATTGCATCCCCGGCACGCGGTCATTACGGTCGACGAAGACGATTTCCGGGTTTATCGCCGCAATAAGCGTGAAGTTATCCCCCTGATTTGTCCTCCGAATTGATAAGCTAGATTCTGTCATGCTGCTCCAGGGCATTTTCCCGCCCATTACGACCCCCTTCTATCCCGACGAGAACGTGTATTTCAAGAAGCTGGAAGCCAACGTTGAACGCTATTCGAAGACTCCGATTGCTGGCATTGTCGCGCTCGGTTCTACGGGCGAAGCGATCATGCTCTCCGACCAGGAGCGCCGCGAGGTGCTCAAGGCGGTGCGAGATGCTGCGGCAGCGACCAAAGTGCTGATTGCCGGGACCGGGGTTGAGTCTGCGATAGAAACGTTGAAACTGACCGAATACGCGGCAGAAGTTGGCTACGACGTTGCCTTGGTGCGCACGCCTCATTTCTACAAGCAGCAGATGCGGCCGCCCAACATGCTGGCGTTTTACCGTTTTGTGGCCGACCGCTCGCCGCTGCCGGTGCTGATCTACAACGTTCCGTCATTCACGGGATACGACATTCCTGCCGAGCTGGTCATTGAGCTGGCGGAGCATCCCAACATTCTTGGCATGAAAGAGTCTGCCGGAGACGTAGAGAAAGTGCGGCGGATGGTCGAGGGCACGCGGCACATCAAACGCAACGCGACCGTGACCGAGACATTCGACGCGGTCACGCCACGCATGTTGCAGGCCGCGACGACGAACGGCGGGGAATTAGTGCCGGTCGCGTCGCTGGCTGGAACGGCCCAACCGTCTTCCTCGGCGGTGAGCATAGTCAGTGGCATCAAAACGCGGCAAAAGGAAGTTGGATTTCAGATCCTGGTGGGCCTGGCGCAAAAGCTGGAGCCGTCGCTCGCGGTGGGCGCGGTCGGGGCAATTCTGGCGTTTGCGTGTCCGGCGCCAACCGCCTGTTACGAAGTTTATGCGGCGTGGAAAGAGGGCGATATTGAACTTGCCCGGCTGAAGCAAGAACGAATTGCCCAGGCTGCGCAGCAGCTGATCGGGGAATGGGGTGTGGCCGGGGTGAAGTATGCCATGGATTTCAACGGCTATTATGGCGGTCCGCCGCGGCTGCCGCTGCTACCGCTCACAGGCGAGGCGAAGGCAGTGATTGAGCGATTGCTGGAGGCAATTCGAAACTAAGGATTGCACGGGCGGGGACGCCCGCGTCCACATCGAAAAGTTAGTAAACTGGTGGTTGGCGGCGACGCAGTACTCGATAGTAGAGGAGATTTATATGGCAACGATAGTTCAACCGGCGGCGGGCGAGGCAACGAAACAACTCATCAATTACAGCGCGGAGGGCGGCGTCGCGGTGATCGAGATGAACGATCCGCCGGCGAATACTTACACCTACGAGATGAACCGGCAGCTGGATGACGCGATCCTGAAGGCGCGCATGAATAATGATGTCTACGTGATCGTGCTGAAGGGAGCAGGTGATAAATTCTTTTCCGCAGGCGCGAACATCAAGATGCTGGCCAGCGTTGATCCGACATTTAAGTATTACTTTTGCCTTCACGCGAATGAAACATTATTACGGCTGGAGCAGACGCCCAAGCTGGTAATCGCGGCGATCAACGGGCACTGCGTCGGTGGAGGCCTCGAGATCGCCATGGCCGCAGATATTCGCATCGCGCGGAAGGATGCGGGGAAGATTGGATTGCCGGAAGTGAATCTCGGCGTGCTTCCCGGGACCGGAGGCACGCAGCGTTTGTCGCGGCTGGTGGGCAAGAGCAAAGCAATCGAGCTGATGATCACGGGCAACACGTATTCGTTTGAGGAGGCGCTCGAGCTGGGCATCATCAACGACATCTACGAGCGCGAAGGCTTCGTGGAAAATGTCATGGAGTATGCGCGGCAGTTCTGCCCGCCGAATAAAGCGGCCAAGGCGGTGGGAAGAATCAAGCGGTCGGTGCAAACAGGATGGGAAATTCCTCTGGAGTCGGCGCTGGCGCTTGAGCGCGAGAACCAGCAGTTGCTCTTCCAGAGTGAAGACGCGAAAGAAGGGCTGGCGGCGTATGTGGAGAAACGGCCAGCTGAGTTCAAGGCGAAATAAAAGAACACGGACGCGCGGGCGAGGACGCCCGCGCCTACATCGAAGAATCCTGAGAAGGTCGTAAGCATGCCAGGTAAAGTAGCAAAAATCGGGACGTTCAGCGATTGGGTGGGGTTGTTCGGAGAGTGGCGCAAAGAAATTGGCGTCAATCGCGACGAAATATCCGGCTTTCATTTCGATACGCTCTATGGCGCGATTGAAACCGAAGAAATTCAGTTCGGCCACTTCAAAGGCCGGCGCAAGTGGGAGAACCTTCGTCAGGTGCCCACGCAGCAGATGCGCGACGCGCTGATCAACATGATCGTGTACCAGGGCGATACGGAATTTGCCAGCGTCGAGCAGCAGCGGCACCTGTTTGAGACCGCGCCCACCGATTGGGACCGCAAAGCCCTGAGCCGCGTGATGATTGAAGAAATGCGCCACGGCTGGCAGATGTGCGCGCTGCTGGTAGATCACTTCGGCTATTCCGGAAAAGTCGAAGCGCAGAAAATGCTGGAGCGGCGCGCGTTTGAAAACAAGCGACTGCTCGGCGCTTTCAACGTTGACGTCGACAACTGGATGGATTTTTTTACCTACACAGACTTCGTCGACCGCGATGGCAAGTTCCAGTTGCAGATGCTGAAGTATTCAGCTTTCGCGCCGCTGGGCCGCTCGATGTCGTACATGCTGCGCGAAGAAGCGTTCCACATGGGCACGGGCAACGACGGACTGCGCCGCATCGTGCAGGCTGGCATTATTCCAGCGTGGCTGATTCAGAAATACCTGAACAAGTGGATTTCTTGTTCGTACGATCTATTCGGCACCGATCATTCTTCATCGGCACACTGGGCTTATGTTTGGGGCATCAAGGGCCGCTACGACGAACCGAAGAACGAGAAGGAAGCCGATCTCGACGATTTGAACGACTACAACCGCCATTTATATCGAGACGAGGTCGCGGGGTTGATCGAACGGCTGAATATTGCGCTCAAGCCGGGAGAGCCGAAGCTCTACGCGCCGGATATTAAGTTCAATCGTGCCATTGGCCGATGGGCCGACCAGAAGTTCCACGCGCAAACCGGCGAGCCGCTGGATGACCGCGACTACGACCAGCACTTCAAAGACTACATGCCCAGCGCGGAGGACAGGAAACTGCTGTTGGAGATCATCGCAAACGAGAAGAAATGGATCGCCGAGAAAGAAGGCGCACGCGACCCGTTTGAAACCATTGCCGAGCCCCGTAAGTCGGCCATCAATTTGTGAACTCTCCAAGCGTCGGACCGGCCACCTCGCGCTACTCGCGGATTAGGGTCGAAGCCCGCTCAGCCATTGCGCAGATCACTCTGGACCATCCTCCACTCAACGTCATCGATATTCCGATGATGGACGAGCTGGCAGCCGCACTCCGCGATCTGGAAAGCGATCCTAAAATTTCAGTTCTGCTGTTTTCTGGTTCCGGCAGCCACTTTTCCGCCGGTGTCGATGTGGCCGCGCATACGCCCGAAAAAATTGAAGAGATGCTCGGCAAATTCCACAGGGCGATTCGCGCGTTGGTAAGCACGAAGAAAGTTACAATCGCCGCGGTCCAGGGCCATTGCCTGGGCGGCGGGGCCGAGTTGGCCATGGTTTGCGATCTGGTCTACACAAGTGACGACGCGCAGTGGGGTCTGCCTGAGATCAAGCTGGGCTGTTACCCGCCGGTTGCGGTGACGGCTCTGGCTGCGCTGGTGGGGCAGAAAAAGGCTGCTGATTTAATTTTTACCGGCCGCGCGATTTCTGGCGAGCAGGCCGCTGCAATTGGTTTGGCGAATCAGGCAGTGGACAGTGGCGATCTCGGCCAGGTTGTGAACAAGACCATTGCAAGGCTGTCGCAGCTCAGTCCGGCGGCGCTGGCATTAACGAAAAAAGCTTTCTACGCCTGGGACGCGATCCACTTCGACAAAGGCCTGGCTCGCGCCGAGAAGATTTATTTGGAAGAGCTGATGAAGACCGAAGACGTGCAAGAGGGAATCAAGGCGTTTAGGGAAAAGCGCGCGGCGCGATGGCGGTAGGAACACTGACGTGGGATTCGTAAAAACATTTTTCGACAGGCGACGTGAGAGGGAAGACTTAAGAAAAACCCTTGAAGCCCTTAAGGCAGGGATGCCCACTATGATCGTTAAGGCCCATGAGCATTCGTCGCGTCACAGAGAAGAGATAATGGCAAGCACGTCCTGCGGATGCTTCTATTGCTCTAGGACGTTCGCGCCCGCAGAAATTGGCGAATGCTGACAGCGGACAGACGGCCATGTGCCCGAGATGCGCCGTAGACCGTGTTCTCGGTTCGGCGTCAGGATACCCGCTGACGAGAGAATTCCTTGATGAAATGAACAAGTACTGGTTCTAACAATGGATTACGAAATTCCACCTCAAGCCGCGAAGACGCTGATGGACCGTGGCGAGCCGTTCACCTTGCTCGACGTTCGAGAGCCCTGGGAATTTGAAACCGCGCGAATCGCCGGCGCGAAACTCATGCCCATGGGTGAAGTGCCCAGCCGCGCTCACCAGGAACTCGACCCGGAAGATCACATCATCGTCGTTTGCCATCACGGCGTGCGCTCGCTGAACGTTGTGGCCTGGCTGCGCCAACAGGGATTCGAGAAGGCGCAATCGATGAGCGGTGGGATCGATGCGTGGTCGCGGCAAGTGGACCCGGAGGTATCCAAGTACTAGAATCGTCTTTCACTGTGAGAACAGGTGCCCCAGTTTCTCTTTTTTCGTCCTGAGATAATCCTGCGCGTGTTCGCTGGGCGTGACTTCGCAGGGCACACGCTCGCTCACTGCGATTCCGGCGCGTTCCAGAGCGGCAACCTTATCCGGATTGTTCGAGAGCAGGCGCACGCGGGATACGCCCAGCGACTTTAGAATCTCTGCCGGCAAAGCGAACTCGCGTTGATCCGCTTTGAAGCCGAGCCGCTCGTTGGCTTCCACGGTGTCGAGGCCGGAATCCTGCAACTCGTAGGCTTGCAGCTTGGCCATCAGCCCGATGCCGCGACCTTCCTGCTGTTCATAAATCAGCACGCCAGAGCCTTCGTTCGCGATCATCTCTAGCGCCATTTCCAGTTGCTGGCGGCAGTCGCACCGGAGCGAGCCGAAAACGTCTCCCGTGAGGCATTGCGAGTGAATTCGCACTAAAGGCGAAGCGGACTGAACGTCGCCCATCACCAAAGCGACCGCCTCTTCGATACGAGGAATATCTGCGTCGCCGTCGTTGAATTTACCCGTGAAGCCGAAGATGCGAAACTGGCCCCAACGCGTGGGGAAATCGGCGGAGGCGATTTTCTTGATCGAGGAACTCACTTAGTGATTATAGCGGTCAGCGCGATTGCTAGCCGTGGTGCAGCGGCGGAAAGTGGTAGTAAACATCCTGCTTGGATGGGATAGGAACTCCGTCGCGGGTTGCGGGACGAAACTGCCAGTTGGCGAGAGCGGCGAGCACTTTGTTATCGAGAGTCGGGCGCAGACTCTGAACGACCGTCTTCTGCACGATCGTTCCATGCTCGTCGATCGTGACTTCGACGACCACATCGCCTTCGATGCCCGCGAAATCAGCCGCATCGACGGCAGGATCAGGGGAGAAGACCGGCAGGGCAGGACGAATTTCGTAACCGTAAGTTTTTCCGTCGAGCGCTGAGCCGTAAGTTGAACCCGCTGGTATTGGCTGCTGGGATTGCTCTGCAGACTTCGACTGCGCATCGGTTTCAGGCCGCGGGTTCGCAGCGAAACGCGCCGTCCTATCTCGTGCGTTCTTTGAGGGAAAAATCAGATTGCGTCGTTCCGCGGCCCGGCGAGACGCACTCGAAGCAGGCCCGGCGGTGGCATCGCTGGCGTTTGGTTCGGATTGATTTGGCCAATAAAGGTCTGTCCCGTCATTGCCGTGAACGACAGATGAGGGCGCGAGAAATCTCGGCGCCCCAGTATGGAGCAAGAAGAGCAGCGCGATGGCGTGCAGCAGCGCTGAGGCGCACCACGCGGCGCGAGCCGATCGTGAGCTTCGAGTTTGAACTTCGCCGAACACAGCGACTTGTCCCTGTATTAGACGTTACGCCAGACCAAGTGTAACGCTATTTTTCTCGGGAGGGGAGATTATGCGAGTTACCGCTCTGGAACTTGGTGCGATGCGGGAGTGGCTGCTAAAATCACTTATCCCGCTTGATCCGCTTGTGGGGCTATAGCTCAGCTGGGAGAGCGCATCGTTCGCAACGATGAGGTCGTCGGTTCGATCCCGACTAGCTCCACCATGTTTTCAATACCTGAGAGGAAGTCACGGCCGCCGATTTCACCGGAGCTGTTGCCGCTGCTATCCGCAACGCCCAGATTTCCGAAGGCTAGCCTTGATCAGCGCGCGGGATTGGTCGGGTTCTGTTCCCTGCTGCGAAGCGCGGATGAGATAAGATAGTGGCCCGGTTGGGGATCGTTCTCTACGCCCGGAATATAAGTAGGTTCCTGCTTTACAACCTCCATGCGAAATATCCTTTGCCGCGTCAGGCAAGGCTTTGGATGCTACATGTTTTCCGCAAGAAGCGTCTCTAGTGCTTTTCTAGTATTGCTCACACTCAATCGCTCCACGTAAGGTGTCCGCCATTTAGCAGCAGGAAGAGTTTCAAACTTCGGAGACGCCTGTCTGGTGCTTGGAACCGCTCGTTCGGTGGGGGCAAAAGTGTGGGGGGCAAAAGTGGGGGGCAAAAGTGAAGAGACGCTTCTTTCGTGGGACATGTGTTGTTCTCGGGTTGACTTTGTTCTCGGCCACGAATTTTCTTGGGCAGCAGCTGGCCACGGCGAATGTTACGGTGATGGACCCGTCGGGCGGCGTTATTTCGCAGGCTCGAGTCACGCTACAAAGCCTCGAGACCGGCGCCAAGCGGACGGAACTGACCACGGCAGCGGGAATTGCGATAGTGCCTGGGCTCCCCGCCGGCAATTATCAGCTCCTGGTCGAGTCCGGCCAATTCAGCTCTTATCAGGGCGGGCTTGCGCTGGCAGTTGGACAAAATGCGTCGGTGACGGTAACGCTGGGAATCAAAGAAGCTCGGGAGACGATTGAGGTTCAAGAGACCGTGCCGGGTATCGACACGCAGAAATCCGAGGTCAGCCAGGTTATCGACACGCGAAAAATTTCTGACCTGCCAATCTCGGGAAGGGATTTTATTGATTTTGTGCTGCTCACGCCCAACGTCATCGTGGGCCGCAGCACCGCAGTCGGCGCGCAGTCGCCCTTTCAGGAAACGGTGCTGCAACTGAGTTTTGCCGGGCTGCGCGAAACCCACAGTGCTTTCTTTGGCCTGGATGGCACCGACTACACGACGAGCATCTCGGGCGTACAGCGATCAAGTCCATCGCAAGATTGGGTGCGGGAGTTTCGCGTGGCCGATGGCCCGTACACGGTGGATAACGGCCGCAACCTGGGAGCGGTCGTGAACACCATCACCAAATCTGGCAGCAATACAATCCACGGTTCGGCTTACGAGTTCTTCCGCAATGATGCGCTCGATTCCAACAATCTTCTTTCCGCGCCAGGATTCAATACGCTCCGTTTTAATCAGTTTGGAGGGAACGTGGGCGGCCCTATCCGGCAGGACAAGAACTTTTATTTCGTGGGATACGAAGGCCAGCGCCGCGCGGAATCGCCTTTGTATTCCTCTTTCATTTTGAATTGCATCAATAATCCCGGCTGCCTTGGCCCGGGCACGCCCAGCATTAATCAGGTGAAACAGTTGCTCGGCCTGCAGCCGGAGAACCTCGGCTCCATTCTTCAGATCGGCAATTACGACAAATTTATAGCGAAGTCGACGAATGTTCTGAGTGAAAGAAGCACTTTGAACATTGGCTATCTGTTCAGCGACGATCAGAAGCAACACATTCCCGGCGCGGCTCCGGGCCAGGGATTGCCGTCCTCCTACCGTAACAACACAATCCACGACCAGACGCTCTACGGAAATTTACTGCATGTTTTTGGCAGCAAGTGGACTTCGGAAAGTGTGCTCGACTTTGGACGCAGAATCTTCAATCTTGACCCGGTGGGAGCGGGATTTGAGCCTTCCATCGTGGTGGCGGATTTGCTCAACTCCGGGGGCTTCACCGGCAGCGTCAGCTACTACAGCGAGCAGCATTTTCAGGGCGCTGAAAATCTCACTTACATCCGCGGCAACCATTCCTTCAAATTCGGCGGAGATTTCGAGCCGGTCTGGATCACCGCTCACACTACTTTCTTTACTCCGGGCGCGGGCATCTTTACTCCGCAAAGCTTTTTTGGCGCGCCGCCGTTCAATGGGCCACCGTTCGGCCCGGGAACTCCGGTGGAATTTCTATTCCTGGAACCACGTTCGTTTTTCGGGCAGCAAATTCCACAGCGGGCCCTGCCCTTTAACAGCTTGTATTCCGGCCAGGGCGCCTCGGATTTTACGAACAGCACAGACTTGAAATTTCTGCACAAGCTTACTGGTTTTTGCGGGCAAGACCAATGGAAAGCCCGGCCCGATCTGACTTTCACGCTCGGCCTGCGCTACGACATCGATTTCTTTCCGTCCGCCTCTGACGTCAGAGTCATCGGCAAGATGCATCCCACGAATTACGGGAACGTGCAGCCTCGGGTCGGTGTGGCGTATTCATTCCGTCAAGGCAAAGGCGTAGTCCGCGCGGGTTTCGGACTGTTTACCGGGCCCTTCGATTACAGCGACATTATGGTCGGCTGGCAGGGCGCGTCACCGTTTACCAACATGCACCAGCCGATTCTGCCGGAGTTTGCTAACCCCGCGAACGATCTGGTTGGATTCGGCCCCTCCGGAATCGTAGGAGTCGCCGGTCCAGTTCTCGCCAGTCAGGCGTATAGCAACTTTTCTCACAACGGAATTTATCCCGATCCGAGCACACTCCTTCAGTTTCCCCTGGGATATGTAAAACGCAAGTTCCCCAATGCTTATGCCGAGGAAGCTGGACTGGAAGTGGAAAACGAAATTGCGAAAGATCTGTTCGTTTCCGTCGGATATCAATTCGTGCACGCCCTCGACCTTCCCATCTACTACAGCATCAATGGCGTGCCGGACGGAACGCTTCCCGATGGCGTGCAGAATTTCGCGCCCGCCGATCCCAACTTCGGATTCACTCTGGAAGCAACGCCCACGGGATACTCCATCTATCACGCCGGAACGGTGAGCGTGCGCAAGCCGTTCGCGCACCATTACAGCGTGTTGGCAAACTACACGTTTTCGAAATCGATCGACATCGGGACCGATGTTCAGCTTACCGATACTCCCATGGATTATCTGCGTCCAGAGCTCGACCGAGGTTTGGGCGACAACGATATCCGTCAACGTTTGGTGATGACTTTGATGGGAGAATCTCCGAATACTTGGAACCGCATGCTCCGTAATTTCAAGTTTTCCATGTTGAACACACTGCAAAGTCCGCTTTACTACACAATTCTTGCCGGCTTTGATGTGAATGGAGACCAGTTTCCGTTTTCCGATCGCGTGGGAAACATCGGCCGCAATACTTACCGGGGAGATCCCTCGTACACCACCGACATACGACTGCAACGGTCATTCAACTTGAATGAAAGTCTGGCACTGGAGGCGAGCGCCGAGATTTTCAACTTGTTCAATCGCCAGAATGTCAGCGGAATTGATACGGTCTACGGCGCCGCAACTTTTCAGGGACCGATTCCGCAGAGGTTTGGCGATGGCGTCACCAGCCCCGGCAATCCCACGTTCGGGACGCCAAACTACGTCGCGCCGGCGCGGCAGGTGCAGTTTGCGGTGCGGGTGAAGTTCTAACTCCAATTCACAAGGGGAACACGATGGCGCACATTCGACTTCCTGAGGGTATTCCCGGAATTTTGGGACCGATGGCTTTCAGTCCTGAAACTGCAAAGCCGCTAAACGCGCTGGCCGAGGTGCTTCTACGCGGACCGAGCAGTCTGACTCCTGCGGAGCGGGAAATGATTGCTACTTATGTTTCATCGCAGAATGATTGCTATTTCTGTCAGCACGCGCATGGCGCGGTGGCCGCGTATCGGCTGGGGGGAAACGAACAATTGGTCAACGACGTGAAGCTGAACTTCGAGTCGGCAGAAATTTCAGACAAGCTGAAGGCGCTGCTTGCCATCGCCGGCAAAGTGCAGAAGGGCGGAAAGCAAGTGTCCGCCGAAGACATCGCTCGCGCCCGTGAGAAAGGCGCTACCGACAAAGAAATCCACGACACAGTTCTGATTGCCGCCGCCTTCTGCATGTACAACCGATACGTGGATGGTCTGGCAACCTGGGCCCCGACCGACCCGCAGATGTATCGCGAAAACGGAAAACGGCTGGCCGAAGACGGCTACGTTCACTCGACTGACCAACTTCTGGTCCGTGAGCCAGCCAGTTAACATAGCCCATCATGTAAGTAGACATTATGGGAAAGCGCAAGCAACCAAGCGCCCCGTCACCCACATCTGACTTTCCATGAGCAAAGTTGTCGAAGGCGTGGGCAAGCATGGTGAGCATCCCCGGCTTCCCGCGCCCGGCCGGGGTCTTGCTTCCGGCCTTCAATTGACCATTGGTGGCGGCGCGATACAGGCAAATTCTCCGTCTTAATACTGCTTTCCGCCGCAGCCGATTGGTCAGCCGAAGGCGGAAGATTTCTTCCTCAGAAGACCTCATACATAATTCGCCATGGGTATCCTCGCGGACTGCGAGCCCGGAAAAGTGTGAACGCAGCAACTCGCGGTGTGCAATTCCATCGCGAGGCAAAAGACGGCCGTCTTCTTGCTTCACGGCCGAATCACTCAGCGTGAAGTTGAAAGGAGCATACCGTGACCTCAGATCGCAGCACCCGCATCTTCTGTTTTCTGGCTCGCCTAGGCAGTGTCGTTGCCGGCTTTCTGCTTGCGCTTGCGGTGTTCCATCTGATTGCGCCGCAAGCGCATGGTTACCTTTGATGTAACCCAAATCAACCCGGGATTCTCACCGGTGCGGCCCCTGTGCCGCACGGCGGACCCTGGAAGGCGACAACATAATGGATAGCGTCAGGCCTTGAGCTTCGAGGTGTAGATGGCCATGCCTACAGCCGCGTCGACGTTGATGGCGTCAAGGCTGGCGATTTCTTCGGGCGTGGTGATGCCGCCGGCAGCAATCAGGCGGCGGTCGGTGGCTTGGCGCAGCCGGCGAATCACGTCGAGAGGGAAACCACGCATCAGACCTTCGCTGTCGATGTGCGTATAGAGAAACGCGCCGCAATATTCCTGAAGACGCTGGATCATTTCCAGGGGAGAAATTTCCGTGCGATGCTTCCATCCCTTGGTGGCGACTTTTCCGCCACGGGAATCGATGGCGAAAACAAGGTGTTCGAGACCAGCTTGGCGCGCCAAGCTGGAGGCAAAGCTCGTGTCGATTTCCTCATTGCGCACGAGCGAAGAACCAACAATCACTTTTTTCGCACCGAGTTTCAGCATGGACTCGGCGGCTTCGACCGTGCGAATTCCTCCGCCGACCTGGCACGGTAGTCGGCTCGCAAAATAGGAAACAAGCTGGCGGTTATCGCCGTTTCCCATTGCTGCGTCGAGATCGATCAGCTGGATCAGGCTGTATTCGCGGAAACGTTGAACCCAGACGTCGAAGTCATCGAACTCAAGGGCCTTTCGTTCTCCTTGCACGAGCTGAACAATCTTGCCGCCCATGAGGTCGATGCAGGGAATCAGCATGGCAACCTCACGGGGATGCCCTCGGCGGCGAGGCTAGCTTTCAGATCGCGGACGGAGTTCCATCCGTAGTGAAAAATAGACGCGGCCAGAGCGGCATCGGCGCAGCCTTCGCGGAATACCTGCACAAAGTGATCAGCGTTGCCAGCGCCGCCGGAAGCGATGACGGGAATGCGAACCGAACGAGCGACCCGCGCGGTCAGCTCGCAGTCAAAGCCTGACTGCGTGCCGTCGCGATCCATGGATGTGAGCAAAATTTCGCCCGCCCCGCGGCTCTCCGCCTCTTTGACCCAGGAGAGAACATCGATACCCGTGGGCTTTGTGCCTCCGGCAGTCCAGACTTGCCAACGACCGTTGGCGGAATCGTGCTTGGCATCGACCGCAACAACAACTGCCTGCGAGCCGAAACGCGAGGCAATCCCGGTGATCAGTTCAGGATTGGTGACCGCTGAGGAATTGATGGCAACCTTGTCGGCACCAGCTTCGATCACGGCGGCGGCTTCGGCAAGGGAACGAATGCCGCCGCCGACCGTGAACGGCACGAACAGCACATTGCCGGTGCGACGGACGATCTCGAGCAGAGTCGTGCGGCCTTCGCGCGTGGCGGAGATGTCAAGCAACACGATTTCGTCGGCGCCAGCAGCGGCGTGGCAGTGGGCCAGTTCCGCAGGGTCTCCGGCATCGCGCAAGCTGGAGAAGCGCACACCTTTTACGACTCTTCCGGCCTTGACGTCCAGACACGCAATGATGCGTTTTGTCAGCATGCGCAGAAGTTCTCCAGGATCGCCAGGCCCACCTCGCCTGATTTCTCAGGATGGAACTGTACTCCGAAGAGATTTTCACGCTCGACGGCTGCCGAGAAGCGATGACCGTAGTGGCAGACCGCGACAGTGGACTCGCTGAGAGGGGCGTAATATCCGTGGGTGAAATAGACGGACTGGTCCGCCAGAATGCCGCGCAGCAAGCGGCTCTGGGAGGAGATCTCTAACTGGTTCCATCCCACATGAGGAGACTTGAACTCTGGCGGAAAGGATTGGCAGCTTCCGGCAAAAGCGCCTAAGCCACGAATTCCGGGAGCTTCCTCGGACGACTCGAAAAGCCATTGCATGCCGAGGCAAATGCCAAGAAGCGGTTGGTTGTGCGCAAGATGAGCTTGGAGAGCGGTTATGAGACCGTTCACGCCAAGAGCGGCGGTAGAGCGGAAATTCCCGACGCCGGGAAGGACGATTCTATCCGAATGCTTGATGACAGCGGGATCGGAAGTGATGGCGCAAGAATGGCCGAGATGTTCGAGCGCTCGCTTGACGGAAGTGATATTACCGGCGCCGTAGTCGAGAATAGCGATCACAGCAATCCTTTCGTGCTGGGCAGCATGCGCCGCAAACGGCGATCCTGCCAGCAAGCCGCGCGCAAGGCTCGCGCGAAGGCTTTAAACAACGATTCGATTTTGTGATGGCTGGAGCGCCCGTAGAGCACTCGGGCGTGAACGTTGGAGCGCGAGCCACGGGCGAAGCCCTCGAAAAAGTCGTGCACAAGTTCCGACTGAAGATCGCCGACCCGCGTAGTGCGTACCTTGGTCTGGACCACGGCCGCGGTCCGGCCGCCAAAATCGACCGCAGCCAGACCTAAAGTTTCGTCCATAGGCATAACAAAATAGCCGGCGCGAAGGATTCCGCGCTTGCTGCCTAATGCTTGATCGAAGGCTTCGCCGAGCGCGATTCCGACGTCTTCGACCGTGTGATGTTGGTCGACGTCGAGATCGCCTTTGGCCTGAAGCTCGAGATCGAAGCCGCCATGCCGGGCAAACAACTCGAGCATGTGATCGAAAAAGCGGATTCCAGTGGAGACGCGATAACGTCCCCGGCCGTCGATGACGAGTGTGAGTCGGATCGCCGTTTCCGAGGTCTGCCGGTTGATGTGCGCTTTCCTCATGCCAACGACCTTTCCTCCAGCGGCATGGCGCGCACGATTGACTCAAGAATTGGCAGCATGTGGTCCATTTGTTTCGTCGTCCCGATGGTGATGCGGACACAACCGTCGCAGCCCGGATCGCTGGAACGATCGCGGACGAGGATGCCCCGGCTGGCCATCGCGGCCACGAAGGCTTGTGCGCAACGACCGAAGTGGGCGAGAAGAAAATTTGCCTGACTCGGCCAATGGCGGACGCCGAGCGTGCACAATACTTCGGCCAGCTTTTCGCGTCCGAGACGCACTTCCTCTACGTAATGTTTGACGAATTCTCGGTCTTCCAATGCCACAGGAAGGCACGCCAGGGCTGCGGCGTTGACGTTATAGGGGGAAGCCACGTTCCGAATCATTTTTACTTGTTCTTCAGCTCCAGCTAATACACCAATCCGGAGGCCTGCCATGCCGTAAGCTTTGGAAAAAGTCCTCGCAACGAACAGATTGGGCAGCCGTCGGATTTCGGGCAGGATGGTCTCGCCATAAAATTCGAAGTACGCCTCATCAACCAGAATTGCCGCATGCCCAGCTTCGCGGGCCACGCGTTGTATATCGCCGGGCTCTGCTACCGCGCCGGTTGGATTATTGGGATTGGCGACCGCAACCAGCCGAGTTTCTGGGGTGATGCGGTTGAGCAATTGTTCCGTTGGGAATCGAAATTCAGGGAGCATGGGAACCTGAATCACCCGGGCCCCGGTGCTCGCCACCAGAAGTTTGTACATCGCGAAGGTTGGAACGACGACTAAGGCCTGATTCCCTGCTTCGAGATACGTCTGGCACAGAAGTTGGATGCCTTCGTCGATGCCATTCGTGAGGAGAAGTTCCTGTGGATCGATTCCCAGGAAGTCCGCGGTCAATCGTTCGACGGGCTCGCGCTCCGGATAGCGCGCCAAATCTTCGCCATCAAGTTCACGCATTCTGCGAAGGACGCGCGGCGAAGGGCCCTGCGTGTTTTCATTGAAATCAAGACGAAGTCCGACGCGCCCGGCAAGCGGGGGACGGTACGCGCTTAATTCCCGGATTGCAGCGCGGGCCTTCAACATTGGAAGACCTCCCGCGCGAACTCCTCGCCAAACATAAGCGAGCGTAGCGCTATGCGGAATGCGGTTTTGTTCGGTAAGCTTCGCATCACGCCACCACCTTGTTTAACGGGTACTCGACGATGCCTTCTGCCTTTGCAGCCTTCAGTTTCGGGATGACGCTCCAGGCCGTGGCCTCTTCAATCACTGTGTTGACTGCAACCCAAATGTCATCGCTGAGGGGCGCGATGGTGGGCTTGTTCAGAGCGGGCAACACGGCGAGAACATCATCAAGATGCTCGCGGCGCACGTTCAGCATCAAGCCGACGCGGCCCTTGGCTTCAAGAGCACCGTGAAGCATGAGCGCGAGGTTCTCGATCTTGCTGCGCTTTTCCGTGTCTTCGCAGCATTTACAGTTGGCGATGAGTTGCGTATTGGATTCAAGGACGGTGTCGAGGATAGCGAGACGATTGGCGCGGAGGGAGCTTCCGGTTTCGGTGATTTCGACGATGGCATCGGCGAGATCGGGCGGCTTAACTTCGGTCGCTCCCCAGGAAAATTCGACGTTGACGTTGAGGCCTTTGCGCTCGAAATAACGGCGCGTGACGCCGACCAGTTCTGTGGCGATCGTGCGGTCTTCGAGATCTTCGGGCGTGCGGTAAGGTGAGTTTTCCGGCGCGGCCAGAACCCAGCGCACCTTCGACCGGCTTTGCTTGGCATAAACAAGATCGCTGATGGTGACAACCTGCAAGCCGCTCTCTAAGACCCAGTCTAGGCCGGTAATTCCGGCATCGAGTGCGCCGTGGGAGACGTAGCGCGCCATCTCCTGAGCGCGGATGAGCATACATTCCACCTGCTGATCGCTAGTTGCAGCAAAGTACGACCGGCCGTTGGTATAAACGTCCAGGCCGGCGGCGGCGAGAAGCTGGAGCGTCGATTCCTGCAAACTGCCTTTGGGGACTCCGAGCCGTATTTTCATGTTGAGGCTCCTTGGTTTACGGTCGCAGGCATTTCGATTTTTTCCGTGAAGCAGGAGACGGCGCCGGTGTGGCAAATGCGGCCGTCCCCCAGCACCCGCACGCGGAGGAGCAACGTGTCGTGGTCACAATCTGTCATGACCGATTCCACGCGGGCAAGATTGCCGGAGGTCTCGCCTTTTGTCCAAAGCTGATTGCGGGTTCGGCTGAAGAATGTGGCGAACCCGGTCTGGAGAGTTTTCTCAAGCGCTTCCCGGTTCATAAAGCCGAGCATGAGCACCTCTCCGGTTTCGGCGTCCTGGAGGACGGCCGGCAACAGTCCTTGCATTTTGGCGAAATCGAGGTCTGGCATAGGTCTTGATCCTGATCGAAAGGTTTCACGCCAAAACAAAAAACCCGCTGAGCTCATCGCGTCAGCGGGCTTAACCTTGAATAATTGCTAATCTCTAGGTGTAAACCTTCGCTGACACGTGGGCCGCGTGATGATGGTGATGGCGATGGCCGTGTGACAGCGAAGTCATGACGAAAGAAGTATACGGAATTCAGGAAAATCGGTCAACGACAAGTTTTCAGGCAAAATCTATAATGGCTTAGATGAGCCGGTGGGCCGAGACAGGTAAACGCATTCTGACGACAAAATTTGGCCGCCGTGAGTTTTTACTGAAGGCGCTCGCCTCCGGGGGCTTAGCCTCGAGCTATCTAAAAGCCCGGGGACTTTTTCTTGAGGGGAACCCCTCCTTAAGATCCGGCGCGGCGGCGACGAGTCCGGAAATAGCCAAGGAGCTGGTTACCTCCAACATTGACTTTTTTATTCGCAATCATTTCAGCACGCCCCAAATTGACGCTGACAAATGGGCCCTCGAGATCGGCGGCCTCGTTTCCTCGCCCTTGAAACTGTCTTACGCGGATCTTCTGCTGACCGCTTCTATGAGGCATCCTGTCACCATCGAATGCGCGGGAAACCGCTCGGGCGGCGGCGGCGTGAGCACGGCCCTCTGGTCAGGCGTGCCCTTGGCGGAGTTGCTGAAACAGGCGGGGCTGCGAAGCGGAGCAACGAATGTGGTTCTGTATGGCGCCGATTCGGGCGGAGGCGGAGAGGTCCCGCCGGGCACGCATTTTGCTCGTGCTATACCGCTTGAGAGGGCGATGGATCCTTCGACGCTGCTGGCTTACGAGATGAACGGCGAGCCTTTGCCCGCGGACCACGGGTTTCCGCTGCGGGCGGTCGTGCCAGGGTGGTATGGAATGGATTCGGTGAAGTGGCTGACTCGCATCGAGGTGTTGGACAAGCCATTCGATGGATATTTTCAGAAAGAAGAGTACATGGCGCTGAGACTCAAGGGTGATCCGCAGCCAGTGACGCGCATGCAGGTAAGCTCGAAATTTCTGCGCCCGTCGGAAGGCGAAGAGATTCGCGTTAAGACGTACCGGGTGGAGGGAGTGGCTTGGGCCGGCGAGCATAAGATCACTAAAGTCGAAGTGCGAATCGATCCCGGTGGAGTCTGGCAGACGGCCAATCTTGCAGCGGCGCCGGTGGCTATGGTCTGGACCGCATGGAACTATGACTGGAACGTCGCGCGCCCGGGGTCGTACACGCTGCAAGTGCGGGCCACCGACGAGGAAGGCCGCATCCAACCGGAAATCCGCGATCCTGAACGAAAAGATTCTTACGAGCTGAACACTCCTGCGCGAGTGAACGTCACGGTTCGATAGTAAGCATCGTTGATGATGCCTTTGTAGAAGGTCACATGAGAAAAACAATGCGTCGATGTCCAAGGCTCTTGCCTACAGAGCGAAGGAAAATATCCAAATGGTTCTTTCCTTGGAAGAGTGGCCTGCTTCTACTTTGTGCTCTGACGGCCACAGCCCCCGCGGCGGCGCAGTCACAATCGCTCGCGGATCTTTCCTCGCAAGGCCAGGCGGCGCTGCAGAATCAGCAATTTGATCGGGCCGAGAAAATCTACGAGCGCGTGGTTCAGCTTGAGCCGCGGTCAGCCGAGGCGCATTCGGATTTGGGCCTCTCGCTTTACATGATTGGAAACTACTCGCGCGCGATTACCGAGCTGAAGAAGGCGCTGGAGCTTGATCCGCATCTTGATCACGCGCAGGTCCTGCTGGCTTTGAGTTACTTCGACAGCGGCGATCTAGATCACGCGGTCCCATTGCTCGAAAAAGCCTATCAGTCAAGGCAGGATGATCCGGTGGTGGCAGCTCACTTGGGGCTGGCATATCTGCGCCAGCAAAAGGACGACCAGGCCCTTGGGCCGCTCAGCCGCTGGGTTGAACTGGAGCCTAACAGTCCAGACGCGCTGTATTTCAAAGGGAAGGCTTCGCTAAACGTCGCTTCTGATTCATTTGTCCAGTTGGGCAAGGTGGCGCCGGATTCGTTTCGCATGGTTCAGCTTCGGGCCGAGATGCTGCGGCAGCAGAAAGGCATGGCGCCGGAGGCAATCAATGAATACAAGAAGGCGATTGCGCTGAAACCCGATGCGGCCGGACTCCACTACGCGCTGGGAACGCTGTACCGCGAAGGGGGCCGGCTGGATGAAGCGGTGGCAGAATTTAACGAAGAGCTCAAAATTTCGCCGAATGATGCAATGACATACTATCTTCTCGGCGATATTTACCTTCAGCAGAACCAGCTCGACCGCGCACAGCAGAATCTCTTGCAAGCGTTGACTCTTCAGCCGGCGATGATCGAAGCGGAATTGGACGTGGCCAAGGCCTACCAAGCACAGGGCAAGGCGGACGAAGCAGTGAAATTACTGAAGGCGGTTGTGGCGGCAGATCCAAAGCGGCAAGATGCGCACTATCTTTTGTTTCGTCTGTATAAAGACCGGGGGCAGATGGATGAAGCGAAAAAAGAGCTGCAAATCTTCCAGATATTGAAGAAAAAGGCTGAAGAGGAGGAACAGAAACGCATGGAAGCCGGGGCAGTGGATTGACGCAAGATGGGTGTTAGAAGAACCGCGGATACGCTGAGAAAGTCGCGCCCGGCTTGACAAAACCCGGCTTTCCTCGCTATCTTGCTAACCGCTTATTAATTTGATCATCTGCCGCTGCCGCGGGCAGTTTTTGAAGAGAGTCGCCATGGCAACTTCCACGGAAAGCGTCCTTGCTGCCACGTTGGTGCAACCGGGCAAGTATGAGTTGCGAGAGTATCCCCTGCCTGAGCCCGCGCCGGGTTGCGTGCTGGTCAAGATGGAACTCTCGGGAATCTGCGGCACCGACAAGCACACTTACCAGGGCTATACCACGCAGTATGCCGGAGAGGGAACTGGCAAACAGATTCGTTTCCCGATCATTCAGGGCCATGAAAACGTAGGGACGGTAGCGGCCATCGGCGGAAACGGAGAATACAACGATTTTGAAGGTATTCCGTTAAAAGTCGGCGACCGGGTGGTGGTGGGCGCCAACGTTTCCTGCGGTCATTGTTACTACTGCCGCCATGACTTTCCCTATTACTTCTGCCAGAACATGGCGGACTACGGCAACAACATGTGCGCTGCCGACGCGCCCCATTTGTTCGGGGGGTGGTCGCAGTACATTTACATCGTTCCCGGGAGTTTTCTGCTGCGCGTTCCGGACGATCTGCCCAGCGAAGTAGCAGTCCTCACCGAGATCATGGCGGTGACCGTCGGCCTCGATCGCGCCAAGCAGATGTCTGCATTTCCCAGCGATGCTTTCTTGTTTGACGATACGGTTGTGGTTTTAGGCGTAGGCGCGCTGGGGATGTGCTTCTTGATGAAAGCGCGCATGCTGGGCGCGGGAAATATTATTGCCGTTGATCTTTCGGACTTCCGGCTGCAGTTTGCTAAGCGACTAGGCGCGGACCAGATCCTCAATGTCGGCAAGACCACGCTCGCTGAACGGCTGGCATTTGTTCGCGAGCAGACGCACGGCCGAGGCGCTGACATGGTGATTGAAACTGCGGGCGTGCCGCAGGCGATTCCTGAAGCGCTGGAAATGCTTCGGCTGGGCGGGCTGCTGGTCGAAGCTGGAAATTTTTCCGACCTGGGTGAAGTGCCCATCAGTCCGCATCGTCATCTTTGCGCCAAGAGCGTGCGCATTCTCGGTGTCGGCGGAGAAGAGCCGGCAAGCTACGGCCCCAGCATGCGGCAGATGGCGCGGTACATGCGGAACTATCCGCTGCGCGAATTTGTTACGCACCGTTACGCGCTGCGCGATGTTGAAGCGGCCGTTCACAAGTCCATTGCGCCTGACTCCATGAAAGTTGCCATTGCGCCCTGGGCCTGACAAAAGTTTCGTAGACTTCGAGCTGCACTCCACGAAGGAGAGTGATTCATGGGGAAACTGGCGATTACAGGCGGAAAACCGCTTCGAGCAAAGCGCTTTGATCCCTGGCCGATTTACACCAGCAAGGAGAAGCAGGCGCTTCAGGATGTCTTGACCCATCACAACTGGGGCGGACAGCCATTTCCCGGCAAGCACGCCGATGCTTTTGGCAAGAAGTTTGCGAAATTGCATACGGCGAAATACGGCCAATGCGTGAACACCGGCACGGTCGCGATTCAGGCGGCGTTAAAAGCCATTGATATCCGTCCCGGCGATGAAGTGCTTGTCCCTGCGTACACGTGGGAGGGAACGGTCGGGCCGGTGTTGCTGATGAATGCTGTTCCCGTGTTTGTGGATGTCGACCCTGAAACTTACTGCATGGATGCGAAGCTGGCGGAGCAGGCGATCACGCCCAAGACACGGGCGATTCTGCCGGTTCACCTTGGGATGAGATTTGCCGACCTAGACATTCTTATTCCGCTGGCGGCGAAGCACAATCTCAAGGTGATCGAAGACTGCGCCCACGCGCACGGCGGCATGTGGAAGGGCAAAGGCGCAGGCTCGATCGGCGATGTCGGCGCTTTCAGTTTTCAGTCGAGCAAGCTGATTACCTCCGGCGAAGGTGGACTGGTCATCACCAACAACCTCGAATACTACGAGCGGGTTCAGAGTTACATCAATGCCGGGCGGGCCAGCGTTACCGACAAGTTTCATCACCGGATTATAGGGTTCAATTATCGGTTGGGTGAATTTCAAGCGGCGGTGCTTGGGGCGCAACTGGAACGGCTTCCTGCCCAAGCCAAAGTGCGGGAAAAGAACATGAAGTATTTCGAGGGGAAGCTGAAGGGAACTGGCGCGATCGGATTGCTTAAGCCTGAGCCGCGCATCACCCGCCTGGCGCCATACGGATACGTTTTGAAGTACTTTGCGGACAAGGCGAACGGCATTCCGCGCGCGGCCTTTGTTGCGGCGTTACAGCTGGAAGGAATTCCTTGCGACGGGCTTTTTTACGAGCCGGTGTACAGGAGTTCACTGTTCCCGCTCGATCCCAATGACTATCCCGCGCTGAGCTGGGGACGGCCCAAACCGCTCGATCTGCGCAATATGTATAAATGCCCGGAAGCGGAGCGCGCCGCATATCAGGAAGCGATCTGGTTTCCGCATCAGCTCTTTCTCGACAAGAAAGGTGTGGACAGTATCGCTGACGCAATCCATAAGGTTTTCGAAAACATCGAAGAGCTTCGCGGACTCGAGCACAAGGCCATCAAGAACCAGGGTCTGAGCCGCGCCGATAGGGAAAGTTAAGCGGAAGGCTGCAACATTAACTCATGCCAAGCACACAGAAAATCGGATATGCGGTGGTGGGACTGGGAAGCATTTCTCAGATGGCGGTGCTGCCCGCGTTTGCCCACAGCAAGAAAGCAAAGCTGATTGCCGTTGTCAGCGGCGACAAGAAAAAAGCAAAGATGCTGGCAGAGCAATTCAAAGCCAGTCATGCCTACGAATACTCTGAATTTGCGGAATGCCTGAAAGATCCTCAGGTCAATGCTGTCTACATCGCGACTCCGCCAGGTGAGCACGAGAAATATGCGGTTGCCGCGGCGAAAGCTGGCAAGCATGTGCTTTGCGAAAAGCCGCTGTCGGCGACGGTGCAACAGGCGCGCAACATGGTGGCGGCGTGCCGGCGGAATAAAGTCCAGTTCATGACCGCCTATCGCAAGTATTTCGAGCCCAGTAGCGTGACGCTGAAAAAAATGATTACGCAGGGCGAGCTGGACAGGATTGACATTATTCACACGCACTTCGCGGAGCGCCGTCCGTTCGGCGACAACTCGCCGGCATGGTTGTTTTCGAAACAATTGTGTGGCGGAGGTCCGCTGACGGATCTTGGCGTCTACTGTGTGAATACTTGTCGCTGGCTTGTTGCCGAGGACCCCATCGCGGCAAGCGCTGTGAGCTGGGTTCGCGATCGCAGGCGGTATAAAGAGGTGGAAGAGGGGGTCGCGTTCCGTCTCGATTTCCCGAGTGGGCTTGTCCTGCAAGGGACCGCAGCTTACAGCGCAGTTTTTTCCTCATTCGTCCACGTGCATGGGGAAAAAGGCTGGGCCGAACTTGGCCCAGCCTTCGCTTTCGAGGAAGAGCGCCGGCTCATTGGGAAGGTCGGCGGCAAATGGTTTGAAAAGACCTTCAAACCGATGGACGAATTCGTCGTGGAGATCGACTATTTTGCCGACTGCATTCTAAAGCAACGCAAGCCCGAGCCCGACGGCGAACAGGGGATGCGCGACATTGTTATTATTCAGTCGATTTATGAAGCGGTGAAGAAGGGCCGTCCGGTAAAAATCAAGTACTGAGCAACGACTATGGCAAAGCTGGGTGTGGGAGTGGTTGGCGTGGGCACGATGGGCAGGCAACATGCCTTTAATCTCCGGCGATTGATCCCGGAGGCGCAGTTGATCGCGGTGGCTGATGCCGACCTGAAACGTGCCCAGCAGGTGGCTTCAGAACTGGAGATCGATCATGCTTACAACGGCGTGGAGGCGATGGTTGCGCGCCGCGACATTCAAGCCGTGGTGATTGTGACGCCGGCAAAGTTTCATGGTGCCGCGATTCGAGTATGCGCGCAGGCCGGCAAGGACATTTTCTGCGAAAAGCCGTTTACGCTGACGGTTGCCGAAGCTGACGAAATGCTTGACCTGACCACTAAGGCCGGAGTGCGCGTTCAGGTGGGACATGTTCGCCGCTATGACCCGCCCAACGTGAGAGCGAAGAAGCGGATTGAAGCCGGCGAAATTGGCGATCCCGTGCTGTTCAAATCTCTGGCGCGCGACCCTGCGCCGCCGCCGGTAAGTTATATGGCGAGCGGCGTGAATGGAATGTTTTTCCAGGATTCCACAGTGCACGAGTTCGATCTTGGCCGCTGGCTGATGAATGATGAGATCGCAGAACTTCATGCCTATGGCGCGATTCTCGTTTTTCCCGAGGCCGCGCAGTTCGACGACATTGACACCGCCCTGGTCAACATGAAGTTTTCGCGCGGGACGCTGGGCGCGGTTGAGAACTATATGCAATCAGGCTATGGATATGACATTCGCACCGAAATCGTCGGTTCGAAGGGCACCATTATCATGGGATATCTGCAGCAGACCGCCGAGCTGGTTCTAACTTCGCATGGCGCGACGACAGATGTGGTGGATCACTTTCTGGTTCGTTTCGCGGAGGGATACCTGAACGAAATGCGGGATTTTGTTCAGACCATTTTAGCGGGTCGCGAACCGAAGGTTGATGCGTTCGATGGACGGCAGGCCGTCGCTGTTGCCGCGGCGGCGGAACGCTCGTATCGTGAAGGACGCGCGGTGACGGTGGAGAATCGTAAACGAGCCTCGCGTGCAGCTTGAGGCCCGGGCTTAATTGGATTTTGCCGGCTGCGACAGCACGAACTGCTTGATCGCGCTCCGGCTGCGCTTGAGTTCTTCTTCGTGGGCTTGCGATAGTTCCTGATAACGCGCCAGTTCCTGCGTAGCCAGATCGAATTTGTTCATGCCACGATAAACCTGCCCCAGGCGATAGTGAGCAATGTCGGATTTCGGGTCTTCGTGAATAGCTTCAAGGTATTCAGTCACCGCCTTTTGATCTTGCTTTTGTGCCGCATACAAGTTGCCCAATTCCAGGTGAGCCTCGGGGAAATTTGTCCTTAATCGTACGGCTTTCTCGAGCAGAAGTTGCGGTTGACCCAACGCAGCGTCTTTTCCCTTTGCCAGTTCAGAACGAAAAAGTGCCGCTCCATAGCAAAACGCCAACTCCGCATTTCGTGGATTCTCTAACTGCAAACGCCGGAGGCGCGGCAGCAGGCTTTCCCAATCCTTGGGTGCTAGGAAACTGAGCACGACCTTCCATGCCTGAAAAACCCCAGGCGAGTGCGGATCGAGTTCCATGGCCGTCGTGAAAGCGTCCGCGGCCGTCGAATATTGCCGTACGGCATAGTGGCTGTAAGCAAGCCCGAGAAATTGGCGCGAGGACTTCGGGAATTTCTGCGTCCCGACCTGGAAAACCTCGGCTGCTGGCCCGAACGTAAAGTGCGACAGATATTCCATCCCGAGATCGAAATAATATTGTTCGTTGGTGGGATCAAGTTCTACGGCACGCTGGTAGCTTTTGACCGCCTCGACGAACTGAGCCGATTCTTCCTCGAGACCGGCCAGCACGTCATAAACGGCGGCGGAGGGATGCGTGTTCAGATATTCGTGTAGAAGATCCTCTGCATTCGTGGACTTTCCAACATTCTTATAAGCCTCGGCCAAACCCAGCGTGGCAGGTTCGTTCGTGTTGTCTTTCCGGAGAGATTCTTGGAACTGGGGAATTGCCTGATCGTATGCGCCGTAGGACGAGAACAGAAGGGCAACCGCCAAATGTTGCGAGGCCGACAGGTTTCCGGGCGGTGCAGGTAAATCCGGCGGCAACGATGATGGCTCTGCAGCCAGAACGCTGCGCACTAGCGGGAGGTAGAGTTCGTAAGAACTGGAGTCGATCGCGTAGGCCTTGCTATAGGCCTGCGATGCGGCGGCGAACTCTTTCAGGTCTTCGTGAACAACTCCGGCCAATGAGTAATACTTGACCGCCAACTCCGGCTGCGGCGGAGGGGACATTTCATTCAAGACCTTCTTCGCCGCTACGGTTTGTTTTGCTTCACGCAAGGCATAGGCGAATTCGTATCCCGCTTGAAAGTCTCCGGGATGGGACTGCCACGCTTTTTGCAAATAAATGACGGCCTCGCCATATTCACGGAGCGCCGCAAGTGATGTTCCAAGCCCAAGCAAAGCAGTGAAGTCTTGCGGATCGAGGGTGTGGGCTTCACGAAAAGCGCTCGCCGCTTCACGATTGCGACCCTTATCCGAGAGAAACACGCCGAGGTTGTTGTAGCCCATGGGCGACTTCGGGGCGAGACGAACGACGGTACGAAAACTTTCCTCCGCCTCCTGATTGCGGCCGAGTTCACTGGCTGCGAGACCTTTCAGGCTATACAGCGCAGGATCGTGTAAGCCGGCGGCAAGCGCGCCCTCGATCACCGCCAACGCTTCGTTGGCCTTTCCACTTTGAAGAAGCTGCAAGGCCTGCTGGTAGGCGGTTTGGTCGGAGGGCTGCTGCGCGGCGAAGCTTACGCAAGTAAAGACGCAAGCCAACGTAGCCGCCACGACGATGACCGGAGTGACGAAGCGGTGCGTGACGCGGAAGGGCAAGGTCAAAATGTGTCCTGCGAAATAATACCCTTGCCCTCTTGAACTACGATCAACCGATTGGCGGGAACATGCTCCAGCGTTTCTTCCGCCTCGCCCAACCAGCGGATCTGAACCCGCGCTTCTTTTGCGGTGCCCAGGCCGAAATGCAAGCGCAGGTCGTTCTGCGAGCAGAAGCTTCCGCCACTTCGCACTTCCTGCACCTGACGGCGGTTGTTCGCATCCACGATTACTCGCGAACCGATCGCGGCGCGATTAGTTTTTGTTCCAAGCAATTTCACCAGCAGCCACGAGTTCGGCGGGGGAGATTGATTACGGAGGAGGGAAGGAGAATCGTTCAGATTGTTGACGGCAATCGCGACATTTCCTTTATTGAAGAGATCCCCGAATGCCATACCGCGGCTGCACTGGGATTGGGCAAAAGCCGGTCCGCCGCGGTCTGAAATATCCGCGAACCGGCTGCCGTCGACGTTGCGCATCAGAATGATCTTGCTCTCCGTTTTCGGTAACAGATGGTGCATTCCGGCGCCGGGTGGGTAAATGGAACCGCCGACGATGACAATGTCGGGCCGGCCATCGTTATCGAAATCCATGAATCCGGTGCCCCACTTCACTGACTTGGTTTCTCCGGCCAGGCCTGCAGGCACGGTTACGTCGGCAAAG
>Ga0335076_10000306_pt1 | contig 43765 bp, 34 predicted proteins | sample Lox_Sample_25_FD_206717 | JGI IMG/M metagenome (GOLD analysis project Ga0335076, IMG submission 206717) | Soil microbial communities from Loxahatchee National Wildlife Refuge, Florida, United States - Lox_Sample_2.5 | ecosystem: Environmental > Terrestrial > Soil > Wetlands | place: USA... | reverse complement strand
AGGAACGTCTTCATCGCGGAGTGTCCGGAGGGGAAGCCGTAGAAATGGGGGTGCGCGCCAACATCGGCGAGCCGCAACGGCCGCGGGTCAGCGATTAGCTCGCCCAGCACCCCTCGACCGCGCGGTAGCGCGCCGATTTGCCGGCGCGTCGACGATTCATCCAGACCCGCCGTCGTGAACCGCTCGAGCTCGTGCCGCGATCGGTCGAGAACCCCCAGTGCCGCATACCTGGCACCGGTCAGCTGCCGCGCTGCCTCGAGTACACGCTCGAGCACCACGTCCACGTCCAAACCAGACAGCGCCGCAAACGCGACGTCCAACACCGCGAGCGCACTGGAGGCGACCCTTCGGTCGCAGTCATCCACGCCGTTGGGAATGCTAGAGCTTGAACACGATCCTCGCGGCGACGCGGCCAGCCTCGACGTCTGCGATCGACTCGTTGACAGTGTCGAGTGGACGCACCTCGCGGATCACCTCGGTCTTGCCGGCGGCGTGGAGCTCGAATACCTCGCGCAGGTCGGTCCGGGTACCGACAATCGAGCCGACGATCGTGATCCCGTTGAGCACGGTCTCGAAGATCGGAAGCGTGATGTGGTTGTCGGCGGGCAGCGCGACGAACACGAGCTTGCCGCCACGCCGCAGCGTGCCGTACGCCTGCTCGAACGCCCGCGGGGACACCGCAAGCGAGATCGCCTGGTCGGCCCCGCCGAGCGCCTGGATCTCCTCGATCGGATCCTGCTTGCTCGCGTTGATCGTGAACTCCGCCCCGAGCTCGCGCGCGAGGTCGAGCTTCTCGTCGATCAGGTCGACGGCGATCACCCGCCCGCCCGCGATCGCCGCGTATTGGATCGCCAGATGCCCGAGTCCACCGACGCCGAATACGGCGACCAGATCGGATGAGCGCGTCCCAGCCACCTTGACCGCCTTGTACGTGGTCACTCCGGCGCAGGTCAGCGGAGCCGCGTCGAGCGGGTCGATTTCGTCCGGCACCTCGACCACATATCGTGCGTACGCGGTCGCGTACTCGCCGAAGCCGCCATCGATCGAATAGCCCATGTTCTTCTGCTCCAAGCACAACGTCTCCCAGCCCGAGACGCAGTGATCACAGGTTCCGCACGCATAGCCGAGCCACGGCATCGCGACGCGATCGCCCAAGGCGACCTCGGTAACGCCGGGCGCTAGTTCGACAACCTTCCCCACACCCTCGTGACCGGGCACGAACGGCGGCTCGGGCTTGACCGGCCAATCGCCGTGGGCGGCGTGAATGTCGGTGTGGCACAGGCCCGAGGCCTCCACCTGGACGCGAATCTGGCCGAGCTCGAGCGGCCGTACAGGCACCTCCTCCACGGTGAGCGGTGAGCCGAAGTCGTGAACAACCGCAGCGCGATACGGACCGACTTTGGTCTTGGAACGAGTGGACTTGGGAGTGGTGACGGCCATGCGGGTCTCCTCGGGGTGCGAAAGAAATGCCGGCGCTGGTTCTACGCCATCGTGAGTTGCACCCGCGTTGCATACACGGCTGGCCGCCCGACCATTGCCTACTGCTCCTTCTCGTGTTCGGCGGCAATCTGGGCTTCGAGGTCGGCCATCACGGCCGGATCTCGCAGCGTCGTCACGTCGCCGAGAGCGCGACCTTCCGCGATGTCCCTGAGCAGGCGGCGCATGATCTTTCCCGAGCGGGTCTTCGGCAGGTCGTCGGCCCATAGGACCCGTTTGGGCCGTGCGAGCTTGCCGATCTGCGTGCCGACGTGATCGCGGATCTGATTCTCGATCTCGTCCGTGCCCTCGAGCTCCCCTTGCAGCGTCACGAAAGCGACGATTGCCTGACCGGTGAGCTCGTCGGACTGCGCAACGACGGCAGCCTCGGCGACCTTCTCGTGCGCGACGATCGCCGACTCGACCTCCGCGGTTGACAGTCGGTGGCCTGAGACGTTGATCACGTCGTCGATCCGTCCCACGATCCACAGGTATCCGTCATCGTCGCGAATCGCCGCGTCGCCGACGACGTAGGTCTCCGGTCCAAAGCGCGACCAGTAGGTCTCGACGTAGCGTTCGTCGTCGCCGAACAGCGTCCGAAGCATCGCCGGCCATGGTCGCTTGAGGACGAGCAATCCCTGCCCATGCTCGACACGCTCACCTGTGTTCTCATCGACCACATCGGCGAGCACCGCCGGCAGCGCGTGAGTCGCCGAACCTGGCTTTGTCACGGTGACACCGGGCAGCGGGCTGATCATGATCTGGCCGGTTTCGGTCTGCCACCACGTGTCCACGATCGGGCACCGCTCGCGGCCGATCACGACGTAATACCAGAGCCATGCCTTCGGGTTGATCGGCTCCCCGACCGTCCCGAGCAGCCTCAATGAGGACAGGTCGTGCGCGTTAGGTTGCTCGGCGCCCCATTTCATGCAGGCCCGGATCGCTGTCGGCGCGGTATAGAAGATGCTCACCCCGTAGCGTTCGATCAGTTCCCACCAGATTCGCTTGTGCGGGTAGTCGGGCGCGCCTTCGTACATCACGCTCGTCACGCCGTTGGCCAGCGGGCCGTACACGATGTAGGAGTGGCCCGTGATCCAACCTACGTCCGCAGAGCACCAGAACACGTCGCGATCGGACTCAAGGTCGAAGACGTATCGATGGGTCGCCGCGACTCCGGTCAGATACCCGCCGCTCGTGTGCACGATGCCCTTCGGCTTCGCGGTCGAGCCCGAGGAGTAGAGGATGAACAGCGGGTGTTCGGCCTCCATCGCCTCGGCGGAGCAGACCGGGTCGGCGCCCGCCAGGAGCTCGTCGTAGAAGACGTCGCGGCCCTCGCGCATCGACACGTCGATTCCGGTATGGCGTACGACAACGATGTGCTCAAGCGACGCCAGATCGCCCATGGTTTGGTCGACGGCCTGCTTGACGGGCGCCGTCTTGCCCTTGCGCCTCGCCCCATCGACCGTGATCAGCGTCTTCGCCTTCGAGACCTCCATCCGCTCCTTTACCGCCTCGGCCGCGAATCCCCCAAACACAACGTTGTGCGGCGCGCCGATCCGGGCACACGCGAGCATCGCCACAACAACCTCGGGAATCATCGGCAGGTAGATCCCGACGACATCGCCCTTGCGGACACCGAGTTGCTTCAGTCCGTTCGCCATTCGTTGAACGTCGCTCAAGAGTTCGGCGTAGGTCACGACCCGTTCCTCGCCCTCCTCTCCGACCCACTGAAACGCGATGTGCTGCCCGCGGCCGGCCGCGACGTGGCGATCGAGGCAGTTGTAGGAGACGTTGAGCTTCCCGTCGGCGAACCACTTGTAGAACGGGGGATTGGAGTCGTCCAGCACCGTCGTGAACGGGACATCCCAGTGCAGCGTGCGAGCCTGCTCGGCCCAGAAGGCGTTCGGGTCTTGCTCCGCGGCGGCGTGCAGTGGCGTGTCCCGGGCGGAGGCATCCGTGACGAAAGCCGGAGGCGGCGGAAAACGAGCTTGGGCCAGGAGCGCTTCGAGCCGGCGCTCCAGCTCCGGGCCCGCGAACAGCGCCCGCGGTGCGTTCTTGGTCGTGGCGATCGACGAATTCATCACGGGCTCTCCTCTTCAAGACGTCTGGCGGTCGGGCGTCGCGCAGCCTAGGCGCGCCGGCGTTGCATCTCCGTTGCGCATGGCCGGTGCGCCAACACGCACTCCGAACGCGCGGGACGTAGCTCATGCGGCAGGTTGCGAGCGGCGCCGCGCGATGGACCCAGAAAGGGCAGTGGCTGCCGCCCGCCGCGGATCGCCACACGGAAGGACGGCAACAAGCGCGCGAGCCGCCGCGAGGTCGTCTGACCCAGACGGGTGGGCCAGCCACGCCGAGAGCAGGTCTGGGTTCGCGGTGGTCAGGATCGAGCGCCGTAGTGACTCCTCGAGCAACGCGCGAGCCTCGATGATCTCCGGAGCCTCGGAAGCTGGAAGCAGCGGTCCGCGATACGCCCTTAGCGCTTCATCTGGCCGTCCGGCAGCTACCAGCCGCGCCACCTCAAGCCAATCCGCGTCGATCGGAACGTTCAATCGATAAGGGTGGGTGTCGACCGACCACGCCGCCCCCAGACACATGCGAACTCGGTGGACCTGCGCCCTGATCGTCACCGCCTTGCCCCGCTCGCCGTACAACGCGAGCGCGAGTTGCTCGGTTGTCATCCCCTCCGGGTGCATCGCAAGTACGGCGAGCAGCTCAAGCGAGCGCATCCCGCGCTCGCGGCAGCCAGTGCCGAGCTGGACGCTCGGGTCCTGCCCCAGCAATTGAAGCCTCAGGAGCGAAGGCGATGTCCGTGATCGCCCCGCAAGCCAGAAGATCACACCGCCGCCCTGTAGCGGCTCGACCGCGCCGCCCCGCCCGTCCGGCAGGGTAGCCGTACCCTCGTCTCGATCGACGATCAGCTCAAGCCGGCTGGGCAGCTCGTCCATCCCCCGGGCAGCGATTACCCAGCCGTTTGGGTCGAGCAGCACGCTCGCAGTTGGCCGCCCGCTCATCGCCGCCTCCCATCGCTCGCGCAGCTGCTGGGCCAACTGGAGCGACCTGAGGTGAAGCGCCGCTTCCGCCGCAAGCGCCGCAAGCTCCGCGAGCGGCAACGTATGCGGATGGTGCGTGCGCAGATCCGCGGTCAGGTCAATCACCCCGAGCAGCTCACCCGTGCCCGGATCGTGGATGGGCGCTGCCGAGCAGGTCCACGGATGCACTGCCGCGACCACATGCTCGGCCGAGAAGATCTGCACCGGGTGATCGAGCGCCACGGCGGTACCCAGGGCGTTCGTTCCGGCCTCCCTCTCCGACCACGTCGCGCCCTCCTCAAAGTGCATCTCGCGGGCCCGCTCACACGTGTCTCGGTCGCCGGTGACCCACAGGAGGTTTGCCTCGGCGTCCGCGATCGCCACTATCTGGCGCGCGTCCTCGTCGAGAGTCGAAAGCTTCGAGTGGATGATGCCGATCACCGGTACCAGAGGAGAACGCTCCTGCGCGCGCTCGAGCTCGCTCGGCGTCAGGCGCAACGTCGCTCCTCCCTGGTCCGGCGTAACCCCGGCGGCAAGGCTCCGGCGCCAACTTTCGCGCACTAGCTCACGCACGTCGGGTGACGATCCTGCTTGTCCGGCGAACGCGCGTTCGTGGACACGACGAAGCAGTCGCGAACGCGCCACCGGATCTGTCGTGACGTCCATCGCCACCCACGGATTGCTGGCCACACTCGCCACTGGCTCCTCACTCAAAGTGGTCGTCGTCCGCCGTGAGGAACGCGCGGATCAGGCTGCCCGAAGTTTGCAGGCCTCGCCGGACAGCGAGAGCGTGACAAAGTGCGCATCGGGCAGCCCAAGCGAGAATCCCTCCGGGGCGCCGGTAGCGACATCCAGCAGAAACTCGGGCTCGCCCCAGCGCTCATATTGCTCCGCATCGATGTAAAACGGGACCCCTGCGACGTGACCGAGTAGCGCGTCGTTGGGGCCTTGGCCGAGCTCGTCGGCGAGCAGGCATAGGGGCAGTGAGCCGTCGCAACAGCCGCCCGACTGGTAGATGGCAAGCGGTCCGTGCTCTCGGACGAGGCGCGTGACCATCGCGGTCGCACGCTGGGTTGCGCCTATCGGTGCGGGACGAATATCGCTGGTTAGCATCGCAAGCCTTTCTTCCTGAACGTTCCTGAGCGTTTGCGTCTGACACGACCGACTGGCTTGATCGCGTTCGTCAGACAGATCGGAGCGTAGGTCGGCCGGATGCTTCCGCACCTCCGTCAAAGCCCCCGAAGATGGTCAGCAGCAATCGCCGATCGCGTCGGAAGAGAATCTCCGCAGACGACTCCGTAGTAGCCCGCACGCGATGCAACGTGCTCGTACGCGTCGCCTGCAACGCGAGTGCAACCCCTCATCAACTGGAATGCAGCTGATCTGTAGTCCGTAAGGGGAGAGGTCCTCATGACCGTCACCGTATCCGCCGCGTTTGCGGCGCCGGGCGAGTCCGGCAGCCCAGTGGAGCTGAAGGATCGCTACGACAATTTCATCGGGGGGGACTTCGTCACCCCGAGCACGGGCGCCTACCGGGAGAACCCGACGCCGTCGACCGGCGAGACGTTCTGTGAGGTGGCCCAATCGGGTGCGCAGGACATCGAGCTCGCGCTCGATGCCGCCCACGCCGCCAAGAGCGAATGGGGCAGGCGCTCCCCGGCCGACCGCGCGGCAGTGCTGAACGCGGTGGCAGACGCGATCGACCAGAACCTGGAGATGCTCGCGGTCGCCGAGAGCTACGAGAACGGCAAGCCGGTACGCGAGACGCTCGCCGCCGACATCCCTCTCTCGGCCGACCACTTCCGGTACTTCGCGGGCGCGATTCGCTCCGAGGAAGGGCGTATCTCCGAGATCGACGAGAACACCTACGCGTACCACTTCCAGGAGCCGCTCGGCGTGGTCGGTCAGATCATCCCGTTCAACTTCCCGCTGCTGATGGCGGCGTGGAAGATCGCCCCCGCGCTGGCTGCCGGGAACTGCACGGTGATCAAGCCGGCGAGCCCGACGCCATGGTCGATCCTCAAGCTGATGGAGGTCATCAGTGACATCGTTCCCCCGGGCGTGATCAACGTCGTCAACGGGCCGGGCGCCGAGATCGGCAAGGCGCTGGCATCCAACAAGCGGATCGCGAAGATCGGCTTCACCGGGGAGACCGTCACCGGCCGGCTGATCATGTCCTACGCGGCGCAGAACATCATCCCGTCCACGACCGAGCTCGGCGGCAAGTCCCCGAACATCTTCTTCGACGACGTCATGGCCGCCGACGACGCATTCCTCGACAAGGCGGTCGAGGGCCTCGTGCTGTACGCCTTCAACAAGGGCGAGGTGTGCACATGCCCGTCGCGGGCGCTGATCCAGGAGTCGATCTATGAGAAGTTCATGGAGCGCGTCCTGGACCGAATCGCGCAGATCAAGCAGGGAGATCCGCTCGATCGCGAGACGATGATCGGCGCTCAGGTCTCTACCAGTCAGCTCAACAAGATCGAGAGCTACGTCGAGATCGGGCGCGAAGAGGGGGCTGAGGTCCTGATCGGCGGACACCGTCCCCCGCTCAATGGACGCCTGTCCGGCGGTTACTACTTCGAGCCCACCGTCCTGAAGGGCCACAATAAGATGCGTGTGTTCCAGGAGGAGATCTTCGGTCCAGTTGTCGCGGTCACGACCTTCCGGAACGAGGAAGAGGCGCTCGAGATCGCCAACGACACCCTCTACGGCCTAGGGGCCGGGGTGTGGACCCGCGACGGCAGCCGAGCCTTCCGCATGGGCCGGGCAATTCAGGCCGGCCGTGTGTGGACCAACTGCTACCACCAGTACCCAGCCCATGCGGCATTCGGCGGGTACAAGGCTTCCGGCGTGGGCCGCGAGAACCATCGCATGATGCTCGAGCACTACACGCAGACCAAGTGCCTGCTCGTCAGCTATGACCCCAACCCGCTCGGGTTCTTCTAGACATGACCGTTGATGGCGACGAGACGACCGCCGCCGTGACGGCTACCCCCGCGGCGCTCGAGGTGATTCATCGCCTCAGCGCCGCCCACGGGCCGCTCGCCTTCTTCCAGTCGGCGGGATGTTGCGACGGCGGCTCGCCGATGTGCCTCAAGGACGGCGAGCTGCCGCCCAGCCCACACGACGTTCGCCTCGGAGAGATCGCCGGCGCCCCGTTCTACATCGACGCCCAGCAGTATGAAACCTGGGGGAGGCCCAGCTTTACGATCGGGGTCTCACCAGGTGCAGCAGAAGGCTTCTCGCTCGAAGGGCTCGAGGGCGTCCACTTTGTCACCCTAACTCAATCCTGAGAACGTGTCCATTGCGATAGGCGAGTCGCTTGGGGTTCCGGTGCCGCAGTTGGTGGCCGAACTCGTCGAGGCTGGATCGCTCGGCCGGAAGACGGGCGCGGGCTTCTACCGCTACGACTGAGCTGAGGATCCGCCGGCCGGAAGACGCCAAAAAGTCAAAGAGCGTGAGCGCCGTAACGTAAGCGGCTAAGCCTGCCGCTGGCCCGTTTGGCGGTCGTTCCCGATCCGGAACACTCACGCTCGATGACGCGTTTGACTGTACGCTGAGCACGGCGGCCGATGGATCCGTAGTTTCAGGAGGTAATCGTTCCGCGTTTCCGCAGCCCATGCAGATCGGGCCGTACCGGATCAGCCAACGGCCGGAAGGCGACCGGCCCCGCCGACCCAAGGGCCAATTCGGGGCAAACTACGGATTGAGCATCTAGCGAGAGACGTTATTTTTCGACTCAGGCGCCGGCGCGTCCTCGCCGAGGTTCCGTTGGTGCTTCTGTCGGTCGCGAGCGCGTTGCCTGGACACGGGGGGCCGGGATCGGCTCGGACCACACGGGGCTGTCCGGCTTTGAGCTAAAGCCCTGCTCATGCATAGAGCCTCTTCCCCATGTGGAGGAGCGTCGACCTATCCCGGAGTGAATCGTGTACATCGTGATGGTCACACCCGAGTGCGCGCCCGTGGCGAAAGCCGGCGGACTCGGTGACGTGGTATTCGGGCTAAGCCGCGAACTCGAGATCCGAGGGCATGCGGTGGAGGTCGTGTTGCCGAAGTACGCGTCCATGCGCCATGAGGATGTGTGGGATCTGCAGCCCTGCTACCACGATCTCTGGGTGCCGTGGTACGGCGAGGCCTTCCACTGCACGGTCTACTTCGGTCACGTACACGGCCGTAAGTGCTTCTTCATCGAGCCTCATCCAGAGGCGATGTTCTTTGGTCGCGATCGCCTCTACGGTCACGATGACGACGTGAGGCGCTTCACCGCGTTCTCCAAGGCGGCGCTCGAGTTCCTGGTGAAGGCCGACAAGCGCCCCGAGGTGATCCACTGTCACGACTGGCAGACGGGGTTGGTGCCGGTGCTCCTGACCGAGCAGTATCGCGCCGCCCTGCCCGACCAGAAGGTGTGTTACACGATTCACAACTTCCGTCATCAGGGGCACGCCGCCACCGAAGTTCTCTCGAGCACGAACCTGGGCCGGTCCGAGCACTACCTGCATCACGACCGTCTGGGCGACGATCATCGCTACGGCGCGCTCAACCTGATGAAGGGAGGGATCGTGTATTCCGACTTCGTCACCACGGTCTCGCCCAACCACGCGGGCGAGGCCCGCTTCGGCGACGGAGCGTTCGGCCTCGGCCAAACGCTCCACGTCCACCAGCACAAGTTCCGCGGTGTCCTCAACGGCGTCGATTACGACGTGTGGAATCCCGAGGTCGATTCCCAGATCCCCGCCCAGTATTCAGCCGCCGAGTTGCACGGCAAGTACGAGAACAAGGAGCGTCTCCGGGACCGCTTCTGGCTGCGTAAGTCCTGGAGCCCAATCGTCGCCTTCGTCGGGCGACTCGACGAGCAGAAGGGCATGCAGCTGGTCCACCACGCGCTGTTCTACGCACTCTCCAGGGGGGCGCAGTTCGTGCTGCTTGGGGAGCCGGTGCGTGAAAACGGGATCAGCGGTCACTTCCGCCACCTCAAGCACCATCTGAATGACAACCCCGACTGCCACCTCGAGATCAGCTACAGCGAGGAGCTGGCACATCTCGTCTATGCCGGGGCCGACATGCTAGTGGTCCCGAGCCTGTACGAGCCGTGCGGGCTGGCCCCGATGGTCGCCTTACGCTACGGGACGGTGCCGGTCGTGCGGTCGGTCGGAGGGATGGTCGACACCGTGTTCGACCGCGACTACTCGCCTCGCCCACAGGAGGAGCGCAACGGCTACGCGTTCCAGCACACCGACAATACGGCGATCGAGTCCGGGCTCAGGCGCGCGCTACGCCTGTGGTTCGATTATCCGGCGTTCTTCCGGCGGCTGATGATGGCCTCGATGCAGTCCGACAACTCCTGGAACCATCCCGGTGGGGAGTACCTGAGCGTCTATCGCCGCATGCAAGCCGCCTGACGGTTGCGCAGACCGAGCGGCGGGTCGCTGAAGATCGCGGCGTCCATCTCGCGGAGATCGGTGGAGACCACCGGCCGGAAGGCCATGCCCGCCAGCACATCGCGCTCGAGCTCGAGTCCCGGCGCGATCTCGGTCAGCTCGAGCCCGCCGTCGCCGAGCCGGAGCACGCAGCGCTCCGTGATGTAGTGAACCGTCTGTCCGGTGCTCCGGGCCCTTTCGCCGCTGAAGGTCACGTGGCTTACCTGATCCACGAACTTCTGCACCGAGCCCTCACGGAGGACCCGTAGTCGCCCCTCGCCGACGGCGATGTCGGCGCCGGCTGTGAAGGTGCCTAGGAAGAACACGCTCCGGGCGGTCTGGCTGATGTCGATGAAGCCGCCGGCGCCGGCCAGCCGGTGTCCGAAGCGGCTGACATTGACGTTGCCGTGGCGGTCGACCTGCGCCATCCCAAGGAACGCCTGGTCGAGTCCCCCGCCGTCGTAGAAGTCGAACTGGTAGGGCTGGTCGATGATCGCCTGGGCACGGGCCGCGGCCCCGAAGCTGAGCCCCCCGGCGGGCAGGCCGCCGATCGCGCCCGCTTCGACGGTGAGCGTCACGAGGTCGAGGATGCCCTCCTCCCCGGCCACGGCGGCGATCCCCTCGGGGATCCCGACGCCCAGGTTCACGACCGATCCCGCCTCGAGCATCATCGCCGCGCGTCGGGCGATCGCCTTGCGCTCGTCCAGCGTCGCTGGCGTGGGGGAGGTTATCGCCGAGAGGTTCCCGTTGTCCGCATGTCCGCCGTCGAGGTCGTCGCCGACGTAGGTGGGGTTGAACGCCTCGCCGAGGGTCTGCATGTGGAGAGCGCTGTCCTGCGCGATGACCACGGCGTCGACGCAGATGCCTGGGATGCGGACGTCGCTCGACGGGAGCGCGTGGCGCCCGGTCACGCGCTCCACCTGCACGACCACGGTCCCACCCGAGTTCCTGGCCGCCTGAGCGATCGAGAGCGAGTCGAGCGTGGACGCCTCCCGCTCCATCGTCACGTTCCCGTCCTCGTCAGCGGTGGTTCCGCGCAGAAAGGCGACGTCGATCGGGCGCGAGGGATAGAACAGGTACTCCTCCCCGTCGAGCTCCAGCAGGCGCACGACCTCACCGCCGGAAACGCGATTCATGCGGCCGCCGTCGAGGCGGGGGTCGACGAACGTTCCTAGCCCGACCCGGGTGATCAGACCCGGGCTGCCACCGGCAGTCTCGCGGTAGAGGTGCGAGACCACGCCCTGCGGAAGACAGTAGGCCTCGATCCGGTCCTCGAGTGCGAGCCTGCCGAGCGCGGGGACGAAGCCCCAGTGCGCTCCGATCGCCCGTCGGACCAGCGACTCCCGCGCGAGACGGTTGAGCCCTCGCGAGCCGCCGTCGCCCTGCCCGGCGGCGAATATCAGCGTCAGGTTCCGCGGCGTCTCAGTGGCCAGGAACCGTTGCTCGAGCGCCACCAGCAGTTGCTCGGGCACCCCGAGCCCGACGAAGCCTCCAACGGCCAGCGTGTCGCCGTCACGAACCAACCCGGCGGCGGCGTCGGGTGAGATCAGCTTGGTGCGCCGCCCCGCTCTCACCGTTCCATGCTAAGTCCGCGCCGGCTGGCCACGGTTCCGTAGTTCGCCACAGATGACGACCGGGATGACGCGGATTCACGCCGCGCGCGGTTGGCTGGTCACTCGGTGTGGCGGCGGATCCCGCGCTCGACAGCCTCAATCAGGGAACCTCGGAGGGACGCGAGTTCGATGACGCTGTTCACCGAACCCATCCGTACCGCCCGCTCGATGCTGTGAACCCGATCGAAGCGCTCCGCAAACTCTCGCCGCTTCTCGGCCAGGACCGCCGGCCACTGTGCGGCTCTTCGGGCCCGTAGGCGCGCGCGCTCCGTGCCGTCGGCCGCGGCGAGGAGCCGTTCGAGCTCCCGAATCCGCTCGTCGTCGGCGGCGGCCCGCTCCACCTCGCCCGCGAATACGACCGCCGCGGCCGGCGCGCCGCCGATCACCGAGGCGCGCGCGCCAGCGAGCGCGCAGGCCTCGAGGTTTGGATTCAGCCTCTGCGAGAAGACCACGAACGCGCCGCCGTGGTACCGAGATAAGACGCAGAACACGATCGGACCGTTGAAGTTGACCACGGCGCGTGCGATCTCGGCCCCGAACTCGAGCTCCCATTCGCGCAGCGACTCCGGTGAGCCGTCGAACCCGGCCAGATTCGCGAGCACGACCACCGGCCGTCGCCCCGCTGCCGCGTTGATCGCCCGGGCGATCTTCTTGGCCGCGCGCGGGAACAGCGTTCCGGCGGTCCACTGCTCCGGCCCATCGGCCGGAATCGCCCCGCGTCGCGGCAGCGGCCGGGACTCGATCCCGATGACCGACACGGGCCAGCCACCCAGGTGCGCGTCCCACACGACCGCGATCTCAGCGTCACGCATCGCCCGCCACCGCTCCAGGGGTGGTTGGTCGGAATCGATCACTGCGCTCATCACCGACCGGATGTCGAACGGCAGTTTCCGATCGGCATTCAATTCGGCCGAGAAGATGTCCGCGATCCGCGTCAGCCCCGAGCCGGGAGCGTGGTGCGGGGCCTCGCCGATATCGCGATCGGCACGATCGGTCGTATGCGCGCGCCGCGGAAAGCGCTCACCAGGGGCGACATACGTGTGCTCGTAATAGCGAAGCAGCACCCGGCAGGCATCGGCGAGGTCGCCGGCCCAATACTGCGCCTCGCCGTTCGGCCCCATGATCCGTTCGTAGCCGCCGATGCCGAAGTTGTCCTCGGCCGAGACGCCGCCCGAATGGTCGAGCGCCTCTTTGCCGGCCAGCACCATCGCGCTCTGCGGCGTCATGATCAGGGCCCCGCGCGTGTGCATGAGCATGGTCGCCTCGGCGTTGCAGTACGGCTGCGCCCCGACGTTGATGCCGGCGACGACCACGTTGAGTTCTCCCCCCGCTTGGGTGAAAAGCACTATCCGTCGCAGGCCGGCCGCGATCCAGTCCATCGTCTCGGTACCCGAGTCCATCGCGATCCTCGCCCCGGCGGACAGCGCGAACCACTCGAGCGGGACGCCCAGTTGCTCGGCCAGATCGATCGCCGCGACGATCCGTCGGCACTCGGGCTCTGCCAGCGATCCGAGAGCGCGCGTCGGGTCGCCGAGCAGAATTACGCGAAGCATCCCTTCGGGGTAGCGCTCGGTGAAGTTGCGGACCGTGCCGACCACGATGCCGCTCGGGTTCGTCCCCGGTGGACGGCTGACCGGCTCGAGGCGGCCGGCCTCGCTCAGCTCGTACTCGACGAACTCACCGCTCGGGCGAGCCGCGTTTGAGTAGCCTCCGGTCCGAGCGAGCAGCTTGACGATCTCGGCGGGGTGAAGCGTCCCGTGGCGACGTGCCGAGCTGATGCGACGCGTGCCCTCGTCGAGCGGCCGCAGCGGCTCGGTCGGCGGGTCCTCCACCTCCACCACGACGTCGTGCCCGGTGGGCACGAAGAAACGGAGCATTCGCACCCGGACCGTCCCGTCACCGTCGCGGAGACGTCCCTGTATCGCAACCATCTCCAGTCCGAGCCCGGCTGTCCTCGGCGCCAGGCGCTCGATCAACGCACGGATCTCCTCGGGATCCAGCTCGATCACCGGCCACGCGTGCAGCACGACGCGGTTCCACATCAGACGCCGGTGCAGCGGCCGGCGAGCTTGGAAGGCACGGATCGCCTCGAGTACCGTCACCAGGACGCGCTCGAGCTCGGGAAGGGCAACGACGCGCCCGCGTTCGTCACGAAGGGCGGTCAGGTCGCGGACCTCGGCGAGCGCGAAAAGCCGCTCATCCTGGGCGTTGGCACGCGCGACCCCTCGGAACATGTAGACGTCCTCGTCGGACGGGAGCCGCTCGAGCGCGAACTCGCGCAGGCGGCGCAGCCGCAAGCGATGGCCCATCATGGGGTGCAGACCTCGAAGGACCTCATCCTCGATCAGCCCGCTCGGTCCCGGGCGGAACGTGAAGAGGTCGATCGCCGACATTCCCCTCCCCCGGCGGGGCTCTGCGACCGCGATTACGACACGGTGGACAGCTGGCGGGATTGGAACCTCCGCCAGCGCGGCGCGCAGCCGATCCGCAGTCTCCTCGCGCGACGGCGCCGCGTCGTGGTAGCGCGCGTACAGGTCCAGCACCGCGAGTTCGCCGGCGGGCTGCGTCTCGGCGTGGCGGCCGAAGGCTTTCGCGATCGCCGCCACGTCGTTCAGATCGATGTACGCGCTCACCAGCAGCCGCCCTACCCCGTCGACGACGTAGCGCGCGAGGGCGACGTCATAACCATCCAGCTGCCCATGATCAAATCCGGTCAGCGAGCGGGTCCGGTAGTACCGGCGTGCCATCGCGTCCACGAGCAGCCGGCGAGCGGCCGGTGACGCCGAGCCCATCGCGACGGTGAGTCGCGAAGCGAGCGGACGGGGGCAGTCGACGATCTCGCGAATCAGCCGCTCGGCGTCCGGCCGCTCGGGGCGGCTCACGAGCGCCGCGACGTGCCGCTCCATTCGCGCGTACACGCGCTCGCGAGCCTCGGCGATCACCGGCTCGTCGTAGTAGCGGAAGCGGACCTCGCGAGCCAGGTCTGCGACGACGGGGTCGCGCCCCTCGAGCGAGATTGCGAGCCGGTCGAGAACTTCTCGGAACTCGGCGCCCACGTGCCCGACGAGCTCATCGGCATCCTCGAGTCGCCGGTCGAGGATCGCCACGATCGCGGTGCGTGCGGTCTCGGCACGCTGCTGGGAGAGGAACAACCGGTAGCAAGCCTCCTCCAAGGCAGGGGTCCGCTCGAGGCTGTCGATCCCATAGTTGCCAAGCGCTCGTTGCAACGCGGCGGTGAACCGCGGCGGCAGGCCCTCCGCGCCGGCATCGAGCGAGCGCAGCCACGCGTGCAGGTGCTCCTGCGGGCTCTGGAGGGGTTCCGGGGAGGGCGGGTCCGCATCCTCGTCACCGTGATAGGGACGCGCGACCGCGCGCAGGTCGGCGAACATCCCCAGCAGGCGATGCTCGCCCGGGATCAACGCCGGGTCGCACGCGAGCAGGTCTCTGCACTGGCCGTGCAGGTCGTCGATGGTTCGCTGCACCTCTGCGGAGTCGATGTCGTAGCCGAGCACGAGCCGCTCCATCCGGCGCAGGTTCTCGCGGCAGGGGTCGGGCGGCGCCTCCGGCGGTTGCGTCAGGGACACGAACGCCAGGCGCTCGCCGGACGTCGCCGGCGCGGATTGCCCGACCGGCTCGAGCGCGACGAGCGGTGCCTGCGCGGCGACGTGGACATTCTCGCCGACCAGCACCCGCTTGACCCGGCCGCGGAACGGCGCGGTCAGCGATGTCTCCATCTTCATCGCTTCCGCGACTACGACCACGTCTCCTGCCTCGACGATGTCCCCGGCGGATACCGGAATCGACACCACGAGCGCGGGACCTGGAGCCCGGACGAGCCCGCCGTCGTCGCGAGAGACGCGATGCGGCACGCCGTCAACCTCGACGAGCAGGTCGTCGCCTTGACGCGAGATCAGGGTCCGGTGAGTCTGGCCGAGCACCTCGAGGCGGCGCTCGTGCGGCCCTAGCCGGTGGACGAGAAGCTCGATCGACTGTCCATCGACCGAGACCCGGTAGCGGTCCGGGGCGATCTGCGAGACCGCGAGCCGGTAAGACTCTCTGCGGTGGCGCAGCTCGTAGGTGCGAGACAGCGCGCCCGTCGCCTGCGGCCGTCCGCGGCGAGCGAAAGCGTAGAAGCGAGCTCGATCATCTGCGACATCCTGGTCGGAGAGCTCGATCGCCCCCTGTAGGAGCGCCAAGTCGCCGTGGCGCACCGGCAGTACACCTCCGCTTCGCTGCAACCGCTCAAGCCAGCCGGTGTCGACCGCGCCCTCGCGAACCTCGGGGCGGTCGACCAAGTCGAGCAAGAAGCCCACGTTGGTCGTCCCGCCGTCGAGCACTGCGTCCGTGTCAGCGAGCGCTCGGCGCAAGCGCGCGAGCGCCTCGGGGCGGTCGCTGCCCCAGGCGATCAACTTGCAGATCATCGGGTCGACCGCGGCGGGAATGTGATCCCCCTCGGTCACGCCGGTGTCGACGCGGATGCCCGGCCCGGTCGGAAGCCGGAGGCGTACGAGCCGCCCTGGCGCAGGCACGAAACCGAGCGCGGGGTCTTCGGCGTATAGGCGTGCCTCGATCGCGTGCCCGGCCGGTGGCGGCGGCTCGCGCCCCAGGCGCCCACCGGCGGCGACGAGCAGCTGAAGCTTGGCCAGGTCAAGCCCGGTGACGGCTTCGATCGCCGCGTACTCGACGCCGGGACGGGCGATCATATCCGTGGGCCGGAAGCGGCGCGTCGCTGGGTCGTACAGGAGCTCGACGGTCACTACGCCGCGATATCCGGCCGCCGATGCAATGCGCCTCGCGGCGTCCATGAACTCTCGCTCCTGCTCGGCCGTCAGGGCTGGGCTGGAGGATTCGGCGAGCAGCGTCTGCCCGCGTCGCTGACACGACCAGTCGGCTACACCGATCGACCAGACGTCGCCGTAGCCATCGGCGATGAGCGGCACCGCCAGGTGGCGCCCCCCGGCCGGCTGAAAGGACTCGGGCCCTTCACTCAGCCGTCGCGTAAGGGTCGGATCGGGCCCGACGAACACGATCCCGAGCCGCTCGCAGAGCTCCGTGAGCCGCGTGGGGTCGGACGCGAGCTCGCGGCCAACCCATGCGGCGTCCGCGCGGCATGCTCGGAACGCGTGCTCGAGCGCGCCGTCATTCAGGCACAGGCTCTCGTCGGCGGACCGGACGAACAGCGCGTCCCGGTCGGCCTCGGTGTGCAGCGCGATCACACGCGGCGGAGCGGCCCAATTCACGCCCAGCTCGCGCGCGGCGTGGATGATACGCATTGCGGGCTCGCCGCGGCCGGCGATCGCCAGGCGTGAGAACTCGCGCTGGAGCATCGAACCCCACGATCGCCGGCGATCGCGCCGCCGCCCGTGGTCGTCAGGCCCCGCCGGAGTAGCCGACCTCGAGCAGCTCGATGACCTCGCGGATCATCGGGATCCGCGGATTGGTGCGGATGCTCGGGTCCATGAAGGCGGCCTTGGCCAGGTCGGGCAGCGCCTTCTCGAACTCCTTCCGTGACACGCCGCAATCGGCCAGTGATCGCGGCTCGTCGACCTCGGCCAGCAGTTCGTCCACGTGGGCGAACAGCCGCTCTCGCCGATCCTGCTCGGTGCGGCCCCCGAACCCGAGGATCCGCGCGATCTCCGCATACTTCTCGGGTGCGACGTAGGCGGAGTAGCCGGGGGCCGGCATGAACTTGGTCGGCAGCGACGCGTTGTAGCGCAGCACGTGCGGCAGGAAGATCGCGTTCGCGCGGCCATGGGCGATACCGAACCGTGCCCCGACCGGATGTGCGAGGGCGTGGTTGAGTCCGACGAACGCGTTCGAGAACGCCAGCCCCGCGATCGTCGCGGCGTTGTGCATCGCGGTGCGCGCCTCGAGGTCGGAACCGTCGTGATAGGCACGCGGGAGCGCCGTGAAGATCAGGTTGGCCGCCTGCACGCAGAAAGCATCGGTGAACGGCGAGGCGAAGATCGAGACAGCTGCCTCGAGCGCGTGCGTCAGCGCGTCGATCCCGGTGTCCGCCGTGATCACCTTCGGCATCGTCAGCGTCAGGTTCGGGTCGACGATCGCCATGTCCGGAACCAACGAGTAATCGACCAGCGTGACCTTGCGCTGTCCTACGGTGATCACCGCGGCCGGCGAGACCTCCGAGCCTGTGCCGGACGTCGTCGGAATCGCCACCAGCTTCACGTTGTGGTCGATTTGCGGGAACTCGCTGATGCGCTTGCGGGCGTCGAGGAACGGCAGCGAGAGCTCCCGGATGCTGAGTTGTGGGCTCTCGTGGAACAGGCGCATGGCCTTGGCGGCGTCCATCACCGAGCCGCCGCCGATCGCGATGATCGCATCGGCGTTTACCTGCTCCAGCTGCTCGATTCCAGCGCGGATTTGTGCTTCCGTCGGCTCCGGCTCGACGCCGGAGTACACGTGCACGGCGCCCGCCGTGAGGTAGTGACGCACCTCCTCGGCCACCCCGCGGGCGACGGTCCACCTGTCCGTGACGATCATCGGCCGGGAGGTGTCGAGCAGCCGCAGGCTGTCGAGCGATCCGGGGTTGAAGTACGTGTCCGACGGCACCCTGAACCACTGGGGTGGCGTCTGGCGGCGTGACACCGTCTTGATGTTCAGAAGGTTCCGGTAGTTGACGTTGTCGGTCGTGTTTGAGCCTCCCCACGTGCCGCAGCCGAGCGAGAACGTCGGCGTCATCGAGTTGTAGACACCCCCCAGGGCCCCGACCGCGGTCGGTGCGTTGACGAGGATCCGCCCCGTGCGGATCGCCAGCGAGAAGCGGTTGATCACCCCTTCGTCGTTCGCGTACACGGCCGAGGTGTGGCCCAGACCGAAGTGCTCGGTGACCAGCTCGCAGGCCCGGATCGCGTGCTCGACCGACGGCGAGCGCACCAGCCCGAGCACCGGCATCAGCTTCTCCGCGATGAACGGATGCGCGGCGAGAGCGTCGAGGTCAGCCGGCAGCGGGGCGAGCAGGACCTTGTCGCTGTCCGCCGCCTCGAAGCCGGCCAGGCCGGCGAGGTTGACGCACGACTGCCCTAGGACGTCGAGCTGCACCTTGCCCTCGTCGGTGAACGACCGTGCCGCCAGCGCGTCCGACTGCTGGTCGGTGAGGAGCCGGGCGCCCATCCGCTGGAACTCGTCGACCACCTGGTCGTAGATCTCCTCATCGATCACGCAGGTCTGCTCGGCGGGGCATATGACCGACGCGTCGAACGTCTTGGAGATCAGCATGTCCATGACCGCCATCCGGATGTCGGCACTGCGGTGCACGTACACCGGCGCGTTGCCCGGTCCGACGCTCAGACACGGCTTGCCCGCTTCGTTAGCCGCCGCCACGGCCTTCGGGCCGCCGGTCGTCCAGATGAAATCGACCCCGGGGTGGTGGAACAGGTACTGCGACACCTCGAGCGAGGGGTCGGGGATCACCTGGAGCGAGTTTGGCGGTAGCCCGACCGCTTCGCCGGCCGTTTGGAGGACCTCAGCCCCGCGCATCGCGCACCGCACGGCGCGCGGGGACGGACGCATAATCAGGGCGTTCCGGGTCTTAGCGCAGACGATCGACTTGAACAGTGTCGTCGACGTCGGATTCGTGATCGGCAGCAGCGCCAGCACGACCCCGATCGGCTCCGCGACGTACTGAAGCGCCCGTTCGCGGTCCTCTTCGATCACGCCGACCGACTTCTTGTCCTTGAGGTAGTCGTAGAGGAACTCGGTGGCGATGTAGTTCTTGAGCACCTTGTCCTCGAGCACGCCGAAGTGAGTCTCCTCCATGGCCAGCTCGGCGAGCTCGACTGCGTTCTCAAGCCCGGCGACCGTCATCGCCCAGACAATTCGATCGACCGTCTCCTGATCGAGTTTGCGCAGCGCAATCGAAGCCTCCTGCGCCCGCTGGACGAAGCCGTCCAGCCGGTCAGCCCACTCGACGTCGGTCGGGGTGGACGGGTCCTTGATGGCCGTGGCCATGGTGATCCCCTTTCGCTAGTCGAGTGCCGGCATCATCGGACCGTCGCCTGCCGGGTCGAGGATTCCTTCCTCAAGCCACGCGTAGCGTCCTTCGAGGATCCTCTGAGCGGCTTTGTAACGGCTGTCGTCGTCATTGGCCCACAGCTCAGCGAACAGCGCGTCGGCTCTCCGCTTGGCCATCGAGCAGAACAGCTGCGCGAGCTCGATCGCCTCGTCCCTTCGCTCGGGCTGCTCGCGTCCGAGCCGGTCGGCGTAGACGACCGCCGACGAGATCGCGAACAGCTCTGCGCCGATATCGACGATCCGCCCGAGGAACGTCTGCTTGTTCTCGAGCTTGGCCTGCCAGCGCGCCATTCCGTAAAACGTGTCGCGCGCGAGCCTGCGAGAGGCACGTTCGACGTAGCGCAGGTAGGCCGCCAGCTCGCCGAACTCGTGGTACGAGCCCGGGTTCTGGCCCTTGCCCAGGGCGAGTTGCGGCAGCCATTTGCCGTAGAACAGGCCCGCCTTCACCGCCGCATCGGCCTTGGCCTTCACGTCCCCGTCGCCCATCAGGAGGCCGCCAGCGGCCCGGAGGTGCGTGTCCACCGCCTCACGCGCGATCAGTAGATGCATGATCTCGCTCGAACCTTCGAAGATGCGGTTAACGCGCATGTCCCGCATCGCCTGCTCGACCGGCACGGGCTTCTCGCCACGCGCCTTCAGCGACTCCGCGGTCTCATACCCGCGACCGCCGCGAACCTGCATGAGCTCGTCGATGACCTTCCACGAGAGCTCCGACCCATACACCTTGCACAGCGCGGCTTCGATCCGGATGTCGTTGCGCTTGTTGTCGGCCAGACGCGCCGCCACATCGAGCATCGCCTCGAGCCCGAACGCGCTGCCGGCGATGAACGCCAGCTTCTGCGCGACCGCGTCGTGCTTGCCGATCGGTCGTCCCCACTGAACGCGCTCGCCGGCCCACTCGCGGGCAACCTTGGTAGCCCATTTCGACGCACCGACGGCGATGGCCATCAGCGCCAGGCGGCCCGTGTTCAGCGTACTGAGCGCGATCTTGAGCCCGTCGCCCTCACGCGCGATCCGGTTCTCCGCTGGAACGAACACGTCCTTGAGGACCGTCACCGAGTTCTCGATCCCGCGTATGCCCATGAACGCGTTGCGATGCAGGACTGTGATGCCCTCGGTCTTGTACGGGAGCACGAACGCGCTGATGCCGCCCCGGTGCCCCTCGCTCTTCGGCACCTTAGCCATCACCACGACGATGTCGGCGATCGTGCCGTTCGTCGCCCACAGCTTGCGGCCGTTGATCAGGTACCCGCCGTCGACCGGCGTCGCGACCAGATCATCGTCGACCGGGGCCGCGGCGTGCTCGGGGGAGATCGGTGTCGCGGTCGAAGCCATCCGCGCCGGGTCTGAGCCGACACCGGGTTCGGTCAGCAGGAAAGCGCTGATGTGATCCTTGGCGACCAGCGGCAGCCACTTGCGCCTTTGCTCTTCTGAGCCGAACATCCGCAGCGGCTCGGCGACGCCGATCGACTGGTGTGCGCTCAGCAGTGTGCAGATCGCCGAGTGACAGTTGCCGGCTATGGCCAGCGCCTTGCTGTAGTAAAGCTGGGATAGACCCAGCCCGCCGTACTCCGGCGGCACCTTCATCCCGAGCGCACCGATGCTCTTGAGCGCGTCGATCACGCGGTCCGGGATCTTCGCGTCGCGCTCGATCTCCAGCGGATCGGCCGTCTCGGCCAGCACCGCTCGGAGTTCGCCGAGGAAACGCTCGCCCTTCTCGATCGCGGCAGGGTCAAGCTGCGGCTGCGGATGGATCAGGTCCAGGCGAAAATCGCCCAGGAATAGCTGCTTGCCGAAGCTCGGCAGCTTCCACTCGGTCTCTCGCGCCGCCTCGACGACGTCGCGGGCTTCTTTTTCTGAAACGTTGGTAGCCATTTGTCAGTCCAATCACATGTTGAGTCCGCCGTCGACATCCCAGATCTGCCCGGTGATGTAGCCCGACGCGTCCTGCGCGAGGAACGCCACCACGCGCGCGATCTCCTCCGGCTGGCCCATCCGGTGCGCCGGGATCCGCTCCACAAAGTCCGCCACCATGAATGGGGGGATCGTCACGACCATGTCGGTCTCGATCAGACCCGGGGTCACGCAGTTGACCGTCAGCCCGATACCTTTCTCGAGCTTGCCGGCCACGCGCAGCATCAGCGCTGCCTCGCGGGCGAATGTCTTTGTGAGCCCGAACAGGCCGGCCTTCGAGGCCGTGTAGTTCGCCTGGCCGACGTTGCCCATCTCGGCGGCCACCGACGAGATGTTGATGATCCGTCCCGAGCCGCGCGCGAGCATGTGCGCGATCGCCGGCTTGGACATGTAGAAGGCTCCGGACAGGTCCACCTTCAGGACCTTGTCCCAGTCGCTCGCGGACATCTTCGAAATCTGCTTGTCGACCGTGATGCCCGCGTTGTTGACGAGGATGTCCAGCCGGCCGTGCTGTTCGATCACGTCCTTGACCACGCGCTCGCAGTCCTCGGCGTCGCCGATGTTGCCCCGGTGCAGCGACAGCGTGCCTCCCTCGGCCTCGACCGCCTGGCGCAGTTCGTCCGCGCGCGTCTGATTTGACGAGTATCCGGCCGCGACGACCGCGCCCTCCGCGGCGAGCGCGTGGCAGATCGCCGCGCCGATTCCCCGGGTGCCTCCGGTTACGAGCGCAACGCGACCGGTGAGGTCGTTGTCGCGTCCGGCAGCCTGTGTTTTGGTGTCTGTGGTTGCCATTGTGGTGTGCCTTTCCGGTCTAGTAGAGCCGCTCGACGATCATCGCCTGGCCGTTTCCTCCGGCCACGCACATCGACTCGAGGCCGTACCTGCCGCCCACGGAGTCGAGGTTGTTGAGCAGGGAGGTCATGATCCGCGCGCCGGTCATCCCGAACGGGTGACCCAGTGCGATCGCGCCGCCGTTGATGTTGAGCTTCTCGGGATCGATGCCGAGTTCGTCGCGGCACGGCAGCACCTGCGCCGCGAACGCCTCGTTGAGCTCGACCAGGTCGATGTCGTCGATCGTCAGGCCGGCCTGCTTGAGCACTGCCTTGACGGCAGGGATCGGCCCTAGCCCCATAATCTCGGGGCGGACCGCTGCCACCGCGGAGGCCACGATCCGGGCCCGGGGCTTCAGACCGCGCTCGCGGGCTTTCTCCTCCGACATCACGAGCACGGCGGCGGCGCCGTCGTTGAGGGGGCACGAGTTACCCGCGGTCACGGTGCCGCCGGGCTTGAAGGCCGGCTTGAGTTTCGCGAGCGCGTCCACTGTCGTGCCCGGGCGGGGCCCGTCGTCTCTCGTGACCGTGTGGGCGGGGATGACGTCTCCGCCGGCGTCGTGGGTCTCCGGGATGTCCACCCCCACGACCTCGGAGTCGAAGTGGCCGCTGTCGCGCGCCGCGACCGCGCGCGCCTGGGATAGGGCTGCCCACTCGTCCTGGGCGTCGCGGCTGACCTTGCAGCGCTCGGCCACATTCTCGGCCGTCAGCCCCATCGGGATGTAGACGTTGTAGCCGGTGCCGTTGGTGCCCTCTAGTTTCGGGTTCGCCACGGGCAGCGTCATACCGGCGCCGCGCGACGTCGCCTCGACACCCGCTGCGATGTACTGATCGCCCTCGCCTGCCTTGATCGCGTGAAACGCCATCCGGATCGTCTGCAGCGACGATGCGCAGAAACGGTTGACGGTTACGCCGGGGATGTGGTGGTCGAGACCGGCGAGCAAAGTTGCGTTCCGGGCGATGTTGTAGCCCTGCTCGTGATCCGGGAACCCACAACCCATCATCACGTCGACGGTCTCTGAAAAGTCGACCTCGGGGTTGCGCTCGACCAGCGCGCGAAGCGGGATCGCGGCGAGATCATCGGCCCGCAAATCGCGCAGCGTGCCTTTGATCGCGCGGCCGATCGGCGTGCGCACTGCATCGACTATCACTGCTTCAGACATGGATCCTCCTTAGCGCGATCCCACCAGAGGACCGGACGGTTTCGTAACTGCTTGGCGAAGTCTGCGCAGCCGTGAGGGACCTCTCATCCGCCGGCGTCCACAACGGCTGTGCGGAGAACTACGCAGGCCCGTCTGGAGCTGACCGCCGGGCCCCGCCGCGCTCGCGGAGCGAAACCTGTGGCAGCACGAAACGCGGCCGCCGGACCTTCTCGGTTGGCGCGAGGACCATTGCGGTTCCGTCGATCACGATCTCGGAGCGTTGGTTGACACACAGGCAACCGAGCACCACCCGCTGACGCGCCGGATCCTTGGACGCGACGGTGACCGAGACGCTGATCCTGTCTCCAATCGCGATCGGATGGCGGAAGCGGAGCGTCTGCTCGAGGTAGATCGTTCCCGGGCCGGGCAGGCGGGTACCGAGCAGAGCGGAGATCAGGGATGCGCCCCACATGCCGTGGGCGACGATCCCGTGGAACCTGTCTGTGCGGGCATATTCCTCGTCGACGTGGGCGGGGTTCACATCGCCCGACATCACCGCGAACAGCTCGACGTCCCGCCAGCTCAGGGTGCGCTCGAGTGCCGCGCTGTCGCCGATCTCGATCTCGTCAAAGGTACGGTTCTCGATCAGCGGACCCATGCTCTCATACCGTAGGCGCGTGACGGCCGTGCGCCATCCGTTCTAGCTCCACGCCGCCGGCAGGTGAACCCGTGCGAACACCACGGGTTTATTCCGATGCGCGCGGCAGCCCGACGTGTAGGGTCGCGTGCGACGTCGCACGCCCGCGATCGACGTCGCACGCATCCGAGCCGACCGGAGGACCCATGAGCGAAATCCAGCACGTCCACGCCCGCCAGATCCTCGACAGTCGGGGCAACCCGACGGTCGAAGTCGACGTATGGCTTGACTCCGGCGCGGCGGGTCGCGCGGCGGTGCCGTCGGGTGCGTCGACGGGAACCAGGGAGGCGCTCGAGCTGCGTGACGGAGGCAGTTCGTTCGGTGGCAAGGGAGTCGGGCATGCGATCAGAAACGTCAACGACGACATCGCGGCTGCCGTGAAAGGGCTGGATGCCGACGACCAGCGACGACTAGACGACAGGCTGATCGAGCTCGACGGCACCGACGGCAAGACCCGGCTCGGAGCGAATGCGATTCTCGGCGTGTCAATGGCCGCCGCCCGCGCAGCCGCTGCCGACGCGGGAGAGCCGTTGTGGCGCTACCTCGGGGGCGCGGACGCGAGCCTGCTGCCCGTGCCGACGATGAACGTGCTCAACGGCGGGGTGCACGCCGACAACCCCGTCGACTTTCAGGAGTTCATGATCGCGCCCGTGGGAGCCAGCTCGTTCGCGCAAGCGATTCAGATGGGTGCGGAGGTCTACCACGAGCTTCAACGCACCCTCAGAAGCCGGGGGCTGGCCACAGCTGTGGGTGACGAGGGAGGCTTCGCCCCGGCTCTTCCGTCAAACGAGGCGCCGTTGGAGCTGCTTGTCAGTGCGATCGGCGCGGCGGGCTATCGGCCCGGCGAGGACCTCGCGATCTGCCTGGACCCGGCGGCGAGCGAGTTCTTCAAAGACGGCCGATATGAACTTGCCGGCGAAGGACGATCGCTGTCGCCCGCGGAGATGGTCGACTACTGGTCTGGAGTCACCGACCGGTACCCCGTACTTTCGCTCGAGGATGGGATGGCCGAGCAGGACTGGGACGGGTGGCGTCATCTCACCGAGCGGCTCGGGAGCCGTCTCCAGCTCGTCGGCGACGACATCTTCGTCACCAATCCCGCGATTCTGCGCGAGGGCATCGAACGCGGCGTTGCCAACTCGATCCTGATCAAGCTCAATCAGATCGGAACGCTCACCGAGACGCTGGACACGATCGCGCTCGCGCACGAAGCGGGATACCGAGCGGTGATCTCGCATCGTTCCGGGGAGACCGAGGACACGTTCATCGCCGACCTGGTCGTCGCCACCGGAGTCGGCCAGATAAAGACGGGCGCACCGGCTCGATCGGAGCGCGTGGCCAAGTACAACCAGCTCCTGCGGATCGAAGAGGAGCTCGGGAATCGCGCGCGATACGCCGGTCGCGAGGCGGTCGCTCTGGCCTGACACCGGATCTGCGGAAAACCCGCAGTGGTGGTTCGGCGAGCGGCGGATCACGGGGGCCCGGGCTTGGCCCTAGGGTGTCGTCAGAGTTACCACGAGGAGATGAACGCCATGCCTGAGACCGCCATTCAGACTTATCACGGCAGCTACTTGATGCCGTCTTTGGAGCACGCCACCGTTTCAGATGCGATGCATCCCGGGATCCTGTCGTGTGAACCCGATTCAACGGCGGCGGAGGTGGCACAGCTGATGGCCACCCATCACGTCCATTGCGTTGCGGTCGTCGGTATCTCTCACGAGAAGCCGGAGTGCTTCGTGTGGGGAATCATCTCCGATCTTGATCTGGTTGCGGCCGGGATTCGGGACGAGCGTGAGGCGACTGCGAGGGACCTCGCCCGACAGCCGGTCATTACGGTTGAGCCGAACCTGCCGTTGCGCGAAGCCGGCGAGGCGATGCTCACCCATCACGTCAGCCACCTGGTGGTCACTGATGTGAAGGCGGGTCGTCCGGTCGGGATCCTGTCGACGCTCGACGTGGCCGGCGTGCTCGCGTGGGGCGAGGCATGATCCGACGCCCGGTCTGAGCTGAGCCATCGATCGATCTAGAGCAGAGGAGAAGACGATGTACAAGAACGTACTGTGGGCCACCGACGGCTCCGACGCCGCGGATCGCGCGTTGACACATGCCAAAGCGCTCGCGGCCGAGGGAGGCGGAACGGTGACGGTCGTGTACTGCGAGGAGTTCACCCTCCCGGGGGGCAAGGGCGGCGGCAGCTTCCCCGTCCACGTCAACGAGTCCGAGGTGCAGGAGAAGATCGAACGGCAGGTGGCCGAGCTGTCGGGCAACGGAACGAAGGCGACATTGGAGATGACCCGCAGCAAGGCCGGCGGCGCCGCCCACGCGATTGCCGAGATTGCCGCCCAGGAGCACTCGGACGTGATCGTCGTCGGTACGCGCGGGCGCACGGCCATCGCCGGACTTTTGCTCGGAGGGGTCACGCAGCGCTTGCTGCACATCGCGCCGTGCCCGGTGCTGGCCGTGCCACCGGAACAAGGCACGGAAGGTTGATCGTACGTCACCGACCCGATGAGCTCTCCGTTGCTCTACTTCCGCCACCCATCTTCGCTCGAGCACGACCCGCGTCTGCTCTCGCCTGACCATCCGGACACGCCCGAGCGGATCGTGGCGATCGAGACGGCGATGGCCCGCGTGGGCTGGCTCGGGTGCGAGGTGCGCGACGCCCCGGCCGCGCCCGAGCGGGAGATTGAGCTCGTTCACACGGCCACCCACGTGAACAGGATTCGGGATCTGTGCGCCGCCGGAGGCGGCCAGATCGACCCGGACACGTTTGTCGGCGAGGCCTCCTATCAGGCAGCGCTGCATGCCGTCGGCGGTGCCTGCGAGCTGGTGAGGGCACTACTGCGCGGCGAGGCGCGTGCCGGCTTCAGCGCGACGAGACCGTCAGGCCATCACGCCGGCAGGGACTACGCGATGGGCTTCTGCCTGTTCAACAACGTTGCGATTGCCGCCGAGCTGGCGATCCGCGAGCTCGGCGCCGAACGCGTCCTGATCATCGACTGGGACGTCCACCACGGCAACGGGACCGCGGACATCTTCCGGCGCCGCTCCGACGTCCTGTTCGCGAGCATTCACGAGCTCGGCTTGTTCCCGGGAACGGGCGAGGTGAGCGACGCAGGAGCTGCCGAGGGCCGCGGATACACCATCAACGTGCCGGTGCCCCACGGGTCTGACGAGGAGACGTGGGTCTCCGCGCTCGAGTACGTGATCATCCCCGCGGCCCTCGAGTTCGGCCCACAGCTCGTGCTGATCTCCGCTGGCTTCGATGCGCACCGTGACGACCCACTCGCACACTGTCTGCTCGAGCCGAGCTCGTTCGCGCAGATGGCATGCCATGTCCGGGACATGGCCGGGATGCTGGGTGTGCCCGTCGGCGCGGTGCTTGAGGGCGGCTATCACCCGCCGGCGGTGACGGAATCCTTGATGGCGACCGTCGCGGCGCTATCGGGCGTCGGAACGGCCGAATCGATTGCACCGGATCCGTTCGTGACCTCGCGGGCGGCCGCTCACATCGGGCACTACTGGACGCTGTAGTAAGACGGCGCGCGAGCCGAATGTGAGACGCGGTCGTCCGTGGCGACAATGACGTCGCGTGCGCATTACCACGTGCCGGGATGCGGGGAAACCCACGATGGCAGCGCACGATTGCGCACCTACTCTCGCGCAAACCACCCACACAGATAGGAGACGCGATTATGAGAGCTCTCGTCTATCACGGGCCTGGTGAGCGCGGTTGGGACTCCGTCGAGGATCCCACGATCTGGGAGCCGACGGACATCATCGTTCGCATCGACACCAGCACGATCTGCGGCACCGACCTGCACATTCTCAAAGGCGACGTCCCGGAGACGACCGCGGGGACGATCCTCGGCCACGAGGCGGTCGGCACCGTCCAGGAGATCGGAGCCGGTGTCACCACGGTCAAGCCTGGTGATCGAGTGCTGATCTCGTGCGTGACTTCTTGTGGCCGATGTCGCTTCTGCAAGGAAGGGCGCTACGGACAGTGCCTCGGCGGCGGCGGCTGGATCTTTGGGCACTTGATCAACGGTCTTCAGGCCGAGTACGCACGGGTGCCGTTCGCCGACAATTCCGTGTACAAGGTTCCGGTCGGACTCACCGATGAACAGGTGCTGTTCCTGGCCGACATCCTCCCCACGGCGTATGAAGTCGGCGTATTGAACGGCATGGTCTCGCCGGGGGACACGGTCGCGATCGTGGGCGCCGGCCCGATTGGGCTCGCGGCGATCCTGACCGCGAAGCTGTACACGCCCGGACGGATCGTCTCGATCGACCTCGCCGACAGCCGTCTGGAAGGCGCCCGGAGGTTCGGGGCCGACATGACGATCAACAACGGGATCGACGACGCCGTCGAGAAGATCATGGAGCTGACGGACGGTCTCGGGGCTGACTGCGCCTTTGAGGCGGTCGGCGTTCCCGCAACGTTCGAACTCGCCGCCGAGCTGATCCGCCCGGGCGGCCGGCTCGCAAACATTGGCGTCCACGGCAAGCCGGCCACGTTGCATCTGGAAAAGCTGTGGATCCGCGATGTGACCGTGACAACTGGACTGGTCGACACCTTCAGCATCCCGCAACTGATGAAGTTGATCGCGAGCGGTCGGCTCGACCCGTCGCTGTTCGCGACCCATCGGTTCGCCATGGGAGACACGATGAGTGCATACGACACGTTCGCCGATGCGGCCAACACGGGCGCACTCAAGGTCGTGCTCAGTGGGGCCGAGCGGCCCGCTCCCGCCAAGCGTGCCGCCGAACCGGCGCTCGCCTGAGCGCCCGCGCCTCGCCCGTCCGGGGATCCACCCCGGGCGGGCCCGGGCGCGCTTCAGGCTACGCCGGCATATGCGCCGACAAGGTCGTCGGCGACCTCGCCGGCGAACCGATCGATGGCAGCCCAGTCTCGGCTATCCCCTTCGGGGGCGTGGATCGTGCGCACGGCCGCCCGCTCGGCGAAATGCAGATGCCGCATTTCAAGCCGACCGGCGAACGTGCGGTGACCGGTCGCACGAGTCAACCGCATCAGCACGGGAACGTCGGCCGGCGTCCCCGCCGGGATTGGATGATCGACCGGGCCGACGGGGCCGGAGCTGAAGAGCCACACCGGCATCACGCAGAGGTCCGGGGTGTGCACTTGCGCGAATCGGCGAGCCTCGGCGAGCCATCGCCCCATATAAACGGCGCTGCCGAGTACGACCGCGTCGTATCCGTCCAGGGTGGTGACCTCCTGGACCGGCACGGCCTCGGCCTCGAGGCCCCGTGTGATCAGTCCCGTTGCGACCGCCAGGGCGATCTCGTGAGTTGCGTGGTGGCGACTGGCGACTGCGACGAGGACTCTCATGTCAGGCTCCGGCGTCGTTCATCGGTGGGCAAGGCGATCTTCGGCGCGCCACTCGCGCCGCTTGGCTTCATACTCGGGCGGCAGGCCGCCCTGCAACGCTTCGGCGGCGTCCAGCGCGTTCAGAGCAGACGGGTAGTCGCCCCAGCGCGCGTCGCAGTCGGCGAGCAAAAGCGCGAGCGCGAGCGCGTCGACATACTCTTCATCCGACACGCGGGGGCCGGGCACGGGGACCCGGTCCTCGAGCACACCCGAGCTCAGTGGCGACGGGCGCGCGGTGGCGAGGTACGGGGCCAGGTATCGACCGGCGATCTTCGCCGGCGGCCACCACAGCGCCTGCCCGGCGGCCGCCGACGCGTCGCGTGAGGGCCGGCGCCCGGTGGGCGCTTCGATCGCCACCGTCGCCTCGTGCCCGAGCCGCTGCGGCTCGGAGCGCAGGTAGAGCGGCGCGCCCCCCGTGAGCAGGAGTCCACGGAGTACGGGGCGGAACGGCTCGGGTGTGACGGCCGCGCCGGCCAGGGCCGCGATCGCTCCCGCGGCCGCGTCGGCCTGTTGAGCCGCGAGGCCTCCCTGCTTCAGCGGGAATGCGGTCACGTCGCCCGCGGCAAAGACATGCTCGACGTCGCTGACCCGGCCGAACTTGTCGACCGGGATGAAACCGTGCTGATCGTGGGGGAGGCCGAGCAGCTTGGGGCCTGCGAGCACGGGCAGGCTGATCACCCGATCGGCGAATACCTCTGCGCCGCCGGCGAGCAACAGCGTGCGGCCCCGCACCACCGCGGGCAGCGACGAAGAGCGGACGGTGACGCCCCGCGCCTCGAGTAGCGAGCACACCGCTTCGGTGGCCGCGGGCCCGAATAGCTCAAGCGGCTCCTCCTCGGGAGTCACCAGCGTGACCTTTACGTCGCTCGCACCATGCTCGTTCCGGAAAGCTGCGGTCATCAGCGTGAGCTCGTAGAGCGGCAGCGGCCACATTCGTGCTGACGGGAGCGCGAGTACCACGGACCCGGCCCGACCGGAGGTCAGGTCGTGCAACAGACCGCGCAGAGCCGGGACGTCGTCTCGGCCGCGGAACGTGAACGCACCCGGGAACGGGGTGCCGGGCACGGCTCCCGTGGCCACCAACAACGCGTCGTACGGAATCCTCCGTCCGTCCACGGTCACCGCGATCCGGCCGCGGGTTTCGACGTCGGCCAAAGTGTCGTGAATGAACTCGCCGCCACCCTGATCCGCGAGGATCTCCCGGAGGTCGTAGACCCGCGCCTCCGCCCTGTCGAAGGCCTCGGCGACGGTCACGGGGCGGTAAACAAACTCGGTCGTCGGCGAGACCAGGGTCACCTCAGTGAGGTGACCCGCCAGCGCTCGGAGCGCCAGCAAGCTTTCGAGTGCAGCGACACCACCGCCGGCGATCACCACCCGCAATCGCTCGCGGCTGGGCACGCTTCACCCTCGATCCCGTGTCGCTCGCAGGCGGGCGGCTTGCAGGGCCCGCTCGATCCTGGCACGCATCTCGCGCGCACGAGCGAGGTCGGCATGGCGCGCATTGCGCCGGCGCAAGTCTTCGTAGGTTTTGGTGAGTGGCAGCCGAGTCGCTGAAGAATCCGGGTTGTTGCTCGTGGCAGTCATAGGCGCGACGGTAATCCTGTGGCGCACCCGTTTCATCGTCGTTGCCCCGCCGGGGCGGTCGGGGAAACGCCGCACCATCACTGCGGCGTTTCCCCGATGTCCTCGTCTCGGGCATCGTCAACGGTCCGAGGCGATGCCAGACTCTCGAGCGCATCTTCCCGTCACCGTGTTCGGCCCCGATCCGCTGCTCAGCGTCACGATCGAGGCGAGCGGTGCCGTCGATCAGGTGCACGTACACCCGGCCGGTCAGGGCGTCTGGGTGGCCCGGATGGCCGGCGAGCTCGGGGCGTGGCCGATCCTGTGCGGATTCCTTGGAGGCGAGACGGGCGCGGCGCTGCTCCCGCTGCTCGAGGCGCTTCCCGGAGAGCGCCGGGTCGTCCGCACCGCAGGATTCAGCGGCAGCTATGTCGTCGATCGGCGCACGGGGAAACGGCGCGTGCTCGCAAACGGAGCGCGCCCGGCCCCACAGCGCCACGAGATCGATGACCTCGTGGCCACGACCTACGCCGCGGCGCTCACCAGCGAGGTACTCGTGCTGTGTAACCCGTTCCCGGGCGAGGGGCTCCCGGCCGAGGTATACGAGACGTTGGCCGCGGACGTCCGCGCGGCCGCGGTCCCGGTCATCGTCGATCTGTCGACGCCGCGACTCGACCGCGTGCTGGCTCACCGGCCAGATCTCGTCAAGCTGAACGATTGGGAGCTAGCCGAATACGTGCGTGGTCCGGTCGACGGGCATCGAGCGGTCGATGGGGCGCGGCGGTTGCTGGCGGCGGGCGCGGGTGCGGTCGCGGTCACCCGGGCGGACGCTCCGATTCTCGTCCTCGCCGGTGACGATGAGTCGTTTGAGATCGTGCCGCCGGTGCTTCCCTGGGGGTTTCGAGAGGGCTGCGGAGACGCGATGATGGGCGCCATCACGGCCGGGTGGGCACGGGGGCTCGCGCTCCGCGACTCATTGGTGCTCGGCGCAGCCGCCGGCTCGGCCAACTTCCTTCGTCACGGGCTCGGGACCGGCAGCCGGACAGTGGTCGAGCGGCTCGCCGAACGGGTGGTGGTCCGCCCGATGCCGCTTGGATCGCGGGCTGCGGGCTACGCGCCGGCCGATCCGAACGGGCTGACGACATCCTGACCGCGAACGATCCCCCAGGGCGCCGTGTGCCCCACCCATTCCAGGTGACCACCGCCCGGCTCCACCGTGGCCAGGGTCTCGAGCGCCGCCGCGAGTTCGACGTGTCGGCCGGCGCGGGAAGAATGGGCGTCGCTTCCGAGCACGTGGATCACCCCCGCGCGTGCGAGCGTGAGCATCGCCGATCTCGTCGAGTCCTCGGTGAAACACGCGGCCGTCGCTTGAACGAGCGCGCCCTTGGCGATCATCCGTCGCAGCCGGTCGACGAGATCGGGGGCTGGGTGCCGCTCGGGGTGGGCGATGAGCGAGCGGAAGCCGCGAGCGTTCAGCACGTCCACCGCTGCCTCCATGCGCTCATCGAGCGGTCCGGGAGCGGGCTCGAGCAGAATCCACCGACCCGCTGCTCCGAGGGTTACAGACGCCAGTTCGGGATCGTCGACGGCGTCGAGCATGTCCGCGGCGACCTCGCCACCGGGAAGCACGCGCGTCCTGCACCCCCGCTGCCGAAGCGCGGCACGCAACTCGGCCTGTCGCGCCGGTAGCTCCTCGATGTTGACCCGATGATCGGCGCGAATGTGGGGAGTGGCGCAAATCGCCACGATGCCGTCGGCCTCCGCCTGCTTCGCCATCTCGATGGCATCGGCGAGGTCACGGGCTCCATCGTCGATCCCGGGCAGCAGGTGGCAGTGGAGATCGACCGTGCCTGTGGTCGCGTGCGATGCCGCCGAGTCCGACGCTTCGAGTCCTATCCGTAATTTCCCGATGCCAACACGCTGACGAGCCCGGATGCTCGGGTTCTCGCGGTCGGCGAGGCTTGCAGCATGCCATATCAGCCAACTCAGAGTCCGGCTCTCGCCCATGTACGCGTCCGCGATTGCATGCATGTCGGGACGCTGACCTGTGGCGCGGAGGACTCGCTCCAAGACGTCGCGGCGATCATGGCCGACCACCGTGTACACGCCGTTGTGATCACGACCGCGAACGGGACGCGGCCGGTCGCCGTCGTGTCCGATCTGGACGTGGTCGCTGCCGTCGCGGCCGGAATCGACTGCTCGGCCCACGAAGCGGCGGCGACGGAAGCGCTCACGGTCTCGGCCGACGAGCCGGTTCGGACCGCGGCCCAGTTGATGAGCGAGCACGGCGTGTCGCACCTAGTGGTAGTCGACGCCGCCGGCGGATATCCCGTGGGCGTGCTGTCGACGCTCGACGTCGCCGCCGTCTACGCGGGCACGTAACGACCTCGGTGTGCGAGAGCGATGAGCGCGATCCCCGCTGCGGCGAGATATCCATCTGAGCGTCAGGCGGACATCGTCCTGCGCGATGGAGCGACCGTTCACGTCCGGCCCGTCCGGGCCGACGATGGACCGGCGATGCGCTCCTTCCTCGATTCGGTCTCGCCTGATTCGATCTGGTTTCGGTTCTTCGGCACGGTCAATCTTGACTGGGCCGCCAAGTGGTCGGTCAACGTCGACTACGCGGATCGTTTTGGACTGGTGGTCGAGAGCGGCAGCCCGCGCGCGATCATCGCGCACGCGGCGTACGTGCGAATCGACTACAACCGGGCCGAGGTGGCGTTCCTGGTCGCGGACGCGTGGCAGGGGCGTGGTATCTCGACCATCTTGCTGGCCCATCTTGCGGAGGTCGCCGAGCAGCACGGGTTCGCGACGCTGTTCGCGCAGGTCCTGCCGAACAACTACCGCATGATCCAGGTGTTCCGGGACAGTGGATTTCCGGTCAAGCTCCAGTCCACACCGGATGCGCTCGAGGTCGAGGTGCCAGCGTCACTGTCAGCCGAGGCGGTCGAGCGGTTCGAGGAACGCGAACGCATCGGGGCAGTGGCCGCCGTGCGGAGCTTCCTTGAGCCCACCTCTGTGGCCGTGATCGGCGCGTCGCGACGGCGTGGCACGATCGGCGGCGAGCTCCTCCACAACCTTCTCGAGGCAGAGTTCAACGGCCCGGTCTATGCGGTGAACGACAAGGCCGAGGTCGTGCAGTCGCTGCCGGCTTATCGGGCCGTGGGTGACATCCCCGGCGGGGTCGAGCTGGCGATCGTCGCGGTGCCTGCCGAGGAGGTGGTGGGAGCTGCACGCGAGTGCGCGGCCGCCGGCGTGCGGAGCCTGCTCGTGATCTCCTCGGGGTTTGCCGAGGCCGGTGTCGAGGGAGCCGCGCGGCAGCGCGAGTTGCTCGACGTGTGCCGCGACGCGGGGATCCGGATCGTGGGCCCGAACTGCATGGGCGTACTCAACACGTCGCCGCGGGTGCAACTTAACGCGACATTTGCGCCGCCGGCCGCCGTGCCGGGCCGGGCCGGGTTCATGTCCCAAAGCGGGGGTCTAGGGATCGCGATGATCGAGGCTGCGAGTCGCCTCGGCGTCGGACTGTCGTCGTTCGTTTCGGTTGGGAACAAGTCCGATCTTTCGGGCAACGACTTTCTTCAGTACTGGGAACAAGACGAGGACACCAAGCTGGCGATGCTGTACCTCGAGTCGTTCGGCAACCCCCGCAAGTTTTCGCGCGTCGCTCGCCGGGTGTCGGCCGCTAAGCCGATCCTCGCGGTCAAGAGCGGACGTTCCGCTGCCGGTGCCCGTGCGACGTCGTCGCACACCGGGGCGATGCTCTCAGCCTCGGACGTCACCGTCGATGCGCTGTTCGAGCAGGCTGGGGTGATCCGGACCGACACGATGCACGAGCTGTTCGACGTCGCCGCGCTGCTGTCGGCGCAGCCCGTCCCGCAAGGGGACCGGGTGGTGATCGTCACCAACGGCGGCGGCCCCGGCATCCTCTGCGCGGACGCCTGCCAGGCCGCCGGCGTGGAAGTCGCGGAGCTGCCGGCCGATGTCCGAGCCCGGCTTGCCGAGTTCCTGCCCGCAACCGCCGCGCTCGGCAATCCGGTCGACATGATCGCGACTGCCTCGGCGGAAGACTACCGCCGAACGCTCCAGACGCTGGCCGACGCGGATGCGTGCGATGCGATCATCACGATCTTCGTTCCTGCACTCGTGACTGCGGCAGAGGATGTCGCAACCGCGATTAGCGACTTTGCGCAGGCGCACCCGGAGATGACCACCACATCCGTATTCATGGTCAGCTGCGGAGTTCCGGCCGAGCTGTCTTCAGAGCAGGTGCGGGTACCGGGCTACGAGTTTCCCGAGGACGCAGCCCGCGCAGTGGCGCTGGCCGCGCGTCACGCACGCTGGCGCGCGAGAGACGCAGGCTCGGTGCCGACCTTCCGCGACCTCCGAACGGTCGAAGCCGCAGCGATCCTCAGCAAGGCGCTGGCGAGCGACGAGGCCTGGCTGTCGCCGGCGTGCATGGCGCAACTGTTCGACTGCTACGGCCTGCCGCTGATTGAGACGCGTGTCACCCACGATGCCGAGCAGGCGGTTCTGGCGGCGGCCGAGCTCGGAGGACCAGTCGCACTGAAGGCGACCGCGCCCGCGCTCGTGCACAAGACCGATGCCGGCGGTGTCCGGCTTGGACTTGACGGACCCGACGCCGTGCGCGCGGCAGCCGGTGAGATCGACCGGGCCATCACCGCTGCTGGGTACCGTCTCGATGGACTGGTGGTGCAGCCGATGGCGCCGGAGGGTGTCGAGCTGATCGTTGGCGTGGTCCACGACCACAGCTTCGGCCCGGTGCTCGCCTGCGGCGCGGGCGGGACCACCGCGGAGCTGGTCAGCGATGTCGCGGTGCGGATCACCCCGGTAACCGACCTGGAAGCGCGGGAGATGGTGCGCTCGCTGCGCACGTTTCCGCTGCTCGACGGCTACCGCGGAGCGCCGCGCTGCGACCTGGCGGCGATCGAAGACGTGCTCCTGCGGGTCAGCGCGATGGTCGAGGCTCACCCGGAGATCGCCGAGCTCGACTGCAACCCCCTGATCGCCGAAGCGGACGGTGTTGTGATCGTCGACGCCCGCGTCAGGGTGGAGACCGCGGCGCCCCCTCGTCCGATGCCGTCGCTTGAGAAGGAAGACGACACACCCACCACCACTAGCGAAAGAGGTGCCTGATGTCTGTACGAGTTGCCATCAATGGATTCGGCCGGGTAGGGCGTTGCTTCCTGCGCTCGGCCTACGAGCAGGACTCCAACATCGAGGTTGTCGCCGTCAACGACCTGGTCGAAGCTCCGACCCTGGCGCACCTGCTCCAGTACGACTCGGTATTTGGGCGATTCCCCGGAGAGGTCGCGGTGCAGAACGGCGGTATTGCGATCGAGGGGACCGAGTTCCACGCCTTCGCGGAAACGGACCCCGGCGCGCTCCCGTGGAAAGAGCTCGGAGTCGACGTCGTGGTCGAGTCGACCGGGCGGTTCCGCACTCGCGCCGGCGCGGAGAAGCACCTGGCGGCCGGCGCCGGCAAGGTGATCATCTCCGCCCCGACCAAGGGCGATCAGCCGCCGGACGCGACCGTGGTGCTGGGCGTGAATTTCGACGAGGTCTACGACCAGGACGCCCACAACATCATCTCGAATGCCTCGTGCACGACGAACTGCCTGGCGCCGGTTGCCAAGGTTCTGCACGAGACAGTTGGGATCCGCCATGGCCTCATGACCACCGTCCACGCCTACACCTCGGATCAGCACCTCCTCGACGGGCCGCACAGCGACCTTCGGCGCGCTCGCGCGGCCGCGCTCAACATCATCCCGACGTCCACCGGCGCCGCCAAGGCCCTCGGGCTGGTGATCCCCGAGCTCGACGGGAAGCTGAACGGCTTCGCGGTGAGGGTACCCATCCCGACCGGGTCGCTCGTCGATCTGACCGTGGAGACAGAGCGTGCCACGACCAAGGAGGAGGTCAACGCCGCCTTCGCGGCCGCAGCCGCCGAGGGTCCGCTCGCGGGGATCCTCGACTACACCGAGGACCCGATTGTTTCGTCGGACATCGTGAAGTCCACCTACTCGTCGATCTTCGACGCTGGCCTGACCTCTGTCATCGACGGAACGCAGGTCAAGGTCGTGGCGTGGTATGACAACGAGTGGGGCTACTCGACCCGCCTGGTCGATCTTGCGGAGCGCGTCGGCGCGTCGGTCGCGCACGCGGTGTGAGGGGGAACCGACATGTTCCGGAACGTATTGGTTGGTGTGAGCGATCACGACGGAGGCCGCGACGCGGTCGCGCTCGCGAAAATGCTCCTCGCGGGAGGCGGCGAGCTGACACTCGCCCATGTCTTCCACGAGGAGCCCGCGGGTCCCTATCGGTGGACTGACACGGCGGTCGCCGAAGACCGCGACCGCGCCCGCGAGTTGTTGGAGCGAGCGGTGCGCGACTCGGGCGTCCCAGCGCATATTCGCTGGCGCGGCGCAACGTCAGCCGGCCGCGGGCTGCACGAGATCGCGGAGATCATCGACGCCGACCTGCTCGTCGTCGGATCGTCGCGTCAGGGTCTGTTCGGCCGCGCTGCGCTAGGACACGACACGCGTGCGGCCCTGAACGGTGCACCGTGTGCGGTCGCGATCGCGCCTGTCGGCTATGCCTCTGAGGCGCCCACTGTGATACGCGAGATCGGCGTGGGCTTCGACGGGTCACCCGAAAGCGAGCACGCGCTGCTGGTGGCCAGAGGCCTCACGGAGGAGTTAGGGAGCAAGCTCTCTGCGTTCCAGGCCGTGTCGATCCCCGCGTACATGTACCTCGGAGCGCCCGACCATGTGGAGGCCTCGGCGATCGACCGGGTCGTCGCCCTGGCGCGAGAACGGATCGTGGGTCTCGGAGGCGTCGAACCGCATGCGGCATACGGCGACGCGGTCGAGGAGCTCACGCTCTACAGCGCGTCGGTGGACCTGCTCGTCGTCGGCTCGCGCAGCTACGGCCCGTTCGGTCGGTTGGTCCACGGAAGCACCGCGCAGCACCTTGCCGGCACCGCTCGCTGTCCGCTCCTGGTTCTGACCCGGGGCGCCCGGAAGTCGTCGGAGGCGGCCGGACCGGACCAGCAGGAGACGACGGCCACGGTCGCATGACCGTGGTCGTCGAGGGACAAGGCCGCGGGCGCGGCATAGCGAAAGTTCGAGGGGATGCAGTGTTCGAGAACGTGCTCGTCGGAGTGGACGGTCACCAAGGTGGACGCGATGCGATCGCGCTTGCGCAGCAGCTCGCCGGTTTCGGTGCGCGGATAACGCTCGCCCACGTCGATCCCGTCCAGAGGACGAACGGCGCCAACCGACATCTCGACTCGCACGAGGTGCTGAGCAGCGCGCGAGCCGCGGCCGACATCGATGCCAAGCTCCTCGTCGTACACGATCCCTCCGTCGCCCATGCTCTGCACGAGCTGGCGGCCAAGAGGCACCACGACCTGCTCGTGGTCGGCGCCTGCCATCGGGGTGCGCTCGGCCGCCGTATTGCGCGCGACCATACGATCGAGTCGTTGAAGGACGCTGGGTGCGCGGTCGCGATCGCGCCCCAGGGCCATGTCCCCACCTCCGGCATCGCGAGGATCGGCATTGGTTGGGATGGGTCGCCCGAGGCCGCGCAGGCACTCCGAGCCGCAAAGGCGATCGCCGCGCGAACCGGCGCAACGATCGAGCCGCTCGTGGTGATACCCCGTCAGAGCCTCCCCTACGGCGAGCCGATCCAGCACCGCTGGTCAGAAGTCGCGAAGCAGCTGACCCCGGAGGACGCGGCCAGGTTTGGCGGCCTGGACGAACTCGAGGGCCAGGTCAGCTACGGATCGCCGGGTGAGGCGCTAGCCCGCTTCGGCGAGCAGATCGATCTGCTGATCGTGGGGTCGCGGAACAGCGGGCCGGTCGGTCGCCTGTTCACGGGCAGCACGTCCAACTATCTGGCGCGCCACCCGCGCTGCCCGCTGCTCGTATATCCACGAAGCGCCGGCGCGCAACGCTAGTAAGAAAACCCACACGTCGTACCGCAACTCCACTTACGTAGTTGTCCGAAGTGAGGACGCACGTGCCCCCTGATGGTCAGGTTCGCGTTGGTCCGTACGGTGCCGGGCCATGGCTGCGATCTTCAATCTAAACCACCACCCCTCTTATGTGCATTGGCACTTCTTCCAGTTGTCGGTGTCAAACCTGGTGGTAATCGTGCTGATGATCGTCGTTTTCATCGCGGCGATCCTCATCCCCTTCCCGTCCCGGCGCGCGACCGGAGGCCGGTCATGAGCGTCTCCGAGGAACGGTCGTGGACCGCGGCGGTGCGGAAGCGTGCCGTCGGCGCGCTCCCGCCCGACAAGCTGCTCCCCGACAAGCAGCCTTCATACGTCGCGTCGTGGATCTACGTGTTCGGTGTCCTCTCGCTGAGCTCGCTTGCCGTCATCATTCTTTCGGGAACGATCCTCGCGCTGAAGGGCCCGGGGTGGTGGCACTTCACGGGTGTCGGCCACTTCTTCAACAGCATCCATCTGTGGTCGGTCGAGCTGTTCTTCTTCGTGATGGTCATCCACCTGTGGGGCAAATACTTCATGGCCGCCTGGCGCGGCGGGCGCAAAGCAGTCTGGATCACGGGGTCGATCACATTCCTCGTCGCGATCCCGTGCGCGCTCACCGGCTACGTGTCCCAGCAGAACTTCGATGCGCAGTGGATCTCCACCCAGGCCAAGGACGCAATGAACGCGGCGGGAATCGGGTCGTTCTTCAACCTGCTCAACTTCGGCCAGATGTACAGCTACCACATCCTGCTGCTGCCGGCAGCCGTGGTGGCGATCGTCATCGGCCACATCCTGCTGGTGCGTAAACACGGCGTTGTGCCGCCGTTCAAGGTCCCCGCCGCCACCTCGCAGGCCAGCCGCGACGGTGCCGGTCCAGAGGCAGAGGAGTCAGCGTCATGAGGAGTCGAGAACGCCTGGCCGAGGAAGAGAGCTACCGCGAGTGGAAGGGTGGCTATCGCTCTTACGACATCGTCAAGGAGGCGTGTATCGCGTTCGGCGTCGTGCTCGCGCTCGCCGTCGTGCTGACGATCCTCTTTTCCTCCCCTGACGAGAAGCCGAGCACCGTTCAGTCGTGGGCACGTACCGACCCCGTCGATTTCGTCACCACCGCCACCACCGAGCTCGATGGCTCGAGCGGGACCGGCGGCTACGGACCTCCGTACAACCACGCGTCCGAGGGACAACACATCCTGTTCATCCGCCCGCAGAAATGGCTGGGCGTGAGCCATCCGGTCGACACCGCACAGGACTTTGTGCTGGCGCCGCTTCGCGCGATCACCGGGCAGCCGACACTGCAGGCGGCGGTCACGGCTTACGAGTCAGCCTCGCCCGACCAGCAGGCCAAGTGGACCACCGCGTACGAGAACGGGCTCGCCAAGGCAAATGCGACCGGCGATAACACCGCGATCTCCGTCCCGACGGGAAACTACGGTCCGTTGCCGACGATGATGAGCGGACTGCTCGGCTTTGCCCAGAGCGGGGGCCTGGACGGCGCGCTCCTGACCAGCAAGCAGTTCTACCAGACCGACTACACCAAGCCGCTCCTGTTCATGGCCGACGGGGGCGTCCTCTCGAACCGCGCTCAGGCCGAGCACCTGCTCGGCGGGCAGTGGGGGATGATGAACGAGACCGGGAGCTACCCAGGGCAAGTGTGGCTGTGGCTGTACACGTTCTGGTACCAGATCAAGCCGTTCTCGACGTCGGCCAACGCCGACATCCTGGTCATGGCGATCATGGGCGTGCTCAGCCTCGCGCTTGTCCTGATCCCGTTCATCCCCGGGGTCCGCGACATCCCTCGCTGGATCCCCATCTACAGACTGATCTGGCGCGAGCACTACCGCTCGCTCGGAACCTAGCGCGCCAGGTCGAGCCACCGCCGCCCGGTCGCTAGATGTCGACGAGCCTGTGCTCGAGCGCGTAGCGGACCAGCTCCGACCGTGATCCGAGACGGAGCTTCTGCTGGATGTGTGCCCGGTGAGTCTCGACCGTCCGCACCGACAGGTACAGCTGCTCGGCTATCTCGGCATTCGTGTGTCCGAGCGCGATCATGCGGAGCACCTCGACCTCCCGCTCGGAAAGCCCGTCTGGAAGTCCGGGAGGGGGCTCGGCGGCGACGCGCGCGCCGAGCCGCGGGTTGAGGTATGTATCGCCCGCCGCGGCACGGCGGATCGCCTCGACCAGTTCGGACTCGGCAGACTCCTTGAGCACGTAGCCGAGCGCGCCCGCGCTCAATGCGTGGCGCGCGTAGGCGGGCTCGTCCTGCATTGTCAGCACGACGATCTGGGTTCCCGGGCACTCGGCGCGTATCTCGGGGATGCCGTCGAGGCTCGACCCGCCCGGCATGTTCAGGTCGAGCACGAGCACGTCTGGGTGATGACCGCGCACGTACCGGCGCGCGCCGTCGAGATCGGAGGCCTCGGCTACGACCTCGAATCCCTCCTCGGCGTCGAGCACCTGCCGCAGTCCTCTGCGGACGACCGCGTGGTCGTCCGCGATCACGACGCGAATCGTTCCCGAGGACGGACTGTTGCCGGACCCCGAGGTCTCTATGGGTGGCTCGGGCATTTGCGTCATCGTAGTGCCGCCTGGTCCCGTGATTCCAGATACGGCGCGAGGTATTTCGCGACGATCTTGGTGGGCGGGGCCGCAGTTGGGGCCTCGCTGACCTCAGAGCTCGAGCCGTGGCCCCCCGTGACATGAGCGCTGAGATACAGCGGCCTCGGACCGCCGAGCAAAGCGCCGTGGAGCACAGGGGCGAACGGAGCCGGCTCGATCGGCGCGCCCGCAAGCGCCGCGATCGCCTCGGTGGCCGTGTCGGCCTGCTGCGAGGCGATCCCACCGAACTTGACGGGGAAATCGGTCGCGTCGCCGGCGGCGTATACGCGCTCCAGGCCCGTGACCTTGCAGTGGGCGTCGATCGGAACAAACCCGTTGTGGGCGTGCAGCGGGACACCGGGTAGCGACGGGCCAAACAGCTGGGGCAAGGCAACGACTCGGTCAACCATCAGCTCCCGCGACCCAGGGCTAATGGATACGCGCCCCGCCGCGGGCGTCTCGCAATGAGCGGACGGAATGAACAGAATGCCGTTGTCCACGAGCAGCTTATCGACGGCCTCGCTCGCCTTCGCGCCGAATACCGCGAGGGGAGCGTCCTCGGGCGTGGCCAGTGTGACCGACATATCGACGTTCATGTCATACGCACGTCGGGCGGTCATCAGTGCGAGCTCGTACAGCGGCAACGGCCACGGCATCGGCGTAGGGCTGATGAACGCCAGCTTGTGCACGTAGCCGTCCTCGACGTCCTGGATCAGCCCATGGAGCTGCTCGTCGAGCTGACTGTCATCGAGCGTCACGGCGTGCTTGAACCGCGGCTTCAGAACGGCTCCCGGTGCGAGCAGGAGCGCGTCATACTCGAGCTTCTCCCCCGATTCGGTATGCACCGTGCGCGCGTCCGGGTCCAGCCATTTGAACGCGTCGCGAATGAGCTCGATGCCGATGTCGCGGCCGATGTCATCGAGCGGGTACCGCCGGGCCTCGCTGTAGCCGAATGGCTCGCGGACTCTCATCGGTCGGTAGACGAACTCGGCCGCGGGGGCGAGCAGGGTGGTGGCGACGCGCTCGCCCGCAAGCTCGCGCAGTGCAAGAGCCGCTTCGAGGCCGGCGACGCCGCCGCCGACGATCAGGACTCTGAATGGGGTGTTTGTACTCGGGTTCATGCGACCAGACTACGTTCGGCCCTTCCCGTCGCCAGCCGCGCAGGTCCGAACTGTTGCTTCGGAAAACTACGTAGGTGGGACGCTACGGCTGAATCAGGCGGCCGTGCCGCCTCGCGATTGCGCGCGGGCTCAGAGACTCTATTCGACCCTCGAGTCAGCATCGCCGCTCGCACGCCGCAGACGGCTAGGGTGATGATGGCCGGCGTAACGATCGCCGCACCCTGGGTGGCCGCGATCACGTGGACCGCGGCCGTAAGCTGTCGCTAGGGCTGAGCAGGCGCGGGGCCGGCGGCCAGCACGATCCGGCGGCCCGTGACGGCCCACGCACGAATCCGCATCCAGTGCGCCTTATGCCCCGGCGTCCAGGTCTCCAGTCCCAGGCGCTCGAGGCGCCGGAGTTCACTTGCGCCCATGATCTCCTCGGTCATGCCGACGATGATTACGCTCCAGCCGGTGCGCGAGCCGGGATCGATTCCGTCGATCTCGAACGCCGCGTTGCCGTTGACAAGCATCGCGTGGAACTTCGACCCATCGGCGGTTCGGAAGATGACCGACTGCGATCGTTCGTCGAAGACGTAGTTGACTGGGCGAATGACCGGCGAGTCCATCGCGACCGCCACGCGCCCGAAGCTGTTCGACGCGAGCAGCGCCAGGCAGTCCTCGCGCGAGAGGACGGCCATCTCGCTCGTCGGCTCCTCGGGAAGCGGCGAGCCCACTTCGGCCCCGGCTGTGCGGACGCCGATCGTTTCGTCTGAAGTGTCGGAGAACATGCCGCCACGGTATGACGCTCCTCATTTGACGACAGCCGGATAAAGCCGCGCTCGACTGCACAGAACTACTGACTCTCATCGCGCAGGCGCGTGGACGGTGATGGGACTGGCGCCGATTGCGGCTGAATCCCGGAACGTGCTGCGGATTTCCCGCGCAG